>Ga0114999_10004331_pt1 | contig 17242 bp, 13 predicted proteins | sample ArcticOcean_MG_C_3_FD_89820 | JGI IMG/M metagenome (GOLD analysis project Ga0114999, IMG submission 89820) | Marine microbial communities from western Arctic Ocean - ArcticOcean_MG_CB8_126 | ecosystem: Environmental > Aquatic > Marine > Oceanic | place: Arctic Ocean: Canada Basin | collected...
AACTGTCTTCTCGGCACTTCTTTTCTTTCTCATCATCGTTTTCCTCTCGGGTTGACGATGAGCTAAAAGTACCTCTTAAGCAATGGGCCAATTATGTCCAACTAGGGCTGACGGGGTACACCACGTCAAATTTCAGTCAAATGCATCGGTTTCACCAACCTCGATAGTTGGGATTGCAGGCTTGAGTAAGAAGGGCAGCCACGGCTGTGAAGGGTGGCTGTGGATGTGAGGGTCTGTGCTCGCAGACTGTAGTGTTGTGAGCAAGCTAAGAGGCCAGTGAGAATACCGCGAACCCTCTGGCAAAAGTTTCTTAGTCTGGGACAACTGCGTAATTTTCGACTGCAACTGTGTTTGGGAGACTTTCGCAGGATGATGGTTCGGGCATTGCCGTTGACGGCTCTGCTGCGCCCTGATGGCAGATTAACGAGACATTGATACAGAAAGTATGAGCGAGCGCAAAAAGCTGCGCAAATAGAAATGAGGACATAACGAGGTACAAAAAGAGACCGCAAGCGGCTAAAAACAGCTTCTTGCAGGGACTCACAGATTTTATCTGAGCGTATGGCGTTCCAGCATTTGCCGTCTCACCACCGCGCCGTAGACGTTGCCGTCAGCGTCTACGCCTACGCCTTCTGCACCGGAGTGGTCGTCTCTTAGCGGCTCCATGTCCTCGATAAACCCGGTGACCGTGCCATCTACGGCTGAACCAATGCGAATTCCCTTCATTATGCCCATTAACTCACCGGCACCGGTGTCGGGACCTGATTCAGAATCGGCGACGTAGAGAGTATCGTCTGCAGTAATAAAAATACCACTGGGACGACCAAATTGCCGCCACTCATCGAGAAGCTCTCCGCTTTGGCTGAAAATCTGAATACGGTTATTTTCCCTGTCGCCTACGAAGAGCCGGCCACGGGAATCCATGGCAATAGTATGGGGCTCACTCAGTTGTCCAGGCCCTGAGCCCTTACTACCCCACTCATCGATGAAGCTGCCATCGGCAGAGAAGTGTATTATGCGATTGTTGCCGCCACCGCGATGGCTCTCGCTGACAAAAATATCGCCATCACTGGGATCAACGACAACATCATTAGGGTTAAAAAGCAGGTCGGGCCCGGCTCCGCCCACACCCTTTTTGCCCAGTGTCATGAGTATTTCACCGTTAGGGCTGAATTTAATCACCTGGTGCCCCACTATGCCGTCGCTCCTGGCATCCGCTACCCAGAGGTTGCCATCAGCATCGACGGTGGCGCCATGGGGGAAAACAAACAAACCCGCACCAAAGCTGTCCAATAGTCGCCCCTCATAGTCGTATTTCAGGATAGGTGGTTCGCTTCTGCCCGCGCAGGAATTGTCCACACAGCGGTGAATTACATAAATGAAGCGACCATCTGGCGAGGGCTCAACGGCGGTAACTGCGGCCCAGGCAGTGCCCTCGGGCAGTTCACCCCAGTCCCTTTCTGTGGCGTAGGGTCGGGGCAAGTCATTGCGTACACCATGGGCGACGTCTGCGGTAGACTGCGCGTAAACCTGTAGGCCCAGTCCGGGTAATAGCAGCCAGGCCACAATAAAGTTGTATGATCTCATGGGTATCACCTCGAGGAGCCGGTTTCGCAGCGGCACAGATTTTAATAGCGGTTTTTCTGCGGCAGTATCTTAGTCTACCCAGCATTCTAGTCAGATAGGAGAGAAAAGTCCCTAATTCTGCAAGCAATAGTTTTTATCTTCAGCGGGGCATTTTTCAGAGCGCCTGAGTTGCTTAAGCAACTTATCAGTTAAAATTGAATTTCACTTTCTCGGGCACAGGCATTAGGCTAGGTGCTTACGTTCTTTTTTAGGTGGGGAGATCACGTCTGCACCCGTAACTGAAGCGAGGTATCTCATGAGCTTGAGCCAGGAGTTTTTAGAAGAACTGGAATTGCTAAAGCTGTTCAATCTGGACAACTCTGCCGGCGGCTTAAAGATTCATCATCAAGCCGCCCCGGCAAGAATCACTGCGGCGGCGAGGCTATTCAAAAAGAAAATGATCTCACTCGTGGATGGAGGTTATCTGACACCCCGCGGCGTTGAGGCTGCCGCGCATGCGCAGGCATTGGTAACGATGCTGCAAGCTAGTAAATAAAGCAGCGCGAGTGCAGCCATCAGACCAGTCTATACGGTGTTGGTTATGCGCGCTTTCGTGCTGTCTTCTAGAGTCTTCAACGGGTACCCACGTGTTGCTGTAAGCACAAGGTTAGAACCTGAGCCTGGCCAGCAAGCATTACTCAGCACTGCGATAATCATCTCGAGTTGGAGTAATTACGTAGAGCAAGCAAGATACGCATGCTATAGAAAACGTGCTATAAATTAGCGGAATCAGGAGTGCTATTTCTTTGCTGCGACTGCTAGCCCCGGGCGTTGGTGGAGAGAAAAGTCAGCAGCTCACGCTCAATGGTTTTCGCGACGCCGGGTACAAACAGAATGCTTAGCGAAACGACGACAGCTACCGCGACGCAGAGGATTAGATAGTTTTTGCTTGTCATGTTTTATGCTCCCGGTGCTGCCAGTTCGAATACCCATGTACTGCCGGCTTCAATAGACTGCCTGGTGGTGGGCGAGCTATATTTCGAGCTCATCACCGCAGCTAGGCCATCCAGTGCCGGGCCCTGCTCTATGCGCACTAACTGACGGGGGTAGCGGATGCCATCGATGCGGACGACGGCAAGACCATCACCCTCGTCGGCCTGTACAGCCCAGTGTTTCCACAAGCGGCCCAGGGTTGTACTCATATAGCCGGAGGCGATGTAAATTTTACCTTCACTGTGGAGTATCCAGATCAGCCGGGAGCTGAGAGGGTCATTGAGCTGCATTTCGATGGTAAAAATATCATCGGTAAAGCTCCAGTTAGGCTCCGGTCCTGTGTAGAGGTCACCAGCCATCAGTTCTCCGCCGGGGAAGAGGATTGACGGCCCATCCGCGCTACTTTTTTCAAACCGCAGGGTCGCCATGGCAACGGCGGGAATCAGCAACAGTACTCCCAAAACCTGAAGAGCTATTTTTACAATTTGCATGGTGCTTGCTCCGGTAGTGAACAGCAGAAGAATAGAAGTTATCTCGAATGAAGTCCATGTTACTGGAGCCGCTGCGGGCGGTATGGGTCGGAAGGATGGACTTCGCAGGGGTTGGCTTGTACTCTTACTAGCTATCGACAAAAACCAAAAGGGCCGCTGCCGGCCTCCGCTACAGTTAGGCTAACATCTAACTATCACCTAGTATAGGAATATGGATAATGGAAGCTAAGCTCCGGATTTTTCGTGCACAGACCCTGATTCTCACTATTATTACTGCCGTCCTGATGCTGGCTACAGCGGCCGCTTCCGCCCAACGCCTGCCCGGCACCGAAAACGGCGAGTGGCGCTACCTGGGTGGCGACGCCGGTCATACCCGGTATTCGCCTCTGGACCAGATCAACGCCAGCAACTTTGCCGAGCTTGAACAGGCATGGGCCTGGCGCAGCGATAACTTCGGCCCCAATCTCGACTATTTTACCCGGGCTACCCCCATCTATGTCGATGGCATGCTCTACACGGTAGCCACGCCACGCCGTCAGGTGATCGCCATGGACCCGGACACCGGGGAGAATCTCTGGACCTTTCGCGAGCCGCAGACTATCAGGCATCAACGTTCACCGCGGCAGGCCTATGGCAAGGGCGTAGCCTATGCCGAGGTTGACGGCCGCGGTGTGATCTATATTACTACCCCGGGTTTCTTCCTGTGGGCACTGGATGCCAAGACTGGCCTGCCATTGGAAGACTGGGGAACATCGGTGCCGCTGGAGGGTTTTAGCGATAGCGGTGTAGTCGATCTGATTCCACGGCTGGTAGAAGATTGGGGACCCTGGCAAGACTATGTAATAGCCGGTGGCAGCTACGATGCCGATTACGGCATACCGCGAGAGCTGGGCATGGTTACCGCGTCGGCACCGCCTATAGTCGTTAATGGTGTGGTGGTGGTGCTGGTGGGTCATCAGCCCAGTTATGGCCAGACCCGGATCGAAAACGTGCCGGGGGACATCATGGGCTTCGACGCCGCAACCGGCGAGTTCATGTGGAAGTTTCATGCCATCCCCAGGCCCGGAGAAATTGGCAACGAGACCTGGGAAAATGATGCCTGGCGCTGGTCCGGAGATATTTCAAGCTGGGCTCCGGCCTCCGCTGATCCTGAACTTGGCCTGGTGTACATGGTGACGAACGCCTCCACCGTGCAGTCCTACGCCGGTCATCGACCGGGTCATAATCTCTTCGGCGGCAGCCTGTTGGCTCTGGACGTACAGACCGGCGAGCGCCGCTGGCATTTCCAGATCCACCACAGCGATCAGTGGAATTATGACCTTCCCACCCCGCCCATGTTGATGGATCTGACCGTGGATGGACAGCGCATACCAGCGGTGGTGCAGAACACCAAGCAGGGTCTGGTATTCGCCTTCAATCGTGAGACTGGCGAGCCCATCTGGCCCATCGAAGAGCGCCCGGTATTCCAGACCCAGGTGCCGGGTAATTACACCGCGGCTACCCAGCCTTTCCCGACTCTGCCGGAACCGGTGGATGGAATCGTCACCGATGGCTTAACTGAAGAATATGTCATCGATTACACACCGGCGTTAAAAGAACAGGCGATGGTGATATTAAATAGCTACAGAGTCGGCGGGCTCTACGTGCCGGCGCTGCCTTTCGATCATGAGAACGATTACGCCAATAACATCGGCTGCATAGGTGGCGGCAATGTCATCTCCCATCCTCCGGTCGCAGACCCCGACACTGGCATGATGTACGTGTCCCACCACCGCAACTGCTTTGCGCCGGGGTACATGAGCCCCACTAACGGCCAGGACCGGGACAATCCGAATTATCCCAAGCCCAATGAATCCGGCGTCACTCCCAATAGCACTCCCACCACCGGCAAGACAGTAGCGGCCTGGTTACCCGGCGGTGGTGGCGGTGGCCTGCCAACCATCGACGGCCTGCGGGTGTTCAAGCCAATGAATAACCAACTGACTGCCTATGATATGAACACGGGCCGTCATACCTGGTCGCTGCCGGTGGGTCCGACTCTGGAGCGAATCACCAGCCACCCACTGCTACAGGGAGTCGACATTCCCGATTCGGGAGGCGTTGGCGTTTCCATCCAGATAGTATTGGGCGATATCCTGGTACAGACTCGGGCGCTCAGTGAAGGAATGGTCCAGAATATTCCAGATGCCCCATTGGCCCTGAATGCCCGCGATAAAATCACCGGCGAGGTGCTTGCCAGCGTGCCACTGCCGGCGCCCGGTCAGTACGGCATGATGACCTATATGCATAACGGCAATCAGTATATCGTGGTGCAGACTGGTAGTTCACGGACGGATCAGCCAGGTGGCCTGGTAGCCTTCAGGCTGCCAAAAACCTAGCTTCGTTAATGGGGACGGAGGCTGAGGTATCCCCAGAGGATATCGAGTTAGCTCAATGAATTAGTGTAAAAATGAGAGCTTTTAGAATGATTTTAAGTGTGCAATGCGAACTTTTGTGAGATTTGTTGAATTAACTTGGGCTACCCGAAGTGCAATAACCGCCAAGGTTTCACTGGATTGAGCGAAGTCGAGTCGCCTAGTCTCTTTGCGCACTAATGGCACGCTTTTTCTCTGACCCGAAGGCCTTGGCAACCGAATCACTTACGATAATAGCCTTTTCACTATGAGGTGTACGGCTCCGGTTCGGCAGCATGGCATAGGCTGAGACCGGCCACACGCTTGGCACTCTTGTCGGCGGCTGCGGAACTCAACCATTTTTTGCAAGCAAAAAATCGGGATTCAAACAGTCCTTGCCGAAAACCCCGACAAGAGTGGCAAGCTAAAACGTGGCCTGATTTGGTCTCAGCCTATACCATGCTGCCGCCCCTAACACCGAGGCGAAATTTACCATCGTAGTAAAACCAATTAGCCTGATAACAGCTAGACAAAGAAAGCTAAAATTTTGTGGGGATACCTCAGGGGCGGAGATAAGTAATTTCAATTTTCCGTCCCTGCCTGTACTCAACTACTCAGTGCTGGCTTGGGATGGTGCGGGTCTCTGCGGGTACGGTAAACAAATCATGGCCGCGTAATTCTGCCGGTCGCAGCAACGGGTCCGCCGGGATCGTCACCGGCACATGTACCCCCACGCTGCGCGCCGGTTGTATTCGCTGTTGCAGAATTTCCAGGCCACTTGCCGAACTAAAAAACCAGTAGGGGGGGAACGCCATGTGTGGCTGGTTCTTTGCCCAAAAGCCAGCATCCCTGGCAAAGTGAACGTCGTTAGGGTCAGCATCGCCCATATGCAGCACCGTGATGTCTTCATTCAAGGTCACACGCCAGCTGATATTTTCAATATCGACACGACCGGTGGGCCAGCCAGAATGGGGAATGCGAACTGCCTCGATCAGCAGTCCCTCCATTTCCAGAGTAACCGGCGCATCTTTGTAGGCAAGGTTTACCGCAGTCACGCGCTCAAAGACTGCGCCGTCATTGGCACCGGCAACTTCGCGTAAGGCTACTACCGCCTGGTTTGGCGCATACAGCCGTATGCCCGGCTGCGCCTTCAGCAAATGCAAGATGTCGGCGGGGGAGAAGTGATCACCATGATGATGGCTAATGAAAACCGCATCGATGCCATCGTAGGGAGGCATCCCCCCGTAGAGGGCCTGCTCCATAGCTTCAGGCGGTAGCAGGTACTGGCTATAACTCTCACGGAACAAGGGATCGAACACAATCTTGGTGTCACCGTGCACCACCATCAAGCCTTCATTGGCCATGTAGTGAGCGCTGGAATCATGGGCCTGAGTCAGGCTGCCGACTCCGCTAAAGATCAGCAGCAGTACGCATAACAGGGATCTACGCATCATTCTTGGCGTCATAATAGAAACTCCTCGCGGGCGTGTGATACTCATTTTTCCAGGCGGATGATGACCCACCATAACGTGCTCAGAGAATCGCGTATAGGAGATATAAAAGCTGTTCTGCCTGCCCTTACCTACTGGTAGCAAGTTGCCTCAAAGCCTAAAGGCCAATGAAGTCGATGGGTTGAGGGTAATTTCACTGCTGTTTTGAACAAGAGGAGCTGGCGGACACTTTAGCTGATCCTGAAGATGAAATTGATAGCGCCAAAGTGCTTATCCAATTTTCATCCCAGGCTCACTTCGGTCAATATTCGACATCTTTTTCCTGTCGTGCCATCGCAGATGAGGGCGGCTTCCCGCGATAAACTGTGCTACCTTTCTTACATAATACAAGCCGGTTTGGCTATCAATATGGCAATGTTGTGAAAGTAATAATAAGAGGCGTAAGAGGCTCCATTCCGGTGCCGGGACCCGATACCGTTGACTACGGAGGCAACACGACCTGCATCGAAATTACCACCGACAACGGTGATGTGATTATCATCGACGCTGGTACGGGAATCCGACCGTTGGGGTTGGAGTTGATGAAGAAGCCGCCGGTAAGCTGTTCTATATTCATCACCCACACACATTGGGATCATATTCAGGGATTGCCATTTTTTATCCCACTCTTTGTACCAGGCAATAGCATTCGCTTTTATGGCTCCTTTGATCCCGTCGATAATAAGGATTTGAAAGAAATTCTCTCACAGCAGATGCAGTACTGCTATTTTCCTGTGAGAGAGAACGAGTTGAAGGCGTCTCTCGAATACAACAATATTCGAGAGGGGCAGGTAATTGAAGTTGCTACTGTCAGGGTGACTAGTATATTAATGAATCACCCGGTATTGAATTTTGGCTACAAGATTGAGGCGGACGGCAAGAAATTTTTCTTCCCCGGAGATCATGAGCCGGCTTTGAATATTTACGATCAAGAGGATGATGAATACGAAGATTACCAGCAGATTATCGATGCCCAGGAACAGGTAATTATTGATTTTATGCAGGGCATGGACTGCGCGGTAATTGACTCTCAATATACAGTTGAAGAGTACAAGATAAAAGCCGGATGGGGTCATAGTACTTATTATGGGGGTATGCTAATGGCTGAAAAGGCGAGCATTAAAAACCTGTATCTTACCCATCATGATCCGGAACGAAAAGATGCGGAGTTGGACGCAATCTATAAACACTTGCTGGTTCACAGGAAGGAGCACGATTACACAACCGAAATGTTTCTGGCAAAGGAAGGGGTTGAGCTACTTCTTACTTAGGCAAATTCTTATTAATGAGCCAGAGGCTCCTTCGTAGTCGAAGGCAGGCAAAGAAGTCTAAAGCCTCCTCCTCCCACCCTCCTCTTCGAGTACGGCTAATTTATCCATCGTTCAAGCTTCGGTTTAGACGCCGTGATGCTTGCCAAACAGGGTCTAAATCGCGTATCGTCTAGCGGATAATAATAAATCCACTTGTCTCTCTTGATGGGGGCGCGGAGGTAGCAATGCGAGCACTGCGAGCACTGTTAGAATCTAACCGAGTGATGCTGGCTGCCATTCTGGCGGTGGTCAGTTTGCAGTCGCCAACGCTTTTAGCTCAGAATCCCGACATCTTCACCGCAGAAATTCGTCCGATAATGGAGGGCACCTGCTGGAATTGTCACAGTGCAGCGGTGCAGAGTTCCGGCCTCGATCTGAGTACCCGGGAGGGCGCCCTCGAGGGTGGTACGCGGGGTCCGGCAATTGTCCCGGGGCGCGCCGAGGAAAGTCGGCTCTACCGTCAGCTCGCCGGTCTTGAAGGGCCAGCGATGCCACTGGGGGTGCCGCTAACAGGCGCCGAGATCGAAGCAGTACGTGACTGGATCAACGACGGAGCGCACTGGGATAGCGGACCGACTACGGTGGTATCTGCAGATCAGTACTCTGCCTTTGCTACGGATGTGCCGGCCTCGGCTCGTGAGTATTGGGCGTTCAAGTTGCCGCTGCAAAATCCCTTGCCCAATATTGCTGACTTCGAACATCCGATCGATCGATTTCTTGAACAGTCACGGCAGACCAGCGGGGTGACACCGGCGCCACGCGCCGATCGACTCACACTACTGCGGCGCGCTTACCTCGACCTGCTAGGGCTTCCCCCCACGATCCAGCAAACCCGGGCATTCATGGCTGACACGGAAACCGGTGCCTGGGAACGTCTGATCGATCAACTGCTTGCTTCTCCACACTATGGTGAGCGCTGGGGGCGTCACTGGCTCGACGTCGCTCGCTACGCAGATTCAGATGGCTACGAACAGGACGTCGACCGGGCTAACGCCTGGCGCTATCGGGACTATGTGGTCGCTGCTTTCAATGACGACAAGCCTTACGACCAATTTATTGTCGAGCAGCTTGCTGGCGACGAACTCGATGAGACTACGCACGAGACTCGAATTGCCACCGGCTTCTTGCGTGCCGGTCCACGAGTGAATTTTCGCGAAAAAGACAATCCGGAGCGACGCTACGACTACATTGACGATGTGTTGGCCACGCTTGGCAGGGGTGTGTTGGGCATGACCATTCACTGTGCCCGTTGTCACGACCACAAGTTCGATCCTATCTTGCAAAAAGACTACTACAGCATGGCGACGTCTCTGTTTGGCTATGTCGAAACCCTGTATCCGATGTTGCCTGAAGACCAGGCGCGGGAGTATTTGCGAGTGACTTCGGTGTTGGATGTGCGCAAGACAGAGCTGCAGGAGCAAATCAGGGAGATCGAAGAGCCTTATCGCCAGACCTTGAAGCTGGCGCGCATCGAGCGGGATTTTCCAGCCGAAGTGCTACGAGCAGTGCGTACGCCAGCGGCAGATCGCAGCGCTGGTGAGAAGCTTCTCGCCGACCAGGTTCTCTCCATCGGCGTTCCCCGCAGCCAGTTGGACGCGGCGCTGAGTGAATTGGACAAGACTCGCAAGCAGGTCCTGCTTGGCAGGATCGATGAAATAGAACAGCAGCGGCCAGAGCAGCCGCCTATGATCGAGATTGTTACCGATGGCGACTATCGCTATACGCCCGATCGCGCTGGCGACAATGTGCTTGGCTGTCCGCAGTGCAGGCTCAAGCCGGACCAACCTGGCAGCTTCCTGCACGAAGGTCCCGATCGCTATGAAGTACCGCCCAGTCCGTTTCTGATCCGCGGCGATCCCTTCAGTCCTGGTCCCGAGATGACGCCGGCGTTTCTTACCGTCGCCACCTACGGCAATCCACCGACGGAAATTCCACGGGCCAATGGCCGCACCTCGGGGCGACGTCTGGCTCTCGCCCGGTGGCTGACCTCAAATGAGAATTCACTTACCGCGCGGGTTTGGGTTAATCGGCTCTGGCACCATCACTTCGGGCGCGGCATAGTCGCCTCGTTGGACAACTTCGGCCGGGTTGGAGACCTGCCCACGCATCCCGAGCTGTTGGATTGGTTGGCGGTTGAGTTGCAGCAGCAGGGCTGGAGCACGAAGCAGATGCACCGGCTTATGATGACATCCGAGGCCTACAAGATGGCCTCCGCCTATGACAACGAGAGCAATCTCGCTAACGATCTGGAGAACCATCTGCTGTGGCGTTATCGGCCCCAGCGTCTGGAGGCGGAAGCGGTACGGGACGTCATCATGGCCACCAGTGGCGGCATCGATCTCAGCGTCGGTGGACCCCCCATCTTCCCTTATATACCGGAAGACATTCTGGCCACCGCCCAGCTCTTTGGACGCTGGGACAATCAACTGGATGGTCCGGACGTCTGGCGCCGCAGTCTCTATGTGTATCGGCGTCGAACCCTCTCCTACCCCTTCTTCGAGACTTTTGACCTGCCGGATCAAAACATCACCACTGCCTATCGCAACACCTCGACGGTGGCGCCACAGGCATTGACTCTGCTTAACAACCCCTTCGTTCTGAGGCAGGCTGAGCTCTTCGCGCAGCAAGTTCAGGAGCGAGCAGGTAGTGACATCGCCAGCCAGGTGGAGCTGGCCTATCGCACTGCACTGACCCGGTCACCCAGCGCAGAGGAAGCGTTAATTGGCCGTCAGTTGGTGGAGGACGGGTCATTGGCAGCACTGACCCACGTGATCTTCAATTTGAGCGAATTCCTGTACCGAAGATAGGGTTCAGAAACTAGAGCACAGCAAAGACTGGCAAGCGCCGGAGCAAGCACATGAGTTATTCACATAAGCAGCAACGGAAATTTTGGTCCCGGCGGGAATTCCTCATGCAATCTGGCGGGGGTATGGCGGGCCTGGCGCTAGCTTCCATGCTGCATCGAGACGGTGTGTTCGCCGCCGAAGCGGGCTCGCAAGCAGCGGGTCCGGGCGGGGCGCAGTGCAGTGCACAACTGCCCGGCGCCTTCGCCGCAAAAGCTCCACACTTTGCGCCCCGCGCCACCAATGTGATCTCGCTGTTCATGAGCGGTGGCCCCAGCCAGGTTGACACCTTCGACTACAAGCCGGCGTTAACAAAATATGCCGGCCAGTCCATGGAAGATCTAATCGGCGAAAAATTCGCCGTGCGTCAGGGCATGCCAGGTCCGCTGATGCCGAGTCCTTTCGAATTCAAGCAACACGGCGAAAGTGGCATGTACGTCTCGGAGTTGTTCCCGCACCTGGCCAGGCATGTCGACGAGATGGCATTCATTAAATCTTTGTATGGCAGTTCCAACGACCACATTCAATCTACCTATGAAATGCAGACCGGGCAGATACGCATGGGTTTCCCTAGCGTGGGTAGCTGGGTGACCTACGGTCTCGGTTCTGAGAGTTCCAGTCTGCCTGCCTTCGTCGTCATGAACGATTATCGAGGCGGACCCTTGGGGGGACCCAACGACTGGGGCTCTGGCTTCATGCCAGCCAGTTACCAGGGTACCTTGTTTCGTTCCTCAGGCGACCCCATCGTCGACCTCGAGACTCCAGCAGGCATGAGTGAGCGACAGCAACGCGCCCGCCTGGAGGCGCTTGCCAAACTCAATCAACTGGATATGGAAAAATATCCCGGCAACTCGGAGTTAGCGGCACGCATTGCCTCCTACGAGCTCGCCTATCGCATGCAAGGCTGTGCACCGGAGGCCATAGATACCTCGTCGGAATCGGAGGCCACCAAAAAGCTCTATGGCCTCGATGCGGCGATAACCGAACCCTTCGGCCGACAGTGCCTGATGGCGCGGCGCCTGGTGGAGCGTGGTGTCCGTTTCGTGCAACTGTTCATGGGCGGAGTAGGCGTGCAGAATACCGACACCTGGGATGCCCACAGCAACCTGGTAGAGAATCACACACTGCATGCGGCCGAGTCCGACCTTCCAATCGCCGGCTTGTTGACTGACCTGAAAGCACGGGGATTATTGGACAGCACTCTTATCGTCTGGCACGGCGAGTTCGGACGCATGCCAATCTCCCAGCGCGGTGTTGGTCGCGATCACAATCCAGGTACCCAGACTGCCTGGATGGCGGGCGCGGGTATCCAGGGCGGGCAGGCTATCGGTGCCTCTGATGAGTTCGGCTACAAAGCACTGGAGCAACGCATCTCTGCCCACGACATGCACGCGACAATTCTTAATCTGTTGGGCCTGGACCACGAGAAGCTCACCTACCGCTACAGTGGTCGCGACTATCGCCTGTCAGACATAGAGGGAAAACCTATTCCGCAGATTATCGCTTGAGGTGCCGAAATCGATCTCGTCTTCCAGTTGCACATCGCTCTGCAAGAGTTGCCAACAAAAACCAGTCACGGAATTTAGCTCAGCTGAGCACCGGGACGTCCGCAAATTTGGTTCCGATTCTTCGACACAGAAGGCGGCAACTAGCAGCGTAACTATCCAGGCCAGAACCAACGATAGCCGAACGCTGACAACTTGGTATACGGCCTGTTACCGATAGCGGCTTTCTTTTTTTCCTTCAATTTAGTCTATTCCTGTAAACTTCTAACTTCAGGCATGTGCTAGCGTGCTGCTGCAAAGCAACTATGAGAAGGGTAGTAAAATGAATCTCTCACCATCACCTGAAATTCAGGAATTTCTTCACCAGATTACCAGGTACATCAACAAAACGGTTCTACCTCTGGAGCGAGAGTTAAAGGGATTATCCTGGTCTGAAATAGCCACCCGACTGGAACCGTTGCGACAGGACAATAAAGACCGTGGCTGGTGGCTGCCACAGATTGAGAAAGAGCACGGTGGCATGGGTCTGAGTGTGGTGGAGCACGGTCTGTTGTGTGCAGAAATTGGGCGCACGCCATTTGGCATGTATCTGCTTAATGCACAGGCTCCGGATGCAGGCAACATGGAGATTCTGATTCAGCACGGCACCGAGGCGCAGAAACAACGCTTTCTACAGCCCTTGCTAGAGGGCAAGATTCGCAGCAGTTTTTCCATGACCGAGCCGGAGCATGCAGGTTCCAATCCAGTGTATATGAGTACCAGGGCGGTTAAGGACGGTGACGACTGGGTGATCAACGGTCACAAGTGGTTTTCATCTGCTGCCGATGGCGCCGATTTTCTCATCGTCATGGCTGTCACCAATACTTCCCCCGATGCCAACCTGCATTCACGGGCTTCCATGATCCTGGTCCCAACCGATACGCCAGGATTTAAATTGGAGCGGAATATTTCGGTAATGGGTCATGCCGGCGACGGTTACACCGGTCACGCCGAAGTTTACTACGACGATGTTCGAGTGCCACTCAGCAATACTCTGGGCGGCGAGGGTCAGGGTTTTAACATCGCCCAGGATCGCCTGGGGCCTGGCCGTATTCACCATTGCATGCGTTGGATGGGAATCTGTGAACGCTGTTTTGAGATTATGTGCCAGCATGTAGTAACGCGGGAACTGGCGCCCGGGGTTACTCTGGCTAATAAGCAATTTATACAGGGCTGGATTGCCGAAAGCAGGGCGGAAATCAACGCCGCGCGCTTAATGGTTCTGGATGCCGCGTGGAAAATCGAAACCCTGGGTAAGGCGCAGGCGCGCACGGAAATCAGCCTGATCAAATTCTTCTGCGCCAACGTTCTTAATAAGGTGATCGATAGGGCCTTACAATCCCTCGCTTGAAAGAGCGTGCCGGTTCGATTCTGGCTCCGGGCACCATATAAATCAATAAGTTACAGTTATTTTTTAATCGTTGGAAATAACTTTTTTCTTTTTTGAAGCACTTTTGAAGCAAAAAGTTAATTGCTAATCACAATCGCGCCTAGAGGAAATAATGGGAGGACTCGCCTGACAGCAGCCACTTGCTTGCTAACATCCCCGTTGCTATATGAGGGCCACCTTCAATGGCTTTCAGTGGGGGGGGGGTATCAAAGACTTGCCTCTACAACCAGTGGTGCAGTTCTACTTAAAGACTCAAGCCGGATGGACTGAAAAGAACTACATAGAGTTATCTAGGGCAGAAGAGCCAATAGATACGCAATGGACGGTTAAGGTTGTCGATGCCTCCATCTGCCCGAATTGTGGTGATGAGCATGCTAGATAAAGCCAAAGAATTTGCCGACCGTATAGCTGATATTAATCAACAGGTTCAAACGGGTGATGTTAATTTTGAGCAAGCTAGTGGATACGCATTGGACTGTGGAGGTTGTGGGGGCTGATTAGGAAGCAGGGTCAGGTTATTAGTTGGCAGTCAGTTCCTTAAAACTGTCCAGCTTCAGAATCAAATTGGTGGGATCAATTAAGTTCCATGTAGTTTCAAGGACGCTAGTATCGGTCTGAATTATATCTGTATACACCCCAGTCGTCGTTTCAAATATGCCGCTACAATCAGGTGCTTGACGGTCCTCATTAAGCGCACTAATAGCGTTGAACTCTCTAAACTTAGTTATCTGAACTGTGACTTCAGATAGGGACACTACTTCTAATCCCATATCAAACTGACTAACGCCATTGACTGAACTGGGCAGCCCATCGGTAAATATTCTTAAACAAACATAGATTGTTGCATCAGCGGAATTAAGGACTCCAACGTTATTAAATTCTAGCCCATAAGATAAGTCTGGGGTTACGCCATTATAGAGTGAGGGCCATTCAACCGTGGGTTCATAGGCGGGAGATGCAACAGTAATCGTTGCCGTAGTTGTTAAGCTTGTACCATCGTCATCTGTAGCCTTAAAGATGACCACTGTTGAGCCGTTCGGTAGTGAAAGAGTGGCGCTTGAACCAGTGGCCACTTCAACCCCATCTACCAACCACCGAGTCGTTGCAATCGTTCCATCACTGTCTATGGCAGTAGCCGTGAAACTACTGACTCACCAGCGGTAAGGCATCACGCTCAATTTGAGGAACTTGAGAATAAGACACGCCTGCTAGTGAGATAAGCAGAAGGAATAGAGCTGTGTGGACGAGTGGTTTAATCGCTTCTTGTTCTCAGAAACACCTAACCGTTCGTTCAGAGTAGTCTGTATAGGGGTTAGATGAAACCATCCTGACTTATCGGGGTATGTCCCCTAGGGGTGGGTGCAGCTACATAGAGCTATCTGAGTCTGAAGAGCCAGGGGATAGGGATACACTTTTAAAACGTACCCCATCTTATATGAACTAATCTATTTAAGTGCTGAGTAATCGGTCGCATTCATAAAAAAAAGTTCTCTGTTAACAGGCACACTGTACTTTTCTCTTAGTTCGAGCCACTCAGGATCGGATCGAAAAGTTGTGAACACCTGATCTCTATGACTTCTGTCTTTAAAGGCCAATAACCAAACAATAGTATTTGGATTATCTAGCCTCTGCCAAAATGCAATTAGCTCAGCACCATGTTTTTCAAGAAGGTAGGTCTGTTTTTCTCTAAACCGTTGATGTAAATCATCCACTCCTCCTTTTCCATTAATAGAAGGCTCCGCGGTATAGAAGCGCAGTTCAAAACATCGAGAATCATCAGCTACGTTTTTAGCCACCTCTTCAGATAATAAAGAACTCTGGCCGCATGATTCTTGTTTTTCTTGTGCCAGTGCCGTTGTAAAAAATAAGTTTATTAACAAAATAAAGAAAATTTTTCTCATTTTAATTTCTCATTTTTCTGATTTTTTCTAACTTTATTTTTTTTATTGAAGTCTTTTTGCAAAACTGCGAGTGTTAATGACATCCGTGGGATTTTTTGCGTACCTTATTGCTTCATCCTTCAAATACTCTGTAACATACCTTTGGGCTTCTTTAGGTGGTAAACCAAGCTATTCTTCCGCTGATTTTAATAAGCTCTTGAGCCTGTCAGGTTCTATAAAATATGGTTTCATTTACTTCTCATATCCTTTTTTCAAATTCATACCCAGAAGATACCATAGATATAGGCTGTCAGGTATCGCTTGAGAGACATTAAGGCTGATTAGCAAGGCAGAGGCCCTAATAGGCCCAATTCGCTGCATTTGGAGGCTATAAAGGCGCTGGCTGAGGATTAGTGGCAGCTGTACGTCGTCAACGCAAGCCGAAGGTACAGCTACCACCACGTCGTTGACTGAAAGGCTTAGAGAGATCGATGGCTTGAAGTCTCAAGGATTAATTACTGAAGATGAGTATCAACAGCTTAGGCAGCAGGCTTTAGGAATTCAATAAATTAGTTTTGTTACCTCACTTTCTTACCAGATATTAAACCCACCCCTATTTTCCTAGTAACCGCCCAGCCAGAACCCTACCCTAGGGGGTACACCCCGATAAATCAGAATGGTTCCATTGCACCCGTATACATACTATTGTGGACGAACGAAGAGCAGAAGAAATACTTAGCTTTAGTAGGTATTGATCAGGAACTTGCAGGCAGATTATTAGGGTTTTTTTGACTTGGTATGTTTAAAACTTTTTGATCTGAAATATTCCTAAATCGTGGCCGAATTTACGATTTAGTATTTAATACACATAGCTCCCATCATCCCCAGCAACCTTTATTAACCAGTCATCGATACCCGAAATTCCTACAAGTTTAATTGCATCAGAGTACGTCATATCTGCTAATGTAGCCGAGTAATCAGAGATTTCTTGTGAAAATTCGCTCGTAAATTCGTCATCACGCGTAATCACAGTAAGCAGTGAGTCGACCGAACTGTACTCATAACGATTCCCAGCATAGAGGAAAAAATGATCCGTAATTATCCCATCTGTTGTAGTTATATTTTCATTTAGCCCTTTAATTAGTACCGGGTTTGGACCCAATACATTCTCGTCTGCAAGGATAGTAGTCTGATATTCATTTGTTTCGGTCACGGTAGTTTTAGACGTGTCGTTAACAGTTATTGAGGCAGTCTTGTCCTGGAAGTCATCTAGAGTGAACGTAAGGGTTTCTGCACCTTCGGTCAGCTTATCCAATGCAAGAGGAATATCAATTATTGTTGT
>Ga0114999_10004332_pt1 | contig 17241 bp, 13 predicted proteins | sample ArcticOcean_MG_C_3_FD_89820 | JGI IMG/M metagenome (GOLD analysis project Ga0114999, IMG submission 89820) | Marine microbial communities from western Arctic Ocean - ArcticOcean_MG_CB8_126 | ecosystem: Environmental > Aquatic > Marine > Oceanic | place: Arctic Ocean: Canada Basin | collected...
GGTAGCCCATCTTCCGAACCGGCCACAAAGAACAACGGTCAAGCCGAACAGCGACCGAAAAGATTGAAATTCTAGACCTCACCGAGTCCGCCACACAACGGCTTTCCGGACAGGCTCCTAGCCGTCGGCTAGCGCCTTGCCGCTCACTGGGAATGGCGTTCTTCAACGGCCTGCTAGTGCGGCGTCAGTTCTCGATCAACGGATTGGGGTGCCACTGACGTGTCGCGATTGTCTGTTGTATACTATCCTCTTGGTCGAGAGCCTTTGCCCCCAGCCCATGAGGCATGGTGGATCTTTAGACGACAAAACACAACTTCCCTTTCGGCGAATGTGAGTAAGTGGCTAAGTGGAATTGAGAACGTTGGATCCAATTGAGGAAGCCACTCTTTCTCGCGTCACTCGGGCCGTCGTTATCAATCAGGCATTGTGGACGGCTGGTTACTCGCTGACCACCGGCGGCTTTCTCACGTACTTCGGGTACGAATTGGGCGCGAGCGGGATTCTGATTGGGCTGTTGCTCGTCATCCCGGAAACAGTCGGCATCGCCGGACTGCTTTCGCGCTGGATCATTCATTATGTCGGCAATCGTAAAGCGGTTTGGCTCGGTTGCGCGCTGATCGCCCGCTTCAGCACTTTGGGAATTCCATTGCTGGCGTTTCCCAACTTACGACCGGCCGGAATTAACCCCTTGTGGTCGATGGCCGGCCTTCTGGCGGTGGCGCAAACGGCACAGGCGATCTCCTACATGGCGTATCTGTCGTGGCTGTCCGATCTGGTGCCGGAACAGAATTGGGGACGCTTCTTCGCCAAACGCAACATTGCCCGCGTCTGCCTGTTGCTTGTCGTTCCCGTTGCCGGTGGATATTTGAGAGATTACTGGAGGGCCAACGTAACAGACGATTTGGCGCTGCTGGCATACGTTGCCGCGTTTGGAGTCGGCACCTCGCTGCAGTTGGCGTCTTTGTGGCCGTTGATGAAGTTGCCGAACGTAGCCGTTCGCTCGGCGGCGTACGATGTCCCCAATCTGCGGTTGATCGGCACCGCTTTCTGCGACCGTTCGTTTCGGCGACTGTTGGTGCATAGCTGGTGGTTGGCGTTCGCGCAAGGTCTGACGCAGGTCGCTTTTTTCAAGTACCGCATTGGGCCGCTGGGGATTTCATTGACGACTTATTACGTGCTGGCGAACGTCATGCTGCTGGTCAACATGCCGCTGAGCGTGGCGGCCGGTTGGCTGGCCGACCGGTTTGGCAACAAATGGTTGTTGTTCTGGGGAGCCGTCGGCGTGAGTTTTGCGATGCCGTTCTGGTTTCTCGCTGCGCCCGGTCGCTGGCAGTGGCTGTTTGGCGCTTACTTCATGTGGGGCGGGTTTGCGGTGGTCAATATCAGCGGGCGCAACCTGATGTTAAAACTCTCGCCGCGCAGCGACAACACCGCGCACATTGCGTTACTTCGCCAGGTGGGCGGGCTGTTGGCCGGCGCAAGCGGTTTATTGGGGGGATTCTGGATCGATTCACTTCTCGATTCCAAATTTCAGATGAACTGGCTCGGGTGGAACATTGGCGGTTTCCAGCTGATTTTCCTGGTCTCCTTTGTCGGACGGTTCACAGCCGCGTTGTGGGTGTTGCCCATCCAGGAACACGGCGCCAGGTCGCTCGGTTGGATGTTGCGCGCACTTAGACGCCTGCAACGGATTCGGAACCGCCATTGATGAAGTTTCTCGACAGTAGCAGAGAATACGGTGGCAGAGAATCCTGTGCGGAACGCCATTCAACCTGCTAAAAAAACCGCACTCCCTTGCATCTTTATGCAAATAAGTTTCTACTATTTAGACAGTTTCAATTGTCTAAAGGTTTGGCTCTCGCGGCTGTTGTTGGATGTCAGCGTCGCGTCGGTGATTGAAATGCGGGTCGCGATATGAAATCATGGGGTGGCACGCCGAGGGCCGTTGCTTGATGCGATCACCCCATCCCCCAATAAAACTCCGCTGAACCCCTGATTTCCGCAGCTTAACACGCCCGTTTACTCACAGTGACTCGACTTGCCCGGCCAAGCCGCATTGGCAGTAAGTCACGCATGACGCATCCTTCACTGGTAATATAAGAAGCTGGACGATGGTGTCGTGATCGCGCTGTGGCCACAACGACACAACGAAAAACATCACGCAGCGAAGAAGCAGTCGTTTATGTCAGCAGACCTGATCTTCAATATGGGGAAATTCGAGGCCCGCATTCCCGGCGACCGGCAGTATTCCAAAAACCACCTGTGGCTGCAGGAATGCGACGGTGCGTTTCGCGTTGGTTTTACGGCGTATTCTGTGCGGTTGCTGCAGGATGTTTATTTCCTCGACTGGACCATCGACGCGAACACCGATGTTCGCGACAAACAGGAAATCGGCGAGATTGAAAGTTCCAAAGCCCTCTCGTCGCTTTATGCACCATCAGCGGGGAAAGTGATCGAATTCAACGAAAACCTGCTCGATGATCCTTCGACCATCAATACCGACAACTACGGCGACGGCTGGCTGTTTCGATTTGAAACTGCCGAAAAACCGCTGCAACCGGCCGAGTACATCGTCATACTGGAAGAAGGTTGGGAACACACACAACGGCACCTCAAAGGACAGATCAATTAATAACGCAAAGCCCACGGGTCGCACCCCGTGGGATCGCCCCTGTTGATCCCCCATTTTTAATCGTCTACCTCCCAACGGTCACACCCCGTCATGGCTCAGAACAAAATCACCGTCGTCATCTCTCAAGCGCAGGGGAAAAATCCCACGCGACGACATTTGGAAGAAGAAATCGCTGCCGCGTTGATTGTCGATCCCGATGTCGATATCTCGCTGGTACCCCACCTCTACGACATGGCGGCCGATCACACTGGCATGCTGTTCCTGCGGTCGGTTCCGGGCGACATGGTGTTGTTGTCCTGGCTTTATCCGCGTGGAATTCGCTGGATTCTCGACCGACAGGGCATCGCCGGTCTGGAAGGTGTCACGCTGCTCAAGTCGGAAGGAGAAGACGACGAGATTGACGAAGAGTCAGAGGCCCCCGATGCACCCGAGTACAACGGCATCGGTTCCGTCCATGCCTCCAAACGCAAACTGTACTGTATCGATCTGCGGAGTGATTCCGACCCGTCAGTCTACCTGGATGAAATTCGTCGCATCGCCGGTGAAAACGCGGTGCAGACTGTCGATCTCATGCAGTGGATTCAAGGCAGCCCCCAACAGCCGCAACTCGAACGCTACCTGCACCCCGACCGCATGCTGGAAGCGGCCAAATCGAACGGCGAGAGCAATCCGGTCAATGGCAACGGCGATCGCGTGAACGGCAACGGGGCCGATGTTTTGCCCGAGCCGGCGAAGCGCCGCTGGTACCCGGTGATCGACTACACCCGCTGCACCAATTGTCTGGAGTGCATCGACTTCTGCCTGTTCGGCGTGTACGGAATCGATCAAGTCGATCGCATCTTGGTCGAGCAGCAGGACAATTGCAAAAAAGGTTGCCCCGCCTGCAGCCGCGTCTGTCCGGAGAACGCGATCATCTTCCCCGGCCATAAGTCTCCGGCCATTGCAGGAGCTGCCGGTGAAGTGGCCGGCCTGAAGATTGATCTCTCGCAACTTTTCGGCGGTGGTGGCGGTGACATGCTCAATATGGCGGTTGCCGAACGCGATGCTGAACTCGTCAACGATGGGCGTGATGCGGTCGGCATGACGGTCGGAATTCCCAAACGCCAAACACACATCGGCGAACGCGACGAACTCGACGATTTAATGGACGGTCTGGACGAACTCGATTTGTAAGGATCTTTGCTGCGTCAAAACCGGGCAGATCATCTGATTCGCCACCGCACCAGCCCGCCGCACAAGCAAGGGGAATTCGGTTACAACATCCGTTCAAACCCTTGCTCGCGCTACGGGCTGGTTTCGTATCGCATTTAGAAACACAACCGACCGACCATGTCTAATTCGCAATCACCCGAACGCATCGACCGTTGTTATGAGACGGTTCGCGGTGCGCTACTGGCCGAACGCAATGCCGCCGGTCATTGGGAGGGAAAGCTGTCGGCGTCGGCGTTATCGACGGCGACGGCCGTGATGGCGCTCGAAATGGTCCGCAGAGATCAAGGCGAATCGAGAGTCGAGAGCAATGCCAATGAGTTGAAGTCATCAGACTTCAACCAGCTGATCGATGACGGCCTGCAGTGGCTGGCTGCGAGTCAGAATAAAGACGGTGGTTGGGGCGATACCGTCAAGAGTCTCAGCAACATTTCGACGACCATGCTGGTCCACGCTTCCTTTCATGCGGCCGGAGATGCGGAACGGCATCGCGAGACGATCGATTCTGCTGCGGAGTACATCCAGCGTGTCGGAGGCATTCCTGCCTTGCGAGCGAGGTACGGCAAGGACAAGACATTTTCGATTCCCATTCTCACTCATTGCGCCTTGGCCGGGTTGGTCGATTGGAAAGAAGTCGATGCGCTGCCGTTTGAACTCGCCTGCTTGCCGCCGCAATTTTATAAGACGGTGCGTCTGCCCGTTGTGAGTTATGCGCTGCCGGCGCTGATTGCCATCGGACAGGTGCGACACCATTTCCGCAAGCCGTGGAACCCGTTGTTTCGGTTGATTCGGCGACTGTCGATTGGCCGCACGCTGAAAACGCTCAGGCGAATTCAACCCACCACCGGCGGCTTTCTGGAAGCGACGCCGCTGACCAGTTTCGTCACGATGAGTCTGGCGGGGATGGGGAAATCGGATCATGCCGTCGCTCAACACGGTGTGCAGTTCATTGTGAATTCGGTGAACGAAGACGGAAGTTGGCCCATCGACACCAATTTGGCAACGTGGGTGACGACGCTTGCGGTGAACGGGTTGAAGGACGGCCTGCCCGAGAGTGAACGCAGCGCCGTTCGCGATTGGCTGCTGGGACAGCAATATCGGGAGTTGCATCCCTACACCAACGCCGATCCCGGTGGCTGGGCCTGGACCGATTTGTCCGGCGGCGTTCCCGATGCCGACGACACCCCCGGTGCCATGCTTGCGCTGATGAACCTCGTAAATAACAACACCCAGGCGAGCGGGGGGCGTAAGCCCCCTGATTCGTCGATCGACGAATCGCTGGCAAACGCGGTCCAGTGGTTACTCGGTCTACAAAACGGCAATGGCGGCTGGCCCACATTTTGCCGTGGCTGGGGAACACTGCCCTTCGACCGCAGCGCGGCCGACATCACCGCACACGCGATCCGTGCGCTACAGGCGTGGGTCACTCTCGAATTACGTAGAGACGGAGAGTCCTCATTGACGCGTCGAGCCTTCGCCGCGATTCGGCATGGTTTCGAATACCTCAATCGGGTTCAACGCAACGACGGGTCCTGGCTGCCATTATGGTTCGGCAATCAGTTTGCCGATAACGACGAGAATCCCACTTACGGCACCGCACGCGTGCTGGCCGCTTATCGCGATGCCGGACTGATGGACAAAGAACCGGGTCAGCGTGGTTTGGCCTGGCTTGAACAGAATCAAAACGACGACGGCGGATGGGGCGGATCAAAGGGAATTCCGTCGAGCAACGAGGAAACCGCTTTGGCGGCGGAGATTCTGCTCTCGGTTGATCCGAATGGATTGGCAGCCCAAGGCGGTTTGGACTGGTTGCTCCGCAGAATTGAAGCGGGCACCTACCGCGAAACGACGCCCATTGGTTTCTATTTCGCGAAATTATGGTACTCTGAAGACTTGTATCCACTGACGTTTATGGTTGGTGCGTTGCGCGTGGCGCGAGATGGTCTCGCTGTAACCCACGCGGACGGAACCGATCAAGTTGCTGCGGTGGGAGGCGGTGCCTCCGGTCGCCATTAGATTTGTTTCGATTTTTGATTGACGAGTCGCAGAACAATTGCAGAGAGATTCTACTGTTTGAACCACCGGTCATTCGCGGCCCGCGATTTCGCGTATGCAGGTGATGCAGATAAATTGGATAAACGACAACAGGAACGACAGCATGTCCATAGCTCCCACCGAGCCGAGAGATTCTGAAAACGTTGCCGCCGTCCCACGAAACGGAAATGGGAACGGATCGGTTGAGTCTGCCGCCAGCGATGCGCCCGTCAAGCGCAAGCGGCGTCGCAGCACCAGTCACCTGAAGGCCGTTCCCGATACGCTGAAGATGCGCGAGGAATTCAAGCGGGCAGCCGAACGGTATGTCGAAGGGTTAGATAAGTCGCGTCCGTTTTCCAAGAGCGAACTCGAACAGCATTCACACGCGCTGTTGGCAGAAATGGACCTTCCCGAGAAGTACCTCGGCTTTGCGATGGTCCTGATCGGCAACTTTTTCTGGAAGCGACAGTTTCTCGCCATTCCCTTCGAACGGCGGATGCTGTTGTTGCCGCACTGCCTGAAACACGCCGAAGGCTGCCCCGCCGAATACGACGAGTTTGGCCTCGACTGCGAAAAATGCGGCGCCTGTTCCATTGCCGATTACAAAGTGAAAGCGGAGAAACTCGGCTACAAGGTTCTGGTCGCCGAAGGGTCGCCGATCGTTCTGAAGATCATTATCGGCGGCTACATCGACGGCATTTTGGGCGTCGCCTGTTTGAACGTGCTGGAAAAGGCGATCGACAAGGTGCTCATCGCCGGCGTTCCCTCGTATGCCATTCCGCTGCATTCGGGCGACTGCAAAAACACGACGCTGGACGAATCGTGGGTTTGGGATGTGCTGGAAGAGTACGAACCGCTGCCCGAACCACAAACGGCCAGCTACGTTCCGCTGATGCGGGCGGCAAATCGGATGTTCGGCGACGACTTTGAACAACTGTTGCCGCGGGTACGTAGCAAGACTCCCAAGGCGGCAGCGTCGCCGCTGGGGAAAACCGAAGACATTGCTTACGATTGGCTTGCCAATGGCGGCAAGCGATTTCGTCCATTCATCACACTCGCAGCATACGATGCCGTGACCGGCGCAAAGAGCGTCAAAGGCGGTCCCGGAAGCGAGCAGCTGGAAGTTTCCGATTCGGTCGGCCGCGTGGCAATGGCGATCGAAGCATTCCACAAAGCATCGCTCGTGCACGACGACATCGAAGATGACGACCTCTACCGCTACGGCAACGAAACGCTGCACCGGCGGCACGGTCTGGGTACGGCAATCAATGTCGGCGACTACTTGATCGGGCTGGGTTATCGGCTCGTCAATTCGGCGCGGGGTGATATTGGTACGGAGGCGTCGTCCGACATTATTGAACGCATGGCGGCCGCACACGTGAAGTTGTGTGACGGGCAAGGCGCAGAAATGGCGTGGCAGGATGCAGGCGACCTGAACGTTACGCCGCTCGACGCACTGCAAATCTATTCTCTCAAAACATCACCCGCATTTGAGGCCGCACTCTATGCCGGACTGCGAATGGGCGGACCGGTGGAGCAGTACGAAAAAATGATTCCCGCCTTCTGTCGGCACGTTGGGGTCGGCTTCCAAATTCTGAACGATTTGAACGATTGGCGCGGCGACGACGACAACAAGCTCGTTGCCGGGCAGGATGCACTTTCGTTGCGGCCGACCGTGCTGTTGGCGATGGCACTCGATGTGGCCGACGACATGCAGCGTGCGGAAATTGAAGAACTGCTGGAAGACGAACAAGTCAGCGCGTTGAAGATTGGACGGTTGCGACGTATTTTCGAGCACTGTGGCGTATTCGAAAAGGCTGAAGCGTTGGTCGCCAAATCACGCGCACGCGCCGAGTCGTTGGCGGACGAAGTGGAGCCCGACGAACTGCGTCGGCTGCTTTATTTTCTGGTCGATACCGTTCTGGCCGACAACGAACCGGAACCTCAACCGCACCCCGATGTCCTCGTCTCGCTACCAATTGCCGCCTCGGTTTGAGACCGAGTGTATCACCACATCAGCGAGCCACCTTTGCGAGCCACGGGGCTTGTCCCCGTGGGCGGGAACGCCAGATCGCAATCACGCCCCGCAAGCGGGGCGGCTAATCGGCTGATGGTGGTGGGGGTCAACCCCAATAGTGCGGCCGCCCCAAGTCGTTACTACGATGGCGGTTGAATTGCGCGCCCGCGATTCGCGAGATTGATTTTGACACGTGTTGCCGATCTCGCTATTCTCCCGCCTCGAAGCTTGCCTGGGTCGAGATCCCATCCGACCCAAACGGAATGAATTACTCAGTCGGAATCGAAAAGGAATTCGAGTGACTGACGGACTACGCGTTCTTGTCGTTGATTCGGAATCGGCGACCGAAGAGGTTCTCAAGGCGGTGCTGGAGCCTCGCGGGCTCCGTGTGGACCGCGTCCGCGATCTCGCGTCGCAACCCGATTGCGGCCCTCCCAGTCTATTGGTCATCGATGACGAGAAGTCGTCGGCCGATATTCGAAGTTCGAGCGGATGGGCCGGCGTCCCACGCGTGGTCATTGGCTCGGCCCAGATCGACGGCGGTTCAGAAAGCGACGGCGGCCAATATCTGCAGAAGCCGTTTCAGTATCGCGAACTGATCCGTTTGGTCGATCAACTGCTTTCCGACCGCGCCGCATAGACCAAAGCCCATGGGTCGCAGCCCGTGGGATGTTGATCTGAACAGCCGCGTCGCGCCTTTTTCCTCTCTCGACACTGGAGCCACTGGCCGGTACTGGTATTATAATAGCATCGCGATTTCGCGCGTTGCCGTTCCGGAACCGATCAGAGAGAAGTGCCACGTGTCTACCGCATCGATTCTGATCATTCAGGGTGTCGATCAGGGAGCACGGTTTCAGGTCGAAGCCGGTGGGTCTGCGGGCATCGGTCGCGGTGCGAAGAACGAAATCCGTATTCTCGACACTGAAGTCTCCCGTCGGCATGCCACGCTGGAGTATGGAGACGGACATCTCGCCATAACGGATCTCGATAGTTCGAATGGCACGTTTGTGAACGGGCAGCCAATTCGTACTTGCCAGTTGGTCGATGGCGACCAGATTCAAATCGGCCGCAGCGTTCTGATGCTCAACATTGCCGCCGACGTCAACGAATCGGAATGGGCTGGCGATCTCGTCGATTTGGTGGGCCGCCAGGGAGCCGACGACCGTTCGAGTATTGTCTCCGAGGTCAGTCAGGAGGTCGATCGAGAACTGCTCGATCACTCGGCCGATGCAGGAACACAGGAATTAGCGCAGACGCTGGCCAACTTGCAGGTGCTGTATCGCATTTCCGATGAAGCTGTCAGCCCTTCAATTTCGCTCGAACAACTGTTGCAGCGGATTCTGGATCTCACCATCGAAGTTGTCGGTGCCGATCGCGGTTGCATGCTATTGGATGATCCGGAAACTGGAGAATTGGTGCCGCACGTTTTTGCCCGACGTCGCGGATTTGAGGCCGATGCAAAAATGCCGGTGTCTCGCAGCATTGTCGATTACGTGCTGCAGGAAGGGCAGGGAGTCCGGACATCGGACGCACGACGGGATCGTCGGTTTGAACCGGGACAGAGCATTCTGCAGGCGGGAATCCGCGAGGCGATGTGCGTGCCGATGCAGGGCCGTTACGAACTCAGAGGAGTGGTTTACGTCGATACGACGATCCCGCCGGAACGCGTCGTTCTCGACGGCGTTGTCCCCGATAAGTTCAGCGAAGAGCAATTGCGGCTGCTGGTGGCTATTGCGCGTCAGGCGGCTTTGGCAATTGAAAACAATCGCTACCAGCAAGCCCTGTTGAAAGCCGAACGTTTGGCCACAATGGGGCAAACCATCGCCATGCTCAGCCACCACATCAAGAACATTTTGCAGGGTGTTCGAGGTGGCAGCTATCTGATCGACTTGGGCCTGAAGGATCACGATGAGGAACTGGTCCACAAAGGTTGGGGCATTGTAGAAAAGAATCAAAATCGGATTTATCACCTCGTCATGGACATGTTGACATTCAGCAAAGACAGACAGCCGGCCCTCGAATCGGCCCAGCTGAATGAGACGGTTGGCGAAGTATGCGAGCTGATGCAGTCGCGAGCCGACGATGCGAAAGCCGATCTCCAATTCCAGCCAATGCCCGATCTACCGGCGACGGTGTTCGATCCGGAAGGGCTTTATCGCGCGGTACTCAACGTCGTCACGAATGCCATCGATGCGACTGAAGCAATCGACTCCGGGACCGTTCGTGTCGAAACGGGGTACGACGGCAATACCGACAGCGTCTACGTTTGCGTTACCGACAACGGTGCTGGAATTCCTGAGGACCAGTTGAAGACGATCTTCAACGCATTCGAATCGACCAAGGGAGCGCGCGGCACGGGATTGGGGCTGGCTGTCAGCCAAAAAATTCTTCGCGAACATGGCGGCGACATTACCGTTGAAACCGAAGTGGGACGCGGTTCGCAGTTCCTGTTGACGTGGCCGAGCATTGAAGAGGAACCGCAGCCAAAGCCCGCCGGAACGGAGACGATGACCGGGTAGCTGCGAACCAGCGGTTCGCAGCTAATTCATCACCTTCCGATTCCAGTTTCCCTCGATATCGTAATTGCGAGAGTAACCCAAACCGAATTCGCGCCAGATTCAGTCGAAAGTTCCTTTCAGAAATCTGGCGACGTTTTCTGAAGTATCGACTGTCTCGAAGTCGGTGATGATCAGCGGGTCGGTCAGCAATTCCCGACGGTCGAATACGTCGCTGCGTTCGCCCGGTCCAACGACCATTGTGAATTCGTGGATGTTCAGCAGCGAGATTCCCAAATGCCAGGGACGGCGCACCTTCAACGTGTGGAGCAACTGGCAGCAGCGGTGGACCGCCAGAATGACGTTGCGTTCCAGCGTGGTCGAGGGGATCATGCCGGCTGCGCCGGGGGGTAATGGGAAGCCCGCCCGTTGAGCGTTGAGATTCTCAGTCAACGCCGCGCGCAGCGCACCGGTCGCCGTCACATCGATGGCCGATTCGGCGGTAAATCCGGTGACGGATTGCGGACCTGTGTGCAACTCATCGAACGAAAACTCCGCCTCATTCATCACCTCGGCAATCCGTTCCGGTTGAAGATCAATCGGTTTCGCCGGCATGATGGTGACGGCAACCGCCGCCGGTTGATCTTCCATCCGCGGCACAGATCCCGCAGCAATGTCGGTTTCAAATTGGGAACGCGCTTCGAGGAATCGCTGATCCGTAAGCGGTTCGCTGCGGTTATCATCCTGCTGATGCATCGCAGTCAGCAGAACCCCTTCCAGCTTGCGGCTGAGAGTCTTCTGTGCGCGGTAAACGGTCCGCTTGTCGATTTCGGTCGGCTCCAGCGAATAACTCACAATCCAACGCCACCGCACATCGAGGATTTGATCGGTCGGCCCGCCGTAGATTTCGTTCTTAACACCAACCAACCGTGATGCTCCCTTCGCGTGAGCCGCGTATCCCAATTGCAACAGCACGCTGGGGTCGCTCGACTTACCGGCGGTCTCGGTTTCACGGTCTGCCTCGTCGGTGGTGGCGACGAATGTCAGGTCGGCCAACACCAAATCACAGTCGTCAATTTTCCGCAGCGTTGAATTCGGCACGTCACACATACCGGGGACAACCACCGGAGCTTCTTCCAATGTTACCTTGAAATTGTTGGAATGCACCAACGTAATTCGTTCGCAGGCGGCGCGTGCCGCTTCGCGTATCAAGCGACGATGACATCGCTGTGATCGATACGCCTGCCAGGCATAAAAGACTTTGACGGTGGGCATATCGGCTTCTATGGCTCCCGGTTGTTCATCTCAGAATGTGGCATTCAACTCAAATGATCGGCAGTTGGTCGATCATTGCTTCGCAGCCGATTATAATGGCTGTGAACGACAGAACCAGCGAAACGGAAAGTCGATCATACAGCTGCAATGCAACGCATCGCAGCGATTGAAGTAGACGAACTCAAATTGTTTGTTCAAGGCCATAAGAAATGCGGATTGGCATTTTCGCAGACGCTCACGACCACGTTGATAACGTACGCCGTGCGGTGGCGATTTTTAATCACGCCGGCTGCGATCTGGTCATTTTCGCCGGCGACTTCGTTTCGCCGATTGTCATTCCCCCGTTACGCAAGCTGACTTGCCGCGTGATGGCCTGCTTTGGTGACAACGAAGGAAACAAAACGGGCATTGCCGGCGGTATGCGGATCATTGGCGAAGTGGCCGAACCGCCGTTCGGAATACAAGCGAGAGATGGAACGCGCATCCTGGTGACGCATGCGGCCGAAGATGTTCGTGGACATGTGGGAGACTGCAACGTGGTGATCATGTCGCACACGCATCGCCCATCAATCGCGCGCGACCAGAGTGGGCGATTATTTGTGAATCCCGGTGAAACGAGCGGCTGGACGTACCGCAAGCCATCGGTCGCGATACTCGAAACCGAACCGTTGGACGCAGAAATCGTCCCGCTGCCGGAGATGCCCGCCATCGAAGTCGGCGATTCGTTACCCGTCGTCTCCTGAGACAATGGTGTCGATTCACGTCTGGAGAAAACCATGAGAATGACACAAGAAATGTCCGGTCGGATCTGGCGCTCCCTCTGCTGGCTGTCTTTGTGCGGGTTAGTCGCTGTCGGCTTGAACTCGGTTGCCGCCGCGCAGAATTCGGACGTTCGCATCAAGCAACTTAAGCCGCTGCCATCGGTTCAATTACTTGATTTCACCGCCGCACTTCGCTCGACACCAGGTGGTGATACATACTTGCGCGAGCCGGTCGAAGATCCAACGGGTACGTCCCGCCAACGAATCGCACAGTGGCGCGAACGATTGGCCGTTCCCGACGGAACGTTTCTCGAATTGGTGAAAGATGATCGGCGGCAACCGGAGTTGCGCGCATTGAGTTTGCGGATGCTGGCAGATGACCACAGAGGACTCGACCGGGAGCTGCTGGCCGAGTTGCTGGCCTCCGATCACCAAACGCTTCGGCTGGAGACCATTCGCACGTTGCAGGAATGGAAGAACGAACATGCGCGCGAATTCCTGCGCGCGATCGCAGCCGACATCGATAATCCGCCGTTACTGCGAGCCGAAGCAATTGTTGGGTTGGCTCCCTATGCTGCGGGCGACAAACCGACTCGCGATCTGCTGTTGCGACTGGCGAGCGGCCAGAATGCCATCTTGCGCAGCGAGAGTTTGCGATCGCTCCGCGGACTGGCCGCTTCACATCCGGATGTCCGTGCAACAATTGCCGCGTTGGCTGAAAAGGTGAATACTTGTAATTCACCGTTCTCTCACAAAGACCTGGAATTGGTTGAGCAGATAGTGCTGGCTTACGGGAAGGATCACCGAAAACAGATTCCGAGCCGATTGTTGACGGCAGCCAGAGACGCGCGACCGACCGATGCCGATGATTGGAATTCCAAGATGAAGAAAGGCGGTGACGCGGAAGCGGGCCGTCGAGTTTTCTTTCATGCGAATGCCGCACACTGCTCCCAGTGTCACAGGATCGATGGTCGCGGCGGGCAAGTTGCGTCTGATCTGTCGAACGTTGGCCGCGCGATGGGGCAAAAACTGTTGGTCGAGTCGATCATCGAGCCGAGCAAACAAATTCCCCGTCCCTATGTCACATGGACGGTGGTGACCGACCGGGGCAAAGTCTATTCCGGATTGATCCGCGACAATCTCAACGAGAAGATCGAACTGATGACGGCCGAGAATACGTTGATCGAGATTCCACACAGCCGCATCGACCACCGGTCGCCGCAGAAAGTTTCCTTGATGCCCAAGGATCTCGTCGATCGAATGACGACCGCAGATTTTCGGAACCTGATCGCCTATCTGAAGAGTCGGCGATAAGGGCGGCGGTCTCGGTGCGTGTCCATCAAAACGACCAGCTAATTGCGGGACGTGAACGGGACGCGGCTCACCGAGACTCGTTTGCGCTGGGACGATAGGTGGGCACGCCAACTCTTGACGGCGTCGACATCGGCCGCTGCAATCCGCCGGGAAATTGTTGCCGTCGGATCTCCTTTTCGAAGATCGGCGAGATATCGTGGGATCACCTGGCGGTACGATTTCGGGCCGCGCATCATCAGGTGCACCCAGGACCAGCCTTCGGCGTATTCGACGATGCCCAATTGTGACATCGTTTTCAATCGCTCCAGCCGCCCGATGCTCGGCTTCCAGAACAGACGATTCTGCCGACTGAGCAAATTGCAGAACTCCTGCTGCCTGCCGTCCTTCGTTTCGTAGTATTCTGCGATCCCTTCATCGAGCCAAATCGGCAGATTCTCGTGCGACGTGTTGAGCAGTACGTGCACGAATTCGTGTCGCAGATTCAATATCAATTCCGGCGTTGCGACGGCGAAGATGTACGGCGTACCGTTTCGCAGCAGGAACATGGCAGTGCGGTTTGTGTCGGCTTGTGTGAGCGTGGGAATGTGTTGCCGTACATAACGAGAAAACGCCTTCTGAGACGAGAACAGATAAACACGCACCGGCGTGCGTTTGTCGGGGATCATCAATTCCGACCACAGCTTCTGGGCCATCGATTCCAATTCGACTCCGGCTTGCTTCGATTGAGTGAATCGATAGTCGGCGACAAATTGAAAACGGCCGGAATGCGTGACTTGAAACGGTGGACCATTCTGTGCGATCGCCGGGCGAACGGCGGTGACGCTCAGCAGCAATAGGCCAATCGAGGCAGTCGTGAATCGGTGCATGGTCGGACTGGGCGATGGTGGAGTTTGCGGGTTGGGTAAGCGGTACGTCCGCGCAGAAATGGCGGCACGTTGCGGCGAGAAATCGGTTCGCAAGTGCATAGCCGCAATGATTATCGGGAATCGACTTCGGCCGCTCGAAGTTGATTGGCACCGTTACAACACGCACGCCAAGAACAACAAAACTAACCGTTGAAACCGGGGCGACCGGCACAATCGGAAAAGTTGTCCACAGCGTATCCGCAAAAAGCCAACAGCAGGAGCTGCGACGAACTCAAAAAGTTTGGTCTGTGAATAGCGAGATCCGTTTGCCTTTTCGACGCCATTGCGCGCATACTGTAGCGCGACGCGGACGAGAGCTGCGTCGTTCCTTTCAAACGGATTTCTTACTTCTGTCAAAGAGTGGGGAGCAACGTCATGTCGAGTCACGAACCAAATAGCAACAGCGAGAATTTGATGTCGGGCGGTTTGAATCGACGTGGATTTGTTCAAGCGGTTGGAGCGACAGCGGCCGTGGCTTCATTGGCACCGGCAACACTGGTCAACGCAGGCGTTGATAAGAAAACTCAGCCGGAGATGCTGGTTCAGAAACTGTACGAGACCCTCACGCCAAAACAGAAAGAAGCCGTTGCCTTCGACTGGGATCACAAAGACAGCCGTGGGCTTCTGCGAACGCACGTCTCCAATAACTGGCATATCACTAAGCCGAAAATCGCCAGCAATTTCTTCACCAAAGATCAACAGGACATCATCGAGGCAATTTTCAACGGCCTGTACAACCCCGATTGGCAACCTCAAATCCGCAAGCAGTTGCAGGACGACGCAGGGGGATACGGCAAGAGCCAGTCGATCGCATTGTTCGGCACGCCGGGCTCGGGAAAGTTTGAGTTCGTGATGACCGGCAGGCATCTCACCATTCGCTGCGATGGAGATAGCACCGAACACGTTGCCTTTGGCGGACCGATCTTCTACGGTCACGCGGCCGAGGGTTTCAACGAAGAGAAAGATCACCCGGGAAATGTCTATTGGCATCAATCGCTGAAGGCGAATGCGCTATTGCCGATGCTCGACGGCAAACAGCGAAAGCAGGCTTTGGTTCCGAAGGCTCCGCAGGAAAGCAAGATTGCTTTTCAGGGTCCGAAGGGTGAACTGCCGGGCATTGCGTTGAGTGAACTTTCCAAGGACCAATTGGCCCACGCCGAGGGCGTGCTCAAGACGTTGTTGGCACCCTATCGCGCGACCGACCAGACAGAAGCGCTCGCGTGTCTGAAAGCGCAGGGTGGGCTGGAGAAGTGCAGCATGGCGTTCTACCAGTCGGACGACATCGGCGAGGACGGAGTTTGGGACATGTGGCGGATCGAAGGACCGTCGTTCGTCTGGCACTGGCGCGGTGCACCGCACGTTCACGTATGGGTCAACATCTCAAACGATCCATCGGTCAAGACGAACGCGCAAGGCTAATGTGTTGGTCGGACTCATGCGGGCGATGCGATCGGCATCGCCCGGTGGCGAGCCGTCGATGAGTGTTTCCGGTCGCACATCAGGACCAGCGACAGCGACGATATTTCGGCGTTGGCGATTCAGCCGACGCTACGTTGCAACCATAAATTTTCCATCTCGGAAAGCAGGAATGCTGTGAAAGACGTCACGTCGAGAGAGGATGCTCGATACACACAACACGCGTCGTCCCCCCAAATGGAGGGCGGCTCACCGCCTTTGCACAGAATGGCGATGAGTGAAATGACCACTTATCGTTGGACATTTCCCGAGGATGTCGTTGCCTATCGGGAAGCGGGTGTCGATGCCATTGGCATCTGGCGACCCAACCTCTCTCAGTTCGGAGACGAACGAGGCATCGATCTTGTGCGAGAGAGCGGTCTGTCCGTTTCCAGCCTGTCGTGGGCGGGGGGATTTACCGGGTCGAACGGTCATTCGTTTCGCGAGTGCGTCGATGACGCCCGCGATGCGATCAACGTTGCCGGCGCGTTGGGGGCCGATTGTCTGGTAATTATGAGTGGGGCGCGTGCCGGCCACACGGCCAATCATGCGCGCCGCCTGCTCATCGACGGACTCGATTTGCTGGTCGACTCCGCTGCCGCGCAAGGCGTCGCGCTCGCCATCCAGCCGGTGCACCCGCAATTGGCTGGCGAATGGAGTTTTCTCACATCGCTCGACGATACGCTGGAAGTGATCGACCGATGCAACCACGATTGCGTGCGGATGGCATTCGACATCTATCATCTTTGGCATGAGCCACGGTTGATCGAACGGATACCGGAATTCGCATCGCTGGTCTCGCTGGTCCAATTGAGCGACTGGCGAGAGCCAACTCGCTCAGACCACGACCGCTGTCTTCCAGGCGATGGCGATATTCCGTTGGGAGACGTTGTCTCCGCCTTTGCCGAATCGGAATATGATGGGTACTACGAGTTTGAAATCTGGTCGGAAGAACTTTGGAAGTCGGATTACGATCAGATCATTCAAAGTTGCCGCTCCCGTTTCGATGATCTCTTCACGTAGGGCGGCTCAGAGAATGGCATTGGATTTGCCCTGATAGTCTGCGTTGGGAATACGGCCGCTGTTTTTGGTCGTTTTTTCAGAATCCGATGCCATTCTTACAAAACTGGGGAGAACCACCAAA
>Ga0114999_10004337_pt1 | contig 17230 bp, 16 predicted proteins | sample ArcticOcean_MG_C_3_FD_89820 | JGI IMG/M metagenome (GOLD analysis project Ga0114999, IMG submission 89820) | Marine microbial communities from western Arctic Ocean - ArcticOcean_MG_CB8_126 | ecosystem: Environmental > Aquatic > Marine > Oceanic | place: Arctic Ocean: Canada Basin | collected...
CTCACCTGGAAATCTGTGTCCCCTGCTACAGCAGATCAACCCCCCGTCGACCCGACACCTTAGCTCAGCGTCATCTTCAATTCGTCGAGGTCCGTGATGGGTAACGAGCACTGCATGCCGCTACAGACGAGTGCCGTGACTTGATTCTGTGTTTCAGCGCTTACCAATGCGGGCACGTAACTTGGCAGTAGCCCAGCGCTCGTATATGGAATTGCATAAACGCTCCGCCATGGTGTGAAGCCGCCGCGCAGGGTGGTTGTCCACTCCTGCATGGCGTCGACCGGGCCGCGCAGGATGACTTGCTCAGGGGCATAGGTTGCGTCTTCGAGGGCCGTCAACAAGGTGCAGTGACCCGCCGGGTAACGTTCCATGACGGTGCGCGCCCAGCGCAGAGTATTCGACGAAGCATCTATGTATTGCGCGTCACCGAGCAGATGCCCGAGCTTGGCCATCGCAATCGCGGCAGTTCCGTTACCTGGCGGTAATGCGTCATCCATTGTCGGTTTGGGTCGGTGGATGAGTTTTTCGTGGTCGTGCGATGTGAAGAAGAAACCGCCGTTGTCGGCATCATAAAAGTTGTGCAAAAGTGCGTCGGCGAGGCATTTGGCGAACCGTATGTCCTCGTCGCGCCATGCGGCGCTGAGGAGCGTTAGCAGGCCATCCAATACACTGGCGTAGTCATCTAGGTAGCCGTTGAATTTGGCGGATCCATCGGTCCAAGTCGCGCTGAGCTTTTCGCCGTCCCAAGCATTCCGGCGCAGGAAGTCCGCAGCATCTTGGGCAAGTTGAACCCAATCCGGACGCGCAAGCGCAATGGCCGCTTCCGCCAAGCCTCGGATGGCGAGCCCATTCCAGCCGGTCAACACTTTGCCATCCCGGCCAGGTGCCGCACGCTCGGAACGCGTTTTGAATAGCTTGGCTTTTGCACTGAGCAACAATTCGTTCGCCGCATCCATGTCCATCGACAACCGCGCGACTACTGAGCGCCAGGAGTCGGAGCGATGCAGATTCCACTGACCTTCGAAATTCGCCGGTTTGTCCAGTCCATATAGAGTTTCGACGATCAGGTATTCATCTTCCGTCAACAGTCGCTTTACCTGATTGCGACGCCAGACGTAGAACCTGCCTTCTTCGCCTTGCGAGTCGGCATCCAGGGCGGCGAAAAACCCGCCTGCTTCGTCGCGCATGTCGCGCTGCAGCCAGCCGATGCTATCCTCAATCGCGGCTCTGAATAGATCATCGTTACCCAATAAGAGCGCGTGGCTATAAATTGATAACAATTGAGCATTGTCGTAGAGCATCTTTTCAAAGTGCGGAATGATCCAATTCTCATCAGTCGAATAACGACAAAATCCACCCCCGATATGGTCATAGATACCGCCACGCGCCATGCGCGTTAGGGTTGTCATCACCATATCGAGCCCGTCTTTATCGTTACCACCGCGTTGTCGCTCATAAGCCCAATGTCGCAGGACTCGCACAAGGGTGCTCGGCATGGGGAATTTGGGGGCCCTGCCAAAACCTCCTGCGACAGGATCATATTGTTGCCCTAACTGGTCTCTCGCCGCTTGCAACAGATCAATGTCTTCGACGGTTGGGTCGACCATCGGCACGACCATCTGTTGCAGCGCAGTCTTTATCTTATCGCCCTGTTCATCGAGTTCGTCGCGCTTGGTGGTGAAGACATCCCTGATTCGTAGCAGCAGGTCAACAAATCCAGGCAGCTGATGGCGCGGCGACTTTGGAAAGTAGGTGCCTGCATAGAACGGCAGCAAGGTTTGTGGATCTAGAAACATCGTCAATGGCCAACCGCCACCTTGTTGCGTCATCAATTGCAGTGCGGTCTGGTAGATCTTGTCCAAATCGGGACGCTCTTCCCGGTCTACCTTGATGTTGATGTAGTGTTCATTCATCACGGTCGCAGTACTTTCGTCTTCAAACGACTCGTGCGCCATGACGTGACACCAATGGCATGCGGAGTAGCCAATTGATAACAGTATCGGCTTGCCGGTTTCTTTAGCGCGGGTGAGTGCTTCGTCGCCCCACGGGTACCAATCGACAGGGTTGGATTTATGTTGCTTTAGATAGGGACTGGTTTGTCCAGCGAGACGATTGGCCATGCCCTTATCATGGCATGAACGCCTGAGCTGCGGCCAGTTTGTACTCGACGCTGAATTAAGGTATCAAGGCGCGACGGGAGTCGCGTTCGACAGGGTTGGGTGGCAAGGCATAGCTAATGGTCGATGCGGATGGGTTCAGGCCGAATGTGGGCATTGTCGTGGCAAATGCACGTGGCGGTGTGCTTTGGGCGCGTCGCATCCGCGGTCATGATGCGTGGCAGTTCCCTCAAGGCGGGATTAACGACAACGAAACTGTCGAGGCGGCTATGTTTCGTGAGCTACATGAAGAAATCGGTGTATCGGAGGAGTCGGTGAAAATCCTCGCAAGGACAAAAGGCTGGTTGCGGTATCGACTTCCCCGGCGTCTGCGACGACACGACTCCACGCCTGGCTTCATCGGTCAGAAACAAAAGTGGTTTTTGCTTGAGATCAACGAAGACGAGGCGGACCAGATCGTGCAAATGGACCTCAGTGAGAAACCCGAATTCGACCATTGGTGTTGGGTCAGCTACTGGTTTCCACTCACCCACGTCGTCGGTTTTAAACGCGAAGTTTACCGAAGAGCGCTCATGGAATTAGCGCCAAGCGTGCCGGACCAGCAATCGTAGATGCTCGACGTACTACGAAAACTCGTTCAAGACTTCGTCAATGAAAGTCAGTTTTCCACCGCGGTGCAGCATCTTGTCACGCAGATTAGAGATACCTTGGATACCGAAGCGTGTTCGATCTATCTCTTGAACGAAAGCGGTGACGGTTACGTGTTGGTGGCGACTGATGGCCTGAATATCGATCAGGTTGGCGAAGTCGTGCTCGGACTTGACCAGGGCTTGGTCGGACTGGTCGGCAAGCGCGCCGAACCGCTTAATCTAAACGCCGCTTTTGATCATCCCAAGTTCCACTATCTTCCGGAAATCGGTGAAGAGGCATTCAATACGTTCCTGGGCGTTCCGATCATTCACCGGGTCAATGTGCTGGGTGTTGTGGTGGTTCAACAGACCGAGTCGCGGCGCTTTGACGAATCCGAAGAAGCGTTCATGGTTACTTTGGCCGTGCAGATCGCGACGGTGGTAGCGCACGCTGCTGCGGTTGGTGATAGCGCGCTCACCGAAAAAAAGACTGAACTGCGCGACGATGCGTGTTTTCCAGGCATAGCCGGGGCGCCGGGCATCGCCATTGGTTCCGCAGTGGTGGTGCACCCCATTGCCAACTTGGATGCGGTACCGGAAAAAGAAAGCGAAAATGTAACGATTGAACTTGCCCTTTTTGATCGTGCGATCAGGTCGGTGCGCGACGACATAAAGAACATCATTGAGATGTTCAAACCCACGCTCCCAAGAGAAGAACTGGCGCTATTCGATGCCTATCTGCATATGCTCGATGACGATGCGTTGACGGGCGACATCCGCGAGCACATTCGCATGGGTCAATGGGCTCAAGGGGCACTGAAACAGGTGATACGCGAGCACGTGTCTCGGTTTGAGGTGATGGACGACCCCTACTTGAGGGAACGAGGTACCGATGTGAAAGATCTGGGCTTGCGTGTGCTCGCCCACATGCAAGAAATCCGCTCGAAGAAAACGCAGTTTCCGAAGGACACTGTACTGGTCGGCGAGGAGATCACGCCCGCCATGCTCGCCAGCATCCCCACCGAACGCCTACGCGGCATCGTCTCTATAGGTGGTTCGGGCAGTTCCCACGTCGCAATCTTGGCTCGCGCCATGGACATACCTGCGGTCATGGGCTGTGCCGATCTGCCGGTCTACGATCTTGAAGACGAAACGCTAATCGTCGATGGACACTATGGCGAGGTCTTCATCCGTCCGAGTGGTGAGCGTGTCGCGCTCAACCGCGAGCTAATAGCGCAGGAGCGCATGTTCGATGAGGAGCTCACGGAGCTCAAAGAATTACCATGCATCACCAAAGATGGCTGGCGCGTGCTGTTATGGGTCAATATTGGGTTGAGCGAGGACATCACACGCTCGTTGGATCGAGGCGCCGAGGGGATTGGGCTATTTCGTACCGAGATCCCATTTATGTCGCAGGATCGCTTCCCTACAGAGGCTGAGCAATGCGCGCTGTACCGTGAGCACATGGTGGCGTTCGAACCGCGTCATGTGACGATGCGTACACTGGACATCGGTGGCGACAAGGCGCTGTCGTACTTCCCTATCAAAGAGGACAATCCATTTTTGGGCTGGCGCGGTATTCGCGTAACGCTGGATCACCCGGAAATCCTGCTCGTGCAAGTGCGTGCGATGATCAAAGCGAATGCCGGCCTCGAGGGCGTGCTTAGAATCATGCTCCCGATGATTTCCAGTCTGGATGAATTTGCCGCGGCAAAAGTATTGATCGACCAGGCCTATCAGGAGGTGCTGGAAGAGGAGGTCCAGGTCAAGCAACCCGAAGTCGGCGTGATGATAGAAGTGCCCGCCGCTGTCTATCAAGCTCGCAAGCTTGCCGCCGAGGCTGATTTCCTTGCTGTTGGGTCAAACGACTTGACCCAATACATGTTGGCGGTAGATCGCAACAACCCACGCGTTGCGTCGTTGTACAAAGATTTTCACCCGGCGGTCTTGCGCGCGCTGCGCGAGGTGGCCAAAGCTGCGTTTGCGGAAGGCAAGCCAATCGGCATTTGCGGTGAACTTGCCGGTACCCCAGTCGGTGCGGTTATGCTGATGGGTATGGGGTATCACGTGCTTTCGATGAACGCGACCCATCTGCCGAAGATCAAATGGGTGTTGCGTAACTTCAAGCGTAGTCACGCTCGACGTATCGTTGCGCGTTGCTTGCAGATGGATACGGCAGAGGAGATCAACGCATACGTGCATAAAGAACTGGTCGATGCGGGCTTAGGTCGAGTCGTGCCGCAGTATCACGCATAGCTCGCCGACGAAATCAGTTTGACCTACCAATCGCCTTCATCCTATAACGCTAACTCGTAGCATACGCGCCCCGTGCGTTTGCCACCGGCGACGTAGCTTTGCTCGGTAAACGAAAGACGCTTGTTGTGGATGGCGACTATCGTGCTCGCCCGGGTGCCGTACTCGTCGCCAACGATGAAACACGGTGCGGTGTGACGTTCTTGGTCGAGTGCTCGACCTCGATGCGGAGGTTGGTCGTCGGGCGGGGTGAAGCGGTCGTTCAGTAAATCAATCAAAACATCGTCTGCGTAGTCATCGTGTGCAATCGCCTCCAGGCGTTGTGCGCCCAAGGTGCACTTTGGCCATTGCGCGCCGAGCTCGGCATTGCTCAGACCGTAATAGCCTGGCTTCAACACATCGGTGGTGCCCCGATTCGATGTATAAACCAGCTCATCGCCATCCCACAACAATAGATTGAATCCGGCATAGTCGACGCCGTGAATGGCGTGCGCGTACTGATGCGCGTCAATTGAGCTGGCCAGAAACTCATGCACGAGCTGGCCCCTGGATTTTGCCGCCACCGGATCGTCCGGGTGCGAGAAATTGGTCAGCGCCGCAAACCGCCCATGTCGTGTGCAGCCAAGCCAGGTACCACCCGCGACTAGGTCGCGGCCCGCGAGGATGTGTGGGTCGTCGGTCCAGAAATCAGCCGCCGCGCTTTCGCGCGCATGCACTTCATCGCGATTGGCCGCGACAATTAGTTTGCACTCGGCTTCGGGTTCATAACCAAAGAGAATAAGACACATTCGTCGATTCTAAACCATGCTGCCCGGTGGCGACATGGGGTCCGCCCCAGGTAGGGTGGCAACACGGACCCAGTGGGCGGATTTTTCGGTATGCTAGCGCACGTGTATTACCCCATCATCGATCCGATCATTATTTCGTTAGGGCCACTGGCAATTCGCTGGTATGGGCTGTCCTACCTCGCCGGATTCGCCGTCGTGTGGTGGCTTGGTCGCCTGCGAGCAAAAACCAATCCCGGCGGCTGGACCGATACCCAAATCTCGGATCTTGTATTTTTTGGCGCGATGGGCGCAGTGCTCGGTGGCCGGATTGGTTATGTGCTGTTCTACAACATGCCACTGTTCTTGGATGATCCGCTCTACCTGTTTCGTATATGGGAAGGCGGCATGTCGTTTCATGGCGGTTTGAGCGGTGTGGGGGTTGCGCTGTGGCTGTTCGCCCGCAAAATGAATCGTTCGTTCTTGGCGGTCGTGGACTTCGCTGCCCCATTGGCTCCAATCGGTTTGGGTTTTGGGCGCTTGGCAAATTTCATCAACATGGAATTGCCGGGACGGGTGACTGACAGCGCCTTTGGATTGATCTACAAGTGCGATGTCGTGCGCGGTTTAAACCCGATGTGCGTGGGCGAGTGGGAAACGGTCGCGCGCCACCCTTCGCCGTTGTACCAAGCATTTTGCGAAGGCTTGTTGCTGTTTTTACTCGTATGGTTTGTATCGCGAAAACCGCAACGAACCGGATTTGTGAGCGGGACATTTCTTGTCGGCTACGGTTGTATGCGCATCACAACTGAGTTTTTCCGCTCACCTGACGCTCACCTAGGCTTCGTGCTCCTCGATGCAGTGACGATGGGCCAAATTCTGTCGATCCCGATGATCATCGCTGGTATTGTACTGATGACGTGGTTTGCGAATCAGGAGACCGCGCAGTCACGCTAAAACTCGTCCTCGTTCGAAAGACTGACGAGTCTGACAAGATAGCCAATACAACCGTCGCAACGAACTGCAAATGAAACAATACCTCGATCTCATGCGCCATGTGCGCGACCACGGTGTCTATAAGGACGACCGTACCGGTACCGGAACCTATAGCGTATTCGGTTATCAGATGCGCTTTAATCTCAGTCAGGGCTTCCCGCTGGTCACTACCAAAAAGACCTTTTTGAAAGGTATTATTCATGAGCTCCTTTGGTTTCTTTCGGGCTCGACGAACATCAAGTATTTGACCGAGAACAAGGTCCACATCTGGGATGAGTGGGCCGACGAGCACGGCGAGCTGGGTCCGGTTTATGGGTCGCAATGGCGCTCCTGGCCTGGGCCGGACGGCGCCGCCATCGATCAAATCAGCCGCGTCGTAGATGCCATCAAATCCAATCCGGACAGCCGCCGCCACATTGTCAGCGCTTGGAATGTCGCCGAGGTCGATGACATGGCCCTGCCGCCGTGTCATTCGCTTTTTCAGTTCTATGTGGCAGAAGGCAAACTCTCCTGCCAGCTCTACCAACGCAGTGCCGACATTTTTCTAGGGGTGCCGTTCAACATCGCTTCATACGCTTTGTTGAATATGATGATCGCGCAGGTATGTGGTTTGCAGGTCGGGGACTTCGTACACACGCTCGGCGATGCTCATTTGTATTCGAATCATATCGAGCAAGCCGACCGCCAGCTGCAACGCGAAGCGCAAGCGTTGCCGAATATGACGATCAATCCCGTGATCAAAGACATATTCGGCTTTGATATCGATGACTTCGTGCTCACGGGCTATGACCCGCTGCCGGGCATTAAGGCGCCCATCGCGGTCTAATCGCTTTGAGTGAGCCTATGCACATCAGTCTAATTTGGGCGATGGCCAAGAACCGTGTCATCGGCCGCGACAATGCGTTGCCTTGGCACCTGCCAAAAGACTTGCGCCACTTCATGGCAACCACCAAAGGCAAGCCGTGCATCATGGGGCGCAAGACCTTCGAGTCGATGACAGCGCCTCTAGCGGGACGCACAAACATCGTCCTCACCAACGATCGGTCTTGGCATGCCGAAGGCATCAAGATTGCCTACGACTTCGACGAGGCAATCGCCATGGCGCAAGACCAGTGCAAGGCCGATGGACAGGACGAACTAATGGTAGTCGGCGGCGCGAATATTTACGCGATGGCATTGCCGCGCGCGACCCGACTCTATGTCACCCAAGTGCAGCTATGCCCACAAGGCGATGTCTTCTTCCCACCGCTAGGTCTAGAGCTATGGACATTAGTTGATCGCAAAGAAATTCATGCCGACGAAAGACACAAAGCTGCTTTTACGATCTGTCGCTACGAGCGTTAACGTACTCGAGCCAAGAGCCGTCACACGGTAAATCGCGCCAGCTCGCTTGCGGAATCTCTGTGCACTCGGCTACCGGTATGGTGGAGATGAATTCCCCATGGTGCATGGTTAGCAACAAAGGCAAGGTTTCGGCACTATTGCGTAAGGCGAATGTTTCGCTGCGCGCTCGATTGATGTCACACGAGCCACGGTGCAGGGAGTGTACGGTTTTGGCGACATAGTCCGCGGGCAGCCGCGCGATCCGAAACACCGCATCGATGCCCTTGAGGTCAATCATCTCGACTAGGTAGTGAGCATCGCAAAGCGCACATTTTGCATAGGCGTCAGTGGTATGCAGATAGGCATCCAGCGTCCACAGAATATCTAACTGCAGATCTTTCGTGAGATGGTTGCATGCGCCGTCGCGTTCCATGATGCTGCAATTTTAGCTGAAATGGTGTGGGCTTTGATGAAAACTTTTCCTCACTGGTGGTGCGTTGCGTCGTTGTTCCTGTTTGCAAGCCCGTCCAATGCAAGCGAGGCCGTAGTCGACAGCGTGCCTGTGCCAGCCAACATCGTCACCGACCAGGTGCCGGACATTGATCGGACTGTCGCCGAGCAACTGCAACGCTACGCCAATACGCGCAGTGCTGCGCTTGTGGGGTGGCAAGACCAGTCTGCATTGGTAGTTACGCGCTTTGCCGAAACAACTCAGTTGCATCGTGTGCGGCACCCCATGGGTTTTCGCGAGCAGTTGACGTTCTTCAACGAACCCGTCGGCGGCGTCACCGTACCGAATGGCGGTGCACGTGACCTAGTCATCATCAGCCGCGACACAGGCGGATCGGAGTTCTACCAACTTTTCTTGTTTAACCTCAAAACGGGCGCGAGTCGGATGGTGACCGATGGCAGGTCACGCTACGGCAGCGCCATGTGGTCGCCCGACCAACAAAGCTTTGTCTACACCACCACTGAGCGTAACGGGCGCGACTGGGATATCCACCTGCAGACCCTAGATGGCGAAATTCAAGCCATATTGGAAACTGACGGTGGCGCTTGGGGTACCGACGATTGGTCGGATGACGGCAAACACCTATTGGTCTCCAAGTATGTGTCCGCCAACGAGTCATACCTGTACGAACTGGACCTACGTAGCAAGCAACTCACGCCCCTACTCGACCGTTCAAAACCGATGTCGGTTGGGCTTGGTGCGTACGATGGTGCAGGCGGCGTCTACTTTACCTCCGACGAAGGGTCTGAGTTCATGCGACTGAACCGGCTCGAGCTTGCGACCGGCGCGGTCGAGAATGTCACCGCCGATATACCTTGGAATGTAGAAGCGTTCGGCTTGTCGCCCGACAAATCCAAGTTAGCCTACTCGGTCAATGAAGGGGGTGTATCGAAACTACATGCTCGGCGTCTGCCGCAGAGGCAACCGTTGCGTCTGCCGGCCCTGCCGCAGGGAATATTGACGTCGTTTGCGTTCACGCCCGACGGCAACGGCATGGGGTTGGCCGTCAACAGTGCGAAGGCGCCGTCTGACGTGTATCGGTTTGAGTTCGGTGACGCTGAGCTTACGCGATGGACGCAGAGCGAAATCGGCGGGCTCGATCGAGACCGGTTTGTGGAAGCGGAACTGATCGAATACGAGACCTTTGATGGCCGTAGCATTCCGGCATTCGTATATCGTCCGAGCACACAAGGGCCACATCCAGTGGTGATTTCAATTCACGGCGGTCCCGAAGGACAGTATCGACCCTATTTTTCCACCACCGTCCAGTCGTACGTACAGGAGCTCGACGTCGTTTACATCGCACCCAACGTGCGGGGCTCTGATGGGTATGGTAAAAGCTATCTAAAGATCGACAACGGGATGTTGCGCGAAGATTCAGTCAAGGACATCGGTGCGTTGCTGGATTGGATCGATCAGCAAGATGATCTCGATAGCGACAACGTGAGCGTTATGGGCGGTTCGTATGGGGGTTACATGGTGTTGTCCTGCATGGTGCACTATGGCGACCGTTTGGCTGCCGCCTCGGAGAGCGTGGGTATTTCGAACTTTGTGACCTTCTTGGAGAACACCCAACCATATCGGCAGGATCTACGTCGTGCGGAGTACGGTGACGAACGCGACCCCGCTATGCGGGCGTTTCTGCAACAAGCATCGCCTTTGAATCACGTTGATAAGATGGTGACGCCGGTGTTGATTTCCCAGGGTGCGAATGACCCGCGCGTGCCGGCTAGCGAAAGCGAACAAATAGTCCAAGCGCTACAACGCGCCGGGGTGCCTGCCTGGTATGTATTGGCCAAAGACGAGGGCCACGGTTTTCGCAAGAAAGCGAATCGAGACTACGTCAACGTGGTGCGTTTCGAATTTTTTCGTCGCCATCTCAAAGATTGACGCAGTGAGCTCTGGCCTCCTTATGACCAAGAGGATGGCCAAGCAAAAGCGACTACTGCAAAGTTGGTTGCTTTTGGGCTAAAAGAGCCTTCAGCGTGCCGGGGGGTAAAAAGCGTATGGATGTGCGAGTGCGGAGCGCAGCGGAGTGCGAAAAAATGCTAAAGAGGCAGTGCGTTGCAACATAAGCTAGCTTTGTGCGTGAACCCGATGTCGGGGCGTGACGTGCGCCGGCTCGCAGCGCGTGCAACCAATATGACCCACGAGGCAAAACGCGACATCGTCGCCCGAGTCGCTGCAGGGGCGGATGCGGTCGGCGTGACCGACATCTACATCACAAAAGAACCGTTCCGGATTGCTTCGATGGCCTTAGAGCACATGGGCCTAAGAGCGAACGTACATGTGCTGGAACATGAGTTGACCAACACCGCCCTGGACACCGAACTCGCCATCAAGCTATTTCGCGAGGCGGGTTGCGACACGGTCGTCTCGCTCGGCGGTGACGGCACGAATCGAGCGATTGTCAGAGCGACCTCAGACATCGATTTGGTGCCACTGTCTACGGGCACCAATAACGTGTTTCCAGTGTTGGTGGAACCGACGGTCGCAGGCATCGTTGCCGGCTTAAACTCGTGCGGCAAATTACGCGAGCCCCGGCTAAAGTGTCGAGCCAAAGTGCTGCGCGTGAAAACGCCGCATAGCCACGACGTCGCGTTGATCGACGCGGTACTGTTGCGCCACGATCACGTGGGCAACTTGCTGCCGTTTGATGCCGCGAAGCTTGCGCAGATAGTACTTACCCGTGCCGAGCCCGGTGCCATTGGCATGTCGCCGATCGGCGGATACGTGAGTCCTGTTTTTGCGCAAGATGACGAGGGCTTGCTGCTCGACCTAGGTGCCGGTGGAACCATGTTGAGCGCGCCGTTGTCACCAGGACAATTCCAAGACGTGTGCGTCAAATCCGCAACGCGCATTGGGTTCGATGTGGCCGTGCCGATGCGTGGCCCAGGTGTGATCGCACTGGACGGCGATCGTGACCTCAAGCTCCTCGAGGGCGAATCGGCGACCGTTACGCTCTCTCGGGACGGACCATTTGTTCTCGACATCGATGCTGCCATGCTTTGGGCTCAAGCAAACGGTATGATGTCGCCGCACAATTTCCAGGATAGTTCATGATTGTTAAGCCGAGGATTCGCGGGTTTATCTGCACCACAGCACATCCGTCAGGGTGTGCCGCCCATGTCGGTTCGCAGATCGATTACGTGGGCCAGCAAACAGCGCTCGCCCAAGGTGATTTCAAGAATGTCCTGATTCTCGGGTGTTCGGGTGGTTATGGTCTGGCTTGTCGGATCGTCGCCGGATTCGGGGCAGGCGCAAACACGCTCGGGGTTTCTTTAGAAAAGTCGCCGACGCCGGTGAAGACGGCGAGCGCAGGATGGTACAACAACATCGCGTTCGAAGAAGCTGCGGCCAAGGCTGGGGTCTACGCGAAAACACTGGAAGGCGATGCATTTTCGGACCCGATGCGTGAGCAAGTAATCGAGACCATAGAGCAAGATTTGGGCTCGATTGATTTGGTTGTGTACAGCCTGGCATCGCCCGTGCGGCAAGATCCCTCGACTGGCGAGCTGCACCGATCCAGCATCAAGCCAATGGGCGATCCTGTGACCATCAAGTCGGTAAACGTCGACCGTGGCGAAGTTGCCGATGTGCTGTTGGAACCCGCCACTGACGAGGAGATTGCGAACACGGTAAAAGTCATGGGCGGTGAGGACTGGCAGCTGTGGATCGGCGCCCTCAACGCTGCGGGCGTTCTCGCCGAAGGCTGCAAAACCGTGGCGTTTACCTATATAGGCAGTGAATTAACCTGGCCAATTTATTGGGACGGCACACTCGGTCAAGCCAAGATGGACCTGGATCGCGCACGGAACGCAATTGCCGACACGATTTCTGCGGTCAACGGCGAGGCAAGGGTAGCAGTCCTCAAGGCCATCGTCAGTCAAGCGAGTTCCGCTATTCCGGTAGTGCCGCTGTATGTGGCGCTGCTGTTTAAGGTCATGAAACAAGGCGGTATCCACGAAGACACGATCTCCCACATTTACCGCCTGTTTGCGACCCAGCTTAGCTCCGGTGCAGACATGCGTCTGGACGATTCGGGCCGCATCCGCATGGACGACGTGGAGCTGTCAGATGACGTACAGGGCGAGGTGAAACGCCGCTGGCCGTTGGTCAACACGGCCAATTTGGCCGAGCTTGGCGACCTCAGTGGGTATCGCGAGGACTTCCTGAAGATATTTGGGTTTGGATTTGCTGGCATCGATTATGATGCGGATGTAGACCACACAATGGGACAGGGATAAAACACCTACAGCGGATAGCTGAGTCGGCTTACATCCGCAGCCTGTGACGACCTGCACCCTTCGAGGGTGCAAATTCCTAATTTCAACGACGCCTTGCGTCCTACCATGTTCAGCGACGTCTTGCGTCGTGCCATCACTTGGGCCAGATACTGCCTTTACGCGGGCGTGTGGGTGCTGCAACTCGAGCACCCGCCAAGCGCAATCTTCTTGTATGCACCGCTTGCGATGCCGTTTGTACTACACCTAGTCTTTCGCCATGCACACACATTCGTCCCCAATCTAGCAGTCCACCTGGTTGAGACGGTTTGCCTTGTGTTTGCCATCTCCGCAATTGGCGAAGTTGGTTTGCTTGGTCAGTTTGCCGTGGTCTGCACGCTGCTGTCCGGTAACGCGGCGTTATTTGGGCAACGCTGGGTAGGGTTGTTTGCCTTCGCGTGTATTGGCGCGGCGTTCTCGGCCAATCACGAGATGCCGATTGTCCTGGTTCAGCATCAGCCGATTGCCGCAGGGAGCGTGGTTTGGGTGTTGCTTTTTTCAGTTGCAATTGGCCTGGTTGCGCACAAGCAGGCACATGTGATCTTGCGATCCGGCGCGCGCATTAAAGGCGTCAACCGCTCCCTGATGCGCTACCTCCCCAAAGAGGTTCTACGGCACCTGCAACATATCCCGCAGCAAATGGTTGAGCGTCAATGGATGACGGTGACGTTTGTCGATTTGGTCGGTTTCACGGAAGCGGCGCGTCGGCTTCCGGTTGAGAGCCTGTCGGCCGTCATCAACGACTTCTTTGCCAACGTTGATCAGTTGGTTCGCGATTGGGGTGGCAGCGTGAGCAAATTCATGGGCGATGGCATGTTGATTGTATTTTGCAGTGAGGCAATTGAAGAGCGACAAAACATGGCACGTCAATGTAGCTACTGTGTCGCAACCCTCGCCGAGCTCCCACATGATCTCAATATCGAATGGTCGCGACAGGGTCTGTTATGTAAGTTCTCGGTCACGAGTGGCGTTGCCTCGGGGTACTGCTCTGTGGGTGAATGGGGCGGTGAAGAACGTAAAGATTTTACGGTCATCGGCACCCCGGTCAATTTGGCGGCGCGGCTGCAACATCATGCCCAGCCAAGTTGCGCATTGATGGATGAAGTGACAGCCAAGCTCATCGGCGCAGACCGAGATCCGGTCGAGATGGACCTCAAAGGCTTAGGCCTTACAACAGCTTTCCATATCCCACCGTTCAAATAAGCATCGTGTGAGAATCTTTGCTAAGGTGCGCGGGCCTTTAACTGACTGAACCATTTTATGGAGAAGGTTTTTGTCGCCGCCTGTCGCGCCGAGCCTACGCCGCATACACCGATCTGGCTGAATCGCCAAGCGGGTCGCTACATGCCTGAATATCATGCGCTCAAAGGTAATCTACAGAGTTTGGATTTCTTCAAGCATCCCGAAAAGGCGGCACAGGCGACCCTAGACGCACAGCGGATTCTTGGCGTCGATGCTGCCATCATGTTCGCCGATCTATTGCCCATCATGGAACCTATGGGCTTGGCGTTGGACTATGTGCCTGAGGTGGGCCCGGTATTCGCCAATCCGGTGCGCTCGCACGCCGACGTTGATCGACTGGTCACCGCAGAGGCTGAAGAAGCTACCCCCTACATTGCTGACACGGTCAAGAACATCGTATCGGGACTGCCTGCCGATATTGCGCTCATCGGGTTCGCCGGTGCCCCCTTTACGCTCGCCTCTTACGCGATCGAAGGCAAGGGGTCGCGCAACTATACGATCGTCAAAAAGATGATGTATGAAGCGCCCGCGACTTGGGATGCACTGATGGCAAAGCTCGTGGACCAGGTTACGAGCTATCTGCAACTGCAAATCGCCTCGGGCGTCGATGCGGTACAGCTATTCGATTCTTGGGTCGGGTGTTTGTCGGCTAGTGATTTTGCGGTTTATGTCGTTCCGCACTTGAAGAGGCTGCGCGACGCGTTGGCCGATACAGTGCCCCTCATTTATTTCGGCACCGGCAATCACCATCTCTTGCCGCAAGTGGCCGAGCTTGGATTTGACGTGTTGGCATTCGACTGGCGCACACCCTTGGGCGCAACCTGGCAAGCGCTCGAGTGTCCGGCCGTACAGGGCAATCTTGATCCAATCGTGCTGTGTGCCGACCAGCCGAGCATTGCGGCGCAAGCCCAACGGTTGTTGGACGAGGTCGGTCAACGCCCCGGACATATATTCAACCTAGGCCATGGAATAATTCCGGAAACGCCCGTCGACAATGTGAAATTTTTGGTCGACTATGTCCATGAGAACAGCGCGTAAAATGGGTACTTAGAATCGTTGCAGGGCTCATAGGCGGTTCGTGAGTCTGATGATCCCGCAGTATGTCGCTTCCGAGCAGGGCGAGATGGTCAGTGTCGTTCAATTTGAGGACGTTGCGGTCGCCAAAATCTTCAGACCAGTTCACGGTCGTGATACTGCCGGATTGGGCAGGTAGCCGGGCAAAGCCTAAACACTCGAGCGGAATCTGCAGCCAAGCGAACACCACAAAGCTCATTGCAAAACCGTGGGTCGCGATAATGCTGGTTTCGTTAGGCGCTTAAAGCAGCGCGTCGACGAAACGAAAAATGTGAGCGCCAGTCTCGCGCCGCGACTCGGCGCCTTCGCAGATTCGATGATCGAGACGGTTACCTGCACGCGATGGTGGGCTAGCCGTTGTTGCAGCCAACTCTGCGGCTTGCCCTCGGCGACACCGCAGCTCGCTTCGCGTAAGTCCTGCGAGAACTCGATGTCGCTAGCAAAGAGCTTGGCGATTGGTTCAGCGGTTTGGCCGGTTCGTAAAAGGTCGGACGAGTAGATCCTTGCCGGACGGTCAATGCGAGCAAAGAGCGATTGCATGCGCTTGGCGATGTCCGAGGTCCGTGAGTTCCGAATCGTGCCAACCGCCGACGATCTGATCGGCATGATGCGTCGCTTGCGTATGGGTAACGATGTAGGCAGTTGTCATATTGAATCCAATGCAATGGCGGGTCCGCTACCGCGATGGCTTCGTCTAGACGGATGTGCATGGTTTGCCCAACAGAACGAATGGTGTCGCGAACGGACCAAATAGTGCGCCTGCTACGATCCAACGTTGCGTATTGAGGTTCTTTCTCTTCGCGACCCAATGACAGATCGCCGCACTGACAATCACAATCGCTACCAATGCCAATATCACGGCCATGTCGATCCGTTCGAACGCTTGCGAGAAACTCCAGAATAACCGTAACTTATTGACTGCGACAGTGGCGGCGTTAGTCGTCCCGATCCAACGGTTGTGCAAAGTGCAAAAGGTTGCCCGAAGGGTCCCAAACGTGGGTTACGAGCGAGCCGTAGCCGTCCTCTTTTGGCGCGCTGACCCGAGGCTCGCCGCTTGAGGCAGAAGCGAATGCTTGATTAGCGATTACGTCGCTGACGTGTTCGTACCAAGCCGTGGCGTCATCGACCGTGATGTGCAGCATCGTGTTGTTGCACCAATCTTCCTGGTAATAGCGCTGCAGGTAAAAACAGCTCCCACCGAGCTCAAGCTCAGCGATATCTTCTTGTTCCCAGTTGAGTTGCCAACCTATAGCGACATAGAAATCGCGTGCCCCTTCGAAGTTGAACGATCCGATAAATGGCTTTACGTTGCGGCCAGATGGGTTGGACAATGCGGTCTCCTTTGAGCGGGGTTGGCCGCTATTCGAGCTGTCTGCCGTGTACACGTTCGATCCGAAGTGTGTCGAGCTCGACATCATGCAGACAGCGCACATTGATCGTCCATAGTTCGGGTGCGGTCCGCGGCCGACGAAACGGCTGCACGCCACACGTCGGACAGAAGTAGTCTTTGGCCGTCTTCGTATGCCACTGGTACAAGGTGAGGGCGGACAACGGGGTACTCAATCGCAAATCGTCGTTACCGACCCGGTGGTTGAGCGCGCCGCGCATGCGGCATCCGGAGCAATCGCACACGCGTACGTGATCGAGGTCCATGTCGACCTCGAATTGTGACGCACCGCAATGGCAGGATCCGCGATAGGTTTTGTTCATTGCTTTGGCTCCGGAGTATCAGATGGGTCGTCAAAAAATGGCCGATCGAAATGTTCGTTGTTAATGACGTGCGTTGCCAGCTGTTTTGGTTTGCATTGCGCAAGGTAGAGGTTTTGCCCCTCGACGTAGCGTGCATGGATTGGGTCGGCTGGATCGGGCGAGATATCGTTGCCACCGGGGCGCGCGATGTTGCGCACGAGCGTTTCGCGGCGGCTGACAACGAGAAAGATCGAGTAGTCCCAATAGCCAGCTAATTCTGGACGGTGTAAGAGAATTCCGTCGAACAACAAAATACTTGGCTGCGCGACACGTTGCACGGGCTGGTGCA
>Ga0114999_10004338_pt1 | contig 17229 bp, 11 predicted proteins | sample ArcticOcean_MG_C_3_FD_89820 | JGI IMG/M metagenome (GOLD analysis project Ga0114999, IMG submission 89820) | Marine microbial communities from western Arctic Ocean - ArcticOcean_MG_CB8_126 | ecosystem: Environmental > Aquatic > Marine > Oceanic | place: Arctic Ocean: Canada Basin | collected...
CAACACTCTAGCGGTTTTGGCAAAACCGCCCTACCTCAGAATCAGAAATAGGTGGTAGAGACCGATCGCCGAGCGGTCCGCCTCTTTACCCGGAATTTGGTTTTGAAGGAACGGGCCAGGGATGAAAAGAAACTTAGGAAAGCCGATCTAGGAAATTAGAGCCATTGAGGCCTTTACTCTTCCTCCATGTTTTGCCGTGGTATGTATGATTACTGAAGAAGGGGAGAGCTACGGTGATATTTCATTGGAGAACCAAGTGGAAACGCAGATCACCTGTGTTCACGATATGGCTTCTTTTAATCGAACCTGAGTGAGCTTAGTTTTCTCGTGTCTTTTGACCAAGTTCTCGGCCGTTGTCTTGAGGCATAGATGCATTCCAACTCAGGACTGCTTGGGTTAATTTACCGGCAATTAGAGTGTTTTCAGAAACGACGTTGGTTATTTCTGAGGGATCGTTACTCAAATCATAAAGTTCGGGATTGGTTCCTTCATAGTCGCAAAACAATTTCCAATTTCCGTCTCTGACAGCCAGATCAGGTAAGCCTTTATAGTGACGGAAGTCTTCCCGGTCAGGTGGTCGACGAAAGAATAATGGTTGGGAGCGTGAAGTAGTCGAATTGCCAAGAAGGGTATCCTTCAGGTTTTCTCCGTCAAAGACAACGTCCGAGGAAACGCCTGCTATTGAAAGAAGTGAAGGTGCGAGATCGATGGCCGAAAAAATGGAGTCGGTATTTCGTTTGCCCTTCGAAGAATTATTCAAGCGACTAGGTGACCATACGATTAGAGAGGATCGTATTCCGCCTTCAAATAAGGTGGCCTTGTGTCCGCGTAAATGACCAGCCGAACCGAATCCAACTTCTGGGCCATTATCGGAGCAGACAACAATGATGGTATTCGCACGTAACTTTTCATCGTTATGAACCAGGTCAAAAAGAACGCTGAGTTGTTCATCCATGGTCTCGAGCACTTTTAAATAAAGGTGACGGTTTGCTCCGTCTCCCCATTTTTCTAGAGGAGGATGCATGGGTGTGTGCACATCATCAGGCCATAGATTTAGGTAGAATGGTTGGTCCCTTGCGGATGCCGCTTTTGCGAAGGTTACAGCTGCTTCCGTAAACTTCTCAGTTACGAAGGCGCGGTCGTGCCAAATTACCGGACCGTGACCAAGCGTATCTGAACCCAGGTTGTGTTGAGTAGGTGGTTTATTTCCCGGTGAGTATTTCAGTGGCAGAATTCGAGCTCCTAGTCCTTCGAAGTTGGTAATAGATTCATCAAACCCATACTCGGTTATGAGTGGTGCTTCATGAACATCTCTTTGGCCACCCATGTGCCATTTCCCAAAATGTCCTGTGGCATAACCGGCGTTGTGAAGGATACCAGCCAGTATCGGCGCTTCCAGGTCAAGCCAGTCGCGAATGCCTCGTTCAGCGTTGGCCTTGCGATTACTTAGAAAAGAATTAATGCCCCACCGTTGTGGATATTGGCCAGTAGAGATAGCCACACGTGACGGTGAGCATATCGGCGAGTTAACGTAGAACTGCTCAAAGGCGATGCCTTCCTTTGCGAGTCGATCGATGTTCGGTGTTGATGCCTCCGTATTTCCAAAGGAGGAAAAATCTCCCCAACCCATGTCATCGATAAAGACCATGATGATGTTTGGTTTCTTCGTAGACTCAGCGTGTTGATTTGCTAAGACAGATTTCGTGCAACAGAACCCAAATAATACTATAAAGGATACGAAGTAGTTTAATCGAAACTTCATGGTGACCAAAGGGAGGAGTAACAAGGTGAGTATGATTCTTTTCATTGGTTTTAAAAGTCTGACCGTTGTTGAGTGGTTAAGGTTAATCATTAAAATCTCTAGGTAGTCCAGTCTCAATAAAATGGCCGATTATCCGTGCCTATTTAAAATATTTCTTTGGATAGGGGTATTAGATATGCGATATTAACTGGCTATTTCCCGATGCTTGGAGGGTTTCATTCAGAACCTGAGAACTTCTATGTCTGCTTCGCGTTTCCATATACGCCGTTCTTATTCTGAGCAACCTGACTCCAACGAATTTGAAATGGAAACAACTTTTTCTAAAATACTGCTTCCCAATTGACGGAATATAGCTAGGAGGTTGAAGTGCTCGAAGATACGGAAGCGTTTGGTGGTGCCTGTGTCATTGAACTGGATAGAAATGGAAATTTAATTGGATGGGCTGATGAGCGAAGAACGAACTATACTTCTGGCTACTAATCTGCAATTACTATGACTGATATGCCTTGGAAGAAAATAGGAATAATTACCGGATTATCTGTATTCGGATTGTTGGCCTTGTTCTTTAATCCTGAACCGGAGAATCCTCTTGTGGGTAGGATGGCAGCCGTTGCGGCTTTGATGGCTATCCTTTGGTTGACGGAGGCCGTTCCATTGGCGGTTACCGCTTTGATCCCAATCGTGGCTCTTCCTTTGTTCGGTATTTTGCCTGGTTCCGATGTGGCTAAGTCCTATGTGAGTTCCATCATTTTTCTGTTTATTGGTGGCTTTCTAATCGCGTTATCGATGCAGCGCTGGAATCTGCATCGGCGCATTGCTCTTACAATTATTTACGCGATCGGTAAACGAGCTGACTTTATGGTGTTTGGGTTTATGGCTGCTTCAGCTTTCCTCTCGATGTGGATTTCTAATACGGCTACCGCTGTCATGATGCTTCCGATTGGTTTGGCTATTGTTTCAAAAATCGAAGAGGAGTTCGGTGATACAAAATCCCACAAGCTTTCTTTGGCTCTTATGTTGGGAATTGCCTATGGATGTTCAATTGGTGGCGTTGCTACCCTTGTCGGCACGCCAACCAACTTGGCATTTGTTCAAATTTTTTCGGAAACTTTTCCCGAAGCACCACCGATTGCTTTTGGCCAATGGTTGGTTATCGGCCTGCCGTACTCGGTGACCATGCTTGTTGTTGTTTGGTTTTTACTCACAAAGCTGCTTTGCCGATTCGACAAGAATTTGGTTCTCGATCGTTCGGTGATACAACGTGAAATGAAGGAAATGGGATCCATGAAATATGAAGAAAAAATCGTGCTCTCTGTTTTCCTATCCACCGTCATTTTATGGATATTCCGAAAGGATTTGAATCTCGGCGGGCTTATCATTCCCGGTTGGTCAGGGCTGAGTGATGCCTTCAACTTAATTGATGATGGTACGATTGCCATCGCCCTGAGTATGTTGTTGTTTTTTATACCTTCCAGGCAGGGTGAATCACCTGGACGCATTCTTCAGGGCGATGTGTTTGCGAAAATTCCGTGGGATATTATTCTGCTTTTTGGTGGAGGATTTGCCTTAGCCGCTGGTTTTTCAGCCAGTGGTTTATCGGAGTACATTGGAAACACCTTTGCATCGCTTGGGGTCGTGAACGTATTTGTGTTGGTGGTCCTCATTTGTTTTTGCGTCACTTTTTTAACGGAATTGACTTCAAATGTCACAACCTTGTCCATGCTCTTACCTATACTTGGTAGCTGGGCTGTGAGTATTGCGGTTCATCCTTTGTTGTTTGCCGTAGCCGCAACCATCACTGCATCCATGGCGTTTATGATGCCAGTCGCCACGCCACCTAATGCGGTGGTATTCGGGAGTAATCGTATTCGTATTGTAGAAATGGCTCGGATTGGAATCGTACTTAACTTTGTGGCGATTGCATTCACTTTGGCTGCAGTGTATCTGTTATTCCCATTACTTACAGGATCCGCAATCACCGACTTTCCCGATTGGGCAAAATAGATTCATTTAAATATTCCTAACTCCAAATATATGAAAGCACTTGTTATCACAGAACCTCATCAGCCTCTCGCGCTCGAAGAACGGCCCGACCTTGAAGCGGCCTCGGGTCAGGTTATCGTTAAACTAAAGGCAGCCGCTCTCAACCGGCGGGATTTTTGGATCACTCAAGGGATGTATCCAGGAATCAAGCCGGGAGTTATTCTCGGATCTGATGGTGCGGGGGTTGTGTCTCAAATAGGCGAAGGTGTGGATGCCTCCTGGATCGGTAAGGAAGTCGTAATTAATCCGAGTTTGGACTGGGGTGACAAGCAACAAGCCTTTGGGAATGAGTTCAGTATTTTAGGCCTACCCGTTGACGGAACCTTTGCTTCGGAAATCGTAGTTCCCGAATGTCAATTACACGAAAAACCATCTCACATGAACTGGCAAGAAGCTGCTGCGCTTCCTCTAGCGGGATTAACTGCTTATCGAGCTCTCTTTTCTCAGGGCCAGCTAAAGCAAGGGGAAACCATTCTTATAACCGGAGTCGGTGGAGGTGTCGCCACTTTTCTATTACAATATGCAGTTGCCGCTGGTGCGAATGTCTGGGTGAACTCCTCTTCACCTGAAAAGATTCAAAAAGCGGTTGAGCTAGGTGCTAAGGGTGGGTTTCTCTATACAGATGAGGATTGGGCTAAACAATTTGCGGAAGCGGTCGGGGCACCGAGTCTTATCATAGATAGTGCAGCTGGTCCGACCTACGATACGCTCATCGACCTGGTTGAAATGGGAGGTCGCATTGTTAATTTTGGCGCTACCCTTGGTTCACCAGATATACTCGAGATGCGAAAGGTATTTTGGAAACAACTACGTCTCCAAGGAACGACCATGGGCTCACCGTCCGACTTTGACGCCATGGTTAAATTCAATGTCGAGCACGGCTTGAAACCTATCGTTGATTCGGTCTATTCGCTCGAAGAAGGAAACGCGGCGATTGAAAAGATGAAAGTCTCACCACAATTCGGAAAATATGTGATCAACATTGGCTGAGCTCCATGGGATCTTTGTGTCCGGATATTGTTGGTGGTTTATGGTCAGTCGCTTGGGATAACTGTGAAATATATCCTTGGGTTTTGGTTTGTGTCGGTTCTGTTTTCCGTGTTTGGTATGTAAACGGAAAATTAGTCGGCCGAAAATTGGTCGCTTCTTAATCCCCAGAAAATGAGTACACCTGTCACAACGAAGGCTTCTCGTGATTTGATCCGAGGTAAGAAAGCGGCAAATTGGCTGGTAAGGGTTGGATTGTTGTCCGTGGTTTTGTTCGGTGTGCCTGCCGGTTTTGCAAATACAGAAGCTGATCCTTTTACGAAGGAAGATTATAATTGGTGGGCGATACAGCCGGTAAAGGATGTGGGTGTGCCGGCAGTAGACAACGCGTCATGGGTAAAAACCCCCATCGACCATTTCGTGATACAAAAGTTGAGAGAGGCGGAGCTTCAGCCGGCTTCGCCTGCGGATTCGTATGAGTTGGTTCGTCGAGTTTATTTTGATTTGCATGGGTTGCCTCCGTCGTTGGACCAGGTGGATGCATTTGTAGAAGCTGCTTCGGTAAATTTTGAGTCAGCCTACACGAGTTTACTGGAAGAATTACTTGCGAGTCCACGGTACGGCGAACGCTGGGCTCAGCATTGGCTCGATGTGGCTCGCTACGCAGAGACGGATGGTTATCGAGCCGACCAGTACAGAGCAGGGGCTTATTTGTATAGAGACTATGTGATTCAATCCTTCAACGAGGATAAACCCTACGACCAGTTCATTCGTGAGCAATTGGCCGGGGATGAAATGGATGCCGATGACCCTGACGTGGTGATCGGTACAGCTTTCCTTCGACACGGAGTTTACGAATACAACCAACGCGATGCTCGATTCCAATGGGAATTGATTTTGAATGAAATGACCAATGTTACTGGCGAAACTTTTCTTGGGCTAGGTTTTGGTTGTGCACAATGCCACGACCACAAATTCGATCCGATTCTGCAAAAAGATTATTATGCGTTACAGTCTTTCTTAACTACAAGTTATTGGCCCGATGGCAAAAAGCTTACTACTCCAAAACAGGAGGAGGATTATACAGCGACCCTAGCCACTTGGACTGAGACGGCAAAGCCAGTTCTCGATGAGATCGAAGCAATCAAACGACCGCATGCCGATGCAATGGGAGGATTTGTGATTAAACAATTCCCACCCGATATTCAGGAGATGTATAAAAAGCCATTCGAGGAGCGTACCTCCTTTGAAAAGCAAATGGCCGAAATGATTGAGAAACAGGTCATCGAACGGATCGGGCGCTTGGATTACAGTGCGCAACTGAAGAGCAAGGAGCCCGAGAAGTTGGCTCGGTATGAAGAGTTGCTCAGACTACTTGCCGAGCTTGAAAAAGAAAAACCCGAAGATCTCCCCAAAGCATTTATTACAACCGATATTTCCAAAGAAGCCGTTGCTTCGCTACTAGGTGGGCGTCTCGGCAGTGAGGAAGTTTCGCCCGCATTCCTGACTATTTTGGGAGATCCAAAACCCGTAATAAAACCAACTGCTACAACTACCGGACGTAGAACTGCACTGGCTGATTGGATTGCCAATCCCAAGAATCCACTATCAACGCGCGTTATGGCAAATCGTCTCTGGCACTACCATTTTGGAACAGGCCTGGTGCCTACACCGAACGATTTTGGAACCTTGGGTGAGGACCCGAGCCATCCTGAACTGCTCGACTGGCTAACCAATCAATTTATTGATAACGGGTGGAAGATGAAACCGATTCATCGCCTCATCATGACCAGTGCAACTTATCTCCAGACAGCGCAAAAGGAACCCGATCTAAGATCTCAAACTGTGGATCCAGAAAATCGTCTTCTCTGGCGATTTTCACCGACCCGTTTAAGTGCCGAGCAGGCCCGCGATGCGATGTTGGTTGCTTCGGGTGAAATGACCCAACGAATGGGAGGTTTAAGTCAAGATGCGGATACCTCCGTGAGAAGTATTTATATTAAAAAGCTCCGAAATAAGCCTGAGAAATTCCTGCACAGTTTCGATGCGCCTCTGGGGTTTGATTCTGCACCTGATCGGCTGCAAACCACAACTTCTTTACAGTCGCTTATGTTAGTGAACAGTGAATGGCCTCTGCAGCGAGCGGCTATGTTCGCCAAACGAATTGTTGGAGATAGTCAGGCGATCGTGGACGACCAGATCGAGACTGCTTTTAAAATCGCCTACAACCGCCCACCCACCAGCGCAGAAGTAAAACTGGCAAAGGATTTTATCGATAATCAACAGGCACAATTGGAGGATCAGTTTTCAGTTGTCTCGCCAATCTCTGAGTTCAATGACTCGGCCTTGTTTTCAATCGACGAGGGTTTTTCAGCGGTAGATCAATCTTTCTCCCTGGGCGATATGGCTCTCCGCCTGGAACCTGGCAGTCCTCACGAGCGCCTTAAATTGCCTGAAGTTGAATTAACTGGGAGTTCCTTTTCTGTTGAGGCGGTTGTAATACTCAACGGACTTCACGCAGACGCCAGTGTCAATACGCTGATTTCCCAATGGAGCGGTGATCCCTCTGAAAGTGGATGGAGTATTGGAATTACTAGTGCGCAATCAAAATACGATTCAAGGAACTTTATCGTCCAGTTGATTGGAGAAGACGGGGTGGGGAATATGGATTACCAAGTTGTAGCATCTGGGCTTAGAGTCCCATTGGATACACCTGTATATTTGGCAGCTGTAGTGACTGCAAACAAGCAGTTAAATGAAAGTGGAGGAGGGGAGGTTGTTTTTTACATGAAGAACCTTTCTGACTCTTATTCGGTATTGGAAACTGTAAGCGTTTCCCATCCCATTGCTGCCCGTATCTTTTCACCGAATACAAAAATGATTCTTGGAGGCCGAGATTCAGTTGGGCATTTGTGGAATGGACAGATCGCACGGATCTCGATCTCCGACGACCCACTTCCCAGAAGCTCTTTGTTTGTCGAGACTGCAATTTCACCTGAAGACCGAGCCAATTGGCGATTCTCAGGTGCGAACGCCCAGACAGCCATTCCAGACGGCGCGAGTTGGCTACTGCCTACGCGACTAGAAAAAGCGCAGGACCCATTCTTTGGAGCGGTAACCGATTTTTGTCATGCTCTGATAACCTCAAATGCATTTCTCTATCTGCATTAATCATGCCTTGCCACAACTACGATCCAAACTTTTCCCGCCGCGACTTCCTGCGATCCGCCGGTTGTGGGTTTGGTGCTTTGGCTTTTAGCGCGTTAACGGGAGAGGGGCTTGCTCATGCCGCTAGGTTTGGAACTGGTACGGCTAAGATTCCCCATTATCGAGCACGGGCCAAAAACATCATTTGGTTGTTTATGGAAGGCGGTCCCAGCCATCTGGATCTTTTCGATCCAAAACCTTTGCTTAACAAATTAGCGGGACAGAAGCTTCCCGACAGCTTTGAGACGCCAGTTACGGCGATGGGGGAAGCGAGTTCACCCCTTTTAGAGTCGCGTCGCCAATGGGCGCAACATGGGGAAGGTGGTTTATGGATTTCGGACTGGTTGCCGAATCATAGTAAGATTGCAGATGAGCTTTGTGTGATCCGATCCTGTGTTTCCGACGGAATCAATCATGCTGGTGGAGTTTGCCAAATGAATACCGGCTCAGTGTTTGGTGGTCGTCCCTCTTTGGGGTCCTGGGTGGATTATGGCCTCGGCTCAATGAACGATGACTTGCCTGGTTTTGTTGTTATAAAGGACACGGAATCCATGGTCGTAAATGGACCACGTTCCTGGGGTTCTGGATTTATGCCGTCCACGCATCAGGGCGTTTTGCTGGAATCGGGTCCGCAACCTATTGCCAACCTGCATGCGCCCACAGGCTATAGTGTTGAACGGCAAAGCCAGAAAATAAATTTTATAAATCAACTCAACTACGAGCACCAAAAGGGACGTGATTCGAATACAGACCTTGATGCGCGTATTCGCAGTTATGAGATGGCTTATAGGATGCAGGCTGAAGCTCCTGAGGCCGTTGATATATCCAATGAAACTGAAGAAACCAAACGGCTTTACGGCATGGATCGGAAGGAAACCGAAGTTTATGGTCGAAATTGCATGTTGGCCCGTCGTTTGGTGGAACGAGGAGTTCGTTTCATTCAGCTTTACCATGGTGCAGGAAGCAAGTGGGACAGTCATGACGAAATTGAAAAGAACCACAGTAAACTCTGTGAAGCGGTCGATCAGCCGATTGTTGGGTTGATTAGCGATTTGAAACGGAGAGGGCTTCTAGAAGATACTTTAGTAGTATGGGGAGGTGAGTTTGGACGAACACCGATGAGTGAGAAAGGCGATGGTCGAGATCACAATCCGACAGGCTTTACTATGTGGATGGCGGGAGGCGGTGTCCAGGGAGGAACCACTGTCGGCACAACAGATGAGCTTGGTCTGTACGCCGTCGAAGACCCGATCCATGTACACGATCTTCACGCGACTATTTTTGCGTTGCTTGGTCTGGATCATAAGAAAGTCGTTTACATGCACAAAGGTCGACCGGAGCGGGTCGATGCCAACGAGGGCAAAGTCTCTCAGTCAATTATGGGTACCTGAAGAAACGAAACGATTTTTTCAAAATGATTGGATGTTCATCTGCATCAGCACTAAACTAGTTTAACCATATATAGTCACAATTATCTGATTTAGGTAGGGCTCGGACCGCCGACTTGTCCTGCGAAGCTCGGATGAGCGTAGCGGGAGCGAGCCGATATGGAAACGGCGGTTTGGGCCTGTACAGACCTACCAGATTTTGCGACAGCTTTAACTTAATATGACTTAGTCTTTGGGGAATTCTAGTCGCCGCGTTTGTTTGATATCCTGTATCCATCTTTCCATGACTTTAGCATCAGATGCAAATTCCGGCTAACGCAGAACTCCTCTCGACCTGAGTAGAGTTCCCTTGGATGTAACGATGAATGTCCTGGCCTCATTCGAGCAGAGATGAAACACCGTTTTCAAGATGGTGAAGCACTAGAACTTCATTCGGGATAAGTGCTCGATTGAAGCAGGACACTTCGTCCATTGGGTCCAATACCGACTATATGGAAAAAACGCGCCTTATGTATCAGATGGCTCGACTGGCCTTTGAGACCGATTCGACTCGGAGCATTACTCTTCTATTGGATAGTAATAATTCTCAAACAATCTCGATTGAAGGAACTGAGATCACGGATGGATATCACAATCTGTCTCACCATGGAAAAACCGAGAAGAAGCTGAAACAGCTGCAAGCGATTGACCGCAACCACATGAAGTTACTCGGTCAGTTGATAGCAGATTTGAAAACTACTTCTGATGGGGAGGGTTCTTTATTGGACAACACCATGCTTATGTATGGAAGTAATTTTGGTGACGCCAACAAGCATACCACGGACAACATGCCGGTCATCCTTGCTGGTGGCGGATTTGAGCATGGAAAACACCTGGCATTTGATCGGGAGCAGAATTATCCGCTACCGAATCTGTTTGTCAGTATGCTTCAGGGAATGAGTATCGAGACAGACCGCTTTGCCAGCTCCACTGGAACAATGACCGGTATGGATTTGTCTTAGGAATTTCGTCTTGAGGTTGATTTAACTAACCGTATATTAAGTCATCTATTTAAGTGACGTCTGGTATTTCGAACCCTAAGGTTTACCAATTCTTATGATCATAAAATCAATTACCCGCTTCGTTTTCTTGTTCATTGTCGTTTCTTCGAGTGCACTTGCTCAAGATCGACCCAATATCCTCTGGATTACCAGTGAGGACAACAGTCCTTTTATTGGTTGCTATGGGGACAAGTTGGCAAAGACGCCCCATATTGATAATCTGGCTGCCAATGGGGTTCTCTACAAACATGCCTATTCCACCGCTGCTGTGTGTGGTCCGGCCCGAACGACCCTTATCCTTGGCATGTATCCGCCTTCAGTCGGTGGTGAGCATATGAGGAGTCAGACACCGCTCCCCAGTTTTATAAAATTATATCCGCAGTATCTGCAAGAGGCCGGCTATTACACCACAAACAACAGTAAGAAAGATTATAACATCGATCAGGATCTACCAGGTTGGGATGAGAGTAGTAGGGATGCTCATTGGAAAAATCGCCCCGATGGAAAACCTTTCTTTGCCATTTTCAACATTGGCGTAACTCATGAAAGTAATCTGCATCCATCGCGTCATGATGAGTATCCTCTCGGAGCAGACCCTGCCAAGGTTCACGTGCCTGCGTACCTTCCCGATTCAGAAAATACCCGTAATCGTATTGCCACCTATTATCACTGTATTTCTGAAATGGATACTATGGTGGGCGAATGTTTGGCTGAGTTGGAAGATGCTGGTCTCGTTGATAACACCATTGTCTTTTACTACTCAGATCACGGCGGTGTAATGCCGCGGAGTAAGCGTTTTATCTACGACAGCGGAACCCATGTGCCGCTCGTCATTCGTTTTCCTAAAAAATGGGAGCACTTGTCTCCGAACAAATCGGGAACACAAACGAAAGAACCCGTTGGTTTTGTCGATTTTGCTCCCACACTTCTCAGCTTGGTTGGTGCGGAGATTCCAAAGCACATGCAGGGTCATGCATTCCTTGGAGAAAAGAGAACCAAACCTGCAGAATTTGCTTACACCTTTCGTGCACGCGCGGACGAGCGAATCGACTTTAAACGGGGAGTAACCGATGGAAGATTTAACTATATCCGTAACTACCTTGCCTACCTGCCGACCGGCCAACACGTGAATTACCTGTGGGACAATCCGGTAGCCCCTGAATGGGAAGCGATGTTCAAGGCAGGTGAGACCACTGAAGCCCAAAGCGCGTTCTTTTTGCCTGCACCCCTGGAAGAGTTATTCGATCTGGAGAATGATCCGGATGAAGTTAATAATTTGGCCAAAGATCCCAAGCACCGGAAAACCTTAATGCGTTTTCGCGAGGCCAATCGAAAGCATTTGCTGAGGATTCGTGACACAGGATTTATTCCTGAGGCTTTGTTGGTTGAGTGGAGTAGGGGGTCTGGAAAAACGCCTTATGATATCGGTCATGATGATGCGCAGTATCCACTGGTTGATATCATGGATGCTGCAGATGCCCTGCTCATTGAAGGGCGCAATGCACTTTCCAAACTTCAAACACTCCTGAAGTCTTCCAACCCGGTAATTCAATATTGGGCTCTGGTTAACTGCATGGTTTTAGGAAAAAACTCTGCTCGGGCAACCAGGCAAATTAAGGAGTTAACACATAGCCCTATTGTCTCAACGCGCATCGCTGCGGCCGAGCATCTTGCACGTATGGGTGAAGCTGATCCTCGTCCTGTGTTAAATGATGTATTATTAAATAGCTCGAATGTGATGGCACGTCTACAAGCTATCAATGCACTGGATCATGTTCAGGAAGACTATCCATACGATGAAGGTGTATTTGAAAAGTCGGCAGCCATATGGCCCATTAATACTAATGAACTGACTGCTGATTGGATGGGTCGCTACAAGGCCTACGATGTCCGGGTGATGGAGTTCCTGACAGCTCAGTAAACAGTTTAAACGCCGAATACTATGCCGCGATTGAATCGAGCGTTTTTCATCGTTGTTTCGATACTCTTCTTTTCTGCCTTTTTATCTGCTCAAACGGATAAGCACTAATGTGCTCTTCATTGTAATTGATGACCTCAACGATTGGATTGGAAGCATGGGAGGGCATCCGCAGGCTAAGACGCCACATATGGATTCATTGGCTTTGCGCGGTACCTTATTTACGAATGCACATTGCCAAGCTCCAATTTGTGGTCCTTCAAGAGCATCCTTTCTTTCAGGGCTCTACCCGCACCAAACCGGATTATACAATCAACCCAACAGTAAGCCTGGGCTGGCCAGCGATTCTCAGTACTTCGATGGGCATTTGCTACCCCAGTATTTTTCCAGTCACGGCTACAAAACGCTGGGTGTTGGAAAAATAACGCACGGGTATGACCTGGAAGACGCAGTAGATGTTGCAGGCCCCAAGGGAAGCTCTGGACCTAAACCAAAAGGACCCAAAGCTCCTAATGATGTCCGTTTTCATCATCGCCCGGATTACTCCTTACCCTTTACTGGTACTCAAACGGATTGGGGTGTTTTTCCGGAACAAAATGCTGAGATGCCTGACTTTCAATCCGCTGATTGGGCTGTGAAGCGCTTAAAGGAAAATCATGAAAAACCATTCTTGATGGCGGTTGGCTTTCATCGTCCACATGTACCGTTTTATGCACCACAAGAATGGTTTGATATGCATCCGCTTGAGCAAGTTCAGATTCCAGAAGTACGAGACTATGATCTGAATGACGTTCCCGAAGCAGGCCGCCGTTTGCATGAGATGCCACGTTATCCACAGTTTAGCTGGCTACGTGAGAATGACGAAGACGAGTTGAGGCGTTGCACACAGGCTTACCTGGCGTGTACTAGTTTTGTGGATGCGCAAGTGGGCAAGGTTATGGATGCTCTCGCTTCGTCTTCTTATGCTGAGAATACCATCATTGTTTTGTTAAGTGATCACGGTTACCATCTGGGCGAGAAGGAACGGGTTTCCAAGCATGGTCTTTGGGAAGAGGCGACACGTGTTCCTTTGATTATTGTAACACCGGGTTCAGATAATGCCCAGCAGTGTTCGCAACCGACTGGTTTGATTGATCTCTATCCCACACTCCTTGACATGTGTGGACTACCTGCCCGCTCGGCCAACGCTGGTCAAAGCCTGGTTCCGCTTTTGGATGATCGGGTCAGCTCTTGGCGTCACTCTATTTTGACCACTTACGCCATGGGAAATCATGCCCTTAGATCTGAGCAGTACCGATATATTCGGTACGACGATGGATCCGAAGAACTGTATAATCACCATACGGATTCTCACGAGTGGCACAATCTGGCGACAAGCGAAGCTCATCGGGATGTAATCGCCAAGTTCCGCCAACAACTTCCAAAGAACGAAGCGCCTTATCATCCCCTGGTTGGTGATGGGGCAGTTAATGCATGGTTTACTGAGCATTATAAACGCCACGGTGTAACTAAATCGAAGGAGTAGTTAGGTATGATTCGATTTGTTAGAACAACCGGAATTATCGTAATGCTTGGCCTATTGTGCTCTCCGCTTGTTTAGGCCGATGTTTCCATGCCGAAGATCTTTGGAGACAACATGATACTCCAACAAGAAATCGGAGCGCCGATATGGGGGTGGGCTGACCCTGGTGAAAAAGTACTGGTTTCAGGAAGTTGGGGAAACCAGAAATCCGTGGTCACGGGAAATGACGGATCTTGGAAAATATTTTTGAATACACCTTCCCACGGTGGCCCGTATTCATTGACGGTGAAGGGTAACAATCGGATCCAGTTTTCCAATGTTTTAATTGGAGAAGTCTGGCTCTGTGCCGGTCAATCAAACATGGGCTGGCGTTTGACATCTACCATCGGTGGGCAAGAAGAATCCAAGTCTGCAGATTATCCAGAGATTCGGATATTTCGATCTGAACGGGCTCATAACCACGAGCCGCAAATGGACGTGAATGCGGAGTGGAAAGTGTGTAATCCTGAGTCAGCGGGAACTTGCTCGGCCGTCACCTACTACTTTGCTAAAAAACTGCATGAGGAATTGGGAATTCCGGTTGGGGTAGTTCTGCAACCCTACGCAGGAACGCCGATTGAAGGATGGATGCCTGGAGATATTCAATTGAGTGATTCACGCACCCGTCAGATTGTTGAGGAGATGGATTCAGAGTCTAACAGTTACGATCTTGCAAAAGCTCGAAAGCAGTTAGAGCGCGCCACAAAATTGTGGAAGTCGGGTAAGCGAAGGGGAGAACCCAAACTAAGGACACCAAGCAATTGGGGGCATCAATACCCGGGAAACATTTTTAACGATATGATCCATCCGGTTTGACCGTTTGGAATTCGGGGAGCTATTTGGTATCAAGGTGAACGAAATGCAAAGGATGTGGCGCAGGCGGCCAATTACGTGAATCAACTGCCCATGATGATCAATTACTACCGATCCTCATGGCACGCCTTGTCCGGAGGCAACGTGGCGGACGACTTTCCTTTTTACTTTGTGCAGTTACCTGCGTGGTTTCCTGAACAAACGGAACCGGTGGAGCACAGCGCGGGCTGTTAGTCGAGAATCCATGTGAGTGGTGGCGAACACACATTCAAATACCGGTGTCGCTGTATCCGTCGATACCGGAGACTCGGTTATGCTGCATCCGAAAGATAAAAAACCTATTGGACTTCGTTTGGCATACTTAGCGTTTAAGAAAACCTATTATAAGGATTTCGTCGAATATGGACCGGTTTACAAATCACATGCCATTAAAGGGAACCAAATAGTGTTGAAGTTTGATTCGATTGGATCCGGGCTCATGTTTAGTAAGGATGAGCCCATCGATACTTTTGCCATAGCTGGCGAAGATCGAACGTTTGTTTGGGCATCCGCTAAGATTGTGGGCGATACGATAGTCGTTTCAAATAGTACCCTTCTTGAGCCGGTGGCCGTGCGTTACGCATGGGCTGACAATCCTTCGAGGCGGAATTTGATTTATAATAAGGAAGGGATTCCAGCATCACCTTTCCGTACGGATAACTGGCCTTTGTTTGATGCAGAGCATTATGTTCCTGTTGATCAAATCAAGCCGGCAACACCCGATGGTTACCAACAGATAGAAGTTGATCGACCACCAATGACTCAATAGTTGTAGATATATTTTCAGGAGCCTGACGTTTAACTCTTATTCTAATTATTCCTCCTATGAAGTCATCACATCTAATCAAACTACTTGGAAGCTTTTCGATTTTCGTTTTGTTCGCTGTCAATGCCTCCGCTCAAAATTCTGATTATGGGTTGAAGGAGAATATCCACTATTACAGCGATAAGGTTACTAATTCAGACGACTATATCGAAGAGCGATGCGTCCTGGATATTTATTATCCCAAAAAAGAAAAGAACTTTGCCACCGTAGTTTGGTTCCATGGTGGCGGTCTTAAGAATGGAAATAAAAGTATTGATGAAAGACTTAAAAATCAGGGGCTTGCCATTGTAGCAGTTAACTACCGTTTATATCCCAAAGGGAAATCACCTCAATACATTGAAGATGCCGCTGCTGCCATCGCGTGGACGTTTAAAAATATCAAATCGTATGGCGGTGACGTGGATAAGATATTTATTTCCGGAAGTTCGGCAGGTGGATACCTCACCGCCATAGTTGGATTGGATAAGCGGTGGCTGAGCGCGCACGATATAGACGCGGATAGGATCGCTGGTTTGGCTCCTCTAGCGGGTCAGATGTTTACCCATTTCACCATCCGAGAAGAACAGGGCATAGGTAAAACGCAAGTGATGGTGGATGACCTCGCTCCCATATCTCACATAAGAAATGACGCACCACCCATTTTACTGGTAACTGGTGATCGCACTATGGAAATGATAGCCCGCTGGGAGGAAAATACTTACATGCATCGCATGCTTTTGGAAGTGGGCCACCCTGACGTCCGACTTCTTGAACTCGACGGCTATGGTCATTCTCCTCGGGAGGCATTTTATCCGCTCCTGCTTAAGGAAGTGGATCGGGTGCTGAAGCTCAGAGACGGGAAATAGCTTCCGTGTTTTAACCTAACCACAGATTAACTCAAATCTGGTCCAGCTGAAACCCTTGTAAGATAGAAACAGTATTTGTGTCCATCTGCGTTAATCTGCGGTTCCGGCCCTTTACGCAAGTATCCCCTTCACCAGTTTCCCATGGACATCGGTGAGTCGGTAGTGCCTGCCCTGGAATTTGTAAGTCAGGCGTTTGTGGTCTATGCCGAGTAAATGAAGTAGGGTAGCGTGAAGGTCGTGTACATGGACGGGGTTTTCCGTTATGTTATAGCAGTATTCGTCGGTTGCTCCGTAGGTGATTCCTTGTTTGATGCCAGCTCCGGTTAGGAATATCGTGAAACAACGTGGATGATGGTCACGACCATAGCTTGTTTTGGTAAGCGTTCCTTGACTATAAATAGTACGGCCAAACTCACCTCCCCATACGACCAGGGTGTCTTCTAACAACCCTCGTTGCTCCAGATCTTCTATTAGAGCAGCTGTCGCCTGGTCGGTATCGTAGCACTGTCCTTTGATCTGATTGGGCAACGTCTTATGCTGATCCCATCCCATGTGGAAGAGTTGCACAAAGCGAACATCCCTTTCGATCAATCGGCGCGCCATGATACAATTGCTGGCGTAGGTTCCACGTTTCCTGGACTCTGGACCATATGCTTCGAAAGTTGATTCCGGCTCATCGGAAGTGTCCGTTAACTTAGGGACGGAAGTCTGCATTCGGTAGGCCAATTCGTATTGAGAGATTCGTGTAGCGATTTCCGGATCTCCAGCTTGCTCGTAGCGGTATTGATTTATCGTGTTCA
>Ga0114999_10004339_pt1 | contig 17225 bp, 13 predicted proteins | sample ArcticOcean_MG_C_3_FD_89820 | JGI IMG/M metagenome (GOLD analysis project Ga0114999, IMG submission 89820) | Marine microbial communities from western Arctic Ocean - ArcticOcean_MG_CB8_126 | ecosystem: Environmental > Aquatic > Marine > Oceanic | place: Arctic Ocean: Canada Basin | collected...
GTATGTGTGGATTGGTTCAGCCTTCCGTTTGGTACGGGTTCCGGCGGCTTTGCCGGGGCCCTGATATCAACGGTATGGCGACATGATCGCCACGGCTTCGGGGCTGAGTTCAATACACGTATGGAGCCATGGACACCGGCGAGTACACGGGCACACACGTAGGAGGGCGTACTACCTGACCCTCATGGGGCAGCTTGAAGAGAAAATCCGGGCGCTAGACGGTTAATAATCGTACGGGTCGTTGTACCTGAAGAGGCGCCAAACATGGTGACTCAGCGCCATCACATTCGCAGCCATCGAGCCGGTAATCAGGGACCACCGGATACCGTCGGTTGTGGGCACTCGAAGTTGGCCGCCCGGAATATGCCCGTATTCCTTGACGCTCGCAGCGACGCCCTTGTCAAATCCGTAGTCGTAACCGATCCATCCGCCGATAAATGCCCCAATCGCTATTAATGCGAGTGCGACAAACCTGGTTTTCCATTCGGCTTCCAGTTTGAACCAGGCGAGCGAGGTACCAAAAGTAATTACCGCCGCCATCGTGTTTACAACGGTGAAGGTCTGGAAGGTCAGGCCTGCGAGCGGAGGGAACGATACCGACCAGAATAGATAGCCGACAAAGCCAAGCATGAGCGCCGTCAGCAGCCCCATTATGGTGCGCCCGATCGTAGTGACCAGGAACATGTCCCATGAAGCGATCATTTCACCAGTTCTCCAGCCCCGTCTTGCCTACCGAAGTACGCCAGGTCCAACCTGTCCACAGATTTATACGTAACCGATTCTAACTGCGTTTCCAGCTAGCCTGACTCAGATTTACGATGGATCCAATTATAGTGTGAATCTCTCATTTTCAGGTCCGCTGGTATCACTTCTGAAAATACAAAAACTCGGTCCCAGATCGCTGTAATTCAGAGCGCTTCCTTCACTCGATTGCGTCCGCCAGCGCCTGCTGCTGGTCCGCGCGTACGGGATCACCCAGCTTGTCGTATACGACGGCCAATCTTAGATGTGCGTCCTTTGCCACTTGAGATCCGGGGTCTCGATTGGTAGCCGTCTCGTAAGAAGTCGCTGCGATCTCAAGCTGACCGAGATTCTCCAGAGCAACGCCCCTGAACCACCACGCCTTGGGATTTGGGAATGCCTGTGTCTCCATGCTGATCGCCCGGTCGGCGTATTGGAGGCCCAGGACATTATCTCCAACAGCCAGAAGCCCCTGAGCCGCATCGGCCTGGATGGATGGATACGATGGGCGCGAATCGGCGATGCTGACATACCTGTCACGCGCTACGTTGACAAGATCCGCACGGCCGAGCGCGGCAAGTCTGGACTCCGCCTGCCCCATCCGTATCTGGGTGTCGAAAGCCTTCGGATTACGATCCTCATAACGTCGAGCGGCTTCCAGCGCTTTCTCCCAGCCAAAGATCGCCTGATCATTATTTCCAGCGGCCCCGGCCTCACCGGCCGCGGCGCGGAACAGATCGTTCACCCGGAGGTGGTAGTCCTGCACGTCCGGGTCAAGTTCCACGGCGCGCTGATATTTGACGAGCGCCTCGTTCGGTCTGCCCTCTTCGCGCAGTTCAAACGCGTCACGGACTATCGCACTCGCCTGCAACGATCGGAAGTCCTTGTAGTACAGCACCCCGGCAGACAGTAGCGTTATTGAGAGGGCAACGGCGACGAGAACCAATCGTGGGTTCGGCTGGGCAACTGAACGCTGGCCCTGCCGTGATTTACCTGAGCTTCCAGGGCGTTCCGGATACTGTCTCCGAGCGATCTCGACTACCGCAATCGATAGTGCCATCAGTGCCCAGAACGGCAACAGATCACCCACACGCGCAACGCCAACCATTTGCTCCGTGCCGCGTCCGACAAGCATGGCCAGTAATCCGACTATCACTATCGACGGCCACATGCCGTGGTTTCCAGCACGCCTGGCCATACTGAGCAATCGGGCGGCCGCGTATACGGTCAGCAGTGCGGCTGAAATGAACGTGACAAAGCCGAGCAATCCCAACTCCAACAAAAATTGAAGTGGGTAGTTGTGAGCGTTCTGGGCGATGGTCTTGGATCGTTCTATTTCCACGCCAAGTGGATAGGCGTAGAAAAACATCTCAGGACCGTAACCTGTGAGTAACCGAGCCACTGCGAGCGCCCCGGATTCCTCGGGCGCCGAGACCCGGGAACGGGATAGTTCCAACGCCGATTGCCAGATGATTCCCCTGCCACCCACCGAACCGGCCGTTGAATCATCAAATATGGAGCCGAGGTCTGTGAAGTCTCGCGTATCTCCACTTTCTGATCCAGGTGCGAGCCCGATTATCACGGCTACCAGCGCACCAGATGCAATCAGCGCCATGCCGCGAACCAGCAGCCGCCTGTCCAGCCACACGAACCCGATCATCGCAAACGCGACGACGCTTACCGCGTATCCGATCCATGGGCCTCTACTGCCGGTGAACCAGAGCGCCGCAAGCTGAATCCCCAGCGCCAGACCTCCCGCAATGAGCCATCCGTATTTGCCGTTACGTTGTTCGCTTATGGCCACGGTCGCCGTGATCATCGCCGTCATCACCAGAAATGAGCCGAGATGGATCGGGTTACCCAGGGACGCAATCACGCGGCCCGAGTTCTCGCCGGGACCCAACGCATCCCATCCATAACGCTGGGCAATTCCGTAAACAGCGATGAGAGTTCCGACACCGGCGAGGGCTAACATCAATCGCCGCACCTGGTGCTCCGTCCGCATTCGAACCGCTATGGCGATGAACACTACGAGCAACGACAGGAACGAATACAGCTCGTATCCAAGGTCTGTGAAATCTCTTCCCCAAAGGCTTACGGCTGGCACAGGGGATAGCACAGTTGAAATGACGGCGCTCAGTCCGAGACCACCAACCGACACCACCGCCCATCGTTCAGGCCGCCGTCCAGCCCACCTGAGCACGCCCGACAAACTCGGCCATGTAGAAGATCTCGGGTATGTGGCCCATTCCCACGCCCACACGGCGATGATCACCAGCGCGACCAGATGGAGCACGGCGTACTTCGGATCGTTGTAGAAGTTGAACCAGTTGCGGGGACTGAACACCAGAGGCGTCAGTACCACCCCGGCCAACCATGTCCCCTCTATGACAAGATCCGTTATTCGACGGGTTCCAACCGACGATCTCTGGGACCTCTCGGACCTTTGGGACCGCCGGTTTAAGCGAGAACGATTTCGGTTCATTTGGAGAACGGACGTCCAGTGCGGGCAGGGGATGTAATGCAGGTGCTCAACGCGCCATGCGTGATCTCACTAACTCTCGGGCCGCATTATAAGAAGACCCCGGTCGTCGCAGTTGTAGAAAAGTTTTTCCCCGTGGCACACCGGACGTGACCCCGCGCTTCATCAGGTCAGGAAACAGAGTTGTGCGGGTCCCCACCCGCCCGGTTATGTGTCTCCACCTACGTACTAACCACGCGTCTCCACCATGCCCACACCCTCCAGTCTCTCAACCACCACCGTTTACCCACCTGAAGTGGGAGCCGGGGTTCATTAACGTTCAATCCCGAGACGCATTGGCTGGGTGGCCGGTGCTCTCGGGTGTTTTGACCTCATACGAAGGCCGCAACCGCGGCGCCCCGGCGCCGACCAGATAAAAGGGGTGAACCATGTCCGGAATCCGCAACTCAGCACAGTGGCGCCTGATGGCGCTTGCCGTACTTGTGCCGATCGCAGCGGTCGCCGTGTTCCTCCTCTGGCAGTACTACGTTACACACCCCGTGTGAAAGAAACCGTCAAGCAATCAAACGAAGACGTTTCATCAGGAATTCCAGCACGTTCCATCCTGGCCACAGAAAATTAAAAAGGAAATCATGCCCCAAATTAATGTAGTACTCATCGAAGACGAAAAATCACTCCTGGACGTTATCGAAGAAGGCCTAGTGGAGCTGTATGGCTGCAAAGTAACCGCACTGTCGGACGGAGGGTCAGGACTCGCGTATCTTCGCGAAAATAATGCTCATCTACCTCCTGATGCCCGGCATCAACGGGTTCGACATGCTGGAACGGATTCAATCGGACGATGAGGTACTAAACAGGCCTAAGCGGGTGATCGTCATGAGCGCGCTTACGGATCGGGACACAATGGGGACGCTACCGAATCTGGGAGTAGATTCAGTCCTGCCGAAGCCGTTCTCGCTGAAAGAGCTTCGCCTCGCTCTGGGGCTCGGGGAGCCCGGCGGATACGGTCTGAATGCGCAATCGACCCCTGCGTCGATGTCCGCCTGAGGCACTACCGGAATGATCCCGGAGTTAGTCGCCTACTAGATCCTCGCGACCATCAGGCCGCTGACCGTTCCTGGGTTGATGTATTCGGCGACGTATCCGGCAATCCGTCTGGCGAGTCACTTAAGCCAGCCACCCGGACCTGAAGGGTTCCGAGTTCGGCGGCCCAGGAGTCACGGTCCCAGATCTCGACCGCATCACCGGTTCCGATCACGGAGACGTCTGTCGTGATGCCCGCGTAGAGAAGGACAGCTTTAGGCAACTCGATCCGGCCCTGCCGGTCCGGCTCTTGCTCGTTCGCCGATGCGAATATGAACCGTGCAAGTCATCACGTGTCCGCGTTTGTCACGGGAAATTCCCGGATCTCAGACGCTATCCGTTCCCAACCCTCTGCAGAGTAGATCGATATGCAACGCTCGAATCCACGCGCCACAACAACACCCTCGGCCAGCTCTCCCGCGAAAACGGCAGGAATAGCTATGCGCCGATGGCTGTCAATTCTTCCATCAAACTCGCCCGCAAATAGCACGGCCAGGTGATCCTACAGATTTCGGCGCGCTGTGACGGCAATCCCGCCGCCCGCGGCCGATAGATATAGTCTGGCCCGCAGGCTACTCAACGCCTACCGCGAAATACCCGACGGCGGTTGGGGCTTTCACACAGCCGTGGCCGACCTGGATGATCCTGAAACGGTAGCCCTTACCCTGGGTCAACTGGGTCTACCGTCGTCTGGGACACAATCTCTACGATTATCGGAGAGGCCACGCTCAGGATATTTCGAGCCTCAAAGATGTCCTCTTGCGCAACGCCAACGTTCTGAAAACCGACTGCGTCCAGGCTGTTTATGACCAGCCTTCCAGCCCTCGCAAGGTCATCCATCACGCTGGTCAGCGTTTCCTGGAGTTCTTCCTGTCCCTCGGGGCTGACGAGGTCATCAGCGCGGGCCGAGTAACGTGCGAACGCGGCTGATGTTTGCCGAATATCGTTGACCCAGATCACGTTTTTCACATTTGGAGAACTGAGCAACAGGATCACCCGTCCCAGGTCGCTGCCGGCCTGCAGTGCGATGCCGTTTACTTCCTGCTTGTAGAACTCTTCCGGGGATAGCCCCGGAGTCGGCGTAGCTTCCGGTCCTGCCGTTGCCGTTGCGAACGCCAATGGGTCTGAAGCGAACTGCTGCACCGTTTCGTCGTCGTCCGTTAGCGATATCCCTAGAAAGATGATTGCGGCGCCAACCACGACCGAGCTGATACCGCCAACGAGAGCGTTTCCTTTCGGGCCCCTCATCACGGACCCAACGAAGCCCAGCCATGTCAGTCCTCCAAGCGCGGCCGCCGAGCCCAGGATAATCAGCAGGTTTTCCAAATTCGCTCTTCTCTACTTTCGGGGAGGTCGATCATGACCAGTCGTTGGCCACATTAATCACGGATCGCATTTGATTGGCCGACGACCATTATGAGGTCTCCAACCCGGCACGCGCCTGCGAATCCCAAACCGTTATACAGAGATAGGTATTACGTCTGGTCACGCGACAAGGCTTTCTCGCTTTGCCAACATCGCCGGTCCCGCAATAAGGCTAGGAACAGGAACACGACTAGTCGAAGAAGTCTGCGTCTTCCGGCCTCAGGTACTTCTTCGTCGCCTCCACATTCAGAGAAACACCCAGCCCCGGCGTGTCCCAGACGTCGATGAAGCTGTCCTTCACGATGGGGTTCGGCAGACCCTCCACGATGTCGTACCACCAGTCCGGCTTGCCCGTGGGGTACTCAAACGCGATGTAGTTCTTGGGCAGAGTCGCTGCGACCTGCACCTGGGCGGCCAACCCGATCAAGCCGTCGCCGGTACCGTGCGGCGCTATCGATATGCCGTGCAGATCGGCGTACTCGGCGATCCACTTCAACTCCGCCATACCGCCCACATCCGCCAGATCAGGGCCGATGACATTCACGGCGCGCTTCTCGATCAGCCCCATGAAGTTCTGACGAAGATAGATTTGTTCACCGGTGTGGATCGGTGTCGTCGTGTACGGCGTCACCTCGCGATACAGGTCCGCCAGAACGTATGGCGTGTAGTCGCCCGTGATCATGTCCTCAAGCCACATCACGTTGAGGTGCTCGACCGACTTTGCCAGCTTCAGTGCGTCGGTCACGGTAAACCCGGGGCCGCAGTCGAGTGCGAGACCTATTTCATCCCCGAGCACGTCCTTCATAGCCTCGATACAGGCGATGGTGTGCTTCATACCGCGCTCGGTGATCAGCCCCTTGTTCGGGTGGTGTCCAGACGTATCCAGATCGCCATAAAAATAATTCGGCACTTCACGGACCATCGCGCCGTGGAACGAAATCCCCTGCTTGATGATCGAGAACCCCTCGGGCCGCGCCTTCATCCACCGCATCTCCTCCGCGTAGTCCGCAGGTTGGGAGTCAGACATAGAGCGGCGCACGTTTCCGTTGTACGTCATCACCCTGTCTCGCACCTTGCCGCCTAGCAGCTTGTACACGGGCACCCCCGCCGCTTTTCCGGCGATGTCCCATAGCGCCATTTCTATGGTGCTGACGCCTGCGCCCCAGGGCTTATAACTCCCCAGACGCCGGATCTTCTGCATCACCCGTTCAACGTCGGTCGGGTCCATCCCGACGATCATGTCCTTGTAGTACAGAAAGTGCCACTTCAGATCCTGCTTGGCCGACTCCGCCTGCCCGATACCCTCGATACCCTCATCCGTCAGGATCCTGATGACGGGGTTCCGGCCGATGATGGCGCACTTCAAGTCGGTGATCTTCATCCAGGTTCTTTCTGTATTAGGACTGAATTACGGACGTTCTAATCGATCAATTGTCGCGAAAACAAGTCGCCACGACCGACAAGGTTCATGCGGTCGTGGCGACTTATACCAGGAACAATACGCTGGACTTTTTACTTCTGGATCAGGAAACGGTACGGGACAGACGTCACACAGCCGTTACGCACACCGGCTTCGAGCCGTTTACGCAGTACCCGAGTTTGTTCCACCGGGTTTCAAGCGGCTGCAGGCTTCCAGAATCGTCTGCCGCCCTGGCGATGATCGTGTAGTGACCCTCCTCTGGAGGGGTCCAGTCCACGTGCCACTGCTGCCAGGAATAGCCAAGCGCGCTCTCATCAAGATGAGCGTCCTGCCACGTCTCGCCGCCGTCCAGACTCACGTCTACTCGACGTATCGGCCCATCTCCAGACCACGCCATGCCGCTGATAGCCACGGGGTGCCCGATCGGAAGTGAAGTACCGTGCTCAGGCCAGTTCACGAACGATTTGACCTCCATGCGCGATATCTGCTGGTCAATCCCGGCCTCGTCTTCCATCACATAGCGCTCGGTCTGAAAGAAACCCACGAACGGTTTTTCCAGAATGCGAATTCGGGTCAACCATTTCACCGACGCCATGCCGTACCAGCGCGGCACGATCAGGCGCACCGGGAACCCGTGGTCCGGCGTCAAAGTCTCTCCGCTCATCTCGTACACAAGCATGGTGTCAGGATGTAGCGCTACCTGGAGTGGGAGGCTGCGCTGGTATGGGACTACATCCCGGCCGGGCACTGGTTCGCCGCGATCCTCGCCCTCGAACAGGACTTCTACTGCATCCGGGGTTATGCCCGCCTGTTGCAAGAAAGGCTTAAGGGGAGCGCCCGCCCAGATAGCGTTCGACATCGCGCCTTCGTCGAACGGGTTTCCGGGGATGCCTGGGCCAAGATCAGACCTGTTGTTGCCGGCGCATTCAAGCATCGCTGGCAGCGTTTTCTTTGGCAGGCGGAGCAGGTCTGAATAGGAGATTTCGACGGGGTTCGAGACCGCACCGCCTATCGAGAGCGACCACGCCGCGGGGTCTATATCCGGCACCTCGTAGTGGTTCCGGATGTAGAAGAGAGGAGTAGGGGTCAACCAGCTCCGCAACGCAGCCGAGGGCGTTTCTCCGACGACGGGCTGCGTGTCTATCGGAACAAGTTCTGCGGTGCCTGGCCGGGTACAGGCGGGGTCTTCAGCGACCTTCAAAGCTCCGGCGTCGGTACAAGTACAGAACGGCATTACGGCCTCCTCATGTGGGTAAGAAGTATTTCCGGAAGTCTACCCCTTATGGCAGATGTTGCCAGCCATTGCACGCACACATTGCGTTAATGGACTGGGAAACCGAGCAGATTGTCTGCCGATACGTGTAGGGGCGTGTGGCAATACGCCCGGTGGGGCTACCGGCTGCTGGCGATTCTGTCCTTCTTCTGGCAGGAGAGGGCTATGGCGCCAGCACCTCATTCCACTCAACGACCGTAGTGGCGGAGCATGCCCCGCCCCTACACGGGTATACGTGTCACGGTCGTAGGGGTCGATTGGTATCGACCCGAGGGCAGATGCGCATCCGGCCTTACGGTGTTGTTTCGATGAGAGTCTTGAAGGGCCCTAAGCGCGGTCGCGGTGTCCCCCTCTCCCCGTCGGGAAAGGGCGCAGGAGCCTGCCCTTCCGCTCCCTGGAAGGGTGAGGCCGTTGTCGCTTGAAAAGCGGCAACGGCCGAGAGCGTTGTCGCACCAACCCGGTCCTTCGAGAGCCTCAGGACGCTTGTGTTTGCGGGCGTATTGCCATACGCCCCTACGGTGTGATCGCCGCAACGGCCGGAGCGACCGCAACCCTTACGGCAGGTCCAGGTCCAATTCCAGTTCTGCCGCCGCGGTGCCGAACCACTCGATCACCTCGCGGTGGTACGGGATGCCCTCGGCCTTCCGCTTGTTCGTCTCCTCAAACTCCGACAGACCCGGGTAGAAGACCCGTTCCTGTCCGGGAGCCGGCTTCGTGTTCGCCAGCCCTTCAAGGAAATCGTCCATATCGTCCTTGAACTTTTCTGTGTCCATGAACGCATCGATCTTCCATGCCTGGAAGTAGTGCGCCGTTTTCTGCTGGATGAACCCCGGTCCCGCTCCCGAAAGCTGACCTGTCATCACATCGACCACGGCGGCGAAGGCATAACCCTTGTGCGATCCGTTCTCGCGCGTCCCGCCAAACGGCAGCATGAAATACTCGTCCGGAATGCCGTCCGTATCTTTGTCGATAACGGTCCCGTCCGGGGCCGCCACCCAGTTCGGGATCAGCCCGGCTCCAACCCTGCGTGCCAGTCGAATCTTGTTGCCGGCGACCTGCGTCGTAGCGACATCGAACAGGAACGGCGGCATCTTGCGTGCCGGAACGGCGTACGCGATCGGGTTCGTGCCGAATCTCGGCTCTGCGCCGAAGGTCGGCACCGCCTGCACACCTCCGCTGCCCGTCATCGCCATGCCGATCATGTCCTGCTCGGCCGCCATAGCGGCGTGGTAGCCGGCTCCAGCGAGGTGTCCGGTGTTCATCACCGATACAGCGCCCTGTCCATGCTTCTCAGCTTTGTCCATCGCCAGCTGCATCGCCATCGGGCCGATATGCGCACCCAGTCCTCTGTCACCGTCCCAAGTCGCCGTTGTGCTCGACTCACGGAGCGTTTTGATATTCGGCATCGGGTTTAGCTTGCCGCTACCGTACCCGGCCACATATGACCGGAGCATGTTCGACACGCCGTGTGTTTCAACACCCCGCAGATCGTTCATGATCAGCACGTCGGTCGAAACCCGGGCCCCTTCTTCATCAAGACCCATCTTCAGGAAGATAGCGTTCGTCGCCGCCCTGATCTTGTCCTCAGAAACGTAGACACGGTCGGCATCTGGAACCTTGAAGCGTTCGAGCATTTTTATCCCCGGTCCATGACTCTCAGTTGGTCCCTTTTAATTCAGGGAATTCAGGGTCTGCCAGATCCCCGATGTACCGGGATCACAGTGATGTGAGGCTTGGTGAGCAGATGGTATCGCTTTTTACGGGCTTCCTGTGGCGGCATCTGTCGCGGTGCGACGGCCCATCGGGGCGACGAGCGCCAGCACGGTTCCGGCTACCGCAATCGCAGCCACAAAGATGACCACCGCATCGAAGTTCCAGTGGGTGTTGAGCACTCCCGCAACGATTGGCGCCACAGCACCGATCAGGGCGCCTCCGGCGAACAACACGGCGATCGAAGTGCCTTCCGATCCACGATCAGTCGAATCCATGGCGGCGGCCACAATCACCGGCATTATCGAGAACAGAAACACCCCAAGTGCAACCATGGTGACGGACAGCATCCAGCCATCGTCCGCCCAGAGGAACGCCAGTACGAGCAAGCTGATCGCAGCGAACGAGAACGTGATCACCGGCCGTCGACCCAGCTTGTCAGACAGGATGCCCAATACCGGCGTCGATGCGATTCCCGCAAGCGTGAGCAGCGAGACATGGATCCCGATGGCGAGGTTGCCGTAGTCCAGCTCGTCCGCCATGTATATGACGAGGAATAGCTGGATGGAGTTGTGGGCCGCCCCCCTGACCGCGTGCAGCAGCGCCATCACCAGCACCGACGGGTTGCGCAACAATTTCTGAGTCGCACCAAAGTAGGAGCGCAGCGACACGCCTTCGCCGTCCGGTTTGGCGCGGCCTTTGAATTTACTCAGCACAACCAGGACTGTCAGCACCGCCGGTACGACGAGAAGAAATGCCACGAGGCGCCAGCCAAGGCCGGACCACTCGACCCCGAGGTAGCTGATACCGCCCAGTAACAAGCCGATAGTCGCCGGGGCGGTCGTGTTGCCGACCTGCGCGCCGGTTGAATGTGCCGCCATAGCGAATCCACGACGCTCCGGATATCTGATCGCCAGCTCGGAGAACGCGGGTGCGTGCCAGAGCGATGTACCTGTGCCCAGGATCATCAATGCCAGGACCGTTAGCCAGTACCAGGAAGATAAGCCGATCAGCAGATAGCCGAGCGCCACAAACGACATGCTCACGGCGAGCAGCATCGGAACCCGGTGGCGGAACATGTCCGTCAGGATTCCCGCCGGGACGTTGGTCAGACCCATCGAGGCGTCGCGTGCAGCGAACATGCCACCGATGGCCACATCGGACAGCGCCAGGGTTGCCTTTATCTCCGGCACGAGGATCAGGATCGCACCCTGCCCGAAGTGCTTTATGCCATGTCCAGCGGAGATCCCGTACATGAGACGGGAACTCTGACGTCGCGGCGCGTCTTCGTCTGTGACGGCGGCTTCTATTTCCGACCTATCTGCAGTGGACGGCAAAAGAGACCTTTGTGTAACCCGCAGGGGCTGATATCAAACCCACTGAGTTGGATGAAAGAAACCTGGAATATGAGATGTTCTGTCGGCGGTCCTGCTTGATGGTTCGTTGTATCAAGCGGTAGCGTCCGCTTCGGTTTTGGCGGTGGACCCGATCTTAAAGTGCGGCATCACATCCTCTGCGAAACGTTGGAGCTGTTCGGTTATTACCGATTGCGGGGTGCCGATGACGCTTCCCGCGTTAATTTCCTCAAGTCCGGGGCATCGCTCCTGGAGCGCCATCAACTTCTCCGTCACCATTTCCGCCGGGCCGCAGAGCCATCCACCTGCTTCCACCGCTTCTTCCAGCGTCGGCAACCCTGCTCCGGGCGCACGGACGGGGTCTCCGAGCGCATCGATCTGGGCGTTATCGAGTCCCCGCACCATGTGCAGCGGTCCAAACATTTTCATATTTTCCTGGAAGTACGGCCTGGCCTGTTCTATCGCTTCCTTCTCGGTATCGGCGATATGGAATGAGACCCCAACTATCAAATCTGTACCGGGCTCCGTCTCCCGTCCCCCGCGCGCCAGTGCGGCTCGCCAGCCTTCCACGGCCGGGCTCGAAGCGCCACCTGCCGCAGCGCCGCCGCCGATCAGGCCCTTGATCCCGTGCTTAACCATGAAGTCCAATGATCGCTCCGAACCGCTCACAATCGGCTGGTAGCACTCAACCGGCAGCGTGAGCGGCCTGGGGACAAGCGTGATCTCTTCCAGATCGTAGCCCCGGTACTCGACATCTGCCGGAATGGTGTAGTTCGGTCCCTTGTGCGAGAACGAAGACTCGTTGAACGCCTTGAAGATTATGTCGACCTGTTCCTCGAACAGTTCGCGGTTAGCGTCCTGGTCGATTAACGGCATCCCGAACGTCTCAACTTCTCGGGTGTGATACCCGCGTCCAACACCGAACACGACCCGGCCCTCGGTCAAAACGTCCGCCGTGGCGTAGTCCTCGGCCAGCCGGAGCGGATGCCACATCGGCGTGACGTTGAACCCGCATCCGATTTTGATATTTTTCGTCTTTAGCGCCAGGTGGACGGCGAGCATCAGGATGTTCGGGATGCACTCGTAGCCCTCGCGCTGGAAATGGTGCTCGGCGAGCCAGAAGGTGTCGTAGCCGGTGCGGTCCATCAACTCTGCGATGGCGGTGGCTTTGTCGAACACCGATACCAGCCGCTCGTTCGTAAGCGTCCGGTCGTTCACGGGCGTTCCACTAATCCCGGTGTCTCCCAAATCGACGTGACCGGCGTACAGGGTGCCGAACTTCGTAATCAACGCTCACCTCTCGTGGTAGGGCTTCAGATAATGCGGATGACGGGTGCAATCAGCGCCGTGTTCGCCTCTGCGATGGTACATCAACGGTATGCACCCTCGCCGCCGGGCGATACTAACCGCGTAATGCCACAACTGCGACGCCCGCCCGATCATTCCCGGGACCCCGCTCCCTGATTTTTACAGGGTGTCGAAAGTCACTGTGACGATAGACATCGGCGGCATCACCACATGTGCAACGCCATCCTCGACGGTCACTTCGCATGTCACGGGCGCCACCGTGTGCGGCGTATCCCAGTCGTTGTGCGCCTTCGGTCCGTCGCCCGTGAGCAGCCAACCTTTTCCCGCGCCGAACACCGAGCGACCGGTGATGTTAGGCGTCACCGTGATCGAGTTGTCCGAGTCACGGTTGACGGCAAAGACGGTCGCCCGTCCATTAGACCCATCGTAAGAAGCGGAGACGTCAAGCGCAGGCGTCTCTCCGCTATCCCCGGCCCGGTACGTCGGTCCAGCAACCACGGGCGTCAAAGAAACGCCGGACGCAAGCTCTGAGTAGCGGACGAACGAGTGGTAGATCGACTGTATTAAGATCCCCTCTTTCCGGGTCAGAACCGGTGCGATCACGTTCACTATCTGCGCAAGACAGGCCATCTTCACGACGTCTGCATTCCGTATAAATGAGTTCAAGTACTGCGCCACAACCAGGGCGTCCTCAAGGTTGTACACTTCTTCAATCAGGTGCGGAGCCTGTGCCCAGTCCCCCTTTTGATCTGTAGTGCCGCGCAACTTGTACCAGACGTTCCATTCATCGAACGACAAATACACCTGTTTGGAAGATTTCTTGACCGCCCGAACGTAGCCAAGCAACGATCGGTAATCCTGGATGATGCGATCAATCTCGACGCCCTCAGCGAGGAACCATGGTGTGTCGTCCTCATCATTTCGGGAGTACCGGTGCGCCGATATGTAATCGACGTGATCCCAGGTGTATTCGAGCGCAGTACGGTCCCACTCCATGTACTCCGGCATGTGGTTTCCGGACGACCCGGCGATGATGGTCTCGATAGTTGGATCGACGCCCTTCATCAGCTTTCCAGCCTGCTCAGCACGGAGCGCGTACTCAGACGCGGGAACATGCCCGGCCTGCCACGGCCCGCCATTTCCTTTCCGAGACACCACATTTTGACGTCGTGTGGATCGGCATGGCCGTTCGAGCGTCTCAGGTCTGACCAGTAGGTACCGGACGGATGGTTGCAGTACTCGACGAGTTCGGCCGCCGATTTCGCCGTTCCGGTTCCGAGGTTGACCGCCATCATAGGCGCGGTACCGGACGGCCTCACACCAGTCCATGAACTCGTCGGTCCCAAACGTGTTGGGCGCTGAGGTCTGCCATGCGAAATCGGCACGAACTGGACGCTGGTCGGCTGGCACGATTCCGTCTTTCCTATCGTAATTGCTTACAAAATTGCCGCCGGGGTAGCGGACTTACGGCATACGCATCGGCCGCATTACATCCAACACGTCACGCCTGAACCCATGCTCGTCAGACAACGGATTCCCGGGATCGTATACGGCCTCGTACACGGCACGACCAAGGTGCTCCAGGAACCCGCTGAAAATGCGCCTGTCGATCTTCCCTGCGTTACGGTCCGGGTCGAGCGTGATCGTGGCGTTGGGCATGTGCGTCCTTAATCAGGGTTTCCGGGAGATGCGTTACGTGTCTTCTTGGCGCTATTGCGCTTACCCTCTTGAAAATTAACGGCACATTGGGCCTAGAATCGTGCCGTTCCCGGCTAAGGTCAACACCCGACCTGTTGAAGAAACGGTTTGGAGTACGTGAAGTTGAAGATACTGATCACCGGAATCGGCGGCACGATTGGTAGTGTCATCGCCGATGCTCTGAGCAAACAGCACGAAGTTACCGGCATAGACATCCGGCCGTTGGAACGAGAGGGCACGGTCGTCGCCGATCTCACGGATATCGATGCCATATCTCCCCTGTTTGAGGGCGTCGATGCGGTGATCCATCTGGCTGCGGAACGGCGGCACACGCCGGACATCGGTTGGGATCTTCTACTACCGACCAACGTTGTCGCGACGGCAAACGTGTATGACGCCGCACATGCCGCCGGAGTGCGCCGTTTCGTTTTCGCCAGTTCCATGCACGTCGTTGGAAACTACGAGACCGACGAGCCATGGGCATCGATCGCCGCCGGGCGATACGACGGACTGGACCCCGAAACCGTACCGCTTGTGACTGCGGACATGCCGGTGCGCCCTGACGGTCGCTATGCGGCCACAAAAGCGCTCGGTGAGTCGCTCGGCCGCTACTACGCCGACTGCGAAGGCATGGAGGTGGTCTGCGTGCGGCTGGGGACTATCGCCGACAGTAACGCCATCGGTGACGATCCGCGTGGCTGCGTCACGTGGTTCAGTCATGCAGACCTGGCAGGGTTCTTCTCGGCCTGCGTCGAGGCGCCCGGGATTAAGTACGAGATCGTTTACGGCGCATCTGCGAACACCTGGAAGATCTACGACACCGCTTCAGGCTGGAAGGCGCTCGGCTTCACCCCGTCCGACAACGCCGAGGACCACAGGCCTAAAAGCTGAGCATCCCGGCACCGATATTCCAGCCACTCCCGTCATTCAAGAATGAGGTAGGACCGGAACGCCTCAAGGATCGATTCCTCGATCTCTTCGTAACGCGCCGTAAATGCGCCGTAAGTTGCTCCAAACCCCAGATCATCACCGTGAAAATACGACAGGTGCGACCACTGGACGGCGCCGTCTGATTCAGAGAATCGGAGAATCCTTGCCTCCAGCCCGGATTCCGTTGTGAACGCCTCGTTTGACACCATTTCGTAGGTACCGGACTTCTCGAGGTCGATCTCGAACCGCCTGGCGTACGTCTCAACGTCCGGAGTTTTGCCCTCCAACTCTCCGACGTATACCGTTTCAACATCCAGGTACTCCTCGATGATGAACAGCACCTCCCCGCCTGCGCCATTGAACCTGTCCCCTATCAGTTCGGTTCGGGTCGCCGGATTCATATCGACCGGGATCTCCATCGAGAACGGGTTGATCGTGCTCAGGTAGGTTCGGGCATCGGCAATTTCGTCATTCTCGATATCGGGCGGGATATGGATCACGATCGGCCGACCGTACTCGAGATAGTAGGCCTCAACCGTCTGCGGCAATAAACGCTCCGAGATGGCCAGAAGTCCTCCAAAGTTGGTCCCTGGCGCGCGCCCGGTCAGCAGAATCTTCCGGACAAGGTTGTCGTCGACCCCGGCAAACACCTCTACCGTCTCCGCCGCATCCACACCGGGGACCGTCCCGGTCACGTGAAATACCTGTACTCCGTCCAGTTCCGTGATCGTGATCGTCGCCGTCGATACCTCTATCTGGCCGACCGCGCCCGCATCTATGGTTAGCCCGGGAGCGGCATCACCCGCATCGGTGACGGTCCACTCCCCGCTATTTGGGTCCCGGCGATAGCGTTGTCCATCCACGACCCGGTTCTCGGCGTTGGTTGATCCGGATATTGATCCGGTGATTGCCGAGCTGTTGGTGACGACTATGTTTGCCCCCGGTCCAGATCTTGCGGCGGCGATATTCGTGATGAGCGACTGCTCGCCATCGTCGGTCACATCCTCAACCACAAGTTGTGCCTCCACCTGCCAGCTACCGGCTGCGTTCATCGCCGAAACGATGGCTTGCAGCACGATCTCCGGATCTGTAGACGGAGGGGCGAAACCCGCATCCTGCCGGGCGGGTTCAGACGTTGCGGTCGCCGGTGAACCGGATTCCCCGCCACCACAGGCGGCCAGGAGTAATACGAGCGCCGCCGCCGCAACCAGGAGCAAATGAGTTCTCAAACCTGTGCCTTACTTATGACTTTGTGGACGTGATGATTCCTAACGTCGTGTGTCCCTACAACGTGTACCGGAGTTTTTATTCTCGCTATCCCCCGGCCATCTGGCCCGTTTTTAAGGAGGTATAGGGACAACTGCTAACTCCAATACGTGAGTTTTCACTCCTCGGACTGCGAGAATTCCCGATTCGCCCAGTTAATGCACGGGCTAACGTTGATGGCATATATCGATCTCCCTGCGTCATTTCGGCGCGGGGATCGCACCCCCGTCAGATATCCGATAAACCCGGCTGGCTCCGGAGGAACGAATGCATCGGGAAGTGATCAGCGCGTTTGTCGTCCCGATTAAATATGTCTGGGAACAGGAGTTCGGCAGCGAAATAACGACCGCCGACACCGAAGTTATCGACATGGAGAAGACCGGTGAGGGTTACACCTTCATCGCCCCGGTAGACGGAAGCGTCACCGGAACCTTCGGCTTGTACCTGGATGATGCGACCGCGAGTGCGCTTACGGCCAGTATGCGTGGACGCTGGGTGGCGGAGTATGAAGACGAACTCCAGAAAATTCTGATCCGCGTGGTAGAAAAAGTGACCGCCGCCGCGCAACCGCTAATGGTCAAGCTCGGCTACGAA
>Ga0114999_10004340_pt1 | contig 17220 bp, 11 predicted proteins | sample ArcticOcean_MG_C_3_FD_89820 | JGI IMG/M metagenome (GOLD analysis project Ga0114999, IMG submission 89820) | Marine microbial communities from western Arctic Ocean - ArcticOcean_MG_CB8_126 | ecosystem: Environmental > Aquatic > Marine > Oceanic | place: Arctic Ocean: Canada Basin | collected...
ATGCCTTGTCCGCGCTTGTCGCCTTGCGTCCATCCACCGCCATGAATGTAAACAATTACAGGATAACGCTTTTCCCCACGTTTCTTTGGCATGGCCAAGTCAAGCTTCCAGGCTTCGTTTCCGTCGCGGTAGGCAATATCTGGGATTACAGTAACACCCTCTGGAGAAAGCTTTAACAACTCCGCGTCGGTCATTCTTTTGCTATCGGCCGTTCCCGTCGTTTGCTGAGCATTCATTGAAACAGAAACCAACATTATCAGAAATAATAGACTGAACTTCATGATGTTGAAACAATGTTTAGTTATTCACCAAAAGACCACGCTTTCTTTGTTCATTTTCAAACACACCAAAATATAAGTAAGGGCTTATCCTAAGACCTCTGATTCGTTTCGGCCACCACCTTACCAGAATTCTATTTCCGTATTACAGGCAAACTTGCAGCGGCAACCGCCTGACCATGACGTTTGTCCTGTTCATTTGGGGTTTGTAATTTGATTCCATCCGCAAGATCCGGAAATTCGTCTTTAAGTACGTCCAATCCTTTATTGATAATCAGTTCGCCGCCTTCACCGGATGTTACTCTCCCAAGAATGAGCAAATTGTGAAAATCATACATGTCAGAATACTGCGCTATGGAATAGCCAAAATAGGTTCCGATAGTCTCATAGATCGAGGCAGCATTTTCATCTCCCTTTTTCAACTGCTCCTGAACTAATTCAAGGCGTTCTGGAAATGGCATCCCATCATCAACCTCGTAACCAGCGTGAGGAAGTAAACGAGCTACTGCTTGCTGAGAGAAATATTGCGCTCCTACCCCAATATCACCGGACCATTCATCCCTGTGCGCATTCTCACTGTAGTCAATGGGTGCAAATGCCAATTCGTTTAGCCAGGGCTTAATGTGCCCGTTTGGGTCGACGTAGCCTGCTGCTTGACTCGTACCCATAGAGATGCCCAGGACACCGTTGTCGTTCATGGACATGGCACCGGCCAATGCGGTCACTTCGCCATCATTCACTACTTCGAAAGGTATTCCTCCCCAACGTTCTTTCAGAGTATAAAACATGCGGCGGATATGGCTATTAAAGTCATCCGGTTTAACACCTCTAAAGATAGAACCCACTCGCACCTCATTATTCACGTAGACGCCAGCTGCGCTTCCCCCGATAGCGTCGACGCGAGGAAGTTTGGCCGCAGCTCGTTTTAGAGATTGTTGTACGCCTTCAATGTGATAGCTAGGGTCATTCTCAAAATAGGGGTCCCACTTGATCTCCTCAGAAAATACTACTTCTCCGTCTATCAAGGCAGCGCATTTCCGGTCACTTCCGCCGAGATCAAACCCGATACGACATCCATCCAGATTTCGACCAAGGGTTACGTCAGTTTCGTTTTCAGCGGGCAACTCTTCCGGCGAGCAATGCACCATCATAAAGTCTCGTCCATAGACCTGGTCACCCATGAAGTTATAATCAAATTGCCGCTGTCCACCAGGGCTATAGATTCGTTTAAGATCTTCGAACAGTACACGATTTCCGGCAACATACACCTTGTATGCGCCTTTTTGCCAAAGTAGGAATTTTAGAACACGCTCAATGTATTTCAGGTTTAAGCCTACTACATTCCCACTATGAGCTAAGACTTTAGTCCTAAACACAGATACCGTTCCATCCGTTCTTTCCAAGGCAATTGCCAACGGTTCCGATTCGTTATTCCGGCAACATAAAGCAATATATTCTCTATTCCATAAAGTTGCCGGAACAAAATCCGTGTCGAGAACAGGCTTATGTTTTAGATCAATCAATAATTCGGTAGCTCCGTTCATTTGCACGGCCACTGTAACAGATATTCAATCAGAAACCATTAGCACTTATCGCAGGTAACTTAGCAATTTCGACTAGGTTAGATCTACGAAAACCATAAGGATCTTAAAATCGATTGTTTTAGCTCAGTCTTAAGTTGAAATTACCAGCTGAGTTTTAATCGATCTTGAGATCCTTTGTGATCTTTTCGAGCTGCTTTCCGATAGTAATCAATTGCCAGGTTCTTGTTCGTTTTGACTCCGGACCCTTTTTCCAAAAGAACCGCATAGTTGTACTGCGAACTCACATGACCTGCTTCAGCAGCTATGGAAAAGTAATTTGCGGCTTTTGCAGTGTCTTTTTTAAATCCTTTACCCGACAAATACATACCTCCGAGTTGAGCCAGGGCATTTTGATAATCTTGAGCAGCAGATTTTTGGAACCACTTAATGGCCCCCTGAGTGTTTTGGGGCGTAATCAAACCTTTATAATAAATCATACCCAGTTTATATTGGGCTTCTTGGTCATCCGCGTTGGCCGCTTTATTGAACCAGGATAATGCGGTCTCTGGGTTCGCCTTGACACCCACGCCACGTTAAATGCTCTCCCTAGATTTCTCATGGCCGCGGGAAAGCCCTGTTCAGCTGAACTGCGATACCATAATAATACCATGGTTAAGCTTTTTTCAACACCCCAACCATTCTCCGTAGGCGTTTTGAGAATACGGATCATCTTCGTTTGCGGCAATTTCGAACCATTTTGCAGCGGCTGCATGATCTGGATCTCCACCAAGGCCGTCGTGACACATAGCTCCAATAATAGGCAAGGATGACAAATATCCAAGCTCCGCCGCTTTGTTGAATCGTTGGCGAGCCGCCGAATGATTTTGAAGTTCTCCAGGTCCAAAACGATAAATGGTAGCCAGAAGGGGAAGTGCGGCTGGATACTCAGATTCAATACTCAACGCTCAAAGGTCAATATGGCTCGCCCAGGCTGTTCTGCAGCCAAATATGAGTAAGCAAGCTGAGCATGAAAACGCACTTCATTCGGATGATCTTTTGTTGCTGAACGACAAGACTTAACCACATAATAGTAACCTCCAGACTAACAAATCACATGGCCCAGTTTGGGTAACTCGATCAAATTCTAATTCGCAATCTCTTCTGTGTAGTAACGCATGCCCGTGGAGAAACCTTTAGGAAATAGATCCTTCTTTTTGGACCAAGGAACAGAAGGATCGAGGATTGTTCCGAATTGCTGGTAGTCGTTATGAGTTACCGTTTCTTCTTTCCAATGAGTGAGTTGGGTGTGAAAAAGGTTTCGCATTTGCTTGAGCACTTTGGCTTGAGACTTGTCGGCAATAACGTTCTTTAATTCGTATGGATCATTCTTGAGATCGAACAATTCTTCAGACGGTTCGAACTCTTCGCCGTAGGGCCAGTAAAGGTATTTATGAGTTTCGGTGACGATGGTCATACAGGTGGTGCCTTGAGTTCCCCATACATTGAAAACAGGCAATGCCTCTCGAACGGTCTTAGCTTTTCCTTGCACGATCGGGAGCAGGCTTTTTCCGTCCATATTAGCCGGCAATTCAACTCCGGCTACATCCAGGATCGTAGCCGCCATGTCTACGTTGCCGGTTACAGCAGGGACTCGGCGGCCTTTGCCTTTTGATTTCGATCTTGGGTCATATATGATTAACGGCACTCGGGCGCCTTCTTCATACGGAAGCACTTTACTGCCCATACCATGCGAGCCATTAAAGAACCCATTGTCAGATGTGAATATGATGACCGTGTTATCCGCGATATCTTGCCGCTCCAATTCTTCTACGATCATTCCAATGGCTTGATCCACTCCATATATTTGCTGGTTATAGCGCCTTAGAGATTTCTGATATTTTTCATCGGTATCATAATCCCAAACCGTAAAGCGTCCAAACTGCCTCCCCATACGACTCTGATGCGCAAGGTGTGCACCCGCATCGCGTCCGTAGTTGGGGAGTTTTCTAAATACAGTGTCCTTATAAACATCGTCGAATGCAGGATCGGGTTGAACCGGACGGTGAGGCGCTTTGAAGAAAATACTGAGACAAAAGCCTTCACCTGCTTTTACTGAGTCCTTGATAAACTCCTGACCTGCTGCACCGTAAGCTCTCGAACTATGTGGATATTTATCTGCGAAACGTGCCAGGTATTCGTTCTTAACCGTGTCGTAAGAAGTCTGGCCGACTCCACCGACCCAGAAATCAAAATCTTTCACAGGAAGATTATCGTACGTATTTTCTTTTCCACCTTTTGAAGGATCGTCCACGACCGCAAACCCAAATTTCCCACCGAAACCGGTTCGATAACCAGCATCCCGAAGCAACTTAGGAAACGAATGGTTCCAGATGTCCTTAGACATGGGACCATGCATGAAGTTGGTGCCTGTTTTGTATTCATACATGCCCGTCATCACATTGGCACGACTCGCCATACAGATGGCTGTTGTGTCATAATGCCGATCAAAGATAACTCCCTGACTTCCAAGTCGATCGATATTGTGGGTTTTTACATCTGGATTTCCGTAGCTTCTCAAAGTGTCGTACGCCTGATCATCGGTAAAAAAGAAGATGATGTTGGGCTTTTCTTCAGTTGTTTGTGAGGTGCAGGCAACTGTTGAAAATGCAAATATGGGAATGAGTAAACGTAGAAGGATGCGATTCATAGGATTGTGTGATTTAGGAATCAGGGCGTAAAGCCCCTCCTACAATTCTCATCAAGCTGTAGGAGCGGGTTGACCCCGCGATTGTTTTTAAAGTGTAAATTAGGTAGGACGAAACGTAAGAGTAGAAATTCGTATAGTTGCTCTACCCTAATTCACGAATCCCAGGGAAGAGTAAAGTCAACAACAACCAACTTCCTGCAACAAACAGGCCAAAAGCTGAGACGAAAATCATAATGTCTCCCCACTTTCTTGTTCGGAATGATCGACTTCCAGCTTCGAATCGAAACCGTATGGCCGCATATCCTAGGAGCGGAAGCATAAGGGTCTGCATCATGCCTGCGAAGATGATCCAGGCAATTGGCTTGGGGATAAAACAGAATAATACGAAAGCCAACAAAGGCAGTGCCACACAGAAAAAGCGATGCAGAGAGTAGCGCGTCGTTCCACTTTTCTGGCCTCCTCGAATCTGGAATACGGCATCGGCCCATACATAGGCGCTGCTGGCATTGTTAACAAAGAATGTTGAATAAAGGACTGCTACAGCCCCTATTAAAAACAACCCAACAGCCCATTCACCAAATACCGGCTCATACATGGCAGAAAGGGTCCGGATCATATCCGTGCCTTTAGGGTGTAATCCTGCGCGTCCAAGCACTGCGGCACCTAACAAGTAAAACGCTACGGAAGAAACGGTATATACAGCCATAGAACACCAGGCATCCCATTTCATAACACGTATCCACCCATGGGCACGACTTTCCCAGTAAGCAGAGTCTTCACGTAAGCCGACAAACTTAGCGTAGCCTTTTTCAAGACACCAATAGGGATAGAAAATCAATTCCCCCGCGGCCATACCAATAATTCCGAATGCGGCTAAAGCCGTAGCCAGCGGATAAATTCCTTCCACCTTGGGCGGTAGTTGAAATTTCAATCCTTGAAGAAATTCATCCCAGCTAATCCCCCAATTTGCGGTACCCTGTAGCATGATCACATTGACCAGGGACATGATCGTAAATCCCACAACAAATATGGTGACCGCTTTCTCGATAAATCTATAACGACCGAGGAATAAAATAATAGCCGTACCAATAGAAATAATCAAAGCCCATATATAAATATCAAGGCCAGCTTTCGGCATCACCTTTGGTACTATAATCGTACTGGATAATTCAATACCTTCCACATCTGAAAGTTGCGTCCTAACTTTCGCATCTGAAGCCTCATTATGAATACGCCCTTCTTCCGTAAGAGGTACCGACAAGGTAAGCGCCTGACCTACGCCGCCAACTACACCACCCATCTGACCAACCGACCCAAGGAACACCAACATGGCACACCAGGCAATCCAATGTAGACCCATTGGTTTCCAGCCGTTTAGTTGTCCCAGGCTTGCGAGAGTCGTTTTTCCGGTTAAGACGGTGAACTTTCCAATCTCCAGTTGGACAAAAACTTTGATGAAACAGCCAATCAGAATTACCCAAAGCAGAAAGAATCCTGCCTCCGCACCAGCTACTGTGGTGGCTATTAATTCTCCAGAACCAACAACCGAACCTGCGATGATTAATCCGGGACCCAGCTCCTTTAAAATACCACCTAATTTTTTGGGGGCTTCACGTGTGGTTAGATCCGAGTCACTCATCGTTTAGTCAGTGGCTTGAAATGATTTCCTGCACGGGCCGCTCGCCAGTCATTTTCGTTGTCGATCAATGCTCCCGGATCTCCCTGCGAAGACATCCAGGCATCCAGTTCACTGGACAAACCAACTTGCATCGACTGGTAGCCGGGGTCCTCAGCTAGGTTGTTCATAGAATACGGATCCTCAGGAAGGTAATACAATTCTTCTGATGGTCGGCGCATAAAGCGATGGACGAGATCGACACTTTTCTGGTTCATAGCCCGGTCTGGATTATTCCAAGGCCCGGACTCGGTAAGCCAGGACGGCCAAAAGTCATGGTAAGGATGGCCCCCCATCAGGTGTTTCTCAATATACAGCAATTCCGGGCGAAGATTGCGTATATAAAGATAAGAACCATCGGTAACCGCGCGGATGGGATACGGAGGCCCTTCAGGAATATTGTTGTGCATGCAGTATACAAAGGATCGATGCTCTTCTGTGATCCCCTCGATAACCGATAGAAAACTGGAACCATCAAGATTAAGTGCTTCCACAGCGCCACCAGCCGCGTCTACAAATGTTGGAACTACATCTGCATACTGAACCAACGCATCTGTCCGTTTACCAGGGTCCACGACTCTTGGCCAACGTACCACCATGGAGGTATGGACACCACTATTCCAGTTGGTCCATTTATTTCCTGGAAACATCGACCCTTGTTCGCTGGTAAACAAAACGAGGGTGTCGTCTGCTTGGCCGGACGCCTCGAGAGCACGTAGACCAAGACCGACTCCTCGGTCGAGCTCTTCAACTTCTGCCAGATAAAGCGAAAAGTCAGCCCGAGTCCTTTCATTATCTGCGATATTCGGTGGTAGCTGGATTTTTTCAGGTGCCAGGTGAGCCGGCGGTTCTACCGTCCAAGGAGCATGTGGCGATGTGAACCCCAATACTAAACAAAAGGGTTGTGACGGATCGCGATTCATGAAGTCAGCCAAGGCATGCGTGTCGATACCCTCAGATTCACTTTTAGAACCACGTTTCAACCCATTGACGTTTTCAAAAGGAAACACTTTGTCAGGTCCTACATGAACCTTACCACTAATCCCTACCCGGTAACCAAGATCCGATAAGTAATGGACGATACTTTTGAGCCCATCCCGAGCGGCAGAATGATTCCAAGCAGAACCGCCACGCACAGGATAAAGTCCCGTGTAGAGCTCCGTTCGACACGGATTACACATAGCCATCGATAGAAAGGCCTTGTTGAATACTAGACTCTCAGATGCGAGTTGATCGATATTGGGCGTCCTAGCATTTTCCCCTCCGTAGAGCGGCAGATCCTTGTAAGTGCAATCGTCCCCGATCATCAGGAGGATGTTGGGTTGCCGACCATGGGAAACGAGAAAAGTCAGCGATACAAATAGGAGACTTAACAGGAAACATCGAATTCTCATGCAACGGGGAGACTATGGAGATTAAGAAAAAAGCACAGGATGCGTTTACGCACCCTATGCTGAGAATAAAAAAACAATTATGTGAAATTACTTATCCGTTTAACGGCCAACCGTCGCGGTATTTTTTCTTAAGCAACTTGTTAGCGTCAGAATTGCCTACAAGCTTACCTGTCTTGCCGTTGTATTTGAGTTTTTCGCCGGCACGGAAAGCAGCAAGTCCAAGGAACATCATTTCCATCATCTTACCGTTGTAGTCGAAGTTACAGGAGGTCTTCAAATCACCCTTGGCGGCTTCAATCCACTCTTCTTGGAAGCCCTTTGCAGCTGGTGCCACATGCTTCTCTTTACGCGGTTTGTAATAAGTCATGTTTGCATTTCTGCCATAAGGAATGACTGCTCTGGTAGTAAAATCACAAACCAGGGCACCTTCACTTCCGATAAACATGCCACCGTGACCGATTTTGGAAACATCGATAAACTTGTTGGGCATCTTAGGCTTTAGAGCTCCCTGCCACCAATTGACACGGATTTCAGGACGCCATTTGTTCGCCGGCACCATAAACCATGAATGCATATCTACAGGAACAGTTTCCGAACTGACGGCTTCACCCTTAGCCTCGGCAGTTGTTGGTAAGTCCCCATCAAGAGCATTCCATACCAGGTCCATCGTATGAGCCCCCATGTCACCAATCTGACCACAGCCAAAGTCCCAAAAACGGTTCCAGCTAAGGCAGTTTGAACCAGGACGATCATAGGACGGATTGTGAGCTTCAAAATAACCATTACTATAACCATGTTCAGGAGAGGGTCCGAGCCAGAGATCCCAATCCAGGTACGACGGCACTTTGCCTTTAGGTTTCGGGTAACCCGGTGAGCGAAGTTCACGATTACCCCATGCATGGACGTCCTTCAGTTTTCCGATCGCACCGTCTTTAATTAACTCACGTACTCTGGCAAAGTTATCTATGGCATGGCGTTGTGTCCCAACCTGAGTGGCCAGCTTGTCGCTCTTTTTTAGCCACTTTAGCCTATTGTAACGAGCTTCGTGTACGCAGTTCCCAAGTGGCTTTTCCAAATAAACATGGTAATCACGATTGAGTGACCAGGAAGCAATATGACCATGCGTATGGTCGGGTGTGCAGACAACCACCGCATCGATATCCGGTTGATCAAGTGCCTTACGCCAATCTTTGTATGTTTTGGCCTTTGGAAACTCTTTTACGGCTTTGGCCAGCATACGGTCGTCCACATCGCATAGAGCTACCACATTCTGCGTTTTCAGTACGGGATAATGAGCCTTTGCCCGACCATAAGAACCAATGAGCGCAATGTTCAGCTTGTTACTGGCAGCGCTTTGTCCAAATAGGGAGCCACTTGGCATAATAAGTAAACCGGCACCAGCAGCTGCCGTCGTTTTAACGAAATTTCGTCTATTAATTGGGGATTTATTCATATTCATGTGGGTTAAATGATTGAGTTCCTAATGGGAATTTCGGCGAATACTTGACTACCAATACTAAAACCTGATGGCGACGCGACATCAAAGCTTTGTAACTTACGATTTTCGAAAATCCTTATGAAAATCAACGAGAAGTTAGCTGAGGAAAATAAGGTTTCAGGTCCAATCCATCTTCCATTTCATCCTGCAATTCAAGAAGCTTGTTGAACATCTTTCGAACGCGGGGCCATTGGGCTGGATCTCCAACCAGGTCATTCATCTCTGAAGGATCTTCCTTTACATTGAACAAGCGCACCACATGCCCCTGCGGGTAAAGAATTAATTTGTAATCCCCTACCCTTACCATCCTCTGAAGCTTCATTTCATAGGCGAAATAAAGCGTATCTTTTAAGTGACTCTCCGCCTTTCTATTTTCAATCAAAGGTAATACACTGCTGAATTCGACGTAGTCTGGTTTTTCTACACCTCCCAGATCAAGCGCTGTTGCCATCACATCTTGCACATGTACGAAGGCATCTCGGCTTTCTCCTTTCGGGATGTCGGGACCAACCACCATAAAAGGAACCTTCAAGCTGTGTTCATACATGTTTTGTTTTCCCAATAATCCGTGGTTTCCGCAGGACAAGCCATGGTCGGCTGAGAAGAAAATGTAGGTGTTATCCATCTTTCCGGTCTCCTTGAGCTTGGCGATGATCCGTCCGATTTGCTCGTCCATATGAGATATGATCGCGTAGTACTCTTGGCGATTTACCCGAACAGAGTATTCCGTTCGCGGAATAGGCGCTAGGTTCTCATCTCTCAATATCGACTCTGTGCCATCGGATTTCCGCCAATTGAGCATACCCATATCCTTCATATGAGGATACTTCCGCAAATAATTTACTGGCACTTCCATTTCTTCCTGTGGATACATATCCACAAAACGTTTGGGAGCCTGTCGCGGATCATGGGGGGCGTTGAAGGCTAAAAACATAAAGAAGGGCTTTTCGCTTTTGCCAGCCTTGTCCAAGAATGTTTCGGCATCATCGGCCACAACTTCGCTCCAATGTTTACCGCCTTTCCAAAAACCTTCAAACGACTGATCATAAGGTGACCATTTATCCGGCTCTCCTTCAATCGGCCGCACATAACCTTCCGGTGTTTGATTGGGCATACCAGGTCTTTCGTGGACGGCATTTTGATATATCTCAGCCGAAGGAATCTTAACGTGCCATTTGCCAGTCATGTAGGTTTCGTAACCTACAGCTTCCATGAGTTGAGGCCACAATTGGCCTTTTTCTGCCAATGCTTGCAGCTTCTCCTTAGAATCCACTTCATGGGCGCGCCAAATAAATCGGCCGGTTTGCATCATGGTTCTTGAAGCTACGCAAATGGCGCCGTTCCAACCACCCATGTTATAGGCATTGTAAAAACTAGTGCCAGATTCTGCCAAAGTGTCTAAATTAGGAGTGCTAATAGCCTCATTACCATGCGCATGAATAGTTTCGTAGCTGTGATCGTCAGCGAAAATAAACAGTATGTTGGGTTTGTCCTGGGCGAACGCACTAGATATTGTCAGTAGGATGAAGCCAAGTGCCAATGGACGCATGATAGAGGATTGGGGATTAGTCATAGTTTTGGGTTTTATAGACAAGAATCATGAGGTGGAGATTGCCAAGGATCAATATCAGAAACTGATAAATGCTTATTGGACCTTGAGATGCTTCAGTATTCGCATCTTTAAAGTCTCATTAGCCCTTTCGGCATCTTCTTTTGAAAGTATTTCCTTTTTAAACACACCCTGGTTTCCATGCCCGATGGAGTTGAGCAGATAGAAATCATAATTCAATCGTTGGTCACGAACCAGACCGATAAGCGTCTGCCATGATTCAGCCATGAACTCGTGTCCGAACGCACTGGGGTGAATGGGTTCCTTTTGTAAACTTGCTCTATGAACCGTTCCAAAGCGGAACGAATGGTAAATGCAGCGACTCCGCCTATCTTATTCTGGGACCGTATCCATTTACCATATTCAGCCAATACTTCGTTGTAATCCGAAACCGGTGTTTTGTATCCAAAAGATTCACCTTCCCGTGGTGGATCTCTTGGGTTCACTCGACCAGCATAAGGGGGTGGCGTTAACAGTATTAAACCTGCACCTACATCATGAACTGCAGTCACCAGTTTCTGAATACCTTCTTTGTAAGCGAAAAACCAAGTAATCCGCTAATGAATGAAATTAAAAAGATTTTCATTTTTGAGGAACCTTAAACTTCGATTAAGTTATGCCATTGGCCATACAGTGGAGGCAATCATGCAAACAATAAGACCTACAGTTGCCATGATAGTAGCCATAAAGGAGAAGTTGATAATCGTTTCCCCTTCTGTCATTCCACTCATTTTGCTAATTACCCAGAACCCACTATCATTCATCCAAGGAAATGGTTTGGAACCAAAGCCAATAACCATCGCCAAATAAATGGGATGAAATCCAAGAGTACCAGCTAAGGCCAATGGTGCCAGGATTCCGACAGAGGTTATCATAGCAACCGTTGCAGAACCCTGAACGGTGCGAATCAAAGCAGTTAAAATAAATGCCATCGGAAGTAAGCCTATGGATGTCGCATCGGAAAATTGTTCTACAACGCTGCGTATGCCCGACTGTTGAAGCATGCCTCCAAATGCACCACCCGCGCAGGTTATCATCAATACAATACCACCACTGGCTAACGCAGATTGCATGGCCGTCTTAACGGTGTCTCCTTGATTGTTTTTGGCACGATACAAGGTGAACAACCCAAGACTCGCCGCGATGGTTAATGCAACGTTCTTGTCTCCAAGCCACTCGACTGTTGCATTCAACCACGTAGGCAATTCCAATCCTACAGAACCTGCCATACCGGTTAAAACCGTTTTGCCTGAGAGGAGAAGAAGCGGTAATAAAATAGGACTCACCGAAATCCAAAATGAAGGGAGATCTTCATCCTTTAGGTCATTCCAGCTTTGAGCAGCTGTATCCGAACCTTCCTCGTCATCCCGAAAAGGAATAGGTCTCACCTTATTTATCCAATAAGCGTAGACCATGCCGCACGCGGCGGCTATGCCACCTACAACGATTCCGCCCATCATCATCACGCCTATGTCAATATTGAGCATTTCAGCCACAAATAATGGACCCGGGGTTGGAGGGATTTGGGAATGTGCAATCGATCCACCTGCAATAATAGCTAACACATAAAGTCCATAATTTTTCTTTGTGGAAGCCGCCAAAGCTTTTGCGAGGGGAATCAATAAATAAAATACAGTATCAAAAAAGACGGGGATACCCAAAATGAAGCCACTGAACCCCATAGCCGCCGGAGCGTTTTTCTCACCTAACAATCGAAGAATCGATCGGACGATCCGCATCGCCGCTCCGCTATCAAGCAAACACTTCCCAATAATAGAAGCCATACAAATAACGATGCCAATCTTGCCACAAGTAATACCAAACGCGATTGCTACCCGACTCCCGAATGATGAGCTGGCGAGCTTCGCAGCGGCCTCGGCCGACTCACCTTCACCCACCCAATAGGCTGTTAACATGTCGGTTGATGTAAACGCTGCCACAGCCATTGCGGCGATGATCAGCGTAAAAAACGGATGCAGTTTGAATAAAAGGATGCCGGCGAAAACGATGACGATCCCGAGAAGAAGAACGAAGATGGGGTCCATATCTGAGAGGTTCTAAGTGAGCAATTTCCTTATGTCATGCAAATAATGCACAAGCTTAGCTACCGGCTAACGAAATACCAGGGCTCCTTCGCTGTCCTGCGAACAGATATTATAGTTCGCATCTACCAGTTCCTGAATTTCAGTCCTTCTTTTTCGGTATCGGCTCAACATTAACCTCCGGAAGCCACTGCGCCAAATAGTCCTTAATTTCTGAATACTCAGAGTAAACTGCCAGGTTCTCATACTCTCTCGGATCTTTTCTGTGGTCATACAATTCGTCAGAACCATCTTCGTATCGAATATACCTCCAGTTTTCCGACCTGACCGCATGATTTTTATACATGTGTGTCGTTAACACCGCATCTCCTGTTTTGGACTTAGGATTCTTTAACAGGTGCACCAGGCTTTTCCCTTCCAAATGTCCTAGCTCAGAGAGTCCACAGATTTCTACCAAAGTTGGATATAGATCTAACAGGCTTACGGGTTGATTTGAACGGCTCCCCAATTGCCATGAATCTGAACTACTATTATTTCCGCTGCGCCGATCGGCAAATACGAGTGGCACATGGGTGGCCTCCTCCCAGAGAGCAAATTTCTCCCAATGATTTTTGCTCCCAAAGTGATACCCATGATCCGACCAGAGCACAATAATCGTGTTATTCGCTAAGGGTCCTTTCTCCAAGGCAGAAATAAGGCGCCCCACCATAGCATCTGCAAAAGTCATGGACGCGAGGTAGGCCTGCACGATTTTCTCTCTTTCTTTATTTTCCATGATCCATGCATGCCACTCCTTACGAATCATCTTCTGGCCTGCTTCTGGAATATCATCCAAATCATCTGCTGGTTCGGGAATGAGTTCGATTTCATCTAATGGATGCTGATCAAAATAAGATTGAGGGACCCACCAGGCCCAATGAGGTCGGTAAATCCCTACAGCTAGAAAAAGAGGTTTGGAGTGCTCTCGAGATAATTCTTGTTCCGCCCAGGTGACTGTTTGTCCGTCGGCCATTTCATTATCTGAAATATCCAAGGGCGACCAATCGATTCTGCCACCGTAAAAATCTTCATTGGAATTAACAGGCCATATGTCAGGTGTTACTTCAGCTGGCAATTGCTGCTCTTTTGATGGATAGAAAGTATCCCATGGATCGGGGTCGAGATGACCCGTTAACGCTTTTTCGTTGATGGTATGAGCATGGTAGAGTTTGCCGCCGCCTTTTGTGGAATAGCCAGCAGCCTGAAAACTATCTGGAAGAGTTACCACGTCCTTTGTATATTCCATCACTCGCCAATCATCGCCGTTCGCATAAACACCTGTGCTCGATGGCCGAAGTCCAGTCATAATACTTGTGCGCGAAGGATTACAGCCGGGAGATGAGCAGTGAGCATTGGTGAAGGTAACCCCTTCCTCCGCCAAGCTATCCATATGGGGAGTTTTTGCTCCTGGATAATTCTTTAAAAAGCCAACCCAATCATTCAAATCATCGACTGCTATAAACAACACATTGGGTTGTACTTCCGCAACCAGTACGGTCCGAAACATACAAATACAAGCGGCAGATAGAAAAACTAGAATAGAATATTTCAAAATAAACGACGTTGGGTTAAGTGACACTGGATACACAAAAAGTTAGATTTCCATCGAGCAACACTCAATCATATAGATGCAGAATAGCACTATTTACAGTAATTGCGATATAGCCAGGACTGGGGGCTTGTCCCAGCTTCGAATTTCTGCCTAAGTAAATTGAGATCTTTCACAAACATCTTCTACCTATTTGCCCGTATATGTCCGCTCTAAATAGCAAATTCTGTTGGCCAATCTTTCTTCTCTCAATCTGATCCTTGTCCTCGAGTACTTCCTCTTTGGATAATATTTGTCTCGCGACGAAAACATCCAAACAAGCAGCGCACTCAAAGGCCGAACCTTGCGCAATCTGCCAGAATCGTAACCGGTCTTTCACAGATAACTTCGCATTTCCTTCAGCAATATTGAGAGCAATACTTGTTGAGGCTCGTTCAAGTTGATCTCTTGCAGAGACCTTCGCTGGGATACTCTCAATTAAAGACTGAGTCCAAGCGATGTATTGAATCGCAGCTTGGTAAACTCGGAGATTTTCATGAGATAACGCCATTCAGATATCTATATTTTAATCGTGATCATGATCTTAATCACAGATAGTTTGTTTTCGATCAGGATCACGATCATGATAACGATTATCTACTCGCTAAACGTTTCCTCCGGAAGCCTCACTAACTCCCCACCTTTCAACGCAGAATCATGCGCCAAAATTCCCGTGCACGTCCAGTTCGCCGATTGCTTGGCATTGGGCCAAGGATCGCGGCCTTGGATCAGGGCATCAATAAATTCATGGGCCAAGTGAGGATGTGATCCTCCATGGCCAGCTCCTTGGGTGAAGGAAAGGTGATCCTCGCCTTCATCGCCGCCATAAACGCCACCAAGTGTAAAGGGCGCCACTTCGTCTGGGAGCAGGTGACCAAAGTCCGGACATTGAACTTTCTCTGGAATTTCTGGTTCCGGTTTTTTGGCTGTATGAATGACCAAAGGTTCACCCTCGATCAAGGGCCACTCGACTGATTTATCCACGCCATACACATCGATGCTCTCACGGTACTGACGAGCCAAATCGAATAAGGAGCGAATGATACGCGCGGACAAATCGCTGTTTCGCATCTTTATATGGGTTGTCTCAACCGCAAAGGGCGAGTTGTAGTAATGATGCATGTCTTCACTAATAGTTCCGGATGGAAAACAGGAGACATACTCGGCATCCAGTTTGGGTAATCCCAATACGGGTCCCACGCAATGGGTTGCGTAATACATCGGGGGAAGTCCGGGCCAGTAACCGGGCCATCCTTCCATGTCCTGTTGATGGGAGGCTTGGAGGAACTGCAGCTTACCCAGCTCACCATCCTCATAAAGTTTTTTCATAAAAAGGAACTCACGCGAGTAGACAACGGTTTCCATCATCATGTATTTCAAACCCGTTTCATTCACCAAACGAATGATTTCCAAACAATCCTCAACCGAGGTAGCCATGGGCACGGTGCAAGCGACATGTTTTCCTGCCTTAAGAGCGGCAATGGATTGCTCTGCGTGATTAGGGATCGGTGAATTGATATGGACTGCATCAACTTCCGGATCCTTTAAAAGTTCATCATAATCAGTGTAACGTTTTTCGACACCGTACTTATCACCCACTTCATTCAGTGCTGATTCGGTACGTTGGCAAATCGCATACATATTGGCTTGTGCATGCTTTTGATAGATGGGGATAAACTCGGCGCCAAATCCGAGCCCTACGATAGCTATATTGATTTTTTTATCACACATTTTAGTATACTGTTTTTAGGAATGAATTAACCACGAATGGACACGAATTAACACGAATAAAATAATAACATTAAAGCCTTGATGCTCTTAGAACAGGGAGGTCCTATCTAGAAAACAATGTGGAAGGTTTAAATCTGAAAAGGAAATTAAACATGCGGTGTTATCAATTATACTGCAGCTCATTCGTGTCTATTCGTGTCTATTCGTGGTTAATTTCTAATTAATAAATAATACTACTTTAGGGTTTTTAAATAGGATAATACATCCTCAATTTCCTGAGCCGATAACAGCACGCCAAAAGGTGGCATGGGAGATACTTCCACTGAAAATCCTTCAGCGATCGCTGCCTGTGGATTGAGGAGACTCTCTCTTAAATACTCCTCGTTTTGTCGTGAAGCGATTCCATCGAGTGCGGGTCCAACAACGCCTCCCACTTCATCAATCTGATGACAACGCGTGCAGGAGGCGATGGCATGTTCAAAGAAAAGGGTTTTTCCACGAGCGGTATCTCCCTCGGTAAGTTCCGGTTCTACGATGGTGGTTTCGTATTCGACTTCGTGAAGGGCCACGTCGTCCCACCAGGCGGTTCCGGTGGCTCTACCCCCGCCTCCGAAAAGACAGTTAATCGTCAATGCGGTGCGTTCCAAGGAACTAAATGTGATCTCTACTTCGCTCCATTCTTTCGCGCGCTCGAAAGCTTTGGTGCTGGATCCGCGTAGCTGGCTTTGGACCTCGTGAGCATTTATCCGGGCGCCTTGCCCTCCGTGAATCCCTTCCGCCTTTACCCAACCGGTGAGATGGTAGTCCGTGTTCGGTTTCACTTTCACCCGGACATACAGCGAGCTTTGAGCACCCGTCTTTGATGAGATGCCGAAACTGTTTTTTCCTGTCCTGGCTCCCTCGGTGGCAACGATGTAATCAGTCTCCCCCCCGGAGCGGACAGCCCAGCCTTTAGGTAGACCGTTGTCGATCTCTTCGAAGGAGGGATTGGGCACGAGGTTGGGTCCGGTTATCTTACCCGGCCCTCTTTTCACGTTTCCGGCACCACTGCCACGAAGCGCTAACTTAAGCCATTCGTCTTCGGAGTTATCTGGTTGCCTCATCAGTTCGTTCGCCACCTGCTCGACTCGTTCACG
>Ga0114999_10004342_pt1 | contig 17217 bp, 15 predicted proteins | sample ArcticOcean_MG_C_3_FD_89820 | JGI IMG/M metagenome (GOLD analysis project Ga0114999, IMG submission 89820) | Marine microbial communities from western Arctic Ocean - ArcticOcean_MG_CB8_126 | ecosystem: Environmental > Aquatic > Marine > Oceanic | place: Arctic Ocean: Canada Basin | collected...
CAGCGGATGAAGAGCCCTCAGCGGATGAAGAGCCCTCAGCGGATGAAGAGCCCTCAGCGGATGAAGAGCCTTCAGCGGATGAAGAGCCGTCCCCAGACGCGACCATGGTGACGGGCACAGAAAATCAATCTGACATCGCCCCGTCTGCGATCGCGGATGAGGAGGGAGGCTCAGCGCCGGATCGCGTCGGCGAAGTTGCCGGAGAGGTCGCCAACTTCGCGGCGACCATGGACAAGATCAAACGCGAGTTGTCGAGCATCGTCGTTGGACAGGACGATGCACTCGAGCAGTTGTTGATCGCGATTCTGGTCGGTGGGCATTGCCTCGTGACGGGTCTGCCCGGCACCGCGAAGACCCTGATGGTGGCATCGCTAGCCTCAGCGCTTGGTCTCGACTTCAAACGCATTCAGTTCACGCCGGATCTGATGCCGGCCGATGTGACCGGCACCGATATCATCGAGACAGACGGCAGCGGTGAGCGTCACTGGCGTTTTGTGAAGGGACCCGTGTTTGCCCAGATTTTGCTCGCCGATGAAATCAACCGGACACCGCCGAAAACCCAATCGGCGTTACTTGAAGCCATGCAGGAAGCGCAGGTAACGATTCGTGGCGAGACGCGCGTGCTCCCTGCACCCTTTGTCGTTCTTGCGACGCAGAACCCGATCGAACTCGAGGGCACATATCCCCTACCTGAAGCGCAACTCGACCGCTTCCTGTTCAACGTGGTGCTGGACTATCTTGCGGCAGACGAAGAGGTGTTGGTGGTTGAGCGGAACACGCTGGGCCTCGGTATGCCAACGGCATCGCCGTGCACGGATACCAACGCAGTACTCAGCTTCCAACAGCTTGTTCGCGACGTGCCGACGGCGAATGCGATCAATCAGTACGCCGTCGCGCTCGTGCGGGCGACCCGGCCCGGTCAACCCGGGGCGCCACCGGAGATCGATCGATTCGTCAGTTTTGGCGCCTCGGTCCGAGCGGCGACAAGTCTCGTCCTTGCGGCGCGCGCCCGTGCATTGCTTCGTGGTCGGGTGCACGTGTCTGCCGACGACGTGCGGGCGCTGGTTGCACCGGTGCTGCGTCATCGCATGCAACTCAATTATGTTGCTGAATCAGAGGGCGTCAGTGTGGAGTCGCTGCTTGAAGCCGTGGTGCAGGAGACCAAGAGTCCACTTTCGGGGTCTGCCTGATGGCAACCGCGGCGGGCGTCGTCCCGCCCGCCGGGCTGCTGGAGCCATTGGTCCTCGCCGGCCTCGACAACATGACGCTGGTGGCAAGAGCGGTGCTGGCCGGCGCCGGCATCGGCGTTCATCGATCATCCGGATACGGCTTCGGCCACGAATTCGCCGAGTATCGCGCCTATGAGCCGGGTGATGACCTGCGTCTCATGGACTGGAATGTGCTCGGCCGATCAGACCGCACCTACATCAAGCGATTTTTCGGTGATACCAACCTGCCGGTGATGGTCGCGCTCGACGCGAGCGCCTCCATGGAGTTCCCGAGAGACAATGCCTCAGCCGTAACGAAACTTGACTACGGCCGGTTCCTTGCCGCCACCTTCATCTATCTTGCGAGCAGGCAACAGGACCCGGTGGGCCTCGCGACGTACACGGACGACGTGCAGCGCTTTTTGGTGCCGACCAGTCGTCGAGACCGGATTCAGGGGCTCTACCACGTGCTTGAGCAACTCAAGGTCGAGCAACCTGCGGTGCAGGGCGAGGATAGCCGGATGCATCGAACCCCTCCCCCAATGGCAGCTCCAGCGGAAGCTCCTGTAGAAAGTGCTATATCGGCAGCGCCGCTCGTTGCGCTCGTTAGCCGGCTGGGCGAGCGGCTGCGCCGGCGTACGCTCGTGGTGATCGTGTCGGATTTCTATGTCGAAACGCAGACTCTCGCACGACAGTTTCGGCTGCTGCGGGGGCAGGGCCACGAGTTGCTGTTGATCCAGGTGCTCGAACCGGGTGAGCTTGAAGTCGGCCGCAATGCGCAAGGCGTCAGCATCTTCGAGGACGCTGAAACCGGGGCGACCGTCCAGGTGTCGGGCGAAGACCTGAGCGATGGCTATCCGTCGCGCCTCGCGGCGCATCGGGCGGCACTTGCCGAGGGCGCACGCGCGGCTGGCGGCGACTTCCTGAGCCTGTCGTCCGATGAGCCGCTTGCACGCCCCGTGCGCGATTATCTGCAGTTTCGGATGCGGCGCTAGACACGTGTTTGCCGCCGCCGCGATGCTCACCGGACTACTCGCCCTCGGCGTTCCGTGGTGGCTGCACCGTCTGCGGAGCCATGGACGCGATCGGCGTGTTGTCAGTTCGCTCTTTCTCATGCGTGAAACGGCGCAAACAGTCACGTTGCAGAAGACCCTACGGCATCGCGTTCTGCTCGGCGTTCGGCTTGCGCTGCTCGCGCTGCTCGTTCTCGCCTTCGCGCGACCGTTCGTTGACCTTGATGCGGATGTCGCGGGAGCCGATGGCGGGCTGGTCTTAATCGCCATCGACACGTCACTGTCGATGACGCCGCACATCGATGCTGCGAGGGCCGAGGCCCGAGCGATTGTCGCGGCGCGCCGACCCGCGCGCGTTGTCATCGTTGCGGCGGGACCAGAACTCGTCCTCGTCGGTTCACCGGTCCCGCCGGGCCAGCTTGACAGTTTGCTCACGGAACTCGCAGTCACGCCCGGCAGGCTTGCCTACGCGGGGTTGACTGATCGCCTGGTTACCCTTGCTGAGAGCCACGCGGCGGCGGGTGAAGACATCAGCCTGCATTTTCTCTCCGACATGCAGGCGACCGGCATTGGCGGGCGCTTCAATGCCCTGCTCTCCGACAGTCATCGTGCGACGCACTTGCATCGTGTCGGCGAGCCTTTCCCCAATTGGGCAATCACAGGTGTTCGAGTGGATAAGGACACGCTCATTGCTGATGTCGCCGGCTATGGGGTGACAGAGGAGTCGGTTGCGGTCGTCCTCACCCGCCTCGATGGACCACGAGGGGAGGCCGAAGTGCGCAAGATGGCGCGCCCGAATACGCCGTTGACCTTCCCACTTAGTGCCGAGGACCTTCGCTCGACGCGGTCATTCCGCGTTGCGCTTGAAGCGGATGATGCCTTGCCCGCGGACGACGTCAGGTACCTGTCGCTGATCGCCGGGGGCAAGGCCAACCTGCCGGTCCTTGGCATGGCGAGCCCGTATTTTCCGACCGCCGTGCGAGCGACCGGGCTTGGTTTCAAGCCGCACTCGGTTGACGCGGTCGACGGCGGTATCAAGGCAGAGGATCTGGAACCGGACGCCGTGCCGATATTCGCGCTGGTTGACCCGGGCGCGCTGCCATCGGAAGTGGAAGCGAGCATTGCGCGCTACGTCAGAGCGGGCGGAAATCTCTTTGTGAGCGGCGGGCCGCGCACGCGGCGCCATGGCCGCATCCCGGTCTCTGGTACCCCAGTGACATCGAGGCGATTTCAGCGTGAATCCCACGGCGTAACAACGATCGATGCCGGACATCCGGCGGTCAGGAACATCGCGGATTGGCGGGGGGTGACGGTAACAACGCAGCTGGTTCCATCCGATGAGCCCGTGTTTGCCCGCGTCATTGCGAGTACGGATGATGGCTCGCCGCTTTTGATCGAGTCTGAGGTCGGTGGCGGCCGTGTTCTCGTTCTTTTGACCGCGCTCGATCCTGCGTGGTCTTCGCTGGTGGTTGCACCCGCATTCGTGGGACTCGTGACTAACGTTCTCGCCTACCTTGCCGGCGATGCGATGCCGGTTGCAGGGGAGGCGGGCGCGGCCGTCGCGATCCCGGCCATCTCGGTGCAGATATTTGATCCTGACGGTGAACCGGTCCTTGCGCTCGCAGAAACCACGCGGCCGACCGTGCGTTTGATGGAACCGGGCGTTCACACCGTGCGCACGCCGGCAGGCACCCGACCACTTGCGATCAATATCCCGGCTGCGGAGTCAGACCCAACGCCGATGGCGAACGATGTTGTGGCCCGATGGCAAGACTCGCTGGCTGCCACCAGGCAACTGTCGCAAGAGCAGGCTTCCGGTGCCGGCAGCGGCGTCGCGTCGATCGCAGAGCGCTTGGATGTGGGCTGGTACCTGCTCTTTGCCGTGCTCGTGTTCGCCCTCGGTGAGAGTGTTCTGGCGAGCCGCACCTTCCGTGCGGGCGGTCAGCCCGAATCAGGCACTGAAGGCGTGCCTTCTCAAAATCACTAAACGCAAGTCCACCGCAACGACCTCAACTCGAACACAGGAAACGACGATGACGACACGCAGTACGCGACTCGGAGACTTGAACGGTATTCGGCAGGGTGACGTCGACGTCTACCTTGGCATTCCCTATGCGATGCCGCCGGTTGGAGATCTTCGTTTCAAAGCCCCGGTTGCGGCGGGTGGATGGGTGGGCGTCCGGGATGCAACCGTGTGGGGCAACCGCTCGCTGCAGGTGGACGGGGGCATCACCGGTACCCCGAATGGTGAACTGGACGAGGATTGCCTCGTCTTGAACGTGTATTGCCCGGTGACCGGCGCCGCTGAGCGACCGGTCCTATTCTGGATTCACGGTGGTGCCTTCACGCTTGGCAGTGCCAACAGCTATGACGGCAGCGTGCTCGCGGCGCAGGGTGATGCGGTGATCGTCACCATTAACTACCGCCTCGGTCTGCTCGGCTTTATGGACCTCTCCCGCTTCGGCAGCGATTATCAAGGCTCTGCGAGCAACGGCATTCGCGACTGCATTCTTGGCCTTGAATGGGTGCGGGACAACATCGTAGATTTTGGTGGCGATCCGGGCAACGTGACCATCTTTGGGGAATCGGCGGGCGGCGCCATCGTCAATTGTCTGCTGTCGGCACCATCAGCGGATGGCCTATATCACCGTGCCATCGCCCATAGTGGTGGCACGCCGTCGACGCCCCCGGTTGACGGCGCCGGCCCGCTTTCGGGGCACCTCGGCATCGAACCGGGGGCAGTGCTTGATCAGCTGCTTGCCCTCTCGGGCGAGGAGGTCCTGGCGTTGCAGATTGCGTCGGGCTTTGGTGGCAGTGGGTCCAGCATTGACGGCGTTGTAGTCACCCGGACGACGCCCGATGCGCTTCGCGAACGAGGTGACGCTGGCGTGCCGTACATCGCGGGCTCGAACAAGGATGAAGGCACGCTCTTCACGACCCTCGCGCTCGCAGACGCATCCGGCGCGCCTGACTTTGACCAGGTGCTTGCGACGATGGGACGAAACCTCGCGACCGCAACGATGGACGGCGCGGACCCGACCGCATTCATTGAGGGTCTTCGGTCGCTGTATCCGGACGCGTCATCGCGGACGATCTACGAGCACATCTGGAACGACATGTTCCGGCGCGCGACGATCAACAATGCCCTTGCGGCGAGCGAAGCTGGCCCGGGTGGGTGGGTGTATCGCTTTGACCTGCCGTCGACGTTGATGGGCGGCAATCTCGGTGCAACCCACGCCTCGGAGATTCCGTTCACCTTCAACAACTTTGCCAGCGACACCCCGGCTGAGATTGCGTTTCACGACGGTAAAGACCCGGTCGTGCGTGATCTTGCTGAGCGCTGGTCCAATACAGTGCTCGCGTTTGCACGTACCGGCGATCCCAATGGCGGCGGACTCGCGAGTTGGTCGCGCTACGATCAGAGTGGCCGGGCGAGTCTGGTGATGGACGCCGAATGCCAGATTGCCGGGCCTGAACTGGATGAGGCACATCAGCGCGTTTGGGGAGACGCTTGACGGCGGCAGCGCCGACTGTGGGCCCGATGGCAACCCGCCTGGCGCACAGCCAGGCTCCCAATTCGGACGTTGAGTCGCCCCGACGATTGCGATCATCCGGGAGTACTGGAAGCCGAAAATGACCCAGGGCTTCCGCCTTCGCGCGGCATCGTTGTAACTTCCCCTCCCCCCCTCGTCCGTACACTGGGAAATGAGTGGTAAATACCAGCGGTGGGTTGTGCAGTACCACGACGCAGCCTGGGCGCTTGCGCGCTACCTGCTCAAGGATGCCAGCGAAGCGGAGGACGCCGTGCAGGAAGCGGTTGTAAAACTGCGGCAGCACGAGGCGGCGATGGAACCCGACCGGGTTCGCCCGTGGCTGCTAACCGTGGTGCGCAACAACTGCCTGGACCGTCTGCGTCGGCATCGCCCGGATTACGTCGCCGCGATCGAGCATTCGGTTGTCGATACCGCGCGCCTCGCGGGTGAACAGCCGGGGCTGGCAGCACGCGATGGTCCGGAAGATATCTTGTCTCGCGGCCAGGCGGCCGCATGGCTCAGGCACCTCATCGATCAGCTCGACGAGCCAAATCGGTCCCTTGTGGTGCTTCGCGATCTTATGCAACTCAGCTACGCCGAGGTTGGCGAGGCAACCGGACTCAGTCTTTCCCAGGTGAAGGTGTATTTGCATCGGGCGCGCCGACGGTTGCGAGATCAACTGGAAACCGCTGATGACTGACGACGCCATGCCACTGCCGCCTGCCGAAGCCGAAGGTCTCGAATTAATCGACGCCTGGCTCGACGGAACTCTGTCGAACGAGGAGACCGAACGACTTGGCCGGATTGCAGACGCGCAGTCGGTCGTCGCCGATGCGTGGGCGCGATAGCGGCGATAGCAGACGGGGCTGGGAGAGTTGGGCTCATCACTCAACGCCATGCGCGCCGAATTCGCTGCGCGGCGGCCTGAAGAACGTGGGCTTCGTCCATCCTCTTGCCGGTCGGGCGACGAAGGCACGCCGCTGGTGGCGGCCGGCAATGGCAGTCGCGGCGTCGATGGCGTTCGCCTCCGTGCTGGGTGCGCTGCTTTGGTTAGATCCGGCTGCGTCTGACAAGGCGGGGCCAGGCGTCGCCGATGCCGTGATGGCTGACGGACAACGCGCGGCCAATTTCGGCGTTGCACGGGGGCGGTCAGATAGGGACCGCAACGTTGAGCCGGGTAAGGACGTCCGCTGAGGTAGCGCGTGCGCGTGGCGAGAAAGATCTCGAGATTGCGCTCACGTATTTGACGCGGATTGTGCGCACGACAAGGGCGCGGGTTGATCGCCGGGTCAGTTCGCATGTTGCCGAGCCGACTGCCGCCAATCTTGGACGCACGATGCGCAGAAGCATGCAGCAGACGTTCCCGCCGGTGACGCGGCCGAGTGGTTAGGCGATGTGTGTGAAGCGACAGGAACTAGCTGCAAGGTGTATTCGTAAGGTCACGTCTGCGTGACAGCACGGAGGGAATGAGAATGTCATCAAATTCGCGAGGGTTGAGTGTCCCGGAAGAATCCGGTCATCGTGCGGCCGATACACGTCGAGCGCGTCGGCAAGGCCCCATGCTCGCGCTCGTTGTCGCCTGCTTGACCCTGTCGATGGCGGCGCGCGCCCAGGATGCGTCAACGTCCGCCAACGCGCGCGTCGATATGGGCGATCTGAGCGAATACTACGGCGCGCCGACAGTTCGGATCAATCTTGGCGGCATGCTCGTGAAGCTGATCAATGCCGCCAACGATGACCCCGGGAGCGGCGCCCTGATGGAACATCTCGACACCATCCGCATCGATGTCTACCGGACGGACGGCGAGACCGGACCGGCATTGCGGCATGTCGAGGCGATGACGCAGCGCTTGCCGAAGAGCGGCTGGGAAGCCGTCGTGCAAGTGCGGGATATGGGCGACCACGCGCACATCCTCGTCAAGATGGATGCAGAAACGATTGTCGGCATGGTCGTTATGGCGGTGAGTGAAGAAGAAGCAGTCTTCATCAATATCGAGGGCATGATCGACCCGGACAGCCTGGCGGAACTCACACGCCGCTTCGACGTGGACCTGAGTGGTGATGAAGACGATGGCGGATAGATGCGTGATGCCTGTTGGTTCGCTGAGTGATCGTTGGGTGCGAATACTAACGAGCATGAATGGTAGCGAGCCCTTGCAGGCAACGAGGGCAAGGCAACGAGGATGGAAAGAAGATGAACCAGAAAGCGATGAATAACCGCGGGGCGAAGTCCCTGCTCGCCGCGCCTCTGGCATTGGCGCTGGTTCTGGCGCTCGGTGGCTGTGGGTTCATGGCGCCGCGCGGCAATGACGGGTTCGCGCGTTTCGGGTCGCTGGGGTTGTGGGATGTTGACCGCAAAATCAACCTGTCGATCGGGCCGACGATTCTGCGTATCGCGCGGCGGTTAACTGAAGAAGGCGATGAGGAGACGGGCGCGTTCTGCGCAACCTCGATGGCGTTCGCTTCAAAGTCTATCGAATCAATGGCGATGCGGACAAGGTTGCGGGCCGCATGGAACGCATCAGTGATCGCTTGCAGGAGGATTCCTGGGAGCCGGTCGCGCTCGTGCAGGACGGACCGGAGCGGTTGCATCTCCTTATGAAAACATCACCGACCTCGATCAAGGGCCTGATGTTCTTTGCGAGTGACGGCGTGGAGGCGGTCATGATCAACGTGATGGGCGACCTGCGCCCGGAGATGTTCTCAAAGACCATGGCAGCACTCGATATCGATGCGCTATTGGTTGTGGTTCGAGAGTAGTCGGGTGCGGTCTCACTTGCCCCCGGTTTGAAGACAGGCCGATCCTTGGCTCGTGTTGCCCGGTAAGCATCTCCCGGGAACTCCCGGTAGTCGTTTTTCTTTGGGGAACGCCCGCCAGGGCTTCGGAAGCCCGCAGCCATCTGCTGACGCCCAACCGTCCGCCTGAGGTCATATCGTCTGCGTGCGGAACCATTCCTCCGCTGTGAATCGGGCATCCCTCTGCTCGAAAAGAGGCGCAATTCTGCGAGGCCAGGTCCCAACTACGCTATGACACCCGAACACGCTAATATCGGAACCTCGTCCACTCTTTCGGTGGGATGATGTCAGCGATCGACGGTTATCTTGGCGACTTCGCGCGGCGCCTGACGTGGCTCGGGCGTGCTCGGGTGGGCCTTGGCCTGGTCGTTCTGCTCTCTGCGCTTACGTTCACTTTGTCCGCCATGCACGTCTGGCTGGTGCCTGCGGGCGGCTGGATTGTCGCGTCCCGGGTCCTGATCTACCTCGCGCTTGTCGCCGGCATGGCGATCCTGGTTTCTCGAAGCGTGTCAGCCGCCGCTGCGGTGATGCCGGTGGAGGGCCGGATACCGCAACTCACGGGCCGCCTGACCACCTGGTATGACGTTCGGCAGCGTGACGTGCCGTCACCGATGACGCCGATTCTTGCCGGGCAGGTCGAGCAAGCGCTCGCAGAACATCCGGTGTCCCGGGTTATTCCCGGTCGCGAGATCATTCAGGTCGCCGGTCCCGCGGCACTGATCGTTACGCTCGGCGCGCTGGCCATCATCATGGGTGTGGGGCCGTTGCCCCTTGCAGCCCAGCGGTTGTGGACAGGCGATCTCATCAGCGCGTCTGCGCCACGGGTGACCGTGCAACCCGGTGATCTGGTCATTCCGCGCGGCACGGACGTCGTGATCGAAGCGAGCGTGTTTGGCTTTGAGCCGGGAGGGATCACCCTCTCGGCGCTCTTTGATGGCAGCCCGGAGTGGGAGCGAGTGGAAATGTTGCGCACAAGCGTCGACATGGCGAGTTTTGTACTCGTGGGCGTGACCGAGGATCTTGATTACTACGCGGGTGCAGATGGCGTCCACTCGCAGCGCTTCCACATTCGCGTTGCTGACTTGCCGCGCGTGACTGAGGTCAGCGTTGATATTGCTTTGCCCGCGTGGACCGGTCGACCGGCAGAGACGCGGCCGGGCGGCGCAGTGCGCGCGCTCGAGGGTAGTGGGGTCACGGTGAGCGCTACTTCGGAGCGTTCGCTCGCGGGTGCCTATCTCGTTGTTAACGGGGACGCGATCGACGCAGAAATGGTGGAGACAACCCTCACGGGTCAGTTCCCGGTAGATGCCGCCGGAAGCTGGTACGTGGCCATCAGTCATGAGGGAATCCAGACCGCGATCAGTCCGTCTTACCCGATAGCCGTAGCCGATGATGATGCGCCCGAAGTGAGTTTTGTGTGGCCTGGTAGTGATCGGCAAGCGACCTCCATCGAGGAAGTCAGTCTGCTGTTTGAGGCGAAGGACGACTACGGCATCGACCGGTTGGCACTGCACTACGCCGTCAATGGCGATGCCTGGTCGCGGGTCGCGCTCGTCAGTGCGGATGATATTGATCGAGCGATGAATGAGTCGGGGCCGCCGGAACGTGACGTAAGTGGCGAGACCCTGCTGCTGCTTGAAGACATGCGCGCCCCTGGTGTCGCGCGCACCGCGAAGTCGGTGGTGGACGATTCCCGTCTGAGTAGTTCGAGTGCGGATGCGGATGCGGATGCGGATGCGGGTGAAGGTGCGGGTGAGGAAGAGAGCGCCGTCGGCGACGGTCTTCGCTCCCTGTTTGACGGCTTCGAGGGTGCGCCTGTGCGTCCGCTGAAGCCGGGCGACCTGATCACATTCTACGCGGAGGCAGAGGACCACGGGCAGATGGTTAAGACCTCGCTTTACTTTATTGACGTACGCGCATTCGACCGAACTTATCGGGAGGTGCAGCAGGGCGGTGGTGGTGGCGGTGGTGGCGGCCTTGAGATCGCGCAGCGACAGCGCGAGATCATTACAGCCGCGTGGAATCTCATGAACCGGCCTGACGGCGCGAAGAAGGACCGGCCCCGCGTGAAGGACCGGGGAGGCCTCGCACAGCAAGCGTTCGAGGATCAGGTTGCGGTCCTGGCACTGCTCCAGCACACGCTCAAGGATCAGGTGCAAACGCTCATCGACCGGGCCAATGCGCGGCAACTGACAGGCGCAGACGAGGTCGGCGGTTTTCTTGCGGAAATGAGCGCCGCGATTGAAGACATGATCCCGGCGGCAGCACAGCTTGATGACATTGCCCTCGAAGAGGCGATTGCGCCGGCCCAGCGTGCGTTGCAGCACCTGCTGGCGGCAGAGGCGACGATGCGGGACGTGGACGTGTCGATGGCGAACAACAACGCAGGTGGGCGCGGTTCATCGGGGCGCTCGCTGGACGAACTGGTAGACCTTGAACTCGATCCTGAACGCAATCGTTACGAGTTGCCGCAGCAGGCCGGTGGTGCCGAGGGCGAAGCGCCGACCGATCCGAATTGGGAGCGCCTGTCTGAGCTTGCGGCGCGTCAGGAACGGTTGGACGAGCGACGTCGTGCGGGTGATGACACGCAGGCGTCGCGCTGGCAGCAGGAGCAATTGCGGCGCGAACTCGAAGAGTTCCGTGATCAGTTGGAGCAGGCAGCGAGTGAGCAGCAGCAGGCATCAAGCAGCCAGTCTCAGGCAGCGTCCGAGGCGAGCGAAGCATCGGGAACGGCGCGCGGTGAAGACAGTCGCGAGCCGGAGGGGTCATGGCGTGGTGGGTCTCGGGACCAGCGCGCCCGCGTCCTGCAGCGTCTGGACCGGGCGATTACGTCCCTTGATGATGAAACCGGTGATGGCGCAGGAGAAAGGTCTCTCGAAGAAGCCGTCAATGAACTGCGCCAGGCGGAGATCGGCGATATCGAACGGGTATTAACAGATAACACGCGCACCATCGACAGGATGATCACGTCGCAGAATGCAGCGATCGGGCAATTGGATGAGCTGGCAAGGCAAATGCGTGAGGCGCACGAGAACGGTGACACCATTCCCTATTACAACTTTGATATGACGCCGCTGGCGGATCAGAAAGATCGCATGCTGCGTGAGTTGGCCACCGTGCAGGGTACGCTGCGAGAGGCTGCCGATAGGTTGGCAGAACAGCGCCCGCGTGTTGCGACGCAGCTTGATGAGGCGGCTGATGGCGTTGCGACGGATCGATTGGAAGGAAGGCTTTCCTATGCGTCCGCGCTGTATCAGGCAGGTCGTCCACTCCTGGCCGCGGGGTACGAGTTGTCTGCGCAAGAGTCGTTGTCGCGCTTGCGGGAAGCGGTTGATGAGGCGCGCAGTCAACTGGGTCTGGGCACGGCACCCCGTTTGTCGCCGGGCGAGCAGATCAGAGATTTGCGTCAAGCCCTAGCCAATGCCGGCGCGCGCAACAGTTCGCGTGGCGTTGAAGCCGTGGCCGGTCGCGTTGACAGTCTGATTGCGGGTCTGGGTGAGCGTCTGGACACGCGGTTGTCGCGAGAGAACTACCTTCCGCTTGGAACGGGGCAAGACAATACGGCGGCATTGATGAAGTTGACGCGCGAGCGGCTTGATCTCGTTGAGGCAGCCCTTTTGTATCCGGCGACAGACGCTGTGCGCGCGCAGGAACCAAGGGATGAGGCGAGGAATCGGGGACAGACGGCGCGGTACTTTACCGACCTTGCCCGCGAATCCGGCCCGAGCGAAAGCTCGGGCCAATGATGGCCCTCGCCCCGATCAGGCGGCATTGATGTAACGGCGGCGCCTTGAACTGACGGTGCGTTGTGCAGCACGGGGTTTCCGATCTCGGCCCGGGTTCTCGGACAGCACCAACCAGGTATGCATCATGCGCCGGCACACGAAAAGCGAGGAGACAGCGGTAGCGATGACGCGTGAACTGAGTGACGACGAGATCGGCTTTTTCAAAGACAACGGCTATTTGCTGCCTCCGGCATGCTGGATGACACGCTTTGTGCGGCGGCGCGGGATCGAATGTGGGCGTCGATGCCCGACCGTAGCCGCATGAAGCGCGATCAGCCGGCGTCCCACGTGGGTCCGTTCTCGGCGGAGGACGAAGATGACAACACGATGCACCTGCGCAAGGACTATCGCTGGCAGATCCGCGATGTTGGCACCGAACCCCTGCTCATTGATCTCGTCTGGAATGACCGGTTGCGCGGTGTCGCTGAGACGCTGCTCGGGGAAGGCATGCTGCAACCCCCGGTTGTTGGGGGCAGACCCATGGGGTCTGAGGGCGCCGCGTGGCCCGGCGGACCCGTAGATCCGGCTGTCAACGAGGGGATTCGCGGCATTTACTGCACGCTGCCGCACGGGGATGCCCCGCGCCAATCGATCGGCGATCATACGGACGGCCATCCGTTCAATTTGGGCATTGTGGGTCTGATCGATGAGGTGTTGCCTGAAGGTGGCGGTTTCCGCATCTGGCCCGGTTCGCACAAGCGGCTCTATCCGACGTTTCAAATGCAGTACGACCAGCCGCGGATTCCGTATTATGCACACCTGCCAAGCTACAAAGGCATCATCCACTCGCCCGCTTACTTAGCTGAACTCGCCGATATCATGGCGGACACTAAACCCGTGGATTGTTGGGGCCAGACGGGCGACGTGGTGTTGTGGCATCACCGGCTGGTGCACGCAGCGCCGCCGAATTACACGCAGCAGATGCGCCAGGCCGTGCTCAATGATTTCTCGCGGACCGATCTCGATCGATGTCGGCTTGACCCGCCGCAGGCGAACATGTGGCGGGACTGGTCTGATCGTACCCAACAGGTTTCGGTCGCGTACTCCGAGGCATTTGCAGTGGCGCAGCGATTGCCGACGGCGACTGGCGAGTCGGCAGGCATGCAGGATCAGCGAGGTTGATGTCAGTCTGGATACAGGTCCAGGAAGTTTCGATGAAAGAACCGATCCTTGTCTGAAGCGGACAATCCTTCGGTTGATCGCGTGAAGCGGCCGATGGGATCACGACCACCCTCGGCGTGTGGATAGTCAGACGAGAACATATACAACAAGGGTGACGACTCGGAGACAAGCTGACCCACGTCCTCGAAGGGGTAGGGCGTGAACCGCAGTTGATCATTGATCTGCTCCGACGGGCGTCGCTGCATCTCGGCGAGATGCGGTTCAGAGCGGGCCCAGATCTCGGCGGCATGATCGAGCCGCCTCACCATGTCCGGGACCCAACCAGCGCCGACTTCGATGACGCCGCCGCGTAGCGTGCGATGGCGTTCGAGTACGCCGTCAAGAATCAGTGTCGAGATGAACTTGACCGATGCATGGTGAATCACCGTCAGATCTTTGGAGCCGATCACCTCGGCGCCCCCTCGTGCGGTTGTCCGGTCCGGGCGGCCATCGTTCATCCATTCATCTTCAATCGAGAGCGGGGCGCTGCCAACGTGCAGGATGAAGGGCACGCCGCGCTCGGCGAGCGTCGCCCAGATGCGCTCGTGGTCCGGGTGGCCCGGCGAGCGGTTGCCTGGGGCATCCGCACTGATCCAGACCGCGCCGAGTCCCCTATCGAGCGCGCGATCGATTTCGTTGAGTGCGCGCTCCGGGTCATCAAGCGGCACCATCGCGACGCCGATCAGGCGGTCGTCCGCAGACGTAAAGTCAGCCATTGACCGGTTTTGTGCAGCGGCAGCGCCGTACGCAAGGTCGAGATCGGGCTCGCCAAAGATGATGCGCGCGCAAAACGACGAGAACACTACCTGCCGGCGAAAGCCCAGCAGATCGAGGACCGTGGCGCGCTCGCGACCGTTGAAGGAACCCAGCGCTTCGTGCCACTTGGGCCCCCGCGTGATGTCGTCACCGAGGGCGGTTAGTTGCGCCACGTTTTGAGGCGTGTGCGACCGGGTGGCGAGATAGTCAGCCGGATCGAAAATCGCGGTCGACGAAGCACCAATCACCGGCAGTTTTTCGCGGATGCCGGGATCTGCGTAGGCCGAGAGATAATCGGGCAACTCCATCAAGTGACTATCAGCGTCGTAGATAACCCGATCGCCTGCGTAGGTCATGATGTCTCCCATATTGTCAGCGTATCGACCGCCCATATTTTTTTGTCGTTTTGTCGAGAGGGGGCGGCCCCTCAGCATACACCAGCGATGCAGGCGAACCGCCCGGGACCTTGCGGCGTGGAGAGGGCGCTGGGGAGTGGGGATGGGGAGTTGGGATGGAGAGTTGGGATGGAGAGTTGGGATGGAGAGTTGGGAGTGGGGGAGGTAGAGAGGGCGGGACGAGGCGAGCCTTGCGATTAGTCATCACGCGTCTGATTTGACATATTAGCGCCCCGAAACAAGGCAAACAGCAAAGGGAGACGTGACGATGGGACTCAAAGGCGAAGCGGTGATCGTCGGCGTGGCGGACTACCCAAACGAGCGCCGCTACACCGGCAAGCGCAAGTTCTATCTGGAACAGTGGGCGGAACTGACCCACCTGGCACTCGCGGATGCGGGGCTTGCCAAAGGCGATGTTGACGGCATCTGCTGCTCATCGATACCGGAAACCGGGATGTTTGCGCCCGCGACCATTGCCGAATACCTCGGGTTGCACGTGAATTTTGCGGAAACCGTTGATCTCGGTGGCGCCTCTTCCGTCAGCATGATCTGGCGTGCTGCGGCCGCTATTGAACTCGGCATCTGCCAGGCCGTGGTGTGCGCTGCCCCCGGATTGCCCATGCCGTCCAACCCCACGCCACGCCAGCCTGACCCGACCCGCGTCTTTGGCTCAACGAGCGCGAACTGGGGTTCGCCCCAGGCGGAGTTTGATGTGCCGTACGGCAACGTGGCCCAGAACGCCGGTTACGCGCTGATCGCCCAGCGGTACGGAGCGGAATATGGCTATGACGAGCGCGCGCTTGCGAAGATTGCGGCGGACCAGCGAACCAACGCACAGGGCAATCCGCAGGCTGTTTTCTGCGGCCAGCCCATCACCATTGACGACGTCCTCGCCAGCAAGATGATCGCCGAACCCCTCCACATCCTCGAGATAGTCATGCCGTGTGCTGGCGGCAGCGTGGTCGTTGTCGCAAGCAGGGAACTGGCGGCGCGATGCCGTCATCGGAGCGTCGCTGTCACAGGTTTCGGTGAACGACTGACCACGAAGTCGACGACGTACGCTGATGACATGACTGTTACCCCCGTTGGCCCAGCGGCCGCAAGTGCGTTCGCCATGTCAGGCAAGACCTGTGGCGATATCAATGTGCTTGAAGCCTATGACTGCTACACCATCACGGTATTGCTGACCATCGAGGACTCGGGCTTTTGCGGCAAGGGCGAGGGCGCCGCGTTCATCAATGACAATGACCTGACCTTTGCTGGCAGCTTTCCGGTCAATACCCATGGCGGTCAACTGGGTGCTGGCCAGGCGGGTATGGCGGGTGGCATGTCCCAACCGGTTGAAGCTGTGCGCCAGATCATGGGTCGAGCCGATGGTCGCCAGGTCAAAAGCTGTGATGTTGCCCTCGTCACCGGTACGGGCGGCATCATGAGTGAGCAATCTGCCATCGTTCTGGAGGGAGCATGACCATGGACTTCCCCCGTCCGCTACCGCGCCCGACACCAACCAGTCAGCCGTTCTGGGATGCGCTGGCGAATCACGAGGTCAGCATTCAGCAATGCGAGGACTGTGATGGCTGGGTTTTTTATCCGCGTACGCACTGTTCGCACTGTCTGTCCCCGGCGCTGGTCTGGCGGCTGATTGTGGGTACCGGGCACATCTACACTTACACGGTCGCGCGGCGCCCGACTGCGCCCCAGTTCGCGGATGACCTGCCGCAACTCATTGCGGTCATCGAACTGGACGAAGGTGTCCGGCTCAACACGGTCATGGTAAATGTCGAGATCGATGACCTCGCGGTGGGTATGCGCGTGAAGCCGGTCTTTCACGCCGAGAGACCGGAGGCGGACCTTGGGGGCAGTGTTCTGCTCTATTTTGAACCCGCCTGACATCCTGCCGTGCTGGCAATGACTGGGCCTTGACGATCTGAATGTTGGTTCCTGAGGTCATTTTGATAACTGGCATTATGGCTGCGGGAAAGTCGACGGTGGCGGAAGCGTTGGCACGTCGGTTGCCGCGCAGCGTGCATCTGCGCGGTGATGTCTTTCGCAGAATGGTTGCCAATGGTTGTGAAGAGATGAGCGCGCTGCCAACGGATGAGGCACTCAGGCAACTTCGGCTTCGTTATCGGTTGGCGCAGGTTGCTGCGCGAGAGTATGTGGCGGCCGGGTTCACGGTGGTCGTCCAGGACATTGTCATCGGCGATTTACTACAAGAGGTAATCGAGAGCTATGCGGCGCTCGAGCTTCGCGTATTCGTGCTATGTCCGGACCCGGAGGTCGTGAGCAAGCGCGAAGCCGGGCGCACGAAGACAGGTTACGGCCCGGAGTTCGGGCCGCGCGAGTTGGACCGTGTGTTTCGGACTGACACGCCTCGGGCGAATGGATCGCTTCCTCGACGCTGGACGTCGAGGAGGCGGTCGATGCAATCCTCGCAGGCTGCTGATAGACCGATACGTGGATTTTCACGTTCACTTCGCGAGCGGGCTGGGGCCCGCGCCTCTGAACCCGCGCCTCTGAACCCGCGCCTCTGAACCCGTGACTTTGAACCGGCGAGCTGAAAGGTGCAG
>Ga0114999_10004347_pt1 | contig 17206 bp, 19 predicted proteins | sample ArcticOcean_MG_C_3_FD_89820 | JGI IMG/M metagenome (GOLD analysis project Ga0114999, IMG submission 89820) | Marine microbial communities from western Arctic Ocean - ArcticOcean_MG_CB8_126 | ecosystem: Environmental > Aquatic > Marine > Oceanic | place: Arctic Ocean: Canada Basin | collected...
AGCGAACGAAATGAGGCGTTTTGCTCTGCCACAAACCGATGGCCGACAACGCCGAAGTGCACGCCGCCGTCGACAAGGCCGCGGCGAGACGAACGCCCGCCTGGGGCCGCCGACCTGGATCGAACAATACAGCCGACACCTTCATCGTGGCGCACCAACCGGTCTGGCGCGACGACACTTTCCTCGGTGTCCTGATCGCGACCGTCTCCGTCGGCGATCTGTCCCGGGCAATGATCGGCATCATCGCAGGTGACGGCAGCGCCACGGACTTCGTTCTCTACGGCCGCGATCAGGTGCTCGCGCATCCGGCACTGGTCCGAAAGAGCGGCCGCCAGACAGATCGGGCGAAACCCTTGCCGACGGTTGCCGATTTCGACGACGGCGTCCTGGTCTCCATGTGGTCCGAAGACCGCTACCCGCTCTATATCCAGATGCCCAAGGGGATCCAGGGCCATGCCGTAAATGCCTTCGGCACGACCTATCTCTTCGTTTATCGGGAACTCGACGGCTATGGGCCGAAACCCTGGCTGGTCGGCGGTTACGTCAACCGCGACGCCATCGGCGAGGAGCGCCGCCGCCTCTTTCTCATGGCCGGCATGGGCGCCGGGGCGCTCGTCCTCTCGCTGCTGATCGCCCTGCTTCTGGCCCGGCGCATCGCCGGTCCCGTGGTCCGCCTCGGCCGCCGCGGTGGCCGAGGTGAGCCGGCTGGATCCGGAAAAGATCGCCCCCCTGACCGGCTCGATCTTCCGGGAACTCAATGAACAGGCCCGCGCCTTCAACGCCATGCTGCGCGGATTGCGAAGGTTGGAAATCCATGTCCCGCGCCGACTTCTCGAACGCTTGATGACCGCGGGCGTCGAAAGTGAAATGGCCACGGAAGCGCGTATCGTCACCGTCATGTTCACCGATATCGTCGCCTTCACCCGCTATTCAGGGGATCGCAGCGCGGCGCAGGTCGCCGCATTTCTGAACCGCCATTTCGCCGTGGTCGCCGAGGCGGTCGAGGCGGAGGGCGGCACCGTCGACAAGTTCATCGGCGATTCCGTCATGGCCTTCTGGGGCGCGCCCGAGGCCCAACCCGATCATGCCGAACGCGCGGTTCGGGCAACCCGCGCCATCGCCGTCGCGCTCGCGACCTTGAACGCACGCCGCCAGGAAGAGAGCAAACCGCCTATTCGCATGCGCATCGGCCTGCATGGTGGCCCCGTTGCCGTCGGCAATATCGGCGCGCCCGGGCGCATGAACTACACGATCGTCGGCGATGCCGTGAACACGGCCAACCGGGTCGAGCAGATCGCCAAGACGATCATGGTTCCCGAGGAAAATATCTGCGGCCTGGCGAGCGACGCGGTGATCCATGCCTTGGACGAGGATTCCGTTGCCGAACCGGTCGGCGAATTCCAGGTCCCGGGCCGGTTCGAGCCCGCCCGCATCTATCGCCTGGCCTGACCCAATCGACCGGGGCAACTTGGCTCAGGTCTCGAAATCCAGACCCATTTCGCGGTAGCGCGCCGGATCGTCGACCCAGTTCTCGCGCACCTTCACGAACAGGAAGAGATGGACCCGGCGATCGAGCAGGGTCTCCAACTCTTTGCGCGAGGCCGCGCCGATCTCCTTGATCCGCGCGCCGCCGCGGCCCAGCACAATGGCCTTCTGGTTCTCGCGTCGGACATAGATCACCTGGGCGATCCGGGCGCTGCCGTCCTTACGCTCCTGCCAGTCCTCGGTCTCGACCGTCAGGGCATAGGGCAGTTCCTCATGGAGCTGGAGGAACAGCTTCTCGCGCGTGATTTCGGAAGCCAGCAGGCGCATCGGCATGTCGGCGACCTGGTCCTCGGGATAGTGCCAGGGACCCGCCGGGACATGGGCCGCGAGATAGTCGCGCATGTCCGAGACCCCATCGCCGGTCAGCGCCGAAATCATGAAAATCTCTTCGAACAGCCCGGTCTCATTGTAACGCTCGACCAACGCCAGAAGCGCTTGCGGCTTGATCTTATCTATCTTGTTCAGCAGCAGAATGGCCTTGCCGCCGGCCTCGCGCATCCCTTCGAGGATGAGGGCGACATCCTCGTCCTCGCGCCCGTCCTTGCGGGCGGCCGCGCGCGCCGCGTCGATCAGCAAAACCCGCAGATCGGCGTCCGAAGCGCCGGCCCAAGCCGCGCGGACCATCGCCCTCCCCAGCCGCCGTTTGGGTGCAAAGATGCCCGGCGTGTCGATATAGGCGATCTGCGATCCGCCATGAATGCCGATCCCCAGCACCCGGGCCCGCGTCGTCTGCACCTTGGGGCTGACGATCGACACCTTGGAGCCGACCAGCGCGTTGAGCAGGGTCGACTTGCCGGCATTGGGCGCCCCGATCAGGGCGACGAAGCCGAAGCGCAGTCCCGCCTCCTTCTCGCTCTCTGTTTCCGTCTCAGCCATTACCGCCCTTTCCGGACCGCGCGAGCATGGCCGCCGCGGCCGCCTGTTCCGCCACGCGCTTGGAAGCGCCTTCGCCGCGCGCCGGACTGCTGCCCGCCACCTCGACCTCGACGGTGAAAACCGGTACATGCGCGGGACCCTTGCGCGCGATCTCGCGATAGCGCGGCAGCGGACGACCCGATCCCTGCGCCCATTCCTGCAACGCTGTCTTGGCGTCCTGGGGCGGCAGCGGATTCTCCTCCATCAGCCTCGGCCATTCGCTTTCGATAAAGCGCCGCGCCGCGTCGAGGCCGCCATCCACGTAGAGCGCGCCGATGATCGCCTCGCAGACATCGGCAAGAAGCGCGGGATTCTCGCGCCCGCCGCCATCCTCCTCCGTGCGCGACAGCAGGAGCGCCTTGTCGATTTCCGTCTCGCGCGCAATCCGGGCCAGGGTCTCGCGGCGCACCAAGGCGGCGTGCCGGCGCGACAGGTCGCCTTCGCTCTCGACCGGGAAGCGCGCCATCAGAAGATCCGCAACGACCAGCGACAGCACGCGGTCGCCCAGGAATTCTAGGCGTTCGTTATCCACCAGAAGCCCGGCTTCCTGAGCCGCGCTGCGGTGGGTCAGTGCGCGTTGGAGACGTTCTGGCTGGGCAAATTCATGACCCAGACGAGCCGTCAGAGTTTCAAGCGAGAGCGCTTGCCGGGCCACTTACTGGACCGGCGTGAACAGCCGGTCAAAGCGGATGGAGGTTGGCCAGTTCCAAATCTCCCAGAGCTTCGCCTTGCCGCTCGTCGAAAAGAACAGGAACTCCGCCCGGCCGATCAAATTCGCGGCGGGGATGTAGCCGACGCCGCTCAGCACGCGACTGTCGAGCGAGTTGTCGCGATTGTCGCCCATGGCGAAATAATGCCCCGGCGGCACGGTATAGACAGCCGTGTCGTCGAGAGGGCCCTCGTCGCTCATCTCGAGGATGGGATGGCTGACTCCGTTGGGCAGGGTCTCGATATATTGAGGGAGCGGATTGCCGGAACCTCCCGGCACGAAATTGTCGATCCGCTCGCGCTTGACCAGTTCGCCGTTGATGTAGAGGCGCCCGCCCCGCATCTGGACCGTGTCCCCGGGCAGGCCGATGATCCGCTTGATGTAGTCCGTCCGGTTGTCGCGCGGCAGCTTGAAGACCGCAACATCGCCGCGTTCCGGCTGCTCGGCGAAAATGCGACCCGAGAAAAGGCCAATGCCGAAGGGCAGGGAATAGCGGCTGTAACCGTATGAAAACTTGGAAACGAAGAGATAGTCGCCGATCAGCAGAGTCGGAACCATCGACCCGGACGGAATGTTGAACGGCTCGTACGCGAAACTGCGGATCAGTATGGCAATGCCGACGGCATAGAGGATGGTCCGCAGCGAACTGCCGGAGAACCAGTCGCGCAATGAGCCGGTAAGGCCGTGGGAAGTCCTTCGGGCCATGGGTCTCTACACCGATTCAAGGAAATGGGCACCGACGGAGCAATCCGGCCGGGCAGGAAAACGGGGGCGATCAAGCCGCCTGGCGCGGTTCCTGTCAAGGAGAGCCATGGTCATTCGCGGTCACGGGCGCGCTCGCCAGTGCCCGGATCGGCACCCTGACCCGTCGGAACCGCCGTGATGATGACGATCGCCTGAGCCATCGGCGGATCATCGGTAATCGACAGGTCGATCTGCGCGGCCATCCCGGGCGGCAGCATCTCGGCCAGGCGCAGCGCCGCGCCCCCGGTCAGGGCCATCGTCGGCTTGCCCGAGGACAAATTTACGACGCCCATATCGCACCAGAACACCCCCCGGCGAAACCCGGTGCCGAGAGCCTTTGAACATGCCTCCTTGGCCGCGAAGCGCCGGGCATAGCTGGCCGCGCGAATCGCCGGGCGCCGATCGGAGCGCCTGCGTTCCTCTTCGGTATAGATCCGCGCGAGAAAGCGCTCGTCGAAACGCGCCAAGGTCTGCTCGATCCGCCGGATATCGACCAGATCGCTGCCCAGGCCCAAAATCATGAAGGCGCTATCATGATCGCGCGCGCCGGGCCGGTCGGCTCGTCGTCATGCGCTCATCTCGCCGTCCAATTCTTCGAGCGCCCGGTCCATCAGGGCGCGCATGCGCTTGATCGAGGAATCGAGGCCGCCGAAGATCGCCTCGCCAACGAGGAAATGGCCGATATTCAGTTCCATCACCGCGGGCAGCGCCGCGATGGGGGCGACCGTGTCGAAGCTAAGGCCGTGGCCGGCATGGCATTCCAGACCGAGGGTCTCGGTCAGTGCCGCGGCTTCCGCGAGCTGGTGCAGCAGCGCCGCCCGCCGCTCCCCTTCAGCCTCGCAATAGGCGCCGGTATGCAGCTCAACCACCGGCGCGCCCAAGGCGACGGCCGCTACGAGCTGTTCCCGCGAGGCCTCGATGAAGAGCGAGACACGGATGCCCGCCCGGCCGAGGGTCTCGACATAGGGCTTCAGGTGGTCGAACCCGCCGGCGGCATCCAGGCCGCCTTCCGTCGTCCGCTCCTCGCGCTTCTCGGGCACGATGCAGGCGGCGTGCGGTTTGTGACGCAGCGCGATCTCCAGCATCTCGTCCGTCGCTGCCATTTCGAGGTTGAGCGGCAAGTCAATATCGTGGCTGAGCCGCGCGATATCGTGGTCCGAGATATGGCGGCGATCCTCGCGCAGATGCGCCGTGATGCCGTCGGCTCCCGCCTGGGCGGCCTGGCGCGCCGCGCGCACGGGATCGGGATGGCGTCCGCCCCGCGCGTTGCGGATGGTCGCCACATGGTCGATGTTCACGCCCAGTCTGAGTTTCCTGCTCATAGCCTGCCTCCCTTGCCGATCGGACCGCATGCCGGCCCGCGCGATAAGCCGATTCTAGGCCATCCGGCCCCAAACGGGCAATCGGGACTCGGCGCGACCCCGCTGCGCGCTATGGTCACGGGATGGATGACGAAGCCACGGCGAAAACGATCATGACGAACGAACAGCTCCGACGGCGCGATCTGCTCAAGCGCATGGGGGCGACCGCCGCCCTGGCGAGCCTGCCCGGCCCTCTCCTTCGGCCCGCCATCGCCGCGCCCTCCGACATGCTGACCCACCCCCCATGCCGGCGACCGGCGAGCGGCTGCCCGTGATCGGCATGGGCAGCTGGATCACCTTCAATGTCGGCGCGGGCCAGGCCCCTGCGCGACGAACGGGCGCTGGTCCTGGCAGCCTTCTTCGCGCAGGGCGGGCGGGTGGTCGATTCCTCGCCCATGTACGGCTCGTCGCAGGAGGTCATCGGCTATTGCCTCGCCCGGGTGCCCGGGGCCGACGCTCTCTTCTCCGCCACCAAGGCCTGGACCTGGCTGCAGGGCGACGGGCCCGAACAGATGGCCGAGTCGCGGCGCCTTTGGCGCGTGCCCACTTTCGACCCCATGCAGATCCACAATCTGCTCGGCTGGGAGGGCCATCTGGAAACCCTGCTCGCGGACCGCGAACGGGGTCTGCTGCGCCATATCGGCATCACCACTTCCCACGGCCGCCGCCATGAGGAATTCGAGGAGATCATGGCGAGCCAGCCGATCGACGCGGTGCAACTCACCTACAATATCGTCGACCGCGAGGCCGAGCGGCGCCTGCTGCCCCTGGCGGCCGAGCGTAGCCTGGCGGTGATCGTCAACCGGCCCTTCAAACGCCAGGCGCTGTTCGAGGCCTTCGCGCACCACCCCTTGCCCGAATGGGCCCGCGAGTTCGATGCCGGGAACTGGGCGCAGTTCTTCCTCAAATTCATCGTCTCGCACCCGGCCGTGACCTGCGCCATTCCCGCGACGAGCCGGGTCGATCATATGAATGAGAATATGGGCGCGCTCCACGGCCGTCTGCCGGACGCGGCCATGCGCCGGCGCACGATCGACCATATCGAGAACCTCTGAGGCCGGGACGGAAAAGACCCATGCTGTCCTTCGACGTCGAGGTCCTCTGGGCCAATCTCGGTCAATACAATCTGGCCATCCAGCCCATGCCGAACGTCAACCTCCTGCTGGGTCTTGGCGCCATTGGCCTCGCCTTTCGCCCGGTACCGGACGGCGGGCGCGCTGTCGCGATTGCGTTGGCTGCGTTTTGGCTATGGATCGCCGCCACCCATCACTTCGGCCATTTCTCGACGATCAATTTCGCCGCACCGGTCTATGGCGTCGCCTTCCTGACCGAAGGCGCCTTGCTCTGCTGGAGCGGGTTGTTGCGCGGCGGCCTGACATTCGCGCCCGCGATACCATTGCGCCGCTGGGCGGGACTCGCCCTGATCACCTTCGCCGTGGCCGGCCTGCCCCTCGCAGACCTGCTCGCGGCGCGCCATTGGCCAGAGATCGCGCTGGCCGGCACAGCACCGGACCCGACCGCCCTGGCGACTATCGGCTTCCTGCTGATGGCCGTCCGACCGGCGCGTTATCTGGCGGTCATCCTGGTCCTCTGGGCCCTGGCCAGCGGCGCGACGGCCTGGGAATTGGTGATGTGGCAAGGCTTGGCCGCCCCCATCGCTACACTGGTCGGCGCGGCCCTTCTGGTCGTCCGGCCGAGGCATTCGGAAGAGGTACGCGCCCCATGAACCCCGACACGCCCGTGATCGAGAGCATCAACGCCGTCACCCTGGCGACCCATGACATGGCCCGCGCCGTCGCCTTCTACCAAGCCTTAGGCTTCCCGATCCACTATGGCGGTCGTGACGCTCCGTTTACCAGCTTTCGGCTCGGCGCGACCCATCTCAACCTGATCGCCATACCCGCGGGAAAAGCCATCGGCTGGTGGGGCCGGCTGATCTTCCATGTCTCCGATGTCGATGCCGTCTATACGCGCGCGCTGGAACTGGGCCTGCGCCCGGATTTTGCGCCGCGCGATGCCGATTGGGGCGAGCGCTATTTCCATCTGCGCGACCCGGATGGTCATGAATTGAGTTTCGCCCGGCCGCTCGGCCAGGAATAAGAGCGGCCCTATCGCGGGCGGTTCAGCCGCGCGCCCGTTCGACCGTGTTGACCTCGCGCGCGGCGCGCAGGGCGGCGACGATATTGGTCAGGTGTTTCAGGTCCTTGACCTCGACATCAATGGTCATCTCGAACAGATCGGCCTGGCGATTGGTGAACCGCAGGTTCGAGATATTGCCGCCATTGCCACCGATCAAGGTGGCGATGGAGCCCAGGCTGCCCGACCGGTTTTCCACCAACACGTTCAGGCGTCCCGTAAAGATTTCGCCCTCGACATCCCGGTCCTTGTCCCAGGTGACGTCGATCCAGCGTTCCGGCGTCGCGGCGAAACTTTCCAGGGATTCGCAGTCGATCGTGTGGATCGTGATGCCCTTGCCCGGGCTAACGATGCCGACGATCCGGTCGCCCGGCATCGGCGTGCAGCAGCCCGCGTAATGCACCGCCATGCCGGGGATCAACCCGCGAATCGAGATCGGCTCGTCGCGGTCGAGTTGGCGCTTAGCCCAGCGGATGGGGACGATATTCGACCAGCGCGATTCGCTGCGGATCGTCTCGACCGCCGCCTTGAACGGGTCCGTCGCGGGCAGCCTACCGTCGCCGACCCGGATATAGAGATCGTCCAGCTCGTCGCAGGCGAAACGCTCGATGATAGAGGCCAGGGCGGTCTCGTCGAACTCGTAGCCTTCGTGGCGGAACTGCTTTTCAAGGATCGACTTGCCGAGGCTGGAATATTGCTCGCGTTGCTGGCTGCGAACATAGCGCCGGATCCGCGCCTTGGCCTTGCCCGTCACCGCGAAGGATTCCCAGGTCGGCGACGGCGCATGGGCCTGGGCCGTCACGATCTCAATCTGGTCGCCGTTCTGCAACTGGGTGCGCAGCGGCACCAGCCGCCCGTTCACCTTCGCCCCCACCGTCGCATCGCCGACCTCGGAATGGATGGCATAGGCGAAATCGACCGGGGTTGAGCCCTGGGGCAGCGAAATCAGGTCGCCCTTGGGCGTGAAACAGAAGACCTGATCCTGGAACATCTCGAGCTTGGTGTGTTCGAGAAACTCCTCCGGCCCTGCCGCATGATCGAGAATGTCGAGTAACTCGCGCAGCCAGCGATAGCGCGGCCCGTCCGTGCGTGGCCCGCCGGTCTTGTATTCCCAATGGGCGGCCACGCCGTTTTCCGCCACGTCATGCATTTCGACCGTGCGGATCTGGACTTCGATCCGCTGTTTCAACGGGCCGATGATGACCGTGTGGATCGAGCGATAGCCGTTCTGCTTCGGGGTCGAGATGTAATCCTTGAACAGGCCGGGAACGACGCGGTAGCCGCGATGGATCACACCGAGGGCGCGGTAGCATTCGTCGAGATCATGGACCACGACGCGGAAGGCGACGATATCGGACAACTGCTCGAAGCTGAGATTCTTGCGCTGCATCTTGCGCCAGACCGAAAAAGGCTGCTTCTCGCGCCCGGATACCCAGGCATCGATCCCCGCTTCCGCCAGGGTGCGCTTCAGCCCGTCGCTGACCTTCGGAATGAGGTCGCCGCCCTCCTCGCGCAGATATTCCAAGCGCCGGAGGATCGAATCCCGTGCCTCGGTGTTGATCTGCGCGAAAGCCAAGTCTTCGAGCTCGTCCTTCATGTCATGCATGCCGATTCGATCGGCGAGCGGCGCGTAGATCTCCATGGTTTCATGCGCGACGCGCACGCGCTTCTCGGGCTTCTTCACGTAATGGAGCGTGCGCATGTTGTGCAGGCGGTCGGCCAGCTTGACCAGCAGGACGCGCAGGTCCTCGCTCATCGCCAGCAGAAGTTTGCGGAAATTCTCGGCCTGCTTCGTGTGGCTCGACTGCAGTTCGATCCGCGACAACTTGGTCACGCCGTCGACCAGCCCCGCGATCTCGGCCCCGAAAAGGGACTCGATCTCGTCCAGGGTCGCGACCGTGTCCTCGACCGTGTCGTGGAGCAGCGCAGTGATGATCGAACTCGCATCCAGCCGGTAGTCGGTCAGGATCGCCGCGACTTCGAGAGGATGGGAAAAATACGGATCGCCCGACTCCCGCAACTGGGAGCCATGGGCCTTTATGGAAAAGACATAGGCTCGGTTAAGGGCATCTTCATCGGCGCCCGGATCGTAGGTCATGACCCGTTCGACCAGTTCGAACTGGCGAATGATTCGACCCGGGGGCGGCGCCGTTCGGAACGCCTGAACCCCGTCATCGAGCCGCGAGTTTTCCTCGATCGGAGCGGCGTCGGCCGCTACGGCCTCTAGCGGAGGAGTCGCCAGGTCAGTTAGCGGCGCTGTCCCTGTCGTCGCCATCCGGCGCCGCCTTTTGCTCCGCTGCGGCTTCCTCATCAACCGGCGCCTGGGCCGGCGGGACTTCGATTTCCTGACCCATTTCCGCGGCCATCGCCTCGGCCAGGGCCTCCGCCGTCAGCATCTCCATGCCCTCTTCCTCGGGCTCGTCCACTTCGGCGTATTTCTGCAGGCTGTTGATCACCGACTCGTGCAGATCGTCGGCCTCTTGGGTGTTGTCGGCGATCTCGCGCAGGGCGACAACGGGGTTCTTATCGTTGTCGCGATCCACGGTGATCGGAGAGCCGGCGGAAATCTCGCGAGCGCGATGCGCCGCCAGAACGACGAGATCAAAACGGTTCGGTACCTTATCGATGCAGTCTTCGACGGTCACGCGGGCCATGGGCAAATCCTCGAAAGTCTATGCGCTGTCTGCGCGTTTTCTGCGCCATCCGTTCGCGCCGGCGAAAGCCTTCCGCCCAGCGCCAAACGCTGCGGGCGACGCCGCCCGCGCGCGGGCGCATTCATTGAATAGAATATAGAAGGCTTTCCGCCGGGTGCAAGCACCCTGAAGCCCTTAAGTTTCCTCGGCCATCGGCCGGATCGCCTGGCCGATCGGCAAGGCCGCGATCAACGCCTCGACCGTCTGCCCCGTCGCAGGGTGACGCCAGCCGGGCGCGATCTCCGCCAGAGGCAGCAAAACGAAGGCACGGTCCGCCATGCGCGGATGGGGCAGGACCGGACCGCCATCGGCGCCGTCGGAGGCCAGATCGCCATAAGCCAGCAGGTCGAGATCGAGCACCCTGGCCTCGTTGCGCCACCGTCGGACGCGGCCGAATTCGGCCTCCGTCCGGTGCAAAAGGGCCAACAGCGCTGCCGGATCCAAATCACCCCCCATCCGCGCCACACCATTGACGAACCAGGGTTGATCGGATGCCGGAACCGTTGCGCTCTCATACCAGCGGGAGCGCGCGATAACGCGCAGCCCGGCCCGGCCGAGCGTCGCCAGGGCCTCCGCCAGGGCCTCGCGCGGTGCGCCGTGCTCGGCCGTCGCCAAGTTGGCGCCCAGCCCGACGAAAATCATATTCCTTGCCCAGCCAAATTGCGGTTGCCTTCGCCATGGCCTCCGCCTAAGTAAAAGGCAGGATGGCCGGCTCTGAAATTTTGACCGATTGTCTTTATTTGCATCTTCATCATTTTAACACCTTCGCCCGGCTCCTCGTATTGCATAGTAATTAATTAGATTGGACCAAAGCATGTATTTTTATCCGAACGAACGCACCGCTCTTTTCATCGATGGCAGCAATCTTTACGCAGCCGCGAAATCTCTCAACTTCGATATCGACTACAAGCGCCTGCTAACACTCTTTCAGGGCAAGAACCGGCTGATCCGCGCCTATTACTACACGGCTTTGATCGAGGATATCGAGTATTCGCCGATCAGACCGCTGGTCGATTGGCTCGATTACAACGGCTACACCATGGTGACCAAGCCGACCAAGGAGTTCACTGATTCCCAGGGGCGGCGCAAGATCAAGGGCAACATGGATATCGAACTGGCGATCGACATGATGGAGATGGCCGATAAGCTCGAACATGTCGTCCTGTTCTCCGGCGACGGCGATTTCCGCCGTCTGATCGAAGCCGTGCAAGGGCGCGGCGTCCGCACCACCGTCGTCAGCACCATCCGCTCCCAGCCGCCCATGATCGCCGACGAGCTGCGCCGCCAGGCCGATCAGTTTATCGAACTGCAGAGGCTGATACCGGATATCGAGCGTTCGCATGGCGAAAGGCGGGAGAGCACCTTCGACCAGGATGACGGCTACGAAGACGATAACGAGGGCGACGTGCCCAATAGCGAATCGGCCTGATCGGCGAATCGGCTTAGCGTGACGAGGGCTCCCCGATGATCGGTTTGGTGTCGCCGGGCGCGAATTGCCCGCTTTGCCCTCGGCTCGCCGGTTTTCGCAGCGAGATCCGCGCGACCCATCCCGACTGGCACAATGCCCCAGTCGAATCCTTCGGCCCGTTCTCGGCCCGCCTGCTCGTCGTCGGCCTGGCGCCCGGGCTGCGCGGGGCCAATCGGACGGCGCGACCCTTTACCGGCGATTTCGCCGGCGATCTGCTCTATCCGACCCTCGCCGCCCACAGGTTTTCCTCGGGCACCTTCGATGCCCGGGCCGATGACGGTCTCCTCATGGTCGATTGCCGGATCACCAACGCGGTCCGCTGCGTGCCACCCGAGAACCGGCCGACCACCGGAGAATTCAAGGCCTGCCTGCCCTTCCTCGCGGCTGAGATCGCGGCCATGCCCCGGCTTGCCGTTATCCTCGCCCTGGGCAAGGGCGCGCATGATCAGGTCCTGCGGGCGACGGGCGCCCTGCCTCTCTCCGCCCGGCGTTTCGGCCATGCCGCCGAACACGATCTGCCCAATGGCCTGCGGCTCGCCGACAGCTACCACTGCTCGCGCTACAACACGAATACCGGCCGTCTGACCCCCGACATGTTCGATGCCATCATCGCGACGGTGCGCGCTCGGCTGGACGATTTGGCCTAGCGCCTCAGCCTCTATCTCGCAGCAGGCGCGCCTTGCTGCGCTGCCAGTCGCGTTTCTTTTCGGTCTCGCGCTTGTCGTAGCTGCGCTTGCCGGAGGCCAGGGCCAGTTCGAGCTTGGCCCGGCCCCTGTCGTTGAAATAGAGGTTCAGCGGCACCAGGGTCACGCCCTGCTCGCGCGCCTTGCCCGCCAGGCGCTGCATCTCGCGACGATGGAGCAGCAGTTTCCGGGGTCGGGTCGGCGCGTGGTTGAACGGCTCGGCCGGTCCGTATTCCGGGATATGGGCATTGACCAGAAAAAGCTCGTCGCCGCGCGCCTCGGCATAGGCTTCGCCGATGCTCGCACGGCCGCTGCGCAGCGATTTGACCTCCGAGCCGAGCAGCATGAGCCCGACCTCGAGGGTCTCCTCGATACTGTAGTTGAACCGGGCCCGCCTGTTGCGGGCGACAATCTGACCGACCGTCACTCAGCCGCCTTGGCCGTTGCCGACGGCCCTCGAAGACCCAGCTCCGCCACGACCTCGCGCACCAGGGCGCAAGTCGGCTCGGTCGGCGTGACCAGAGGCAGACGCACCGTCTCCTCGCAGATGCCCAGCAGGCTGGCCGCGTATTTGACGGGCGCCGGGCTGGTCTCGACGAAGAGCGCGCGGGACAAGGGGTGCAGCCGATCGCGCACGGCCGAGAAGGTGGCGATATCGCCCGCCCACCAGGCGTCGTGCATGCTCACGGCGATCGCCGGCGCGATGTTGGAGACGACCGAGATAATGCCGTGTCCGCCCTGCCCGAGGAACGCGCCGACCGTGCCGTCCTCGCCCGAAAGCTGGGAAAAATTCGCGCCGATCTTCTCGCGGGTCTGAACCGGGCGCGCCAGGTCGTTGGTCGCGTCCTTGACGCCCACCACATTGGGCAGCTCGGCAAGCCGCGCCATGGTCGTGACGGCCATATCGACCACCGACCGGCCCGGAATGTTGTAGATCACCATCGGCAGGTCGGCCGCATCGTGGATCGCCTTGAAATGGGCGTAGAGCCCCTCCTGGGTCGGCTTGTTGTAATAGGGCGTGACCTGGAGCGACGCGTCGGCGCCGATTTCCTTGGCATGGACTGTGAGCGCGATCGCCTCGTCCGTATAGTTCGAGCCGCAGCCCGCGATCACCGGGACGCGCCCGGCCGAGGCGTCAACGCAAAGCTGATTGACGCGCTTATGCTCCTCATGGGCCATGGCCGGCGATTCGCCGGTCGTCCCGCAAGGCACCACGCCGTTGATGCCTTGTTTGATCTGCCAGTCCACGAAAGCCTGAAACGCTTTCTCGTCCACTGCTCCTCCTCGGAACGGCGTGATGAGTGCGGTCATACAGCCCTTGAACATGGCATCCTCCTGGGAAGGGAAAATTCCCCAGCGTAAAAATAGACCCAATGCCGCCGCCTCGCAACGCATCCCGCTTATGCGCCTCGGCTCGACCTCCGGGTGCCCGCTGGCCGAATCCTTCGGCCAGCACTAGAATGACCGGCAACATGGCCCCAACGGACGCATGATTATCCGGTCCCCCGTTCCGCGCCCGATCCTCGCCCTCGTCGTGCTTTTGCTCGGCGCCGCTTCGTTTTTCGGGGGCGCCGCAGGCGCCCAAACTCTGAGCAAAACCGAGCGGCGCGCCTACAAGGCCGCCTTCATCAATGTCGAACGGGGAAATTGGGATGCGGCCCGGCGCCACCGCGCCCAGGGCAGAAACCCGCTGGTCGACAAGGCCCTGCGCTGGTACGAGATGCGCCGTGGCGGAACCGAGGCGAGCTTCGGCGAGATCGCCGGATTCCTGCGGGCCAATCCCGACTGGCCCGACCGGCGGCTGATCCAGCGCCGGGCCGAAGAGGCCATGCCCGGCGACATGGATCCCACCGCGGTCGTCGCCTGGTTTATCGAGTTCCCGCCCATCGGAACCGATGGGCGGATCGCACTCGCCCAGACCCAGCTGCGCCTGGGCCGGACCGAGGCCGCCGTGGCCCTGCTGCGCGAAACCTGGCGCGAAAGCGGCTTCGGCAGCCGCCAGGAAGTCGACTTCCTGAAGAGCTACGGCAAATATCTCAGGGAATCCGACCATATCGCCCGGCTCGACCGGCTGCTCTGGACCGGCTCGGAAAACGGCGCGAAGCGGGTCATGAAATATGTCAGCGAGGACCGGCGGCGATTGGCCCGCGCGCGCATGACCCTACGCGGCATGGGTCCCGGCGTGGACCGCGATATCGAACGCGTCCCTGCAGCACTCCAATCTGATCCCGGCCTAATCTATGAGCGCGTCCGCTGGCGCCGGGGCAAGAATCTCATGGAAGATGCCCGCTCTCTGCTTTTCGACCTGCCCGACACGGTGCCGCGGCCGGACCTTTGGTGGGCCGAGCGGCATATCCTGATTCGCGACGCCCTCTCCTCGGGCCATATCAGCGCGGCCTATCGTCTCGCCAAGGAGCATCGCCAGGTCGACGGCGCCGGGCTGGCCGGCGCGGAATGGCTGGCCGGCTGGATCGCGTTGCGCTTCCTGGACGAGCGCCAGACCGCCTTCGGCCATTTCAAGCGGATGTACGACTCCTGCCGCACGCCGGTCAGCAAGGCGCGCGGGGCCTATTGGATGGGCCGGGCGGCGGAAGCCGCGCGCCGGGCCGAAGGCGCCACCGAAGCCTATCGGACAGCCGCCCAGTTCAAGACCACCTTCTATGGCCAGCTGGCCAGCCACAAGCTGGGCTTGGCCGACGGCAAAGCCCAGCCGGGCGGGCCGGCCATCGACGCCCAGACGCGCGCGCGTTTCGACGGCCAGGAACTCGCCCAACTGACCCGCTTGATGGCGGAGATCGGTGCCCAGGATCTGGCCGCGCCTTTCCTTGCCGCCCTGGCCAACGACGAAAGCAATCCCGCGGCGGCGTCCCTCGCCGCCTCTCTCGCCCATGAGATCGGCCGGCCCGATCTCGCCGTGCGCGTTGCGCGCAGCGCCCGGCGCGACGGCGATATCCTCGTGGACCTGGGCTATCCGATCCGCAACCTGCCCGCCGGCGCAGGGCCCGAGCCCGCACTCGTCCTCTCCATGATCCGCCAGGAAAGCGGTTTCGACCATCAGGCCATCAGCCGGGCGGGCGGGCGCGGCATGATGCAGCTCATGCCGGGGACCGCCAAGAAGATGGCGGATCAGACCGGCCTGAATTATTCGAGCGGCAGACTGACCAGCGATCCCGATTACAACATCCAATTGGGACGCGGCTATCTCGCAGAAATGTTGCAGGGTTTCGGCGGGTCCTATGTTCTGGCCGTCGCCGCCTATAACGCCGGCCCGGGACGGGTCCGCCAATGGGTCCGGGAACTCGGCGATCCGCGCGATCGACGGATCGACACGATCGACTGGATCGAGACCATCCCCTTCTCGGAAACCCGGAACTATGTCCAGCGCGTGCTCGAAGCCGTACAGATCTACCGTATCCGGCTGAACGGGCCGGGCACCGCGATGGGTCTGGAAAAGGACCTTGCCCTCACGCCCTCACCCGACGCGACGCAACTGGGCAATCGCGCGGCGAAATGACGGCGTGCCGGTCATGACACCAGCCCCTCTTGCCAATATTTCCGCCTGCGTCTTCGACGCCTACGGCACCCTCTTCGACTTCAACGCCGCCGCCGAGCGGTGCGGCGATGCGCTGGGCGACAAGGCAGCGCCGCTCTCCGCGCTCTGGCGCGCCAAACAGCTCGAATACACCTGGCTGCGCAGCCTGATGGGCCGCCATGCCGATTTCTGGCAAGTGACCGGCGAAGCCCTTGATTTCAGCCTCGCCGTCCAGAGAATCGAAGATAACGCCCTGCGCACCCGGCTGCTCGATTGCTATCGCACGCTGGACGCCTATCCCGATGCCAAGGACACCCTGGCGCGGCTGCGCGTGGCCGGACTGGCGACGGCGATCCTGTCCAACGGCACGCCCGCCATGCTGGAGAGCGCCGTCGAAAGCGCGGGGCTGGGCAGCCTTCTCGACGCCGTTCTCTCGGTCGAGGATGTCGGCATCTACAAGCCGCATCCCTCGGTCTATCGCCTCGCGGTCGATCGCCTGGGCGTTCCGGCCGAACGGATTTGCTTTTTGTCCTCCAACGGCTGGGACGCGCGCGGCGCGGCGGCCTACGGGTTTCGGGTGGTCTGGGTGAACCGGTTTGGCCAGCAACCGGACCGCCTGCCGGAAGACCCGGTCGCGGTCGTCGCCTCGCTCGACGCCCTGCCGGCGTTGCTGGGCTGTTGACCGTGTCATCGTCGGAAACCTGGCACAGCCGCTATTTTTCGACCCAGGACGGGTTGCGCCTGCACTACCGCGAATACGGCCCCCGCGACGCCCGGGTCGTTCCGGTCATCTGCCTGGGCGGCCTTACCCGGAACTCTCGGGACTTTCACGATCTGGCCTCATGGCTCGCGCCTGCCAGGCGGGTGATCTGCCCGGACTATCGCGGCCGGGGCCGCAGCGCCCACGATCCCGACTGGCGCAACTACGATCCGAGCGTCTATCTGCGCGACCTGCGCCATCTGCTCGACGTGGCACGCCTGCACGAAGCGGTCTTCATCGGAACCTCGCTCGGTGGCCTGTTGACGATGGGCATGGCCGTGCTCGCGCCCATGGCGGTGGCGGGCGCCGTGCTCAACGATGTCGGCCCGGAACTGGGCACAAGCGGTCTGTCGCGCATCGTCGACTATATCGGCAAGGACCATCCGGTTGCGAGCTGGGGTGAAGCGGTCGCCGCCCTGCGACGGCTGATGCCTGGGCTCGCCGGGCAGCCCGATTCGGTGCTGCTGGAATTGGCGCGCGGGACCTATCGCGAAGGCGATGACGGGCGTCTGCATGTCGACTGGGACATCGCCATCGCGAAGCCCTTGCGCGCCGGCGGCGGGCCGCTGGACCTGGATCTCTGGCCGATCTATCGGGCCCTGGCGGACCGGCCGACCCTCGCCTTGCGCGGCGCGCTGTCGGATATTCTTACGCCTGAAA
>Ga0114999_10004348_pt1 | contig 17205 bp, 20 predicted proteins | sample ArcticOcean_MG_C_3_FD_89820 | JGI IMG/M metagenome (GOLD analysis project Ga0114999, IMG submission 89820) | Marine microbial communities from western Arctic Ocean - ArcticOcean_MG_CB8_126 | ecosystem: Environmental > Aquatic > Marine > Oceanic | place: Arctic Ocean: Canada Basin | collected...
CTATTTCACCTAATTTTTCCATCCCATTGGAATCATTTTCACCACATTCACAAAAAGTTATTGAAAAGGTTGTCTTTCGTTTAGGTGCTTCAGTCATTTTTCTTTTCTTTTGTTTAACTTTCTATTTTACCATAAACACATTCAATTTTTTTTTAACCATTGCCCATTTCCCCACTCTGTTACCTATTAAAAAAATCAATTAGCCGGTGGTGGAGGGGTGATGTCAATTTTTGTAAAGGTTGAGGGTTGTCAGGAAAGCATCCAGCACCACAGATTCTCAAATAACGAGTATTATTTATTGAATTAACTTGAAAAACATAAAATCAATATCTCGGAGGATTTTTTTGTTTTATTCATACCATAACTCCAATTAACGGAAATAATATTGTATTCATTATATAGTTCGCGAATATATGAACAATCATTATAACACAATATCCAATGATTTTTGGTTTTTAGAATTTTTGCCAACCCGTTATGATCAAATGTCTCGTGTAGATCACCATTTTTTCCATATAATTTCGATGCTTTTTGTAAATAATAGGGTGGATCTAAAAATATTAACCCATTTTCATAATCTTTTGTTAAAAAGGTTGTGAAATCCTCATTATGAATTTCCGTTTTTGATAAATCTAAATTATTAACTCTTGTAATAGAACTTTCAGTGAACCTTTTTTCTGCTGCCTGTTGAGAAAATCCTCCCGATAAAGTTGCACCACTAAATGAACAGCGATTAATTACAAAATACCAAGCAGCACATATCAATGGGTCTTTTTCGGTCATTATATTATTTCTATATTGTGTAAATTTTTCTTTTGTAGTAGGACGTAAAGGTAAAAGTAATCGACAAAGATCTTCCTTTTTTGTTTTGGCTGCATTCCAAAATCTGTAGAGTGGGTTAAATTTATCATTGGCTATAATACCAAATCCATATTTATTTTGCATATAAAATTCAAAAGATCCACCGCCGAAAAATGGCGATATAATCTTGGCATATTTACTTAAATCCGTATGTTGTAATAGTTGTCCTTCGATAATCTTACATCCTCTTGTCTTTCCGCCCGGGTATCGCAAAGGAGAACGATTATTCATTTAATAAATAGATATTAACCATTTATTAAATCAATTTACATTTAGAATGAGGAAAATCCTCCGCCCAATGCTTCATTTGCAGCCATTGGTTCCAAACCTTCTTGTAAGGAAGTTTGCACAGGACCCTGGTTATTTCCGAAGTTTTGACCCCCTTGTTCCATTGTAGCCGTATCTAATGCTTGATTGTACCCTCCCATGCTGCTATATTCTGATGCCATACCCCCATTATCCTTATACATAGTATTTACCGGAAGGGATGGCATACCGCCTTGTGTGGGTGGGACAATTGGAGGTGTTACTTGATTTTGTCTCGTAATGTAATCAGGTTTACTAACAATATGTGTAGCTTGGGGTGGCGGCAAGCGTGCCAATGGTTGTGTTATCCTCACGCGCGGCGCGCCTCCTTTTTGGGGGGGCTGTGCCGTCCCTTCGCTCCAGAAGTTTGACCTTGGCAATGGCATTAACTTTTCTAATAAAAAATTAACTTTCTTTCCAATATGCCCCAATCCAAAACTAATTACCATCCATAAAAACAACATTATGGTGGTTGACATATTTATATTGGCATAATCCACTCCTCCCCAAGGGGCAAAATAAGTAATAATGCGATGCACAAATAATATTATAACGAAGGTAAGTCCTAATTGTCCTAAAGCTTCAATTAAAATTTCCAAATGTCCTTTGGTTTCATCTAATTCTGGAAAGAAATAATTTAAATTTCTTATTAATATTGTTAAAGGAATCACAATCAATAATCCATATTGTAGAACATTAAGGAACTCTCCTTTATAGTTATCATCAAAAATATGTTTAAAGAATCCCGGGTTTTTTGGCGCTGTAACAGCAGAGGCTATATTATCCATATGTTTTATAAAAAGAAATTAAAATCAAAATATTGGGATTAAATAGAATGACAAAACAATATCTCCAATTAGCAAAAAAAATCTTAAAAAATGGTAGTATACAAAAAACACGTAATGGGCTAACGTATACATCTATTGGTGAAATGATGAGGTTTCCTCTTACCAGACAAAGAATTCCGTTAATAACGACTAAAAAATTAGCATGGAAAATCTGTTTACATGAATTATTATGGTTTATACGAGGTCAAACAGATAATAAGCTTCTTCTCAAAAATAATGTTACAATATGGAATCAAAATGCTTCCCGGGAATTTTTAGATTCTCGGGGGTTGCATAATCTCGAAGAAAATGATTTAGGTCCTATTTATGGGCATCAATGGCGCCATTTTAATGCTCCTTATAAAGGTTGTAACGACAAATACAAAAATAAAGGTGTAGACCAAATACAGAATATTATTAATATTCTTAAAAATAAGAATAATCGTAATTCACGACGTCTTATATTAAGTGCTTGGAATCCTCTCCAATTAGATGAAATGGCGCTTCCCCCCTGTCATACATTAGCCCAATTTCATGTTACAAATGATATTGAATTATCGTGCTCACTTTATCAAAGAAGTGGTGATGTAGGGATTGGGATTCCTTTTAATATAGCATCCTACAGTTTTTTAACACATCTTTTAGCACATCATTGTGGATTGATTCCAAAAGAATTTATACATTTTATAGGGAATGCCCATATTTATGATAATCATAAAGAGGCATTAGAACGACAAATGCAGCGAATCCCAAAACCATCCCCTCGAATTTTAATTAATAACCAGCATAGTGATATATCCGATTATAAAGTCAATGATTTTACAATATTAGATTATAATCCATATTCTCCAATAAAAATGAAAATGCGTCCATAGTTTAGGAATAAAAACTATAATTTATTTATAATGGCAAGAAGAATGCCTAATGCATCATTAAGTCAATCAGCATGGGGTGGTATGACTGCTCCACCCCCTGTTGCCCGCGAATCAATGTCAGGTCTTAAAGAATATCCCGTAGAGCAAATTTTATATTTTCACGAAATGCATCTCAAGGACCTTAAAAACGCGGTGGGACGCTTGATCAAGAGCAAAGCTTCTGAAAATAAAGAAAATGCGGGTAACGCGCCTGTAGATATCGATATGGTCAAACACCTTCAAGTGTGTTCCACTGCACTCGCTGAGCAAGGAGAAAAGATTCAGGAACAGGGGAAAACCATTGATTTTCTCCGAGTTGAGCTTGAGAAGATTAAAAAACAATTGGAGGAGAATGTTGAATTGGAGGAGAATATTGAATTGGTTTTAGAAGAGGAATAAAAATTGAAATAGTTATAAATAAACTATATTTATTACTATTACTATGAAAGTCATTATTCCTACAGGCGACAAGACAATTCAATTTGTAACCATTTTCCAGCACTTAAAAACTAAAATTACGGATGCTAATATAACTTTTGATGAAGAAAAATTATACATGCAGGGAATGGATAATAGTCAGATTGGGCTATTTGAACTCCAATTGCCCGCGGGTTGGTTTCATACATACGATGTCTCTCAAGCAGTTACATTGGGTGTTAATTGTGAGCTATTTTACAAAATGCTTCATTGTCTTGATCGAACGCAAGATATTACATTAATATTCGAAACTGAGGGGGATTATCTTGATATTAAATTTACAAGTGAGGAAAAAGGGATTATTGATAAACATTTTAAGCTTCCATTGTTAGATATCAATGTAGGACTAATGCATATTCCACCGATAGAGTATACGGCTGATTTGCAGCTTGACTCAGTTGTTTTTGAAAAAATAATAGAACAACTTCTTGTATTTGCAAATAGCGTAAAAATCTGTTGTTCCGAGAGTGAGGTCTCATTGAAAACAACACATTCATCATCTCTTGAATGTTGTCAGATGGATGCCAATATTAATTTCGATGATATGAAAGAATATGCCATCGAAGAGGATGCAATTCTACATTTAACATTTAGTTTGGAACATTTAAATTGGATGGTACAATTCTCAAAACTATCCCCCGAAATGTTTATACATTTCAAAAAGGATATTCCAATGAAACTTACATTTAATATTGGGGAGAATTGTTTTATTCAATTCTTTTTGGCTCCAAAATTTGAAGATTATTAAATATACGCTTAAAATTTAAAAATGATTTCTAATATTCATTTAAGATTATGAAATATTTAATGGCAATTATTATTTTTTGCTCTGTATTATTTTTTTATCTACATATTCATTTTCATTTGAAAACAAGCAATGATTTAGAAGTATATACCATCGAACGACCGTCTAAAGAGAAACTTGAGGAAATATGTGACTTACGTCAGCCCGTTACATTTACATATAACAATGATACGCTAACTGCAATATGTAATTTGGATAACATAAACAAAGATTATGGATCCTTTGATATAAATATACGGAATAATACAGACGAAGATTCAGATTTGACCGAATTATATTTACCCCTCCAGTTGAATAAGGTTACTGAATTATTACATAAAGATTTAGAATCCAAATATTTTACTGAAGAAAATGGAGATTTTTTGAAAGAGGCGGGATTATTACGAACATTTAGACACAACGATCTTTTCTTTAGACCACACATGGTGTCAAAATGCGAATATGATTTTAGCGCAGGATCAAATAATTGTACAACACCTCTTCGATATCGTCTCAATTATCGAAACTATATCTATGTTACTCAAGGAGAGATAAAAATTAAACTTATACCTCCCTCTGGGGCAAAATATCTTCGCGCGATAGAAGATTATGATAATTTTGAATTTCGATCTCCAATAAATGTCTGGGATGTGCAAGAGGAATATAAAAAAGATTTTGGAAAAGTAAAAGTATTGGAATTAACATTAAAACAAAATGATATTATTTTTATTCCTGCCTATTGGTGGTACAGTATAAAATATGGTGAAAATGCGAATATTTGCTCCTTTCGTTATCGAACTTATATGAATACAGTTGCTATTTTGCCTGCATTGGTGATTTCCACACTTCAATCTTTAAATACCAAACACAACATAGTTCAAACAATTAAATGACCGTTCTATTTAAAATTGATTAAAGCTAATTATATTTGTTTATATATCATTATTTTATGAAATATAAACTAAAAGTGGAAGATAGAAATTATGAAAAATGGGCAACCCACGAATCGCGCTCTCTCGACCCTGTCGTGATTTCTCTCGATCCTGCAAAAGAGAGGTTATTTGATCAGGATATTTTCGAGTATAACTCTGGAACAACAACTCTTTGTCATTCCTGCGTACGCCAAATGGCGAATATCCCTGGGGTATTGGTTCTCGCTGGAAATAAAACCTATGGATCATCAAAAAAAGGTGTGTTCTTTTATAAATGTATTCCCGACGATCGTCGGTTACCCATTTTCATTATTTCACACAGAATTAAAATAGGATTCAATAAAAATCAAACAAATAAATATATTGTGTTTAAATTCCTACATTGGAGAGAGAAACATCCAAAAGGGACTATTATTCAAGCTCTCGGGAAGATAGACCAATTAGGCGCATTCTACGAATACCAACTATATTGTAAAAGTTTATATGCATCCATCCAGAATTTCACCAAAAAAACAATGCTTGCTCTTAAACATAAGTCCGAACAATGCTATATTGATATGATTATGAAAAAATATTCCATTGAAGACCGGCGTGATAGACAAATAATAACCATAGATCCCCCCAATAGCAAAGATTACGATGATGCATTTGGGATAACTTCTCTCACCGAGAGAAGCGTGTGTATAAGTATTTATATTTCAAATGTGTCTTTATGGATGGATGTTATGGATTTATGGTCGGCGTTCTCTCGACGCATTGCTACTATTTATTTACCTGACCGGCGGCGCCCCATGCTCCCCACGATTCTTTCCGATGCTTTATGTTCTCTCCAAGAAAAATGTTCAAGGTTTGCCTTTACGCTTGATATATATATTAATACAGAAACCTATACTATTGAGAGAACATCTTACACCAACTCGTGTATTTGTGTCGAGAGAAATTTTGATTATGAAACGAAGGAATTAAAGGGTGATATTTGTTACCAAAAAATATTGTCATTGGTCACTAAATTAAATAGAAAGAGAAAATATGTTGAAAGGGTTACTGATAGTCATGATGTAATTGCTTATCTTATGATATTGATGAACTTTCTCTCGGCGCGCGAATTACAGAAGCATGAGACAGGATTATATCGGTCAGTTGTCATGAAACAACAGGGAGAAATCCCAACTCATATTCCCACAGATGTAAAAAAGTTTTTGAAGGGGTGGATGAGTTCAGGTGGAAAATATGTGTCCTACGAAAATATAGAAGGGCATGCTTTACTTGATTTGAAAGCATATGTTCATATTACTTCCCCAATTCGCCGGCTCGTGGACCTATTAAATATGTTAAATTTGCAAGATAAACTGGGTATTTATAAATATACCACCGCGTCACAGAAATTTCACGACGATTGGGCTAATTCGCTTGATTATATTAATATGACTATGCGTTCTATACGCAAAGTTCAAAATGACAGTTCGCTATTACATATGTGTTTTAACAATCCTGAACGGTTGGAAAAAATATATAATGGATTTGTTTTTGAGAGAATAGAGAGAAATGATGGATTATATCAGTATTTGGTTTATCTTGCGGATTTAAAAATGATGAATCGTATTACGACCCGACATTCATTAACAAATCGCTCTATGCATAAATTTAAGATTTACCTATTTATGGACGAAGATCGTTTAAAACAGAAAATTAGATTGGAATATATTGAGCCTTAATAATTAAATTTATGTGTATATTTTACGATAGACCCCACATATTCTAATGCATCTTCATTGTCTTCTATCTCTTGAATTTTTTGTTTTTGTGCATCTGTTAGTTTATCTTTAAAAATAATGCAAATATGTTCCGAATAGGTCTTCCCATTCATATTGTTAAAACCTGAAATTTGTCGCATTTCTTGAAATAATGATGGTGACATAATGTAATTAGTCATGTTAATATAATATATATGGAACCCTCTAAATTACTTATAAATAGAGTGATTGATTTGTAGCAATAGATTTTAGTGTGAGGGTGGGTATCATCTTTATTTGTTCTAACAACTCCATATTTCCTTGTATAACACATACCTTCTCGAACTCATTGGCAATATTATTAATTTTAAGAATAGCTTTGGTAAATTCCCCTATAGAAATACCCATCTGCTTTGATTTATATAATATTTTCTTGCACTCTTCCTCGTTACTGGTTTCGCACCAGTCCAACATAAGAAGCACCAATTCATATTTTATACTATATTCTTCATTTGTATCAATATGATATCTAAGTTCCAACCCTTCCATTTCACGATAATAATCTTGAATAGTATAGAGAATCTGCATTATCTTTGTGGTTAGATTTAACGTCACTAATTGAATACGTTGTTCTTTTGGTATAGAAATATTGGCGAAACAACTGAATATTGCTACCAGTTCTCTCGCTGTAAATATATTGAGTTGCTTTTCATTCAATAAATCTCCAAAAACCATACCATTCACTTCTTGGATATTTACAGCAATCTTCCCTTTATCAGTTAAAAGGTGAGGATACCCATCTTCATTATTTTTAATGAATCCATAATCGGTGAGTATATCAATAATCATTTTCAAAGATGATTCGATAAACCCTTGTGTCGTCTTTAACTGAGTGTTTTCTTTTTCGATCTCCTTTTCAATTATGTGAATTTCTATCTGCTTTTGAACCTCTCTATGTAAATACTTATTTTCTACTTCCAACGTCCGTTTTTTTTTCGCTAATATTTTGCGTAATTTTCTGCTTGAAATAGCTATTTTTTCTTCTATTTCGACATATTGTTCGAGAATATAAGTTGGTGTATTGCAATATTGCAACAACTCCTTTTTCTTTGTAAAATCGTTTTTCAGCTTATCAATATTATCTTGAATTTGTCTGCATTCTCTCTCTATCCCTCCTTGAAACATACTTGATTTGATAAAATCGGTGAATGTGCGTTGGGTAGAAATTAATTGGAGTACCATTGTGAAAGATATATTAAATTTAGATGTAAGTTTTTGCGGTGTCCCACATAGCATATTACGATATTCTTGAATAGGCGGCAGTTTAAACATATTATTAAGATGTATAATTGTGCCTTTGTCATCGATAGATCTTCGACCTGCGCGACCTGCCATCTGTGTATATTCGTGAGGGAGCAAATAGCGAAAATGTTGTCCATCAAACTTCTGCAACCCAGTGAATACAACCGTTTTAGCAGGAACATTAATACCTGCGCTGAATGTCTCAGTGGCAAATAATAACTGTACATATCCTTCACCAAACATAAACTCAATCATTTCTCGCAAAATGGGATGAACGCCTGAATGGTGAACAGCTATCCCCTTCATCAAGAGATTTACCATTTGCTCGTATTCAACAAGATTGGTATATTCTTGATAATTGGGTAGTTTTTCTATGAGTAGTTTTTTACACCTTTGTCTAATAATATTCATAGTCTTCCCATCATTTAAGGAGTAAGAAATAGATCGTGCAAATTCATCGCATTTTTTTCTGGATAATACGAAACAAATGGCTGGCAATAGATTATGATCGCGTAAATATTCCGTTAATGCATTCAGAACAAAAGTGCGATTGATGAATATATTATTAATTTTAAAATACCGCATAATTTTCGCTATTTCGTGATAATTCTTATCCTGAAATAATCCCTCTGCTTTACGCAAGACCAAGGGTTTATTTAACTTATTATCTATTAACTTTTCACGAGTGCCGTGACGATCAATAAGTGCTTTTCGCAATGTTAGAAAGCTATAATGCGTTAAGGGGACGATTCGCTTTGTGGTCGGTGTCCACCAAACCTCACGCCCTTTAATCGTCTCAATCCATTGAGCAAAACGTTTAGCTGGATCAATTGTTGCTGAAAGCATTATTAGCATAACATTTTTTGGCAGCATCATAATTGTTTCCTCCACTGCTGCCCCCCGATATTTATCATTAATATAATGTACTTCATCAAATATCACAGCCCCCAACTCTCGGTGGACATCCATCTCGAAATGAAGCGTCATTTGGTCCTTTTTCAACGTATCCTTCTCAATCATTTGTTGATGATAAAGGGTATTACGAAGAATCTCAGTGGTCATCAAGAGACATTCGGCTTCCATATTTGTTTTAATGTCGCCCGTGATCGTCCCAAAAGATATATTAGGAAATTTCTTCTTGAAATCATTCGTTTTCTGGTTAGTTAACGCCTTTAACGGAGTTGTATAGATAACGCGTTTATTTTGCGATGTAAAATATTCTATTGCATGTTCTGCAGGTAGAGTTTTGCCTGATGCTGTGTGAGCCGTAATAAGAATATGCTTATTCTCATGAATACCCTGAATCGCATATTTCTGAAAATCAGATAATTCAAATGGATATTTTTCAAATACTAAATTATAAGTAGATTGTGTTTCGTATGGTTGATCACAGATTTTCACCATTGCTTGTTAATTAGGAGTAATTTATATTTATTTCAATTTACGAAATTAATTTATATTTATATACTATAATGACTAAAACGAGAAAACGAAGAAAGGGGGGTGCTTTTTTTGGACTTGTACAAGGAGGGACTTTTTCTGAAGGATGTGGCTCTTTGAAGGGACGAGGGGGAAAAGCGTGCACAGAGAAACATAATTTAGATAAATTATTGAACTGCGTTCAAGATGCAATAATTTGCTTGGGAACTACACTAAAATGTTTAAAGAAAGCGCCAAAAGTTAATACGATAGATAATACTACAATCATTGGTTTGTTAAAAGGTCCAAATGATCTCCTTCATAAACGAGAAAAACAAATTCATAAATTAACAAAAAAAGTGCAAGATCGTATTGATAAAATTAAGGCGACTAAAAAAGCTTCCGCAGATGCTGCTAAAAATAAAAAAAAATTAGCCGACAATCTAAAATCCTCGAAAAGGGGGGATTTTAAAAAGGGTGAGTGGGGTGTGCATTGGCGGGGGGGTAAAACTAAACGCCGCAAAAAACGAAGGAGACGAAGAGGGCGTAGAAAAACGCGCCGCCGCCGTTAAAACTATCTGTAACTAATTTAAAAATCTTAGAATAATATTAATAATATGGGGCAATCAATTTCACACGAGGATTTAGAAGATATTGAAAAAAATTTGACGAAGGAATCATTATTAAAAGGAGCTGTTTTTTGCGCTATTTTTTGCATTGGTATATTTATTTTTGCAAACCTCAATTTTTAACATGTAAGATATATATTACATATTAAATGACTTAAAGCTGTTCCATCTTTGTAGTGTATAGTCATGAATAGCAACGACCAAAACACGAACACTACTACAGATCCCAACTCTGAATCTCCCTATATGGGGCGCTGTAAATGGTTTAATAACAGGGCAGGTTACGGTTTTGTAACTGTACTTAATGGTGACAAGCAAGGAACGGATATTTTTGTTCATCATTCGGGTGTATGTGTAGATCAGGAACAATATCGTTACCTTGTACAGGGTGAATACGTCTCCTTTCAAATGAGTCAATCTGACAGCAAGGATCACAAGTGGCAGGCGACGACGGTTCGTGGTATAATGGCTGGGAAGCTGATGTGTGAAACGCATTGGGAGATGCGCAAGGAGCGTGATGAGCGATCGCGGAACGCGGGTGTTGAGCCGAATTACAATGGATCCCATGATACCCGTGAACACCGTGATCAGCGCGAACACCGTGATCAGCGCAATCAGCGTAAGCAGCGTCCGCGCCGTTACGGTGGTGGTCCGCGCGGAGATAACGAGGGATTTGTTCTTGCCCCAAATGGAGGGGATGATGCGAGACAGGCAACGAATGATGTAAAAGAGTAATTATATAATAAATTGATTTAAAGCTACTCCCATAATAGTAGGTATACAATGACAGATCAAAGCGGACCACTCTCTACACAAACTACTGAGCCTTCTCCGGTCGACACAGAACAAATTGGGGAAGAATTTGCAGTTGTTTTATCTACTCTAACTGGATTTCGGCAACAGATCACAATGTTACAAAATCACATACGCGGACTTGAGAAGAATGTCAGGAGAAAAATGAAAGCGTTGCAGCGCGAAGCAAAGAAGAATCGTAATAAGGGTAATAGGAAGCCATCGGGTTTTGCGGTTCCGACGCCCATTTCCTCTGAATTATGTGATTTTATGAATCGTCCACACGGCAGCGAGGTAGCGCGCACTGAAGTTACCCAATATATTATTAATTATATTAAAGAAAATAACCTACAATTTCCGCAGAATAGAAAGGTTATTAAACCTGATAAGTCCTTGAAAACACTACTTGCCGTTCCAGCAAAAGAGGAGGTTACTTACTTCAATCTCCAGAGATTTATGAATCGCCATTTTGTTAAGAAGAATGCGTAAATTTATATTTTACTCAAATTATACTATATAATGAAATTTCAATTAATATCTGATTTACATTTGGAAACATATAAAGATTTACCAAATGTAAGAGAATTGATAACACCTTTAGCGCCTAATTTAATATTAGCTGGCGATATTTGTTTTATCAAACATAAGCATTTTGTCCCATTTTTTCAAAAACTTTCTCCTTTATTCAAGCAAATAATATATGTGCTGGGAAATCACGAATATTATATTTCGTCTGACCTTAGAATGGATACAGTTTCCTGCATGAATATGAAAGCAAAAACCCTATTAGAACCCTTTAAGAATATTCATATATTGGATAAAGAATTTATGAGGATTGGTCAAGATATCGTGATAATTGGCTGTACATTATGGTCCTATCTTTCTAAGAAAGATTTCACGTGTGAATTACAATATTTGCCACAACGAAACTTTGTACGCCATAAAGACACCATTCTAATGCGTCCAAATATAACTAATAAATTATATTTAGAGCATAAAATGTGGCTGAAGGATACACTTGAACGATTTGAAAATAAAAAAACCATCGTAGTCACACATTATGTCCCAAGTCTAAGGGGGATTGGTGAGAAATTTCTATTTTTAACCAAAGCATATTATTCAAACTCTGATGAATTAGTAAGATCATCCAATATATGGTGCTGCGGACACACACACGAACAAAAAATTGTGCACATAGGCGAAACACCTCTATATATAAATGCAGCCGGCGACTTATTGCAAAAAAAGGAAGGACCGCAAAATATGGTTTTTCTAATTTAAATATATCAAAGATATATAAGTATGTTTGGATGGAGAAGGAATAGTCAAACTCGTCGTATAGAACGAATCCCCGCCGCCCCGCCGCGCCCGCCGCCGACGCCACCGACGACCCCAAATTTTGGACATGAATGTGTTGAAGCTATTTATCAAACTTTGTTTCCAGATATTATAAAAAATGGTGGATTGATCAAGCAGGATCAGAGAGAGAAGTCCATTTGTTTTGAAAATGGTGCATTTGTTTTTGAAGACAATAATCTGTCACTTTTTAAAATACTGATAGGGGATAAGGGCACGGATACTAATACTGATGAAGAATATGGAATATTAAAAGGGCTAAAACTGTTCCCCCGCGCCTCACGAAAACATCTAACGCATTTAATTCCACAAATATTAAAAAATAAACAAGGCACAGTGAAAGACGGGTGGGGAAAAATTACGTATATTTTTTATGGACCTAATGATGAAAAAACAGAAGTATATGTCGCCAGTAATTTGGGAAACATTGTGCAGTATGAAAGGGATGTTTACCCCAAAATAAAATTCCTTTGCAACCCGCAGTGCCGCCGACCCGCCCCCCTACCTCCCTATTGCCACCACATACCCCAAAAAAAACATGGTAAAGGCGTCATCAAATTTTATTCATATAGTATACGTTATACTACTCCTCAGGTGCCTCCCATGGAAGTCGGTCCTTATACTTATCTAAAATTAGAAAGTTTCCCCGCATCTCCTGAACTGGATCCCTTTGGGGTGGGGGCAAAACAACACGGAAAACGCTGGCGGGAAAAAATATTTTCTAGGGGGCGCAAAGACGCAAAGGCAGCAATGATAAAGGGTGAATGTTTTAAAAAAAAAAGTCAAGCATATTGTTATCGCGCGGAAGACCGTGGATATGTTACTAATAACGAAATTAATCAGACCAAACTTACAAAATATAATAATGAACGAAATTTTTTAAGTCAAGATGGGTTGAGCAGAGACGCAAGCAATGCCATCATAAAATATACAGCCGCATACGTCGAGCATCACGGAACACAGCGCTATATATATAAATTAAGAACAGGACAAGAATTGTTTGTTCCACAACAACTTACAACCTATATTGTTCGGGAATTAATGCATTCTTACGATATCTACAACGTCCACAATGTCCGTCCCCTCAGTGGCAGCAAAGACGACGCCGCCGCCTCCCCCACCGAAATTCCACCGCCTCCCCCCCTGTCTCGACAAAAAACTCCAACAATACAAGATTGGGTGGCGGCGCTGACGCCCCCACGCACCGGGGGAACGCGTAAAAGACGCCGAAAAACACGTAAAAGACGCCGTACCAAGCGCCACAAAAGAAAATATCGGCGTAAGAGAACAAGAAGAACAAGAAAGAAAAAAAATTGATCCTATAATTAAGTATAGAATCAACTCAACAAACAAAAATGACCACCTTTATTGAAAGCACCCCCACCCGTCGCGAAACGCCCGGTCTCGATAAAAATGGTATGATCATACGTTGTGGTGATTGTTGCGGATCCATCATTCACCAGTGGGATATTACAACAACCGATTGGGTATTCCCCAATGATCGCGAATTTCTTATATGTATTAAAAAACGTAATACTTTTTATTGGTCGCCTCTTTCTGAACTAAGTGGTGATTTCTTTCTGCGATATAAAGAATATATCAGAAATCATATAAATGGCACCCAACTCAGCGCGATCAATACGCGCATCGCGGAGGGGGAGACCCGCCTCGCGGAGCTGCACGCATTTAAAACCAATAGCCTAATGTTGATAGCAATGTATCAACAAATGTCCCTCGAAAAAAAGAAGAAAATTATTAATACACCTCTGTTTAAGCAAAGCGCAATGCGAGGGAAAATATGCGGCGGTTGTTATGCATATACAGAGGATCTCCATAAATGCATTCACGTTGACTGTTTGGGATGCTGTTCTGCTTGCCAACAAAAGAATGTATTCGCCGCACAGGAAACCCCCGCGTCCGCAGCAACAGAACTTGATAAAGTCCACCTTATGTGCAAGGTGTGTCCCGCTTGCAATAAAAAGCAGGAAATACAATGCCCTATTTGTTTTGAAGTGCAAACAGCGGATAATATCTGCCTACTCGGCTGTAGACACGCATTTTGCTGGAAATGCTATGGGCTTTCCTGTATGAAAGGAAGGCAGTTAACAAAGTGTCCTATGTGTCGAGAGGAGATTACCGAAATTATCGAGACATAAATTGATTCATTTTATTCAATATTTTTTAATATTGAATATCCGATGAGTCATACTGAATCCACTGAAACTTCTCCCTACATGTGTATAGGGTCGCTATGTTTTCTTGCATATCAAGTTGCCGGTATTATTTATCTTATCGAGAATTATAATACAGATGATGCCTGCATTAGTGATGATTTATCGCTATATGTTTTAATATCTTTAATATCTGCCTTGGGGCAAGTAATTACTATAATGTGTCCCGTCTGGAAAATTGGGACTGCAAGCATTGGAATCTTTATTGTATTCATTCTAACAAATATTGCATTATCAATATGGGGCATATCAACGATGAACGACAAGTTCTGTTATTATGAAAGGGAATACAACTCTTTATGGGTATTTTCTGGAATTACATTATTTTTGCAACTATTTAGCACCATAATATATATGCTCGTAGGATGTTGCTTCCTAAGACTTATATTATGTAATGATCAACCAAATTCGACCGATGATTATGAGGAAATATGAATAACTTTATTTATCTCCCTCGGTTTTTTAAATTCTTTTACCCATTTTTTTCTTTCTTTGTAGAAATCCCTTTTTTTTATTAGGAATTCCAATGGACGCCATCCATATTTCTTAGAATAAATATTATACAACATATATATATATATGGCTAAATTAAAGCACTCGTCGCGAAACTTAATTATTGGACTATCTATTCTCGTTGTCCTCACTATGTCAGTGATACCACAAATTAAAAATTTCTTATCTGATAAAAAAGATTCGAATATTGATAATTCCACTGTTACATCAGGTGAAATAACTAAACTAACTGACGCTTGGATAAACGAAGTAACAGTCGAGCAAAATCCAGAAGCTGTTCATAAATTATTCTGTTCTGATGGAAATTTAGTAGGAACCGTATCCCAAGTAAAAAGAAACGGCGAAGACATTAAAAAATATTTTGACTATTTTGCAAAATTACCTGGCATTAAGGTCCTCGCAAAAAAATATAATATTTCGGAAGTAACACCTCGCGTCTATTTAAACACCGCCTTTATTACATGGACTTGGGATGGACTCGAAGACCCTATTACCGCAAGAATGACATTTTTGTTCCGAAATAAATGCATATTTCAATTGCACTCCTCGGCATTACCTGATTTAAATAAAAGTTTATTGAAAATTAGTAATGTAGCATAATTTACTCATCATCAACATGTGTTACAGATATTTGCTTTGGTGTTATCGTCGATGTAAATCCATCTTTATATTTAGCTGTAAATATATTCCATATATCTCTTATTTTTTTAATCCATTGGAGATTCTTAGAATCATCTTCCATGTTTAAAGGAAATGCACTCGCCAAAATATTTAAAATACTGTAAATAGAATTACTTAATATTTCAGGAGCTTTGTATAAAATGCTACTTCGTTCTGCCTTTAACTCGCAAATAGTTAACAGATACGGATCCACGGTGGGAATTTCACGTATAATATCGTCAATAACGTTTTTCAGAGATAAACGGAGATTACTCATTAACTGTAATTAAGAACTATCTTTAATTTGTTTTTGTTTTCTTTTAAAATCTCCCTTTATTGTTTTTATCCAATATTCTCTTCGCCCTTTTAAACAACAGTACTCTGATCCTAAATGTATTAAATCGGTTAGGAAACTATTTCTATATGGTTGTGTAACGCGATAAGTATTTATCTCGTTCCATAACGCATAACAATCAATAATCTTTTCTCTCAATTGAAGAAGCGTATCATCTGGTCTATAATAAATTGTATCAAATGTACCCCCAAATTTTGCCCAATCATTCATTTGATTCAAATGCTCGTTCATTTGGTCGTGGGGGCGAAAAAATGTATTAATGGTACTTATAATTAAGGCAGATACAGATAAACGCAGGTTTGCTGCTGAAGAAAGTAAATCTTGGGTCGCAGCTTGCCCTGTTGTCATGGCTGTGATGAGTGTGATCGAGAGATTGAAGGGGGTTGAAACATTCGCCCAAAAAGCCGCAGCCACATATCGTTTCCACCAATAAAATCCTATATCTTTATTTAACTTTTCACAAATTTCTTGATATTGGTCTAACATTTCTGCATACTGTTCGACCTTTGTTTGATTTGGTTTAAGCAGAACTAAAATATTATTTTTCATACTATCCTGCCTCTCTTTTAGAGTACGTTGCTTTGGTTTATATGTATGATCATTAACTTCTAAGGTTACTTGTGATGCATCCGTTGTCATTGTTATATCTTATTAATGAGAAAACATAATTGTAGTAAGTGTGTGTTATTTATCTATTTATAATATTCAAGTAAATTAGTATGTTTAGTAATATAATCTTTACTCCCGAAAAAAAAAGATTTCGTAAAATAGAAAGAGGAATAGCATCACTACAAAACAGAAGAAAAAATATGCCAAGAAACGACCCCGTGCCACCAAGAAATACCCACGCGCAGTTTTCGTTTGCGCAAAAAAAAAATCCCACGCCGCCGGACCCCCCAAGAAATAATCCCGCCCCAAGAACAAAAACCCTATTTAGTAATATAATCCATGCACCAAGAAATAATCTTGGATCCCCAAGAAATAATCCCGCGCAGTCGGACCCACCAAGAAATAATCCCGCGCAGTCGGACCCACCAAGAAATAATCCCGTGCTGTGGGACCTACCAAGAAATAATCCCGTGCTGTGGGACCTACCAAGAAATAATCCAACCCC
>Ga0114999_10004349_pt1 | contig 17204 bp, 17 predicted proteins | sample ArcticOcean_MG_C_3_FD_89820 | JGI IMG/M metagenome (GOLD analysis project Ga0114999, IMG submission 89820) | Marine microbial communities from western Arctic Ocean - ArcticOcean_MG_CB8_126 | ecosystem: Environmental > Aquatic > Marine > Oceanic | place: Arctic Ocean: Canada Basin | collected...
AGGAGTTTCGTGATGCCATTGAACGGCCGCCCCCCTCGCGCGATGGCACTGGCGCGGATGTCATCAGTCGCCCGGACGAACGGGAGTACTGCGACGCTGTGCGCCGAACGGTCGAGAGGATTCACGCCGGAGACCTCTTTGAGGCCAATATCTGCCGACGACTCGAGGTCGACTGGGTGGGAGCCGCGTGGCCTCTCTACGAGCGTCTCCGTGCGTACAGTCCCGCCGAGTACGGCGCTTACTTGGAGGTCGCCGGCTGGGCCGTGCTTTCGGTCAGTCCGGAGTTGTTCCTGAAAGTGCGCGCCGGATCCGTGGAAACACGTCCTATCAAGGGAACGCGTCGACGGGGCGGCGGCGCGGAAGAGGATGCCGAACTCGTTGCGGAGCTTCTCGGTAGCGAGAAGGAGGCGGCGGAGTTGGCGATGATCGTGGATCTCGCGCGCAACGACCTGGGGCGGGTCTGCGCGCCTGGGACCGTCAGCGTGCGCGCGCACCGCGAGGTAGTCAGCTTGGCCTCTGTCCACCATACCTTCTCGGTTGTCACCGGAGAGCTAGCACCAGGTACAACGGTCCAGCGTCTTCTCCGGGCCGCGTTCCCGCCGGGCTCGATCACCGGCGCGCCCAAGATCGAGGCGATGCGGGTGGCCTACGCCGAGGAGCCGTGCCGCCGCGGAGTGGCGATGGGATCCATCGGCTGGCTCGACCCGCGCGGCGACATGGAATTGTCAGTCGCGATACGTACCGCGACGCTTGCAGACGGAATCGCGACCTACCACGCGGGGTGCGGGATCGTCGCCGAGTCGGACCCGCAGGCTGAACTCGACGAGACCGCGGCGAAGGCGCGACCGTTCCTGCAGGCGGTTGGCGATGGGTGATCGACTCGCCTACCTGGACGGAGAACTCCGCCGATCTGGCGAGATCGTGACGGCGATCGAGGATCAGCGCCTGGCGCATGACGTCGGCATTTACGAAACGCTGCTTGTGCAGAACGGCCAGGCGGGCGACGTCGCAGCTCATCTCGATCGCCTCGACGCGGCGATGGTCGGGCTTGGTCTCGATGCCGGCTGCAGTCGGGAACAGTTGGCGGATGCCATCACGGCGGTGGCGGCGAGCGCTCCGGTCGGCGTCTTCCGCATGCGTCTCGCTGTGTGCGCCATGGATCGCGCCAACGTTGTGGTCACGACCACGCCGTACGCGCCGCCCGCACCCGCCGCCTATCTCGAGGGTGTACCCGTGACCCTAGGGCGTGAGGTGACGACGGCTGTCCGTGAGCGTCAGTGGAAAACGTTGGCGGGCCGGCGTGACTTAGCTGGTGTGGGGCCCGCCGCCGCGAGCTGTTTTGATCGGCTGTACGTGAACGATTTCGGTCGGCCAGCAGAGGGGTTGCGGTCGAACATCATTGTCAGCTGTGACGGCCGTCCGACCACGCCGCCGTTGAGCGAAGGGTGCCTGCCAGGTACCGTGCGGCGACGACTACTTGAGATCGGTGCGGTGGCCGAGGGCGAGATCGAGATGAGCACGGCGCTTTCCGGAGTCGAGGTGGCCCTCACCAACAGTCTCGCTGGCGTGATCGCCGTCAGCGAGATCGATGATCATCGGTGCCGTGTTGGCACGATGGCGAACGAACTGCGATTGGCCTGGGAGGGGCTGCTCAGATGATTCGTCGGAACTTCTGGTTGTCCATGCTCCTGGTCGTGGGGCAGACCGCGACGCTACAGCCTGATATTGCGATGCCGCGGGTTGACCATCCCGGCACGCTGGCCCAGATCCTCGCGGCCGAGGATCGCCGTGTCGTGACCCCGGAATTGACTGCCCTCGCTGCCAGTGATGATCCGCGCCTGCGCGCCCGCGCTGCGCTGGCTCTTGCCAGGGTGGGTGATCCAACAACGGTCTCCCGACTCGCTCTGCTGGCGGCCGATCCGAACGCCGAAGTTCGTGCCCTGGCTGCGTTCGCGTTGAGTCGTCTCGACTATCACCTGACAGCGTCGGCGGGAGCGCTGCGCGCGTCAGCCCTCGACACGGTGATCGGACAACTCGATGACGTCCTGCCAGTTGCGGTGCAGGCGGCGCTGGCGATAGGTCTATTGGACGCGGGCGGCACCGACGTGGTGCGAGAACGACTCGCTCGCGAGGAAATCGATCCGCTGCTGGCCGCGGCGCTTCTGCACACCTGGTGGCGACTGCCCGGTGCGGACATCGCGGTGCCCGCCGCCTTCGTTGGACACCGCTCGGCCGAGGTGCGGTTCGCCGTCGCCTTCGCCATCGGCCGCCTGGACGATCCCAATGGATTGCCCGTGCTGGTCGCCATGCTTGATGACGCCGACCCGGAGGTGAAGCTGCGAGCCGCAGGCTCACTGCGCGACGTACCGGTCCGTGTCGCCGACGAGCTTGGCGTGCCGCTACTAGGAGATCGTGATCGTCGCGTGGTTTGCGCGGTTCTGGGTTGGTTCGAAACGGCGTGGTCCGACACCGCGGTGGTGGGCGATGCGGCCTTCGAAGCGGTGCTGCGTAGATCTTTCGACCGGGCGCTGCACGTACGCCGATGCGCGCTGCGCGCACTCGGCGCCGTGGGTGGCACGAGAGCGGTAGCCGTGGACCGGCTCCTCGAGGCCCTGTCCGAGCCCGAAGAGGGAGTTCGGATAGCCAGCATCGATGCACTGGTTGGCCAGGGGCAAAAGACTGTCGACGAGGCAATCAGACGGCTGCTCCCTGGGATGGAGATTACAGCGGAGCGACTGGCAGATCTGGCGACTCGACCCGCCGAGCGGGCGGCCATCGCTCGACTGGTCGCAGCTTCGAACGGAGCCGACCTGATCGACGCCTGGCTGACCCTTGGCGCCCGAAGCGGTCAGCTAACAATGTTGTCAGCGCTCGCGAGCGACGATCCGGCGACCGCCTATCTAGTAGTCATCGAGATGCCCCTCGATGATCCTGACGTTCTCGAGCTCGTCGGACAGGTGCATGCCCTGGCGCCGACGGCGAACTCACCGGAAGCGACAGCGGAGCTGGCTGATCGACTCTGGCGCCTGTACTACGACACCCCGCCCGGAGACCCTCTCCGCCATACCGCGCTGCGCACCCTGGCCACGGTGAATGGCGTCCTGGCCGAGCGCCGACGCGAGCTGATCTACGCGGATGGTGATCGGTCGATTCGGGAGTGGGCCGTGGGGGAGTGGGGCGACGAAGGGAGGGCCCTGCCTGAGCTCGCCGTCCTGCTGGCACCGCAACGAACAGGTCGAACGCCGGAGGACTATCTTGCGCTGGCGCATACCGTTATTCGGATGGAGGGCGACTTCCCGGTGGTCACGGTGGAGACCGAGCGCGGACAGGCTGTGGTTGAGCTGCGTCCGGACTGGGCGCCGCTCACCGTCGTGCAGTTCGTGCGGCTCGTCGAGGAGGGTTTTTTTGCCGGCGCCGACTTCTATCGGGTGATCGCCGGCTTCGTGACGCAGGGCGGCGGTTTAGCCGCCGGCGCACATGCTCCAGCGCTGCGCAACGAAGACGCGCCCGTGCCCTACGACCGTGGTGTCCTGGGGATGGCTCTTGCCGGGCGTGATACCGGAACCGCCCATTTCTTCTTTACTCACGCACCGCAGCCACACCTGCGTGGGCAGTATCCGGTCTTCGGGAGGGTCCTGGAGGGTCAGCGCATCATTGAACGAATCCAGCCGGGCGATCGAATGCAACTAAGCCTCGGAGTGGCGCAGTGATTCTCGAGCCGATGACCACCATCACCGACTACATTCTGGGCGCCATGGCCATCGTCCTCGGGCGGCGGCTATGGCGGCTGGGGCAGTCAGGCGGGCAGGCGTCGGTCAAGTTCTGGGCGGCCAGCTTCCTGGTTACAGCGGTAGCCGCGATCGCGGGCGGAACCTCGCACGGGTTTGCCGATGTTCTCGGAACAACCGGTCACGCCGTCCTCTGGAAGTTGACGGTCTGGTCCATTGGCTTTACTGCTTTCTTCCTGCTGCTAGCGACCGCGCACGCTGCGCTGATCGGGCGGGCCAGGCAAGCGTTGATCGTGGCAGCGGGCCTCCAGCTCGTGGTCTACTTCGTCTGGATGATCTCGCACGACGAGTTCACCTGGGTGATCGCCGGCTACCTACCCGCGGTGGTGGTGGTTCTTGTTCTGCAGTCACGCGAATTGCGTCGCGGCACGGCAGGGGCAGGTTGGCTCGTGCTCGGGATTGCAACGACTCTGGTGGGCGCCGGCGTTCAGGCCAGCGGCTTCGCGCTGCATCAGCACTTCAACCATAACGACCTCTATCACGTCATACAGATGGGAGCCACAGTCATGCTCTACAGAGGCGCCGCACTGGCACGCGACCGGGATCCGAACTCGCCATGACCAGCGTTCTTGCCGGAACCAGCGGCTACTCGTACAAGCCGTGGAGGGGTCCGTTCTATCCCGAAGATCTTCCCGACGCGCGAATGCTCGAGTACTACGCGGGGGAGTTGCCGGCGGTAGAGGTGAACAACACGTTCTACCGGATGCCGACGCAGAAGCTCATCGATCGTTGGATCGAGACCACCCCCGCGGCGTTTCGACTGGTGCTCAAGGCCTCTCGGCGCTTGACCCATCGGAAGAAACTCGAGCCGCCGCCGGATGCCCTCACCTACATGTTCGATGTCACGGCAGCGCTCGGCGAGCGTCTCGGCGGACACCTCTTCCAGTTGCCCCCCTATGCGCCACAGGACGTGGGGGCGCTACTCGCTTTCCTCGAGAGCGTGCCGCAGGGTAATCGCATCGCGATGGAGTTTCGCCACGCGAGCTGGTTTGCCGACGATACCTACTCGGTGCTAGCCGATTTCGATGCCGCGCTGGTTGTCGCTGATGGCGGCAAGGTCGAAGTGCCGCGTGTCGCGACCGCGTCGTGGGGCTATTTACGACTGCGTCGCGAGGATTACTCGCCCGCTGACCTGGAGGAGTGGTCGCGGTGGATTTCGGATCAGTCGTGGCAGTCGACATTCGCCTTCTTCAAGCACGAGGATGCGGGCGTGAGCCCGCGCCTGGCGCGGGATCTGATCGAGGCTGTTGATGCCCGATCGGTTTGATCGCCGCGCCGCCCTGCGCCTGCTGGCCATGGCAGCGGGCGGCGCTGCGGCGGGTCGCGCCCGAGCTCAGCCGGGCCGGTTCTTCGATTGGCAACCCCTTGGAAATGGCTACGTAGCGCTCGGTGGCGGTGGCAACGTGTTGCTGTGGCCGTCACCGTTCGGCGCGGTACTCATCGACGCTAAGCTGGATGGCCTCGGGCGCACGCTGCGCCGGGAGGCGGAGGCTGTGGCTGGCCCGCTGGCCGTCGTTGTTGTGACCCACCATCATGCCGACCATGCCGGCGGGATACCGGCCGTGGTGGGGGACCTCCCGGTCCACTCGCAGAGCCGAGGAGTCGGACGTAGGGTCGTTGCGGGGCGGGCCCTGAAGGAGGCCTTCGCCGAGGGCATTCCGGCCGGAATCGAGCGTCGCTGGGACGGGGCTTCGCCCGCAGTGGCCGCGGTCGTGCGGGCGGACATCGAGGCCTTTGCCCGGGCCGTCGCTCGGCTCGACGTACAGAGCTTCGCTGCGAACGTGACGTTCACCGTGGAGGACGAACTTGATATCGGCACCGATTTTGTCCAGCTTCGTCACAGTGGTCGCGCGCACACCGACAACGATGCGTGGGCACGCCTAGCGCAAGCGAACGTCCTCCACACTGGAGACCTCGTCTTCAACGGCGTGCATCCGTACATTGACGTCGATGCCGGCGGCACGACGATCGGCTGGCAGCGCGTGCTGGTCGAGGTCCAGGCCGCTTGCGACGCGGAGACGATAGTGGTTCCCGGTCACGGTGCGGTGACCGATGTCGAAGGCGTTCGCCGCCAGTGGGCGTACTTCGAACAAGTGCGTGACGCAGTCCAGGGAGCGATCGACGCGGGCCGGAGTAGGGAAGAGGTTGTGGCCGCGCCACCCGCGTTCTTTGCTTCGTTGCCGACATCCCGCGCCGCGGAAAATCTCGGCATCGTCTTCGACGAACTCGGGGGATAAGGGAGTCGATCCCTCCGGCCTGATCGCATGATCGATGGATCATAATGATTCCAGTCTCTTGATCGCGCCCGTTTCCCCGGAGTCGTATCGATGAAGTTGTTGGCGATAGTTTCCGTTGCAGGACTGGCGCTCCTTGCCCCGATCGCGATGCCCCAGCAGGAGGTTGCTCGACTCCAGCAGGAGGTCAATAACCTGAAGTTTAGGTTGGACTATGAGACCGATCGCCTGGAACGCCGTCTCGAAGGGCTCGAGCGACAGGTGCAACAGGCGCAGTCGCGGGCACCCGTGAGCACGATCGCTCCGCCAGTTGTCGCCGTTCCGGTACCGACCGGCGACGAGATCGTGGTCCGCCGTCTCGTGGTGACCGATGACTCCGGCAATATTCGTGGCGTGCTGGGGGTCAGCGATACCTTCGGCCCGATGTTGGGCTTGCTCAACGCTCGCGGCGACGTCGTGGGTCTATTCGCCGCGCCAGATGAGGGCTCGCGACTGGAGTTGTTCGATGCGGCGGCCACGCGCCGAGTTCTCCTGGGGCATCAGGATGGAGCTGTGCTCGAGCTGAGCGATCGCGACGGCGAAACGACGGTCCGACTGCCGCCGGAGCAGCGCTAGGTCGTTCAGGAACTTCTGCCGCGGTCCGGCAAACTACACACAAGCGGAGCATGCGACACTAGGGAGTTCCCACGGCGCCCGCGGAGGCTTCGAGGGCGCCGATTCAAAACGTGAGTACAGGCCTACGAGAGGAGCAGGTGGATGACAGTTGCAAGCGGTTCGATGCGTGAGTTCGGCGTGCCGGCTACCTGCGAGCACAAGTTCTGCCCCGACGGCGGGCTCATGTCGAGCGCGGGGATGAAAACCAAGGCGACCGGTTTCATGCTCCAGGCGTTGTTGCGACCACTGGGGTCCTGATCTTGCTCGGGTCGCTGGCGGGGGTCTTCGTCTTCTCGTCCGCAACGAGCGGAGCGACCGCGCGGTGCGCTATGGGGTGCCGGTAGGCAGGCCGCCGCTCAGCGCCAGGAGCGCCAGGGGAAGGCCGAAAAAGAGAAGCGCCACGTAGACCAGTGCCAGCATCCGGCGACGGGCCGCGAGAGCACCCAGGCGCCGAGCTAGGGCCAGCGGAATAGCACGCAGTTGCGGGATGCCGTAGATCAGCAACGTTGCGATCAGGTTGAATAACAGGTGGGCCATCGCCACCGTAACGGCCGCAGGTTCGCCGGTTGCCAGGGCGGCAAGGATTGCCGTGATGGTGGTGCCGATGTTCGCGCCCAAAGTGAACGGGAACATCTGCTCGAGCGTGATGACGCCTGCGCCTACCAGCGGCACGAGTACGGACGTTGTGACCGAGCTGCTCTGCACACCCACCGTCACGACCGTGCCAACGCCAATGGCCCTGAGACTGGTGCGGAAGAGCGTCCGTTGAATGAGCTCGTCGGTTGCCGTGCCGAGACCGGCGCGTAGAACATCAACCAGTAGCTTGAGAGCGACGATGATCATCGCAAGGCCGATAACGAGGGTGAGCGTGCCGGAGCCCCCGGTCAGGCCGGAGAGCCACTCGGCGGCGGGGTGAACCGCGGCCTTCAGCGGGTTGAACAGCTTGATTCCTCCGGCCCCCTCGAGGACCGACTCCATGGCGCCCGCGGCGCGTCCCAGGACCCCGGTCGCCACCTGCAGCGGTAAGAGTATGAGCACGGCCATCCAGTTGAAGAAGTCGTGGATGGTCGCCCCGGCGAACGCTCGTTCGAATTCCTCACTACGTCCCATATGGCCGAGCGCCACGATCGTGTTGGTCACGGTCGTCCCGATGTTTGCGCCCATGATGATGGGAATGGCGCCATCGATCGTCAGGGCTCCAGCGGCGACAAGGCCCACGGTGATCGAGGTGGTCGTAGAGGAACTCTGGATCACGCTGGTCGCGAGCAGACCGATAATGAGGCCCACGAACGGGTTCGACGTCGTAGCGAGAAGGGCCTCCGCGAAGCCGCGCCCCATGAGCTTGAACGAGATCCCCATCAGGTCGAGTCCGACGAAGAAGCCGTACAGCAGGAGCGCCAGCATCAGCCCGCGGCGGATGGACTCGGCTCGGGTACTCATTGGACTGCTGGGGTTCCCTCGGCGATGGGTGTCTCCGACTGCCGGCAGGTTACTCCACAAGATTCCGGGCCGCGCGTCGTTCTCCTTAAGGATGTCGTTAAGAAAAATGGCTTTGCTGGCGGCGGCTGGCTACGGCATCGGCAGAGACTTCGAGTCAACGAGAACCTTAATGATCCCTGGCCTGCGGGCTTGTGCCAGCGCCTGGTTCGCGTCGGCCAGAGCGAACCTCGCATCGACCAGGTCGGCAACCTCGATCGCGCCGCGAGACAGCGCCTCAAGAGCAGGCTCGAACGGACCACAACGGGATCCGACCGTGGTGATCTCGTTGACCACCAGGATCGAGGCGTCGATCTCCGATGGTGGAGGGAACGTGCTCTTGAGCACCAGCGTTCCCTCCGGGCGCAGTGCGGCGCACGCGGTCGCGAAGCCACTCGGGTTGCCACTGCACTCCACGGCCACGTCGAAGGTGCCGCGCGCCGCTCCGCCTGCTTCAATGCCAAGACTCTCGAGCCGTGCGAGCTTCGACGGGTGGCGTCCGACAACGCTCACGGCTCGTCCAGCCGAGTGCAGGGCGCGCGCCGTCAGCTGGCCAAGACGTCCGTCCCCGACGACGAGCACCGCGGCAGCCTGCGGCACGTGGTCAGCGACGTGGAATGCTGCCGCTAGTGGCTCGACAAACACCGCGTCAGCGTCTGACACGGAGGCGGGCACCCGGTGCAGGTTGCGCTCGGGGAGCACGAGGTACTCGGCGAAGGAGCCGTTGAGTTCGCGGATGCCGAGAGCGCCGCGGCGCGGGCAGTGTCGGCTGTTTCGTTGGCACTGATCACACTCGCCACAGCCAATGTTGATCTCGCCCACAACGCGCTGCCCGAGCCACGGCTCGGATCCCTCGATCACACGCCCCACGAACTCGTGGCCGAGGATCCCAGTGAATTCCGCGTAGCCGTCCAGGATCTGCAGATCAGTGCCGCAGACCCCGCTCAGGCCGACCTCGATCAGCGCCCACCCGGGCTTGGGCGTGGGCCGGCGGATATCGTCGCGCACCACGGCGTTGCCGTTCTCGACCCACAGGCCCCGCATGGTGCTAAGGTCAGCCGCCATATGCACTCGCTCTACGACATCGACAAGGCGCGCGACAGGATCGCCGCGATTGCCCTGAGAACGCCCGTCGTTGATTCGCCGTGGCTGTCTGATCATACCGGCGCCCAGGTTGCGCTCAAGCTCGATTCACTGCAACGGACAGGCTCCTTCAAGCTGCGGGGCGCTGCCAACAAGATCCTGTCGTTGACCGCGGAGCAGCGGTCCCGGGGTGTCGTCGTGTGCTCCAGCGGGAACCACGGTCTGGCGACTTCTTTCGTGGCGAACACGTTGGGGATCCGGGCGGTCATCTGCGTTCCCGAGTGGGTCGACCCGGCGAAGCTGGCGGCCATCCGCGAACTCGGCGCCACGGCCGTCGTGATGGGCGCAACGATGGAAGAGGCCGAGGCGGAGTCGCTACGACGGGCCCGAGACGATGGGCTCGAGTACGTGCACCCGTTCGACGACCCCGACGTTATTGCAGGTCAGGGCACACTCGGAGCTGAGCTGGTCGAGCAGCTGGTAAAAATCGATATGGCGCTGATACCACTCTCGGGAGGGGGTCTTATCGCCGGCGTTGCTTTGGCGCTCAAAGCGGCGCAGCCTGGGGTCCGGATCGTGGGCGTCTCGGCAGCCGCAGCGCCAGTGATGGCGCGCAGCGTGGAAGCGGGCGAGCTAGTGCGCCTGCCCGAGGAAGACACAGTCGCCAACGCACTCGCCGGGAATCTCGGCCCGCAGAACCATCACACGCTGGCGTTGGTGTCGGAGCTGGTCGACGAGTACACCGAAGTCAGCGAGGAGGAGATCGCGGCGGCGATGCGATCGCTGTATCGCGAGCATCGTGTGATGGCGGAGGGCGGCGGCGCCGTGGGAGTAGCCGCGCTCCTTGCCGGGCGGCTCCCTGTAGCGGGCAGCGTCGCGGTTGTAATCTCCGGCGGGAACGTTGATTTTAAGAGGTTTTCGGAGATCTTGGACGGTATTTAGTGGGCTAAGTGATCAACGGTGTTCATTAAGGGTTTAAACTACGTTACCGGTTCGCGTTTAATGGGGTAGAACATTCTTCTGCCTGGCGGCGACATGCGCGCCGCGCGGAGGCGAGACCATGAGTGAAGGCCGTAGCGAACTCGAGAACGCGCTTGATGTCTGGGAGCAGCGCCATGTTGTGGCGGTTCGCGCGAAGCGCGAAAGCCGAGGTGGTAATGCCCTTCCTGTGCGCTGCCGTCCAGGAGCTCGACCGCTTCCGCGCGGGAGGCGAAACGGCGGTGGCTCCCGCTGAGGTTGCCCCGACGCCGGTTGTCGAGGCGGCCACACCGTCGCCGTTCGGCGGCAACTTCGGCTCCGACGAGTCCGAGGTTGGGCAAGACGAAATTGAAGCGCCGACCGAGTTCCCGACGAATGCGTTCCAGCCTCGCGGCATTGCCGCGCTGATGGATCAGGACGAGGACGAGGCGGCGGCTGCCAGCTAGAGCTACATGAGGGCGCGCAGCTTGGTCGCTAGCATGAAATTGCCTGCGACCTTGATGCGCCCCATCATGAAAGCAGTTTGCGGGTCGACGCTGCCGGTCATGATGCCGGCGAAGTCTTTCTGACTGACACTGATAACGCAGTCGGCGGCGTCACTCGTGCCCGTGGCCACGCTCCCTGGCGGGTTTTTGAGGTCTACCACCCAGGAACCGCCGTCGTCGCCAGCGATATCGAACTGGAAAATAGCGCTGACCTCGTCGACGAGACCGGGTTGGGCGGCGACCTTCTGGGTCATCTTTTCGAACAGTTCGGCTGGCTGCATCGGGTCTCCAGTGGGTGGTGCGCGCGATCGGGACGTCGCGGGCACCATGGTAACCTTCGTCGATAATGGGCGTGGGGGAAAGAACGCGCGTCGCCGTCCTGATGGGCGGTGTCAGCAGCGAGCACGATGTGTCGATCTGCACCGGGCTTAACGTGCTCGACGTGTTGGATCCGGAGCGGTATTCCGGGGTGCCGGTTTACGTGCAACGCCACGGCGCATGGGCGTTTGGACATCGTCCGGCGCTGCCATCGCTCGAAGCGGATCATGGCGAAAGCCCGACGGCACAAGCTGTAGCGAATCCTCCTGAGGCCTGTTCGGCAGGCATCCTCGAACAGCTGCGCGAGAGCGCCGACGTGGTGTTCATTGCTCTGCACGGGCCCGGCGGCGAGGACGGCACGGTGCAGTCGCTCTGCACCATTGCGGCGGTTCCGTTTACGGGATCCGGCGTGTTGGCTTCGGCTCTGGCCATGGACAAGGCAGTGAGCAAGCGTCTGCTCCGTGCCGCCGGGATTCCACTGGCCCTCGACGTTGTCGTGGATGCTGGTACACTCCCGGAGGAGATCATCGCGCGCGCTGCCGAGATCGGGTATCCGTGCGTCGTGAAGCCAGTTCGCGGCGGGTCTTCTTTTGCGACCGCGGTGGCTCACAATCAGGCAGATCTTCTTCCTGCGGTTGCAGTGGCCTGCGAGTCGGGCCCGGCGATGGTCGAGGAGTTTCTGGCCGGGATAGAGGTCACGTGCGGTGTCCTGGGTGGCGGCGCGGAACCGACCGAGGCGTTCCCGCTGACCGAGATCGCGCCCGAGGCCGAGGGCTTCTTTGATTTTCGCGCCAAATACACAGCCGGCGCGTGCACCGAGATAACGCCGGCGCGAGTCGATGCCAACGTTGCCGTCCTCGTTCAGGAACTATCTCAACAGGCTCACAATGAACTCGGTTGCGAGGGCTGTTCGCGCAGCGATTTCATCATCACCGATGCGGGGCCGCGCATGCTGGAGCTGAACACCATCCCGGGCATGACAGAAACGAGCTTGATGCCACAGGGTGCTGCGGCCGTGGGCATCGATTTCGCGGCGCTCGTCGAGCGGCTACTTCACTCCGCGCTCAGCCGCGGGCTATAGCGGCGCGACCAACTCAGTCACGCAGTCGTGCTGCGCGCCAGACCGCCGGCTGCAGGAACACCAGCACCGTGATCACCTCCAACCGCCCGATCCACATGTTCAGGAACAGCACGACCTTCGAGATCAACGGGAAACTCGCGTAGCTCCCCATGGGGCCGACGATCGAGTAACCGGGTCCGATGTTGCCCAACGTCGCGATCGAGGCGGTGATCGCGGTCATCAGGTCCGCCCCGAAGAAGGCAAGCGCGACCACGCTCACGGCGAACACCAGAAGGTAGAGCAGCAAGAACGTGATGATCGCGCGCAGGACCTTGTTGGGAACCACTTTGCCGTTGTAGCGCACGGCGGTGACTACCTGCGGATGCAGAACTCGAAGAAGCTCCGCTCCCGCGTACTTCACGATCAGAATGGCGCGCACGATTTTCGGGCCACCCGCTGCTGATCCCGCGGAGCCGCCAACGAACATGAGCACGAGCAGAATCACCCGCGCCTGGTCGTTCCACAGGTTGAAGTCGTCAGTCGAGAATCCGGCGGTGGTGATGATCGACACTACCTGGAAGGTTGCCTGGCGCAGGACGGTCATCGGCGGAGCATCCACCAGCACGCGGAGACTCGTCTCGGCGGCCAGATAGTCCGTCGAAGGGTCGCGATTGAACGGCAACAGAACATAGGTGAGAAGCAAGGTCGCGACGACCACGATTACCGCGTAGGTGCGGAACTCCTGATCACGGAACAATGCCATCGGGCGCCCGCCGAGGGCGCGGTACTGGAGCGAGTAGTTCGCGCCAGCGAGGAAGATGAAGGCAATGAAAATCCACTCCGCCGCTGCGTTGTCGTAGCCGCCAATACTCTGTGGGTTTGGCGAGAACCCGCCAGCCGCCACGGTGGTGAGCGAGTTGCACACCGCGTCGAAGAGCGGCATGTCGAAGAAGTAGAGCAACGCGACCTGCACCGCCGTCAATCCCACATACAGGCCCCATAGCGCAATCGCGGTGTGACGCACGCGTGGTGTCAGGCGATCCTCATCGGGTCCAGGGGCCTCGGCGAAGAACATCTGGCGCCCGGCGATGGCGAGTTTGGGCAACACCGCGATGAACAGTGCGATCACGCCCATGCCGCCAAACCACTGCGTCATGCTGCGCCACAGATAGATCCCTTCACTGAAGGCGGAGAAGTCCGTGAAGATCGTGGCTCCGGTGGTGGTCAGTCCCGACATCGACTCGAACAGCGAGTCCATGACGCTTAATCCCGCCCATGCGTAAGGGATAGCGCCGAAGAAGGAGACCACCAGCCAGGCCGAGGCGACAACCGCGATCCCCTCCATGCGACGCATTTCGACGCCGCGGGAGTAGCCGCGCCGGGCGTATTCTCCAACGCCGACCGCTGCGATCGCGGCGATCAAAAAGCCCAGGGATTCATCCCAATTGCCGTATCCCCAATCCACAAACATCGGGACAAGCAGCGAGGCACCAAATGCTCGGAGGAGTAGGCCGACGGTATGAGCGACCAGGCGAAGGCGCATCTCAGAACAGCTTGTCGAGTGCGTCTTGGGCGGCTTCCGTGGCGAACACGAGGAGCTGATCGCTGGGCTCGACGCGATCGTCGCCGTGCGGCACGATCGTACGGTCGCCGCGAGTGATCGCCACGATGATCGAGCCCTCGATGCGAGGCAGGTCCTTGACCTCCGCGGACCCGAAGCTGGCGGGCACGTCGATTTCCAGCACCGCGGCCTTGCCGCTCTCGACGGTCGCCAGCAGCCGGTGGCCGCCGTCCTGCAGTGAGTTCAGGACCACGTTCATCGCCGTGACCATTGGATTGAGAGGGACGTCGATGCCGACCCGCTCGAAGAGTGCGACGTTCTCGCGCTTATTGACCCGCGTAATGATCTTGGGGACGCCCATCTGGCTCGCGAGGAGTGAACAGAGCAAGTTCTTCTCATCGTTGCTCGTTACGGACACCAAGACGTGGGACCGACCAACCTGCTCGGACTCGAGCAACTCGAGGTCAGTGCCGTCGCCCCGCAATACGAGAGTGTTCTTCAGTTCGGCCGCGATTTCCTCGGCCCGATTCTTGTCCGATTCGATGATCTTGAGTCGCAAGCCGGGCTCACGCTCGAGCTTTTTCGCCAGTGTAAGACCAACCGTGCCGCCACCAACGATGATGACTTCGCGCTCCTTGGGGGTGGCCTTGTCACGCGGTTTGATGAAGCGATCCTCGAGCTCTCTGAGAGCACGACGTCCGCCCATGAAAGCGACGCGGTCGCCCGTCGCCAGTTCCGTCTTGCCCGAGGGCACGAACAAGTCTTCGCCCTTGCGAACGGCAACTGCGAGGACGCCCCGCGGCAATCCAAGTTGCGGTAGGGCACCGACGAGGCCGGAGTCCGACTCCACCTTGAACTCCATGAGCCAGATACGTCCGCCAGCGAAGACCTCCACGTCGACAGCGCGGGGTACGAGGACGATCCGCGCGATCTCCTCGGCGAGCATGTATTGCGGCCACACGATCCGATCGATGGCGAGCGCGCCATCACCTTCGCTGATGCCGGCAAACGACTGCACATACGCCTGTCGCGAGACGAAGCAGGTCGTCGACGCCGCGCCCATTCGTTTGGCGGTCATGGCGGCGATGATGTTCACCTCGTCGGATTCGCCACAGGCGATGAAGGCGTCGGCGTTCTCGACTCCTGCCTCGCGCAGAGTCTCGGGGTGCGTCGCGTTGCCGTGCATGACCTGGAGGTCGAGCTGGTCGAAGCGCTCCGCCTTTTCGCGGTCGTCTTCGATCACCACGACGTCATGATTGCGATGCATCGCCCGTACGAGCTGCTGGGCGATGTCGCCGTCTCCGGAGATCACGATCCGCATGCGGGTCCTTTATCCTTGGCGCGTCGCGTGGCCAGGGCGGTCGCGCGTCACGAGCACGCTTACATTATTGTGCCACCGACCCGAGTCCACCGCTGCCTTTCCGGCACGGTCGAGCTGTGAAATTCCGCGCGCCGCGGCTGAATGGCGGTCGCGCGCTCTGCCAGGAAACGAGCGATGAAAAGACCGGTCAGAGCGCTGCTAGCGATTGTCGTCTGCGCGGCGGTGGCTTGCGCCCCCGTGGCGCCAGTGGGCGAAACCACGGGGGAGAGGGCCTACAGCACAGAGAACCTCAACGCTGTGCTCTGGGCACAGACGTCCGCAGAGTACAAGGCCAGCGCCCGCCAGGCCTACGCGCTGGCGACATCGATGCTTTCGATCGCGCTCGCGGATCCCACTTGGACCACAGTACTCGAGCAGCAAAGTAGCGACCTGACCGGTTTGCCGCCGGCGGTGATTCTCGATGTCGACGAGACCGTGTTCGACAATTCACCCAACCAGGGCAGACAGATCGTGGACGATGCGGACTTCGCCACGGACACCTGGCACGCATGGGTTCGCGAGGAGCGCGCCGGACAGGTTCCGGGCGCGCTTGCCTTCACGCAAGCCGCGGCGAGCATGGGAATCTGCGTGTTCTACGTGACGAACCGTCGACACGAAGTCGAGGACGCGACCTGGAACAACCTGCAGGTGCATGGATTTCCCCTCGATCCGGATGTTGACACCATCCTGACTCGCGACGAGCTCCCGGAGTGGGGGAGCGACAAGGGGACGCGGCGGGCTCATGTGGCTTCCGGTCACCGGGTCTTGCTCCAGCTCGGTGACAACTTGGGCGACTTTCTATCCGGCGTCGACGTTGACGGTGGCGCGCGCGCTGTGATGGTGACAAGTCATGCTGACTACTGGGGGCAGCGCTGGATCATGTTGCCCAATCCGCAATACGGCTCGTGGGACGGCGCGCTAATTGATTTCGATTTCGGACTCGATCGCGCAGCCAAAAGGACTCGGAAACTCAGGGCGCTCGATACGGGGCGCGAGGAAGCCAGATGAGCGACGCGACAGAGAGCATGGTCGGCAAGGTAGCCATCGTTACCGGAGCAACCAGCGGCATCGGAAGCGCCACCGCAATGAAGCTGGCCGGAGTAGGCGTCAAGTTGCTCGTGACGGGCCGGTCGTCGGGAGAGCTGCGCGAAACGGTCGCTGCGATCGAGGCCGGTGGCGGCGTTGCCACGTCCTGGGCCGGTGACCTGACGGCCGCGGACGCTCCCCAGGAACTCGTTGCCGCCGCGGTGGGCAAGTTCGGGCGACTGGATATATTGGTCAACTCTGCTGGGATCATCGGTACTGGAACCGTGGAAACCACAGATGACGCCGCATGGACAGAGATGATGACGATCAACGTCGATGTGCCGTTCCGCCTCATCCGGGAAGCAGTGCCGTTCTTGAAGGTCGAGCGGGGATGTGTGGTCAACGTCTCGTCGATTACTGGTGTGCGTGCGTTCCCCGGTGTTCTGGCGTATTGCGTGAGCAAGGCGGCGGTCGATCAGCTCACGCGGTGCGCTGCCCTCGAGCTCGCCGCACAGGGCGTGCGCGTGAACGCGGTCAACCCGGGCGTCGTCGTGAGCCAGTTGCATCGCCGCGGTGGAATGGATGAGGCTGCCTACGCCGAATTTCTTGAGCACAGCGCCGGAACACATCCTCTGGGCCGTGTGGGCAAACCCGATGAGATCGCGGATGCGATCCTCTTCCTCGCCGGTGCGGCGAGTAGTTGGATTACTGGTGAAACCCTCAGCGTCGATGGCGGTCGCCATCAAACCTGTGCGCGGTAGGAACATGAACGACATCGAAAAAAACATCGAACGTGGTGCAATGCGTGACGTCCCCTATATGGGCGTGATCTTCGTCGTTGATGAGGCTCACAAGCGCGGCTTCTGGAACGGCCATCCCGACTGGAGCAACCTCGGGCAGGGACAGCCAGAGATTGGTCCGATGCGTGGCGCGCCGGAGCGACTGGGGCACGTAACCCTCGCGCCCGAGGACCATGCCTATGGACGGCTCGAAGGCACCGATGAACTGCGCGAGGCAATCGCCGCGCACTACAACCGGCTCTACCGTCGCGGCAAAGCCTCGCAGTACACAGCGGAGAACGTCTGCGTCGCCTCGGGTGGTCGCCTGGTACTGACCCGTGCGATGGCCGCGCTCGATGCGGTCGCCGTGGGCTATCAGCTACCCGACTACACCGCCTACGA
>Ga0114999_10004354_pt1 | contig 17193 bp, 12 predicted proteins | sample ArcticOcean_MG_C_3_FD_89820 | JGI IMG/M metagenome (GOLD analysis project Ga0114999, IMG submission 89820) | Marine microbial communities from western Arctic Ocean - ArcticOcean_MG_CB8_126 | ecosystem: Environmental > Aquatic > Marine > Oceanic | place: Arctic Ocean: Canada Basin | collected...
GTGATAAACGCGAGTTGGTCTGGGGTCGGCTTTTCTCAAACCTTGCTTAACGCAATAGAAGAAACACGTGAAGCCGGGATTTTGTTTGTCGCTGCAGCGGGTAATTTTTCCAGTGATAATGATTTAGCCCCTCTTTTCCCGGCGAGTTTCGTGCTTGATAATATCGTAAGCGTGGCAAGTTCCACGCGGAAGGACGAGGTTTCACAATTTTCAAATTTTGGGGAAAGTACCGTCGATATCGTAGCTCCCGGTTCTGCGATATTTACTACGTTTAACCGGACGGACTCCGATTATGTAACGCGCAGCGGCACCTCGATGGCAACCCCTTATGTGAGCGGTGTAATTGCGCTCTTAAAGGCAAGATTTTCAAGTGAGAATCACGAGACTCTGATCAATCGTCTCCTGGTGGGGGGTGACAAAGTAAGTGGAACACAGGATAAAGTAAGGTCGGGTGCGAGGGTCAATTTATCTGGATCTCTCAACCTGGATACGGTACCTGCACTTCCCGATTTCATAACACCTTTGAGAACTCAGGCTGCTAGTGGAGGGGGAAGTGTGATTTTTCATGTCGAAGTCAGCGGCGATCCTCCTTTGACCTATAGCTGGTCAAAAGATGGACAACCCATCCCCGATGCCTCGCAAAATTTCCTCGTTGTCGAAGATATAGATATTAGTAAAGAAGGTGTCTATAAGGTTAAAGTCGCGAATGATTTTGGTCTGAATAGCAGTAGCGCCAGCCTCTTCGTTGCCACGGTGAGGCCCGAGTTGGGCCCCGCACTCGAGGCCCCGAATTTCAACTGGAGAAGTGTTGGTTTCGCTCTCTGGTTTAACCAGACGGACGTCACACGGGATGGCGTTGACGCGGCGGCGAGCGGTCTTATCAGTGATGGGCTGATCTCTCAGTTTGAGACTTCGGTTCAAGGACCCGGTGCAGGTTCTTTCAGGTGGCGGTCTTCGTCGGAAGTTTTATTCGATTATCTTCGTTTCGCTATTGATGATGAACAGCAGATTTCCATTTCAGGAATTAATGATTGGAGCAAAGAGACCTTTTCCATACCCGAAGGGGAGCATGTCCTGTCTTGGGCTTATACCAAAGATGAAAGTTTATCCGTCGGTAATGATCGTGGTTACGTGGACAACTTTGTCTTTAGTTCCGAAAATATCATAGCTCCGCAGATCGTTTCTGAAACGATAAACAAAGTGGCAAACCCCGGGGCCAATATCGATTTTTCAGTCACAACGACAGGCACAGATCCCTTAAAATACCAATGGAAAAAAGATGGAGGAGTCTTAGCAGGGGAGACTAAGCCAGTGTTAAATCTGACGGCTGTGAATACAGCTGATACCGGCGCCTATCGTGTTGAAGTATCAAACACGGGAGGAACAGCAATGAGTGATACATTCAATCTCAGTGTCCAGGATTCGAATAACGCATTGTCTCTTGCATTGGACAATAATGAATGGCCCTGGAGAAATGGAAGTGACACAAAATGGTTTAACCAGGATACAATCGCGCTCGATGGTTTTGATGCACTGCAGAGTGGGAGTATATCCAATAATGAATCGTCAACATTTGAAACGACGGTCATCGGGCCTGGGATTATTACTTTTTATTGGAAAGTATCTTCTGAGGATGGAAATGATGCGCTTGCTTTTGTCATCAATGATCTAGCTCAGGAATCTATATCCGGTGAAGTTGAATGGCAGCAGGTTGCTTTCGCGGTAGCAGCGGGTTCAAATGTCCTACGGTGGGTATACGCAAAAAATGAAAGTTTATCTTTGAGAGCTGATTCCGGCTGGATCGATAAGTTTACATTTAATTCAATAGACTCAGCGTTTCCATCCATAGTACGGCAGCCAAAAAATACCCTCGTCTTTCTGGGGGACAGTTTAAGCTTAAGCGCAGATGCCACGGGCGCGCAGCCGTTAACTTATCAATGGCGAAAGAATGAGAGTGCCCTTCCAGGCGAAATTAATAATTCCATTGAGATAACGGCAAATAGCAAAACTGTCGGAGGCATCTATTCCGTTGAAGTGACTAACAGTAATGGAAGTGTGATCAGTGACCGATCTTCCCTCGTCGTCTTTAATGAAAGTGACCCACTGGGACAGGCGCTCGAGCTGTCTGAATCAACTTGGCAGACAGCTGGCAGTAGCAACTGGTTTCCCCAAGCGGTTATTAATCGCGACGGTGAAGACGCCCTGCAAAGCGGAGCAATTGGGAATGGTCAGTTCTCCGAGTTTAGTATTAACTTAGAGGGTTCACGCACCTTATCCTTCTGGTGGAAAGTCTCATCTGAGCTGAATCATGATTATTTACGTTTTTATATCGATAACACGAGACTGGCGGAGATTTCTGGATTATTAGATTGGCAGCAGCGACATATTATCATTCCCGAAGGGCTGCACAATCTTCGATGGATCTATGAAAAAGATTTCGACCGCTCGTTAGGTCAGGACACGGCATGGGTAGATAATATTTCCTTTAACCCTGCATCGGACTCTATTAACCCCGCGCTCGATACGGAGGGCCTCCTATGGAATACGGGTGGAGACGCATCCTGGTATCCACAGGAGATTACTACGTTTGACCGGGAAGAAGCATTACAAAGTGGTAATATCACTCATGGTGAGGAAACCTGGGTGGAGACAAGAGTCATTGGACCAGGAATCCTATCCTTTTGGTGGCGCGTTCATTCAGAAGAAGAGCATGATACCCTGGGGTTTTATTTTGATGATGAGCTCGTCGAGGAAATTTCCGATAACACGGGCTGGCAGCGAAAGAGTTGCAGTATGGGAGGTGAGGCACATACTTTGCGCTGGCGTTATGCTAAGAATGCAACACGCAGCAGCGGTCAGGATGCTGCATGGCTGGATCAGGTATTTTTTCTCGGTTCGGTTGCTCCATTCGACAACTGGAAGGCGCGACACTTCACCTCGGCTGAGATCAATGATCCGCTTATAAGCGGTAATCTTGCTGATGCCGATGATGATGGTGTGGCCAATATTCTTGATTACGCCTTAGGACAAGATCCGCGATTTGCTGATCGATTGGGACATCCCACGGTCGCAACCGTTAAAATCAATAATGCAGAGTTCCTGACCCTGACATACCGACGTAATAAATTGGCAACCGATATTGATTACCGCGTTGAAGTATCCAACGACTTAAAAGTTTGGGACTCATCAACGGGATCTACGGTTGAATTCGGTGTGACAAATCTCGATGCGGAGACAGAGCTTGTTGTCGTTCGCGACAGCCTTCCGATCTCAAATTTTCCTAAAAGATTTATGCGGCTGCGTGTAGAGGAAAAAGACTGACGTTTGTAAATCTTCATCTGCGTCGATCCTGATATTTACAACAATAACAAGGTGGAACGCGCTGTCCCTAGCGCGGTTGAATATGTCGTAATTGAAGAAGCGTGCTAGGGACAGCCCGCTCCACCTTAAATCGGGAGGGACGAAGATATTTATCCAACCAACACACCCTAAAGCTTAGTGCTTTGGGATAGTTTTGGGGGCTACATGTTCTTTATATAAGTGAGGACCCGAGGTGATCCTCCACTTCGTGTTATAAAATACGCCAACCTCGACATCGGTTAATACAGGGTAGGGTGCTTCTTTGATCTCATCCAAATTTATAGATATTATATTTCTACCTTGATGAAAGACGCTCGGGTCATCAATTTTCATCTGCCAGAATTCCTGTGCGGGGGGAGTAATAGCGGATTCCGCGATAATCGAAACTGAGCTTTCGAGGCGACGATCACTGATAACTGTCAGATGGTCTTTAGCAGGACCAAAAGATATTTCTTCTCCGTTTATGGAGACCCTTAGCTTTTGATCTGGTTGGAGCTTTCTGAATCCCAGTCTTAAACCCGTGTATCGCAGATCCATCGCCGTTGATGGATTATTAAAATCTTCTCCGATCAATAATTTAAAATCATAGGTTTTGTTGCCCTTAAGCTCTGCTGAGAGTTGTCTGTCATATATTTCAGGTTCTTCTCTGTCCTGGTAGTAGCCGTGAGTTATTCGATAAACCTTAGACTGTCGGTTGAGACTGGCGGGACTGGAGAAGTAGGACAGCAACTGGGGATCACCTGTGCTCATGTTGAAGGTATACATGCCATTGACACCAAGAGCCCAGTAGTTGGCCGCCGCAGCGCGCATCAATTCCGGGGTAATTCTATTAGCGGGTTTACTCGCGTAGGTATCGATAGACGGGTTTTCGCTGAATGGAAACGCCCACCCCATTGTTTGGTTCAGGCTAGGGTAGACAGCGCAGTTAGCTTCATGTCCCAGTTTTATAAATTCTTCTATCTGCATATCAAATGAGGTTCCCATTCTCGGTGAGGGAACGAGAACATCGACGAGGCGTTTTTCCATCCAGCTCTTAATGTCTAAGCCGATCCAATTACATCGCTTTAACGAGCTGGCGATTCGAGTCATAAGATAATATTTTCTTCCATTTTTCTCACCCACGCTGTCCAGACGCTCGCGTACTTTTTCTACAAGATCGGTAATAAGATGCCCTTTATGGAAGCCTTCATTAAAAGGAAAGTAATAAAATGAGCGTGTGAAATCCAATTCTATACCGTCCATGATATCCTGGTAACGATCTATAATTTCATAAATCACCTCCAGGCGATGTTGGCGAACTTCCTCATGACTATAGTCGAGAAGATTAGCATAGTTGGGATTGCTTTTTAATGGAGACTCACCATTTGCTCCAATTCGAAGATGAGGGTTTTGTACCCAGAATGCGCCGGTTGTTGGATTATTAAATGGATCAATATTTACAAAATGGCCGTCATTCATGCGATAACTCGGAAAGAAATAAAGGCCAAGTTTTTTGGCGCGCTCGCCCGCCACGCGGGGCCCGTCGAATCCAGCTATATTCAGTGCTTTCCCCGAACGTAGGCGAAAGTTGAAGAAGGGATGACTATCCATGGATGTCTCTCTCCATCCCCAGTGCACACCGACCTTCGATGGGTACTGGAGGAGATCGGATGTCGAACACACGCAATAGGCAAGCGTTCTTAAGGGTTTTCCCGCAGCGGTATCAATATGGTATTCAATTCTTCGCGCAGCCGTTTCAGGATCTAAACTGTTAAATGTGATTCCCCCATCAATGTTAAAAATTACCCCGAAGTCTGGTAATGGTTTTTCCGGGGATTGAATAGGTGTCGCAGCCGTAGATTGGCTGTGGGTCACAACTAACAAAAAACAAAAAGTTAATTTAGCTAAAACACTATCTGTTTTCATATTCAAGTGTAGTTAAAGGATTCAGGTCGACAAACTTAGATTTATCTTATCGGCGGTGCTGAGACCGGCAAGCAGGCATTTTCCCACGGCCACGCCCGTGCGGTAACTTCCAGAAATGTAAAGGTTAGGATTATCGCTTTCGATTTCCTCAATTATTTCCAAATAGCGGTTATGACCGATATTGAATTGAGGTATAGCATTATGCCAATGGAATTGTTTGAAGTAGACAGGATCACCTTTTATCCCAAGGAGTTGGTCGAGATCGTTTATGACTAAAGATTTTTGCTCATCTAATGGCGCTGTTGCTACATCGGGTTGTCGCGCGCCGCCAATAAAAGTGGTTAAAAGAACATGACCTTCAGGAGCGTGGGAGGGAAAAACGGATGAGGTAAAGAGCGTTCCCAGGATATTCATCTTCTCCTTTTCCGGTACGAGCATCCCAAAGCCATCTAAGGGATGCTGAACGTGCTCCCGTTTAAACCCAAATACAAGAATGGAGATGGGGGTGTAGGGTATTGAGCCAAGTTGGTCCAGGCTCGATGAAATGTTTTTATCAAAGGGCAGCGAGGCCATAGAATGCGTTGGTGTAGTTGTAACCAAAGCATCAAAAATGTCTTCTTTGTGCTCCTCATTTTTCTTCCAAATAATATTCCACTTATCCTTTTTATTAATCGAAGTGATTTCAATTCCGGTTTGAACCGGGTGGGTTAAATTTAAAGCGATCGCTTCGCCCAGGGTGCCCATCCCTTTTTTAAATGAAACAATTCGTTTTTTAAATGGAGGATGAGACCCCCTGCTTTTTCGTCGTGATTTTACTCCACCTATAATCAAAGAGCCGTATTCATTTTCCAGATTATAAAATAGCGGAAACGCGTATTTCGCGGATAGTTTTTCAGGATCACCCGCATAGACGCCTGCTGCCAATGGGTTGATTGCGTAATCAAGTGCTTCTTTTCCCAGTCGACGACGCGTAAAATCGGCCAGGCATTCTTCATCGTTTATTGTTCTTTTCTTAATTAGAGGTTCCTGCAGGAGGCGCAATTTAGCCAGTGCTGAAAAAAGCGGTGATGTAATCAGAGAAAACGGTGATTGGGGCAGGGGGACCGGTTTTCCTTTTTTTACGACGAAACGGCGTTTTATTCGAGGGTCGGTTTCAATGATTTTATTTTCGATATTTATCTCTTTAAGAAAATGATCGAGCTCTTCATCTAAGACCCGCATCGTATTGGGTCCAGACTCAGCGATAAAACCATTCTCGAATACAGTTTGTATGACTCCCCCGATAGAATCTTTCTTTTCAAGGACAGTTACCTGAAACCCCAACTTATTCAATCGATAGGCAGTCGCTAAACCGGTGATTCCAGATCCTATAACAGCTACCGATTTCATCTAAATGGGGCGGTTCTTATACAGTTAATGTCAATGACAGCTTATGAGAAACGATGAACTGTTTCGACAAGGGTTTCGACATTTTCAATATGAGCGTCGGGAAGTATTCCGTGCCCCAGGTTAAAAATATGTCCGGGATCACCTCGCATACTCTGTAAAATTTTTTCTGCTTCATCACGTACCTTTTCAGGGTTGGTGGAGAGAATCGCAGGGTCGAGGTTCCCTTGCAATGCAATCGAAGGTGAGACCTTAGAGCGCAGCTCGTGCAAGGGCATTTTCCCATCGACACTCAAAACACGAGATCCGGTCTGGCACAAGCTGGAGGCGTGATGAGCCATACCCTTGGCATAGAGTATTACGGGTATATCAGGAGGAAGCGCATCGATTATGTCTTTTATCCATCGCAAAGAAGCTTCCCAATAAGAACCATCGGGGCAGAGGCCACCCCAACTATCGAATATTTGTAACGCGTCCACTCCCGCATCAATTTTTAATTTAAAATAATCGATGAGTGATGCGGTTAATTTTTCCATCAGTGCGTTAAAAATGTCCCGGTCGTCGGTGAAGAGACGATTCACGGTGGTAAATTTATCTGAAGACTCTCCCTCGGTCATGTAAGCGGCGAGGGTCCAGGGCGAACCCCCAAAGCCGAGGATTGCCGTGTCTGAACCGAGCTCATTTCTAAGGAGGGTCAAGGCTTCGAATACATAAGATAGTTTTTCATCAATCCTACTACGATCGAGATTTTCGATCTGGTTCATTGACTCGATCTTGTAGTCCATCTTTATCCCGCCGCCATCTTTAAACTGATAGCCTTGTCCAAGCGCCTCGGGGATGACGAGTATATCACTGAAGATAATCGCGGCATCGAGATCAAATCGGCGAAGCGGCTGCAGTGAAATCTCAGCAGCAAGCTCCGGGGTGCGCACACATTCGAGAAAAGAATATTTTTCCTTGAGCTTGCGATACTCAGGTAGATAGCGACCCGCTTGGCGCATAATCCAGATGGGTGTGTAATCAACCGGTTGACAATGGCAGGCAGCAAGAAATCGTTCGCGATGGGTCATAGATAATAATCTCTATCGTTCAACTTTGGTCGCCCAACCAATCCCGGGGTTTTAGAAATTTATCATGTAAGTCCGCTTCCTTACTTCCTTTTTCCGGTTGCCAGTTATATTCCCAACGTACGAGAGGTGGAAGTGACATAAGAATTGATTCCGTACGTCCACCCGATTGCAGACCGAAAAGAGTACCACGGTCATAAACGAGATTAAATTCAACATACCTGCCCCGACGGTAAAGTTGAAAATGACGTTCACTTTCACCATAGAGATGATCTTTTCGCCTAACGACGATAGGGTGATAGGCGAGTTTAAAATGATCCCCGACACTTCTTACGAAAGCAAACGATTGATCGAAATCTAATTCATTGAAATCATCAAAAAAAAGACCGCCGACCCCGCGAGTTTCCTTGCGATGTTCGAGAAAAAAATAACGATCGCAATTTTCCTTGAATCGTTGGTATAAGTCACTACCGAATGGATCGCATGCCTCTTTTGCCACCTGATGCCATGCGACTGCATCTTCCTCGAATCCGTAGTATGGCGTAAGGTCAAATCCGCCTCCGAACCACCAGACTGAAGGGGATTTATCATTTTTCGTCATCACCAAGCGAACATTCATATGCGTGGTCGGGACAAATGGATTGAGCGGATGGAAAACCAGAGAAACACCCATCGCCCTGAACCCACGGCCTTTTAATTCCGGTCGTAACGCCGTAGCTGAGGGGGGGAGAGTTTTACCTTCTATATCCGAAAAATTTATCCCCGCTTTTTCAAAGACCTTACCCTCTTCAAAAATGCGCGAGAGACCACCGCCCACTTCGTAATTCCAACAGTCCTCTCTGAAACTACCCTCGGGATCCAACGCTTCTATCTCCGCGCAAAGGGAATTTTGAAGGTTTTTAAAATAACTACATACCTCCTCGGTTTTAATATTATCCATACGTTATGATGATTGATAGCAATATGAGAGAAAAGTCTTTTAAATTACTATACATGTCGAGTTTAAAGAGGGTATAGTAATTCTACTTTGTATTTACTGAGCAATGATAGAAATGAGATGAGAAGATGACTGGAATCGAAGGTAAAACAATGACTATTTTTGGTTGCGGTTACGTTGGTTCAGCCCTTGCGCGCCTCGCTCTAAAAGACGGCATGCGCGTTGCCGCTCTAACGCGGAATCCTGACACGGCAAGTTGCCTGCGAGAACTTGGGGTAAACCCGGTAATAGAAGCTGAATTGGATTCCACGATCTGGCACGATAAGCTTAATCCAAGGCAGGACTTTGTCATCAATTGTGTCAGCTCAGGAGGCGGTGGGGTGGCAGCCTATCATAAATCGTACTTTATGGGACAATCTTCGATTCTAAACTGGGCGCATGAGGGAAGAGTGGGCACCTTAGTCTTTACGAGCAGTACATCTGTCTATCCCCAATCCGGTGGGAATTGGATTGATGAAGCATTTACTCATGAAGGTGCCTCGGAGCGGGGAAAAATATTACTCGATGCGGAACGTTTACTCACCACTGACGCGATGGGAATCGAACGCTATTTTATTCTTCGTCTCGCGGGTATATACGGACCGGGGAGACATCATCTGCTGGATCAGTTGCGGAAAGGGATTATCCGAGTGGAAGATTATGTTGAGCGACATCTTAATATTATTCATCGGGATGACATATGTTCAGCCATCACTGTTTGTCTTTATGCGCCGAAAGAAATGAGAGATCAGATTTTTAATGTCGCCGATAATAATCCTGCGCGAAAAAAGAATCTTCTCCATTGGCTCGAAAAAAAAATCGGAGAATCACCACACACTTCTCAACCGCTTAAAGCTAAGCAAAATCAAAGGGAAGAGACAAAGAGGAGTAGGGTCTTACCGGATCGAAAGATCAGTAATAAAAAAATAAAATCAATGCTCGGATGGAGTCCGGTTTATCCTTCTTATAAAGAAGGTTATCAAGCTATCCTTCAGTAAATACGATCGGCTCATTCGCGTATAATTAGACACGGGTATCCACTTGACTCATGAATAATGCTTAACGATAGTTTTACAGGATTTAATTATTCAATCTAAATAAACGAAGGATAAAAAGATGCCCGGAGTAGGTAAGCTATTAAAGCAAGCGCAGAAAATGCAGAAGAAAATGGAAGCTCTGCAGGAGGAGCTGGCGCTCAGGGAAATCGAAATCTCCAGCGGCGGCGGCGCAGTTAAAATTAAAGTCAATGGCCAGCAGGAAGTGATGGCCATCACGCTCGATGATGAATTTTTAAAAGAGGATAAAGAATTTGTCGAAGAAACAATACTGAACGCAATACAGGAAGCTCTTGCCAAAGCGAAGGAAATGAACGAAGAGGAAATGGGTAAGATTACGGGCGGTATGAATTTTCCAGGTTTAGGGTGATCATTGCAGAGTCTTCTACTTATTTCAAAAAAGGGTATCGGTAATTCCGAATTATAGGCATGACGCCAACTTTTGAAAAACTACAGAAAGTCCTAAAAAAACTGCCCGGACTGGGCTATCGGTCTGCCGAGCGTATCGCCCTGCACCTGACGGTGGAAAACCCGGCGATTCTCCCTCAGCTTTTAGAATCTCTGCAGGAGTCAGTAGATAAAATCCGTCGATGCAGTATATGTGGCAACCTCTGTGAAGACGAAAAGTGTGATATCTGTGCCCATCCAAAACGTAATCACGCTCAAATTTGTGTGGTCGAGCAAGTCCCCGACCTGATCGCGATCGAGCGATCTGCAGCCTATGGGGGAAGTTACCATGTGCTTCATGGTAAACTTTCACCGATTCACGAAGTCGGACCGGACGATCTCAATTTCGCTTCGTTGAAGAAAAGACTGGAATCTGGAAAAGTGGAGGAAATCATTCTCGCACTATCTAATGAGATAGAAGGGGAGGCAACCTGTCATTACATTCAGGATACCATAATTGGCGATCTCCCGATCGAAGTCTCCCGAATCGGATTTGGATTACCCAGCGGTGGCGGCATCGTTTACGCTGATGCAGTTACACTGAAAAGCGCACTTGAAGGACGTCGTGAATACCATTAAAGCTCTCGTTTTCATAGCGCGATTTAGCTAACATATCTTAATAAATAAGATAAATGCGGACGTAGTATAGAGGTAATACGTGAGCTTCCCAAGCTTGACTCGAGGGTTCGATTCCCTCCGTCCGCACCAACCTTCGCCCAGCGAAGGTTGCGCGCTGTAGCTCGAAGAGCAGAGGCGGGCATTTCGTTATCGTTAGCAATTTGCGCATAGTACGCCTTAAACTTGTCGAAAGGATATCTTCGTTACTTCGCCCGTTGGGCTACGGCTGGCATTTCGTTATCGTTAGCCAGTTAAACAAATTACGCCCTAAACTTATCGAAAGGCTAACTTCGTCACTTTACCCGTGTTCAACAAGGGGGGAGGGGGGCAGGTAAAAAAATCTCCCACTTAATTCTCAATTCGTTAACCCACATGCGGCGGAGGTGTTACAATAGTAATCCAATCACAGGACACCATTCTCGGGCGCTGACGAGGTTTTGATGGGGTGGGGTGTATACTTGGTTTATACTCTAGGTAATAAATCACTGTGGTTACTCGCTGTCGCTGTTCAGAGGTAATTTATTTACTTACATTTAATGCCAATTACTCCTAAACTATCGAGACGATGAAATATTGTGCACCCTGTAATCGCACCAGAAAATTAAATCTACACAACTCTCAGATTACAAAAACAGTAATTCTAGTTTTTATATTTCTATGGTGTAGTTATCTAGAAATATTTGGCGCCTTGAATGCCCCAACACATAAGTCCATTATAAAAAATGTAAACAAGGTTTATAATCAACGAACTATATCACCTTCATTTGAGAAATTAATTATTGAAATTCAAAATACAGGACCAGACTTACCTTATATCTATTTTAAGGCTGGATTTATTGATGAATGGTTAAAATCAATAGACTTTATTAAATTTAATACAATTACCATTGAGTATATTAAGAAACAAGAAGAACTACGATTTAATAATACTCTTGTCGCCCAATATGATCTTAAACGGGTGCTGGAAGAAAAATTCCCAAATGCGTTGGTAATTGTAACTTTCGTCCCAATTGAAGAACGTATTGAATATGCGCGAAATTGGCCTCAAAATTTTAAGCCAATTTCGTCGCCAATAAAGAGAAGAATATACCCTCCATTTAAAAGTGAACCTAAGTTGCCATATGCCGACGTCATTGTGCAAATGGACTTTAATCAGTTTTTATCAAAATGGAATGGGCCTGCATCTTATATTCCCTTTTTTGATGTTACTATTAATGCATTTACATCAGACTCATCGATAATTCAATTTTCAACTGATTACGATGTCCCTGATGGCATGAATAAACTCCAGATTGAATATGAAAGTTTCAATAAACCAGCTGCAACCGGAGCTGTAAGAAGAATAAGAAAGCGAAAGAACAATTATTCTGAGATGTGGCATAAAAGATATGAATTTGATCGAGTGTTTTACAATAACTTCCCAGATGATAATTCCTATTGGAATTACAGAGCAGAAGAATTTGTTCGGACAAGTATAGCTAGTCGTTATCGGTCTATTCAAAATATTGGATATAAATCTAACAAAGAGGATATTAAGAACTACACGAGTGATTTTAAAACATCACCTTTATATCCTCTGTTTCTTTGGACTGCAGATTCCATCGACGGATTTTTTAAGGATAAAGATTGGCAGACTCAACGCATGAAGAGGATTCGCGAGTGGGCGCGAAATCATGAACATGGGGAAGCAAAGATTAGTTTACTTAAAGAAGACTTCTTAGAGGCTGGTCACTTAACCAATGAGTTATTCATGAGTCAGCTGCACAAAATAATGGGTGATGAATTAAATACTTTTAAGAGCATAGAGAAAGAAAAATTAATAGATCCGGCAATGGGTGATATAGGAAACTTGGCAAGAGGAACGCTAAAGGAACAAGATAAAAAACGTATAACAAATGAGATAGTGAATGGGGTATTCAAGCCCATTGGTAAAGTTTCGTTGCAGCTTGCACCAACGGTGTTGCCTTATTTGAATATTCCGCTCCTCCCCATTACTTTTTGAATTGAATAAATTATTTATTATCCATTAAGAGGCGCTACAAATCTTCTCGGCACCAAAGCACCAGCACCTCTCACTGAATCAATAAACTTTGTCCAGGCATCATCCTGCTTTTCAAACGGGTTCAGATCGAAGCAAATCCCGAATAGTCAAAAGAGGTCAGGCTTCGCAAACAAGAATTAATCAGGTGTAAGGCATGCCATATAGATGTATTATGGCTAGTCTCCCACCCTACGAGTTTGAAGGAGCGATTTATGATGTGGTGTTATGTTTTAAGTGTTAAGCAGATAGAACCTAACACTTAAAACGAGCGAAGACGCTTCGCGTCAGCGCTCTTCCTTGTCGGTCAATTGGATCTTTTAAAATGAAGGATTTAAGAATTCATAGAAAAATAATCTCTAAAATGCTTAAATGCGAAGCCTGACCCCTTTGACTTTCGTCCCTAAACTTGTCGAAGGGCGATCTTCGTTTCTTCGCCCGTGTTTAGCTAGGAGGGAGAGGGGATCAGGTAAAAAAATCCCACTTAATTTTCAATTAAGTTAACACACATGCGGCGGGGGAGATTTACCAGGTCAGTTTAGCATAGATAAAGTTCCGGCAGGGGAAAATTAGGATTTTGAATAACTGAAATCTCAGATTGATATGTTTATCATTAATCTGGTTTCTACTGTAAATTGTATGCTACAGCTTGCTCAATATAATCTTTTCCATGGGTTTGAGCGATAGTATTTTGTTTTATTCTAGTGGATGAAGTTCGGAGGTTATAGGGTACTCGAATAATTTCACTCCCCTTGCTTTTTAAATAGGATTCCACTTTGAGATTATGGGGTTTGGCGCCCCAATCTTCTCCTACAACGAATATATCCACATTCAGTTCCCTACACCCAGAAATATATTCAAGTTCATGATAGGGACGTACAATATCAACACAGCGCAAAGCTCTCAGCATTTCTACTCGTTGATCGAGGGGAATAACCGGTACATTGGGTTTGTAAGAATTCACCACGCGGTCGGAGGCAACACCCACTGCCAAGACATCACCTAATGTTGCGCCGTACTCCAATAAAGTCAGGTGTCCTACATGTAATAAATCAAAAGTGCCTACCGTATATACAATCAATGTGTTATTTAACTCCTCTATTAATGTTGTTTTTGTTGTTGTGCTTTCCAGTCTCGTTAATTTCTAAAGAAGTTGCCAGCCATGAACACCTGTCATTGCGAGCGTATAAATCGCAAGAATATATACATTGATCGGATTTCCAGAAAGCTTTGGTGTCTTGATCTCGGATAGATTCAGGATCGCAAGTCCTACACCACTGGCATAAAGCACAACTGAAAAAATTCCCTGACTTAAAATACTTTCAAATAAAAATATGAAAACCAGAATTATATTGTTGTTATCGAGAGCCAGGCCTGTGTATTGAGCCTCTTCAGAAAGACCGAATGTTCTGAAATAACTCAGTCGTATCGCACTCGCAGCGAGCATTAAAAAAGCGCCTGCTAGAAATATTGGATCGAAATTTCCATAACTCAGCAGAAGAACGGCTGGAGCGACGCCATAGCTCACAATGTCTATTAATACGTCTAGCTGGCTACCAAAAACTTGGTCGTTCCCTGTCCGCCCTTTCATTCTTCGGGCAATAAGTCCATCCGCCCAGTCAAAAGCAACGGCCCAGATCATGCCAATCATTGCTGCGTAAAAAACCCCAAGAATGCAGAAGTAGATGGATAAAAGAGTGCAGGCCAATCCCGCAAGTGAACATAGGTTGGGGAGGTCTTTTACAAAGGAAAGAATGGTTGGTTGTAGGTCTCGAACTTCGGTGTTGCCTGTAGTCATAGTGGTCCAGAAAGTAATATTTAATAATCTTGGAAAAGTCAAATGAGGTCAGAAAAGTCAAAAGGGTCAGGCTTCGCATACAAGTATTAATCAGGTGTAAGGCATGCCGAATACATGTATGATGGCTCGTCTCCCCCCCTACGAGTTTGAAGGAGCGATTTATGATGTGGTGTTATGTTTAAGTGTTAAGCAGATAGAACCTAGCACTTAACACGAGCGAAGACGCTTCGCGTCAGCGCTCTTCCTTGTCGGTGAATTGGATCTTTTTAAAATGCAGGATTTAAGAATTCATAGAAAAATAATATCTAAAATGCTTAAATGCGAAGCCTGACCCTTTTGACTTTCGTGGTGAACAGTCGAAAGGGATCAAGCTTGAATGATTGGGACGATTCACTCACCCATTAGCGACCAAGGGGCCAAAAACTCAAGAAGTGTAGGTATAAAATCGTAAGTCAATAGCAGTCCAGATTGAACAACTCCTTCAGGAATAACCTCAGGATGTATCGCAACAAACGGTAACTTGAGCGTCAAATCATACAAATTCGAGGGTTCGATTCCCTCATCCGCACCCTAATTCAAGATTAACCTGCTTTTGCGCCATCTACCGGGCCTTATATCAGAGATTGTTTTTTACCTTGTAACTCCGCTGGAATTCTGTGAGAAATCAAAATGTAAGTGAGTTAAAGTGATCAACGTAAGACAGCTTTATTTGATATCTATCCGGTAATAACGTCTTACTGTAGACACTTGATTTCTATAATATAATAGGAAAACTTGCCCCATTAACATCATTCAGGTCTTAATTCCCGTGTCATAAAGTAAGATCCTGATTTTAGTAAATATGACACGTCAAATATAAAAAAAGAGAATAAATGAATATCTACGTTGGAAATCTACCCTATAGTGTAACAGAACAAGACTTGAGAGAACTTTTTGAATCATGTGGAGAGGTCGCATCTGCAAATGTCATTATTGATAAGTTTACGAAGCAGTCTAAAGGTTTCGGTTTTATCGAAATGCCATCGCAGGAAGAAGCGATGGATGCAATCGACAAGATAAATGACCAGGACTTTCAAGGGCGAAATCTCAAGGTTAACGAAGCAAAACCTCGCAATGATAGCTATCGTTAGAGAAGAGAGTTTAGCGCACAGAATAGACATTTAAGAATACATAAGTGGATTGTTCCGCGGATTAAATAATCTACGCGGTTTACGATAAAGAGAGGTCAGTTGAAACCCTCCTAAGGGAGGGTTATCTTCCATAACATAATAGTTGATCTTCTTTTGGAATAAAATGATTGGTATACTACTCAAAAAGGGTAGTCTTCTATTTCGAAGCCAATTATGGTCTTAAAAGCAACTGTCGAGATCCCGGAATTCAACGATACGCTCGTTGCCTATAATCACGTGTTGCGTCGGGCCAGGCCCGAGATACTTCAAATAAATGTCGGCAAGATTTGCAATCTTACTTGCATCCACTGTCATGTAAATGCTGGACCGGGCCGAAAAGAAATGATGACCCGGCAGACCGTAGACAAGATTCTAGGGTGGCTGGATCCGATCGAGATTCCTATCGTGGATCTCACCGGTGGAGCACCGGAGATGATCCCCGATTTTAAATATCTGATCTTAGAACTAAAGAAGCAGAAGCATTTCAGGCACGTGATTGATCGCTGTAATCTCACGATACTTAACGAGCCCGGATATGAGGATCTAGCTGAATTTCTTGCTGAACATAAAGTTGAGATAGTCGCCTCAATGCCCTGTTATACTCCGGCCAACGTTGAAGAACAGCGGGGTGAGGGCGTCTTTGACAGCAGTATAACCGCTTTACAACGGCTCAACGCATTAGGTTACGGAATCGACCCTCAATTACCCCTCCACCTGGTATATAATCCCGTTGGTATATCACTACCGCCCGATCAAAGTGAATTGGAAGCTGATTATAAACGAGAACTTAAGAAGAGCTTTGGCATTGATTTCAACAATCTTTACACCATTACCAATTTACCCATTGCACGTTTCCTCTCGTATCTCAGGAGTAACTCTAAATATGAGGAATACATGAATCTATTGGTTGAGAGTTTCAATCCGCAGGCTGTAGAGGGACTGATGTGCCGCAATACAATTAGTGTCGGCTGGGAGGGTGACGTTTTCGACTGCGACTTTAATCAAATGATCAATCTGCCTATGGTTGGACATAATCATAAATTTATTTGGGATGTCGATTTTCAGTCACTTGAGGGTTTACCCATTCAAACAGGGAATCACTGTTATGGGTGTACCGCCGGAGCTGGTTCAAGTTGCACAGGATCTATAAGTTAAAGTATTGAAATTAAAATAATTATATTAAAAACTTAAATATATAATGAAGATAGAAGAACCCCAAATAGATTTGCATGAAAACGCGCGTGAATATTACGGCAAGCAACTGAAGACAAATGAAGACCTCAAATCCAGTGCCTGCTGTAGTATCGACTCTATCTCACCTTACCATCGGCAGTATCTGGAAAAAATTGACGATGAGATAATGGAAAAATTTTA
>Ga0114999_10004357_pt1 | contig 17185 bp, 28 predicted proteins | sample ArcticOcean_MG_C_3_FD_89820 | JGI IMG/M metagenome (GOLD analysis project Ga0114999, IMG submission 89820) | Marine microbial communities from western Arctic Ocean - ArcticOcean_MG_CB8_126 | ecosystem: Environmental > Aquatic > Marine > Oceanic | place: Arctic Ocean: Canada Basin | collected...
CGGGCTATGTAGGAGTCGTGCGCTGTCAGTACATCCACGTCGAGCCGGACGGGGCTCGTGTCCTGATCGAGTTCGTGGCTGGAGCAAACAACGAGGACCAGCTTTCTCTATTGGCGTCGGGCAACTGCTGGCTCGAAACAAAGGAAGGATGATGGTTTACGATTTGACATATGAGAAGGCGACGGCTCCGACATCTGGGGTCATTCCTGATTTGCTTTAGGCGTTCCAGGATGTGGTAGGCAGACTCGACGCTCTCGAATTAGCAGCCTTGGAGGCAGCATGAAAAACATTATTGACTACGTCATGAACCGTGAATGGATCGCGATGCTTCTCGGGATCGAGACTTTGGTTGCGGCTGTGCTTGAGTTCACTGACGTCATGCCTGACGGCCAAGCGAAAGGCTTCATCGTTATAGTCGCCGGCGTCATTACCGCTTGGGCTGCTCGAGCTCGCGTCTTCTCTAAGAACTCAACTGGATTGGAGCTCTGAAGGAAGGAACTGCAACTGGGGTCGGAAACCGAAGGTCGTACCTTCGGGGTTGGCAGGCACCGAGACCACAGACAGACTCATAGTCATATTGTGTTTCTCGAGGAGACCTTCAAGTGCTTTGCCGAAGATAGCTATTCGATCATCTGTGGTGGGTGGTGTCTTCTCCGCGGGACTTTTGGTTGCGGCCATTTAATTACTCCTATAGTGGTGAGTCATGGCCTATCTCCTGGAGCACCCCAATCCGAATGCGCCTGGTCGTGGCGACGGACAGTACTGGGGGTACAGAACACGACAAGCCGAAGTGACTATCGGTGTGATTCATTCAGCTGAGAACGTCCCCGATATTACAGGGACAGATCTTGGTGCGGAACGTGTAGCTAATTACTTCACTCAATCAATAAGGCCGGCTTCGTATCATGACCTCGTCGACACTGACTCGCATGTGGTATGTCTTCCCGGTGATCATGTTGCCTTCGGTTCTAAGCACCGACGAAACGATGGTGTCTCGTTTAACAACTGCGGGCATCACCTTTCCTTGGCAACTAGGGCTGGGTCTTGGGGCAGCGTTCCTGATCAGTGGGCTGCTGTGCTACTCGAGAACACGGCACAGGTCATAGCTGTCCGCTCGATAGAGCATGGCTTCCCATTCGTTCTTTTAAGTGGAGACCAAGCAGCCCGAGGAATGATGGGTTGGACCACTCACGCATATCTTGATCCTGATCGTCGTTCTGATCCTGGCCTCACTGACGGCGAACTCGTAGACCTACTGGCAAGGGCAGAGGAGATAGCAATGGGCGGTATCGGATTTGACATCATCGACACTTGGTCGCCACTAGTCAACGAGGGTCAAAGGAAAGGGACTCGCCCTTTCTGGACTGTCTACGCCAATGGGCACGTTGAGGGTCACAACGGTGCACGGATGCCTTTCAATCAGATGCCGTCGCCTCTGAACGCTCCGATTACTGGCGGGGCGATGATCTCTCCGGTAACTTTGGCGCTGGTGGCACGGGGGGATGAGGGGTACTTCGAGCTGAATTTGCCTTCGGTTCCTGGGGTGTCCTGAGGTTCTCTCTCATCTCTAAGAGATTCTGCTGGGCTGTCTCAACCTCTTGGATAGTTCTTTCGCTATTTTGCGTTGGGACGTAAGGCTTAGGGTGACTTCGCCTCTGCTCTTCAGGTTGATGGGAGTTTTCTGAGACAACCCGGAGATTGTAATCGAGTGCTCTGATTGTGAACGCTCGGCACTTGGGGAGGGCTTGACTTATAGCTTCGACACTGTGGCCTTCTTTCATACAGTAGAAGACGGTCGCTGTGACCTTGTCGTGGTCGAAGCCCATTGGTTTGGGGTTGGCTGCGAGGTAGAACGCTTCGACTATCTGACGTGCTTGCTTCGGTGTGGGCTTACTCATGCTGCGTCCTGAAATGGGAGCTTGGGTGCGGCTTGTCTTGTTGTCTTCGCATACCAAGACAATGCGAATTCAAGACAGTTAGCACACGACTTGTGGCTGTGTCGTGGGTTGTGAACGTGACGTCCTCTCAACGACCAAGCCATCGAGTCTGCTGACGCGAGCCTGTCATAGGTGAGTTGCCATGCTGTCCCCTTGATTCCGAACGCATGAAGATTGATGGGTTGCATGTCAGCGATGATGTTTGCGATCTCAGAAGCAGCATCCCTGCGACAGACAGACCCCAACCCCACCCTCGCCTCTTGAGTTAGGTCGACACCTACATCCTCGTAAAGGTCAAGGCATTGGTGGTAGTCCGAACGGTCCCAACCTTGGAGCACGGGAACTACCAGATCTCCGAGCTCGTCTCGTAGTTCAAGGAAGTTCTCAACGGTGTTGACCTGATGCTCGAAGACAGTTGACCCTGTCCTTTTTCGAGCTGAGGGTTCACACATCCAATCCATTGGAGCAACCCATTCCAGTAATCCGATTTCTTCTTGGTAACGGATGACTGCTTCCACGTATTCGTGGACTGATGTAGCCCAACCGCCGTACTCATGAAGTTCGGTGAACCCTCCCGAATCCAATGCCCATCCGACGTTTGCTTTAGGGAAACTCTTACGTCCCGCAAGACGACGATGGGACACGAAGAGGGGAATGTCTACAATCTCAAGCCAGTGTGGCATGTGTGTCCCGAGGTAAAACTTAGCCATCTTTCCTCTTCTGTCGGCGGGCTCTCATCTTCGCGTAAGGATCAAGGCGTCCGCCTTTGATCTTCTCGAAACGTATGTCTCTGCATTCGTTGGAGCAGTAGGTGCCTGGCCTGTCGAAGCGGGTGTGACATTGGATACAGAATCCGTCTGCGGCTGCGCCTGGTTTCATGTTCTCCGCTCTGAGTCGCAGTGATGTGTCACACCGTCATATGTCCAAGACTTGATCCACCTGAAGGAGCAGGTGCAGCCAGGCCACCCATGCCAGCCTTGCCTGTCCCATAAGAGCTTTGCTCTCATCGTTTGCTCAGCTACCGAAGCTTGGGATGGTAAGCCTTCGCCTCCCACTAAGCGCCATGAGGATAGGTGGAATTGGAACAGTCCGTGTGCACCCGCCCCGGATACCACTGTTGGATCTCCGTGGCTCTCGCAGCTGATGAGGCGATTTACTGTGTCAGGTCCCCAAGCAGGGCTGTGATCCATGACGGGGTTGACTATGGGAGGGTCCTCCCTATTGAAAGATTCAACTGGCTCAATAAAGACCCCGCTAAGGGCGGCAGCCATCCATACCCAGAGTGCGATGAACGCTTCAATCATCTCTAGTCACCCATTGTGCTTCTCTTGTTGCTTCGAGGCTTTTGACCTTGCCTTTCAGCTCAACCATAGAAAAAAGCTGGTCTGCGACGTGCATCTGAACAATCGCACGCTGATTGGCGAGCTCTTGTCTGATCTTCTTCAGATACAGCATGTCGAACCACGCAGTAGCAGTCCAAAACATCAGCATGACTACGACTAGAAGAGTCACCAGCTTGCCTTTCTCATTGCGTCGACCTCATGGATACGCACCTCATCGTCGACCTTCTCCTCGAACTCATCTTCGAGCTCCGCATGACAATGCGGGCAGTAGTCAGCATCTTCATCGCGACGGTTGCGACAGTCCTTGTCTTCATTGAGACATGTCGCCGGCAGATCTTCAGGTGGTTCGTACCAGCTGTTAGGCATCACAAAGTCACCCTTCATACGTCTGGATCCTCCTTCACCCCTTCAAGATGAATTGTTGGCACCTCAATTTTGAGGAACCATTCCAATGCAAAGAAACCTTCGTCCACCATCTCAGGCAACGTCGACTCATCAAAGATCGTGACAAGGTGACCATCGTTTGATGGTGCCTCCAACACAACCCTCCACCTTGTCATCATCCAGCCCGGATATCCATTGAGGTCTGCTTCAAGATCCAGAGTGAACGCAAGATACTTTTCGATGACGTCTATCCCGAGAGTGAAACCCACAGCTTTCTTTGGTGTCCACACATGATCCGGTCCACGCTCAAGCTTGCATTGCAACATCAGTTCAATCATCTAGATCAAGCTCCTCGAGTAGGGTCAGCCACATCCACATCGGCATGACAACGTAAGCGTCTTCAACCTTCTTGTTCCTCCTCTTCTGGATCATCACCACATATTTCTGTTTGCTATTACGCCAAGAAGTGATGGCCTTATCCATCCCAGGACCCATTGCCGTTAGCGCGGTGTCTTTGCAGTCGATGCAAAATCCTGTGACACCAATCAGGTCACCCTTGTCGAGGGTCCAGCCAGCCTTGCGTCGCTCGACGACAGTCCCAAGCTTCTCAGTCAGGTAGTTGACGACTTCACGTTCCCACCTATCGCCCTTCTCTTTGTTCTTATTCAATCAACTCACCCTCTATCGCTCCGATGTGATTGTCACCTGCAGGAATCCCGAAAGCTTGAGCGCTTGCTTGTAATTCCATGATCGTGGATTGCGTGCGCAACACAGGCACGTTGAAGTGCTTGGTCTTTCCGCCAGAGGTACTCACCCTCGGCTCCAAAGCCAGACGGGCAGGGGTGAGAGTTTGTGCGTAGCTCATCTGTACCAGGTTGACCATCGTCTGGAGCTCTACGGCTGCATGTATCGACGTGGTGGTAAGTAGCCACACGCCACCTAACGCTACGTCAGGGAGCAGCACAGACAGTCTGGTCTTGGACTTACACACCCTCTTCCCATGTACCTGACACTGGCAGTCCTTCTCAACGATTTCTGCACCGTCAGGACCAGGCACATGCTCATCGCATACCCCGTCATAGCCAGTGCAAGAAAACTTCATGCTCTTGCCATTCCAGTACTCCCATATCGGGCCACTGACACAGTCGGGAGGGAGGATCACATCCATGCTCGAAGACTCAGTGATTACCTCCCACTCCTGATTCTTTCCGTTCTGCCAGGGTTTCACCTCACCGCCGTAAGTCTCGGCTGCCTGGACGACAGCGCCACGGTCAGTTGATGTAAGGCGGAAAGTCTTGAGGGAGATAGGCCATCCCTTGTCGTTTTTCATGCCGGCTCGGATCCTCCCATGTGTTGGGAGTCTGAACGTGATGTCGAGTGCGACCTTGTTAGCCATCTGTTTCTTCTTCCTCGAAAGGCTTCACGTTCTCGATTGACTGCGAAAGCACAGCTTCGGACTCGATTTCGGCATCACCCATCGTTGCTTGTGCCCGCCACTCTGTCCGAGCAGATTCTTCATCTGCTGCCTCCACGATGTATGTCTGATACACCGTGGTCTGCACATCCAACATCCATCTACTCATGTCCCCTCCTCGGGTTCTTCGATCACGCAATTCTCCAAGTCCTGGCCATCCTGCTGTGCGCACGCTGGTCTACTGACTCATGCCAACCGTCAGCCTCGAACACCGCATGATTAAATACAGCGCCAACCACATTGTTCGACGTCACCTTGTAATTCTCAGGTGGCACAGCACGACGCACCGCATCAGTGGTCATCAGATAGTCCGGGTCTTCCTTCAGTGTGTGCCACGCCCAGCGGCGAGCTGTCTTCAACCACAGCTTGTTGCGCTCATGGTTTTTAAGTTCCTCAAGCGCAGCATTACGACTAGACCAATCGGTCCCGTCGTGAACCATCACGGCCCGTCCTGCTGACACTCCTTGAAGAACTGGCAGTAATCGGGACACGCCTTACCGCCCCATATCTGACCAGTTTCAGTGATCTGACCATCAACTTCGAGAGTCCACTGAGACTTCTCAATGTCAGTGATCCTCGCACCGGCGGGTAGTTCAGGCATCGAACGAGGCGCATGTGCCTTCTTGTCGACCATCCCGATAATCGCTTCGATGCGTTGAAGCTCATGTAGCGCGATGGGCTCATACTCTTCACGCGGATACCACCACTCGGCAGTCATCCGCATCGGAGAATAGTTGTTGCCCTTCTGATCACCGGGTAAAGCCCAGGCGGCCATTGCCTCGAGGCTGACATGGACGATGACAAGAATGTCTGCGTCCTCATAGTGGGCGTTGAGTGCACCCTGCCGGACCGCTGACTCGGCTGGCCCCTGAGGGTCAGTGCCTTTCCATCCGACATCAGCTTTGTAACCGAAACCGTTACGGCTCTTTAGTTCCACAGCGATCTTGCCAAGTTTCGGATCAGTGATCAGACAATCACCGTGCCCGGCAGTCATCAACCCTTTCTCAGCAGAGTCACTGAAGCTGGTCTTATGTTCGATCTCCGCATTCGGGAAGACATGCTGTATCGCTGCCTGCCAATAGTCATGGACAATCGTGCCCACTTCCATACGCCAGCGATCAGCGACTGGGATAGCTGGAGTATCGAACTCCTCACCCTCAGCCTGACGAATCGAGTACTCAATCTTGCGGGCACACCAGCCAGCCCACGAGTGACGGAACCGTGCACCCTCAACGGACATCGGCTTCTTGTCTTTGCCTTGCTTGTAGTACTGCTCATCCCAGAACGACAGGAGTGCAGGACCAAAGATCGGATGTTGATGTGGGGCTTTACCCATCATCTCTCCTTCAGTTGTTGCGGCCACTCATCATGTTACTCTCATCGGAGCGAGCCTTCAGGCTTGCGGCCAGCGAGGGATCGGGTGGACAACACCCGGTCCCTCTGCCTATACGGGGACATCTATGCCATCGTCTTCGAGCCATTGCACTGCATTCTCGAGATAGTTCTCAACAGCATTTTCCTCGAAGTTTCGCCAGATCTCATTCTTCGACATCTTGGAAGCATCCTTCTCGGGCACGTCATGATGATGAATCAGGTGGAGGCGTGCCACCCTGTGTGCATAATCGCTTGGCATTAGAACGGGTCGGTTGTAGGCAACGCAGCTTCCGCAATAAAGGAAAGCGCGTCTGCATCAAAGGCAGCTTGGATCTCATCAGACTCAGTAAGGATGTGATCAGCAGTGACCTTCGACTCGATGTCAATGACCTGCTCTTCGGACACAGCCCAGCCCTCTTTCTCTGCGACTGTGTCAGCCTCCTCGACCGCAGCGTCGATCTTCTCCTCGAGGGTCACCGGGTCAGGCTTCGGCTTCGCCTTAGCTTTCGCCGGCTTCGCAGCAAGCTCGAGACTTTTGACCCACTGCACATACTGCTTCTGTGTCATCAGGCGCTTGTTTCTCACCTTCACACAAGGAATAGATCCCTCTCGCATCCCTGTTTGTATCGAGTTCTCATTCAATCCGACCATCCCAGCTATCTCAGAAGCCGAGATCATCATGTTGTCTTGTGGTAATGCATTCATCAGTCTTCATCTTCCTCGTCGTCGTCGTCCCAATCCTCTTCATCGGGATCGAACCCTTCAGACACTTCACTCAACACAGCTTCCTCGTGAGCTGCCGCAGTTGTAACGATGGCTTCTGCCTCCGCTTCATACTGATCCTGAGCTTTGAGAGCATCCCCATACTGTGGATACTCCTCAAGATCGAGGAACGTGGCTGACAGTTTCGTTGGGTCCACATCTACAGCAGCGTGCCTCGAATGGGAGTGGATAATCTGATCGTAAGCCGAAGCAGTAAATAACTGATTCAACTGTGCGATCCCTTCACCCACCTTCTTCTTTTCGTTGGGTGGTTCGAACCATGCCTGCCGATACACCTTCAGTTTTGCATCGTCGTCGGCAATCACCAAGTAGAAATCGACCTTGATGTTGTTACCCATCAATGATTCCCAGAACCGGTTCGCTCTCTCCTTGTATGTCATGTCACCTGACGTCGCATGAAAGAACGCCGCTGTTCGATGATGATTAGAAAGGCTCATCGTTTGTCTCCTCTTGGACTTCCATCCACAGATCTCGTTGACCTTCAATCTGGACATTCGGTTCACGCAATTTAGGAACCTCTACCGTTGCCCCCCGATTGGCTTCAAATCTTTTTGCAACAGCGTTTTCGTGTCGAGTGGTTGTACCAACAAACTCTGGAGACGGCTCACCCAACAGGTGCGCCCGATAATGGGTCAGATACCACTGCTGTTTGTCTCCCTCGACAGCGTTACGACAGTGCTTCTCACGGATACGTTCGATCATGTCTTCCGCTGGCATCAGATCAGCTCCAAGCCCGTTGGGACGCCCCTGATCCATGATCCAATACTCAATCAACCCAACGAATGTGCCTGTCCGCCCATGTGCCGCCATACACCCCACCTCAATCCTCTCCCCCCTACTCACACGTTGACCGACATCAGCAACGAACCCCCACATCGCCTTGTCAGCCATCGTCGGCAGCCCATAGTCGGGCCAGTCAACGAACCAAGCAACCCCAATGGGGCGCTGCGCTGAAGCGAGCATGATGTGGATGTCAGGTGGCAACTCGACATGACGCTGCTTCTCGCTGCCAGCAGACAGATAAATCTTTGCGCCATTCGAGAAGACATACTCATCTTGTAGGTGTTCGCATCTTTGTGCTCGAAGCGGTCGAATACTTTCCCAATCAGCTTTAGCCCAAGAATTTGATGTTCTATGGCTGTTGAGGGTTGGCCCTTTGGCGTCATGCATGTATCCGAGCTGGTCGTAGTCCGAAGTTTGCATCTGCCAGTTGCCTGTCCCGCCGCCGTGGACATCGATCAGCTTGTGCAACGTTGGAGACCAGGCCGCGTCACCGTCAACGAAAGCCATCGAATCTTGGAGCTCGCACTCCAATCGATGGGCATCGGAATCCCAACCCTGACTGCCGCATGTGCATTCGTCCCAAAGCCCATCTTCAGTCATCGTTGATACCTCCGTAAGCTTCATCACTTTCTTCTTTCGATTTCTGATTGCCTTGAAGAACAACGGATCCATCTCCTGTGGTGTAGGCACCCTTCATTAGGGTCGCCTCGAAATACTCTTTGCCGGACTTGAAGTTGAAGGCACCTTGCTGCCCCTGGGTGAGCTGATCAGCGACCACCTCATAGACAGCGTCGATTACCTCAGATGCCTCCTTGACGGTGAGCCCAATAGCCAACGAATCTTCAGTGTTTGCAATCACATCAACTATCTCTTGAGTGGTGTGCTCCGAGTCCACAAGCGGGACATCAGCCACAGTGACTGGCTCATCCCTGTAAATAGGAACGATCGGCTCTACCCCCAGCCACTTCTTCTCTTCCTTAGCAGGGGGGCCAGGTTCGTAGACGGTTTCCTTAAAGGAAGACTTAACGACAGGTTCAGGTGTCAGATCAGGTTGATGATCATCAAGCGTTGGGTAGTGGCCAGCGACAATCATCAAAGGGGTCGAAGCGTAAGCATCCTTCACTTGCTCAGGATGCAGCGTCGACTTGAAGTGACCCTGGAGTCCCTGGATATGAGAAACGTCGGGTTCCACTGGACAGTTCTCATACTGCGGACGTTGCTTCTTCGGCAACTTGTTCCACTTCACCAACGTCCACGTCACACCAGCCTTAGTGCCACCTTCCTTCCAGTACCTATCAGTCATCAACGCCACGTTGTTGAGGATCTCCTGATCCAACTTCGTGCGGTGCTCCCACTGGGAAGCAGGGATAGACCACTTCACGTCAGGACTCACAGCCCACGTTCCATTACCAGCACCTTTATTGACCTTCAACTTGCCTGTCGGTGCGATGCGCAGATCTTGATCAGTGAAGAGATAGAAGTCAGACCAACTCGAACCTTGAGCCTCAGTGTCTTCCCGTGGAGGCCCCCGCCATTGGATAACCCCGCTGTAAGCAGTGACCCCATGATTCCAGAGGAACATGTTGTCCTCATCCTTCAAAGGGAACCCAGCATTCGCAGAGTGTTTCCACGAGAGAGTCACATCATCTTGAGGGGGAGGGTTAGGAAATTCTTTGTGGTAGAGAGAGAGAGCCTTCGTAGCCGGCCACCACCCTTGCAAAGTTTGTAGCAACGCCTGCGTAGGCCAGATACCCCACGGATTCCAAATCTGAGGCATCACTGGGGCCTTCGGCTTACTGTGCGATATCGGTGAGAGAGCAGTGATGATGGGTTGACCCATTACTTTCTTCATACCGTGGATCATGTCCCGCTCCTCCTGATCTCGAATCACTATCTCCTCAGAGAAATACATGTTCTTGAACTCATAGAACCCGTCGTCAACCATGTGCCTCGGAGCGCCAGGGATCACAGCTCGAGGCATCGGATGCCACCTGTTGTGCCCCCACCCCGCTGGCACCTTCAGCCATTCACGAGCAGCATTCACCGCACGCATGTGCTCCTTGATCATCTGATACAGATCATCAGAAGCCAAAGCCAACAACAACCAAAACTGATCAGTCGAATGAGCATCACCTACCAGCTTGGTGCTGGTGTAGTTCCAATCGAAACGGTTCGTGATCTTCCACTCACTACTCAATTTGTTTAGGAAGTTCCCGCCGTTGTGTTCAAGGTTCATGCACCTGTCGATGAACATCTCACCGCTCAGCTTGCCTATCTTGAACCACCGCAAAGTCGCAGCGATCGTCGCCCAAGGAGGACCCGCATAACCTGAGCCGGCAGTATGGTCCACGAAATGAAGCTCAGCATCCATCAACGCATCAATCTTGTGAACGTCACGAACGTTCCGCCAATGAGCCCACGACACACGACGCCCCTCAGCTGGGATCCCACCACAATGGCGGAGTTCACCACCCACGATCATGTCTGTGTAATTAGCTAAAACATCTAACGATTCAGAAAGAAGATCAGACATCGCAGCACGTAGCTGCCCAGTCGTCACATGCATCCCTGTCTGACGTTGCAACTTCTCAGGTGGACAGAAACCCACATGCCCATACGCAGCGCCTGAGAGGACAGCCTCGAGGAGATAGAAGTGTGCGCCAGTAAGCACAGGATCAATCAGTTTCTCTAATCCCCACGCCTTGTTCCACAGTTCCACGTGTCCACTAACAGAAGCCCCACCTCGCTTCTCCCACGACGGTTCATGAAGCAGACGAGTCCCATAGGAATTGCAGATCTGCTTCACCCAACCAAACTTGTCACCCCACTCAGCGAGCACCTCTTCTTTACCAATCCAAATCTTGGCTGACATTCCGATCACCTCATCCCTATACGACCTGTTTGCCGGCCACTTCTGTCGCCGCGTCTCGCTCCAATCCCTGCTTTATGTAATGGCGTGCCTGTTGAGCGAGCTGTCTTTCATTGCGGATAGCCCGCTCAATCAGAGCAGCCTGCATCTCACCACTCATGCGGATTCGCACTATTACCACGTCATGATCGTCTGACATTTATCCTCCGATGTCGCCCTCTCCCCACACTGGGGAAAGGGTCGAACATCATCTCTCCTCAGAAGGGATTATCACCCTCAGAAGGGGCTGTCACGACTGTGTCACCATTGGAACTGTTGTCTTTCTCGACCTTCGAGATGACCGCAGTAGCCCAACGCAGCGAAGGAGACACATCGTTGGCAACGAACACGACCTTCGACCGATTCTCATCAGTCGCCTTGTCCTTCCAACGATCCTGTCGCAGTTCACCGACACACGTCACCCGCATCCCCTTGCCACAAGAAGTAGCGAGGTTCTCAGCAACATCATCGAATGCAGTCCCATCGAAGAAGTGAGCAATGCTCTCCCACTCTCCATTCGGAGCCCGCTTGGATTGATTCCATGCAATCGAGAAATTGGCATAAGCCTTCCCCGACGCACCAAACTTCAACTCAGGATCCCGAGTGAGATTGCCTGTGATGATGAGATGATTCCCATTGTCTGCCATTGTTTCAATGCTTTCTAGTTGCAGCTAGTTGCTGTCTTGGTAATCGCATGATTGCGATAGCGATGACGGTGGGGATCGAACCCACGTCTCCCTCTCCCGAAGGCGTCCTACCTGTTGCTGGACCACGTCACCTTCTCTTTAACGCATCAATACTTTCCTTTCCTCGAGGTCTCACCCTCGACTGTCTCTTCATAGATCGATTGAGCGAATGACAAAGCCTGATGTTTCTGTGCCACCAACTCTGGAATCAACTCAGAATGACCCGCCTCATTCGCCTGATTTGCTGAGTCCTTCAAGTCCTGCGCCTCGTCTATCCACCTTGAGTACGCCACTGTCAAGCAATGGTTCTCATCAGAGAGAATCTTGTTGCTTGTCACGGGATCAACTCAAGTAGTGGAACAATCACCACACCCGATCGCTCGATCCCGGAGATCATGAGCCAAGATCCCACAAGGAATCCCGTGATTGCCAGGTTTGTCACACCAAGGCATCGGATCAGATCTTGATATCTCATTCTCTGTGACTTCATCGTTCCTCCATTGCCGAATCTTCAAAACCATTGCAACCATTTTCCCGAACGCCCTGTCCCAGGCCCTCTTGTCTGCGATCGCGGTCGCCTCACTTGAAGCGCTCATCAGTTGGCGACAACCAACAAGCCGGCTTCCTCTGCGATCTTCATCATGTGCTTCGTGCCCTTACCCCCCGGCAACGGATAAGCAAGCACCACCGTTGAATCAGAAGCCGCTTTCAACACCAGCTCCAACATCAACTTGTTCCTGATCGGACCAGCTGCTCGACCATCACGATCCCAATTAGCTGGAATCGTGATCGACGTCACCTCATCCATGCCCATCGCCCACTCCCTCGCAATGCGATCTGCACCCCGAGCACCACCTTCCATCACCACCATGTCTCCATCAGCCGCCTCATAGAGCATCGTCAGATCTCGAATGATTCTCTTCGGCTCAGCCCAATCTCGCGAGCCCGTTACCAATACCGTCACAGTCATCCGGTTCCCTCCGCGATCAACTTGTTATACGCCAGTAGATGTCTTCTTCGTAGAACTGCCCTTGAGTCATCCACTTACGATCTTGTTCCTGTTGCCAATCCTGCAACACCTGAATCATTCGGATCACCTCATCCATTTCCAAAACTATGGATATGGAATCGTGACCCTGATTCTGTGCATGAACGATCAACGCAGCTGCCTTCTCGGGAGTGACATGTCCCACAATTTCCAAACTGTCACCATCTCCATCAGTGAAATTAAACATCCATCCACATCCCCTCATCATCAACGTCGAACATGCCATCCTCATTCGGTTCATGCGCATTACGTTCCACGAACTGCAACGCACCCTCCGTCAACCAGAACCCGATCTCCTTGATCAAATTCTGTGCCGACACAACATCCAACACCTCCATCTCATCCCCCACCTGCAAACACATCGCTTGATCATCACCTGGAATAATTTGAACTGACATCACTTCATCTCCTTCAGTAGTTGTAGAGGTGCGATCACCTCATCCCTATACGACTTTCTGGTCCTCCCTAGCCTTGCCCGATACGCCGGCTTGCCCCGCTCGCGGTGGGCTTCGCCTTCGCCCGTTGGGACGCCTCTCACGAGCTCGCGGTGGGCTTCGCCTTCGCCCGTTGGGACGCCTCTCACGAGCTCGCGGTGGGCTTCGCCTTCGCCCGTTGGGACGCCTCTCACGAGCTCGCGGTGGGCTTGAGACTTGCATGGGCTGCCGACTTTGCTTCTTCCACACGGTGAGATTTCCCTTCGCTGATCGACAGCAATACCGTCGATCAGTTCAATGAGGAACGAAGTTCTCCTTCCGTCACTATCGCTGTCAGTTCGCAATCGACAGCAATACCGTCGATTGATTGATGAGCGGGCATGTGGTTCGCCCGTTCCTTCCGTCGCTGTCGCTTGACCTGTCCCGAGAGAGCTGTGCCCCCCAAGAACGGCCTACCGCCCGCGGTAGGGAAAAATATTTTTTGCAAAACGAGCAAGGCCGCCAACCTCGGGGAGGTTGACGGCCAGGGGCTCAACGCTGAACGGCTAGAATGCGCTCTCTTCGGCCATTGCTGAGAGTCGTTCGCTTACTCGGTGCTCGGCATCTGCGAACGTTTCCGCTGTGAAGAATTGGCGGTTGTACTGGCGGATGGTCTGCAACCATGCTGACTCCTCGTCATAGGTGACGCCCTGCTTCGCTCCACTAAATCGGGTTAGGTTGAACTGTGAAACGGTGAACGGTTCGCCATCCTCCCCGACGCATGAAAACTCACCCCATTGGTTGGACGGGGCACCCTCTCCACAATATTCGGCCAGCATGATTCCGAGGGTCTGGGTCGATTTGTGGGCTGTCTGGCTGGTCGTGGTCGAGCGGTATACAATCACTCGGGGCTCTGCTTTCTTGCTGGCTTGCTCTTCGAGTGTGAGGTCTGGCCATTCTGCTGAGGGGTTGTAGCTTTCGGGGTGCGTGATGAGCGAAACACGGGCGACGAATTCAAGCTCAACAGGGTCAGCACCTGGGGGGACGTGTATCACGAGCTTTCCGGGGCGCTTGTCTGTCGGGACTGGTTCGCCTTCGCTGTCGGTAGAGGCAACGAGGCGCTTGTAGAGGCTACCGGGGCGGGCTTCCTCTAGGGTCGTCATCCATTTGGGCTGGCCCGTCTTAAATAGGCGGACGATATCTCGCCAATCGATAGTACGGGCGCTTTGCTCTTGTTCCTGCATTCCCTCTCCTGTGTCTTGGTCGATTTCGGTGGGGTCCGTGCGGTCGGTTGGGAGGACTAGGGCGGGGTCATCTCGGTAGCGCATCATGGCTCCAGGGTTGCCGCCGTCGTCCATCGCTAAGATTTGGGCTTCTGTCGCTTCACAAATGCAGATCTCAGCGGGTGTGTCGGCGGTAGCGCTGAACGTGCGTTGCTTGCATGTTTCGCACTGGGTCACGGTTCCCCCGGCGGCGACGTGGGCGGCTTCTCGGGTTGCTTGTAGTGCGGCGTCGTCGCGTAGTGCGACTAGTGCGGCGCTGATTTGGTGCTTGCTGGTGCTACCTTCGGCAACCTGGGCGGCTTCTCGGTTGAGGGTCAGGCCTTGGGCCTTCGCCAGACCGGCAAAGGCTCCGGCGATGCGGTGTTGTGATTCGGCGGGCAATGCTGCAAACTGCTTCATTTTCTCGGCCTCCGTTAGGGACTTGGTGAATAGCATTTTCTTCGAATCGGGCTTGGGTGACTTGCTTGTCATTGTCTTTGTCCTTTGTCTTTGGTTGAGCCTGGCCTTGATCCCTTCCGGGGATCGAGGTCTGGAAGCCGAATTAGCGGGACGGCAATGGTGCCAGCCAGGTCACGAAGTGACCCTTGATCGGACCCGTCGTCTTGTCAGTATTTCTGGCCAATCGGTTCGGCCAGAGAATACTGAGAAGATGCGGAAGCCGATTTGTGGCTCCATTTCCGATCCGCTTGTTGTGGTTCTCGCGTGACGAGCTCCGATAAGTCTCAATTAAGCGGCCTTCAACGAGCTGCCGGTCCTGCTGCGCTTGAGCGACAACGCCGTGGCAAACTCACCGCCGGCCTCTCAATCAGGAGCTAAATCGCTGGCGCATTCAGACGCAGCTGGTGGTACTCGCCACATTCCAGCAACAAACCCGTCATCTCGAAGACGACCTGCCTCATCTCCGGATCAAGCGCAGACGTGAAGTTGTTAGCGAGGTGGGCTTCAGCGACCTGAAGATCAGACCAGCAACCAGCCACGTAAGCAACATGATCTGGGATGACATCACGCGTCAGTTCCACGAGACAATCGACGTCCTGCCCAGCAGCGTCATAGCGTCGCAGCTGAGAATTCAACTCAAGGCTGGCCTCAAGCTGGATCACATCACATTTGAGTTCCGCAAGTTCAGTCCACATAACATTTCCTTTGGTTGTCTTCCTAATCCACCACTTCATCCACCTTCCACCACCCACCCTCCCTCACCCACCCCCCCACTATCACCACCCAACTCTCTCAACTCACCCTCAAGCCAACCCCAAAAAACCAAGGGGAAAACCATGCGTAGAGGGTCAGCGACCCCCGAGGGGCTTTCCCTATCGGTGACGGCAGAGCAGTGTCGGTGTCGGTTGGCGCCGCAGGCACACACAGAGACAAACGCCGAAGTCCTAATTTGGTTCGTATAAACCAAGACGGGATAGCTGAGGGCTAATCGCTGTCACTTCCCTGAAGCCGGATCATTGCCGGCTTCAGCAAGATGAGCCAGCCCGCCAGGGCTGGACGACCAGAAGGCGCGTCGCGCCGCTGGAGGCCGGTCTCCGGTCCGATTGTCGCTAGTCCCAACGAAGCGCAAGCGATTCGTGTAGCCCCGGCCGAAGGCCAGGCTACGACCAACGCGAACCCACCCACAACCAACCAACACACCCACACAGCCACCAAGACGGGGTATCCCAGCCACTACCTGACCAGGAAAAACACACCCACACACCCTAAGGCTGCTTCCTGCCTGGGGCTCCCGGCTTGATGCTAGGCGCTTGCGCCGTTTAGCATCGCCGGCTCTGTTCCTCGCTCTGGTTTGCCAAGGAGCCATTCCTGGTAGTGCGCGAGCCAATCCGCCCGAAGCCTAAGCAGCAGTGACATAGGATCTTCGACCGCAGTTATGGTCGAAGGTTCTAGGGAGCTAGCTGCGTGGCGCCGGGGGTTTTGGCGACCGCTGCGCAAGGTAGACACTCCGTGCCATGAGCTAGCCGGGTGAGCGCCCCCTGTGGGCGCGATGGCGCTGCTTGTGGACGGAGGGTCGGTACCGACCTGCCTGCCAGCAGGCCCCTCGCTATATATACCGTCATAGGGTTGTCTGTTTTTTCGTAACCGTTCTTGTGTTGAGGGGACGGGCAACAGACTTGAAAGGGAAAGGGTTGTTGTGTTTCGTTCTCTTATAGAGGGCTTTGCCCCCCCTGTTGTTTTCTCCCACCTCTTACTGGCTCTGGGTGGGAGCTGGTGAGGGGTGGGTGCCCTTGCCACGTTTCCCAATGTGGGTGGGGGCTTCTTCCGCCCGTACTGTGAGTTTGGGTGGGAGATCGTTGCGTCCTAGTACCGGCGACGGAGGATGCCAGTCGCTTTCGCTGGGTGGCACTACCTGCCGCTTTGCCTCTGTGGTTTCCCAGTGAGGTCTGGGGGTCTCATTCTCAGTGCCTCTGGTGGGGCTGCTGAGGGGACCGGTTACTGCTTTGCTCCTAGCCGAACTTGCCGTGAGTTGTCCACGCACTTGATATTAGTTCCAGAGTTGATTACAGTCAACACTGCCTAGCCGAACTAGTGCACCGAAGACCCACAAGTCCGAGCCCCCCGTCTTCTCACCGAGGCGGGGTGCTCACGTTTAAGACCGAAGCTCGACTAGCACTCGAGTGAGCCGGGTAGCAACCGGAAATCGGAAGCCCTCTAGCCGCCAGCAAGACTGGAAGGGCGGAGGGTTTCTGCGTTATGGTGTTTGTGGCTCCTCAGTGCCGGGGTCAGAGACTGTGCCACAACTCAACTGTATGTTGGATTCATTGCAGC
>Ga0114999_10004360_pt1 | contig 17179 bp, 17 predicted proteins | sample ArcticOcean_MG_C_3_FD_89820 | JGI IMG/M metagenome (GOLD analysis project Ga0114999, IMG submission 89820) | Marine microbial communities from western Arctic Ocean - ArcticOcean_MG_CB8_126 | ecosystem: Environmental > Aquatic > Marine > Oceanic | place: Arctic Ocean: Canada Basin | collected...
ACCACATGAGACAGCTCCTGCTCGGGTTCGTAGGCGCGAATTCTATTGACATCCTCCAGGGTGCGCAGCGGCGCGCCGATGGTTGGTCCCGGATCGAAGACGATGTCGCAGCCGATCGGCATCACTGGAGTAAATATGTCAGCGAAGAGGATGGCCGCATCAACTTCCAGCATGTCGACCGGCATCAAGGTGATCTGGGTGATAAGCTCAGGGTCGTCGAATAGCGTCTGAATCGAACCGACCTTCTCCTTGAGTTGACGATAGGGTTTGAGGATGCGGCCTGCCTGCCGCATCAACCAGATAGGTCTTGTCGTCGGAGTGTTGCCTGACAGGGCCTGCAACAGAGGCGGGAGGGGGGGGGCGGTCACAGTGGTGGCCCGGGAATTTACCAATTCGGACAAACCCCCAACGAGCCGTGGCGCGTGGTTCGGCTAAGATCGCGAATCCTGAGGCCCTCTTCAGCGAAGTAGACACAGATGTAGTCATTCCTGGCCGGGCTGGTTGAGGTCCAATCCAGCGTTTGGCTCTGCCCGTTAATTCCCAATGCCATGCGCGACACCAACAGATCGTAGACGGCTTCAACCATCGTCCGGCGGCGGATCAGATGGGATGGAATACCGAGGGTCGTAGCCAGGTAACGCAATTACTGGTTCTGTTCCATGTAGTTCTTGCCGATGCCCTCGCGCGGCGACTCCTGAGAGATCAACGCCCAACCGAGTTCGGGTGTCTCAGAGGTCACGAATGCATTACCACGGTAGCGGCCCAGTTCTTGAATTTTACCGAACATGGCAGGAAACGTTTTGGCCAGGGTCAATACAGTGCAGGGTTGGCTGACCCCTTTGTGAACGAAGCGCTGTATTCGAGGAATCAAGGTGAACTGCTTCTCGGCAAACTTACTCCTACGCAGGCTGGCCACCACCTTGTCATTGAGCTTCGCCCGCAGACCCTGCTGTAAAAGTACTATGTCATCTTGGGGCAAGGACACGTCCAGGGCCGCTTGAATGTCGTCGAGGCTTACTGTGTGGGCGAAGATGTCGACCAGTTTTTCTTGCGGCTCAGGCGGTTTACCATTTGCCGTTTGGCCATTCTCAGATTCAGCCCGCTGAGGCGTCACCCCGCCCGCACGCGCTGATGATTTTGGGGAGTCGCCGGCTGCCGGCCCAGAGGTCGGATCAGAAGAGTCAGCGAATAGATCGTCGCTTGACCCTCCGACTGGCGCCATCCCATCGTCAGCCAGATCCTCGAAGACAGCGGCTACCCCGGGGGACTCCTCATTCTCGTTGAAAAGGAGTGCGGAGTCGTCTCCCGTAACGATACTGGCGTCCACATCCTCATCAACTAGGCCGGCGAAGGCAAACGAAGCCGACGCCGCTGGCATCTCGCTTCCCGCAACGGCATCAACCTGGCCAAACTCGAAGAGCGAAGGATCCGGCTCAGCGTCCTCCTCCTCCTCCTCTTCCTCGAACAGGCTGTCTGCGATTTCGGGAAAAGCATCGCCGTCTACACCGGCGTCGATGGAGAGCACGACGTCCTCGTCCAACCCGTCTGCGAGTGTGGGCAGCTCGGGCAACATAGAAGAGTATTTTTTCAAAATCTCATCGATGCGACCGCCAACACGGCCATTCACACTGAATTTGGCTTTGGCTTGATGCAACGCAGTCAAAGCTGCGGTGAGATCGGCTTCGCTCAAGCCCTCTCCTTCTTGCTCCAAAGGATCCAGTAGCTCAGACGTCCACTGAGTTGCAAGAAGGTGATCCTCTGTTCGCTCGATATAGCTTTCGAGCGAGAGGATTTCATTCTTGCAACTGTTGGGAGATATCGTCCAAAACGGATTCCCGAGCGAGGGCGCGTTACAAGTGCATGATTGGACAACCACCAAGATGGCATAAAATCCAGTGCCGTAAGTAGTTGCACACTTAATAAACTACTCAATCGAAGACCGATTTTCAACAACCCCGCAGCAAGGTGTCGATGGGCACCGAAGATCAAGCGCTCCGGAACTTCAGCTGCCTTCAAAAACAACCGACACCAAAACCCCGGGCCAACGCGCTTTTCCCGGGCGCCAATGGGGGATCCCCTGCTTTCCAGAAATGCGGATGATCCCATCCTTGACGTAGACGAACACCTGTTTCTTGGATCGGTCTCCGTCGTTGTGATAGGTCGTGCGCGTGATGCTGTTGCAGCTGTCGAAGAACTTCATCATGGTTCAGGCTCTGCTTCAATATGACCCGGTCGTAGACCTCTTCGGCGGCAGACTTTTGCCGCAAGAATCCTGGAGGAAGCTCGTTAGCGCGGGCGTACATCATCAACCGCATTCCCGGTTTCTTGAAGGTGCAGTTGAGGTACTGGCGATCCACCAGGCACCAGTGTGATTTGGCGATCGGATCCCGGAAAAGGGGCAACCGAGTATACCAGAGCGTCTTCTCCGAACTCGCCATGAAGGAGCTAGGAAAGCGGTTCTTTAACGCTTCAATGGTGCAGGGCTCGGTGCCGACCTCATTGGATGTGGGTAGTTGCGCACAGCGGTATAGCAATGCGTAGTCTTTGAACGCCTTGCGCAAGGCGCGCACCCGGTTGGCGCGCACATGAGGGCGCAGTTGGGGGCGCTCGAACAGGAGTTTCCAGACGTTCTCGAGTTTTTCTGACGCAATGGAGACTTGCTCCTCGTCGAGCGGGCGTCCCAGAGCCTGGCCCAGGCTGTCCGTGTCGATGAAGCGGGAACCCAAGTATCATCCGCATGCGTTCCGCTACAGGCTGGGCCATGAGCCCGCCCTGGGCTATTCCTGTCGGGACCGGCTCCTCGTCAGAATCCGCCTCCTCCTCGTCCTGGTCACTGACATAGAGCTTGCGGTCTTTCTTGACTGCCGCAATCTCCCCCTGAAGCTGGTTTATCAACCCCGGGTCGACGTCGGAGACCGAGTCGCTCAAGTCCTCTGCCTCAGCTAAATCCTGGGCCAACTTGAGCTGTAGGCCCTGGATCTGCTCACGCCGGTCGATTATGCGGTCGACCGGGTTGAGCAATCTCCGCAGTGATAATAGCCGATCAACATAGCGTTTGTTGGAGTGGGCAAGGTGGTGGCACAGTTCGGCATCCTCAACCTGAGAATGCTTGCCCTCAACGAGGTCTGCTAGTCGGTGGGCGAGATCGAGGATTCTCCCCCGTACCCCTGTGGCCTGTACCTCTGTAGATGGCGTAGGGCTCTTCTCGTGGGCGGGCTGAGCGATGTCTTGTGAATCAATCAATGCTGGAGAGCTCTCTCAATCCGCAAGCTACGCTCTGACTGGATGGAGACCTCACGCGCGGAGCGGGTCCTGCCCCGTTGGGCTATTTCCCAGGCTCTACCATCCACTCCGGTAACGTAATGCAGAAGCGGTAAATGTCAGGCTTTGGTTTCAGGGAGATGATCCGATCTGAGACTCCACTCGCAACCACCTCTTCCTCTTCATCGGAACGAAAGGCCAAAACCCTTAATGGCGGCATGCGACGGTCTGGCCACAAGCGTGCAGGTTCGATCTCAATCGGCTCGCTGCATTCCACCGGATAGACGTCGATGCGCCAGTTTTTCTCCCGCAAGATTACTGCCCCATTGAGATTGAGAGGGCCGACGCTGCGGGTTTGGCCACGGGTGTCACAGTAGAGGTATTGATTCGTACGCACATAGTCGATCCGGCCTTCACCATCGTCGGCGGAAAACACCAGGAAGTCGTCAGGGCCGTAAGCCAGAAACGAGGCGGGCGGGAGCCGGTAGCTGGTACCTGCATGCTCGACGGTCCAATCCTGCTCCCAGCTGCCATTGACGTGAATGGTCAGCCCGTTGATGTACTCGACCTGAACTTGACTATTCTCGTAGGCACCAGAAACCAGTGCTTCCGTGGGTTCAATCAGATTGCCGCCGTGATGATAGAGAATCGATTTGACCTCTACACCCAAATAGAGCGTTTGGAGTTTTTGCAGCAGGTAGTAGGTCTTTACCTGAGCAGGGAGGCCCCAGTCATCCTGGTCGGGGAGGCAGGCGGCATGACCGTAAGCGATAGTGGTAGCCAGGTAGCGATCCAACCAGGAGCTACGACTATTCATTTCATCTGCCGGAACTTCAGAGCCGAAGAAGTCGGTTATGGTTCCAACCCCGGCGTCAATCTCAAATGGATGCAGGTAGCGCAGCGCAAAATCGACAAGTAACGGTTGTCTGAACGGGCTCGGACCCGGCATGCGGGCAAGGAATCCAGACAGCAGCCCGCGGTACAGCCAATGCGTTCCGCCATCTCCGACCACACCATCGGTGCTGGAGAGGGCGATCTGGTTCATCATGCTCTGTTCAGCGAACAGCGTCTCGCGATACTGTCCCGGCTGCTCCAGCCGGCCGTCAAAGTCCACCCTTCCCCAGGGTGGACTTGCGCCATGCGTGCCGATGTAAGGAATACTGCGCGGGTACTTCGATCGCAGAACCTGGGCATAGGCTGACGCGCTCGCGGCGGCTTCGGTCGGTTTGAGCAGGTAGCGACCGGGGCCGGTTTTGGTCCAGCTGCCGTTTGAATCGACCCCGACAGAGTCGGGATTCCAGGAGGTATCCAGGGGCGCAATATCAGTCATCGATGAGTACAAGGAATGCTTGTAACCGAGGTCCTCAACGGCCTCAAGGTACTCCACCAGGGCATCGTTGCCTCCCTTGTTGGCGGCTCCCTCCAAGCCCAAAGCGCTATGGGCGTCACCGTCGTGCCAGAGTTCTGCCGGATGATTGACGAGGATTGAGTCCAGTCCCAGCTGCTTGCACCGAAGCAGGCGTTCGTAGGCCTCGACGTACGCCTCTTCTTCGGCTTTCAACGGTGGCAGGTTATACCACACAAGTTCACGCAGTTGCTCCCAATCGGGCGTCCTGGTCGGCGTCGGCAGAGTCGGCAGTACCTCGGAAAAATCGCGGGAAGCGGTAAGCACCCAGCGTTCCTTAAACGCTGTTCGTTTGCCGCCGGTGCCCGGGGCATAATCACATCCGCCGTTGAGCTTTAGTAGGGGACTCTGCTCATTCGATAGACCGCGTAACGTCGAGGCAGAGGATTCGTACCAGTCGAGAAAACTCGACACGAAAACTCCGGAAGTGCACAGCAGTGCAGGCTGTTGCTCGCCAAAGTTGAGGTAAGGAATACGGATGACGCGAGGGTGAACGGCGCCGGAGACGTATCCGAGATCGACTCCAGTCGCCTTGCCATTGCCCCCTTCGAGTTCGACGATCAGCGTTTTGCCCTGTATGCGCAGGCGGTACAGAAAATCGGCTAACTCCTGGTCGTGTTTCCACTGCCAGCGCGCCTCAACGCACTCGCCGACCTGGTCGCAGGAGACCAGATGACGCTCAATGTCATCATTATCAGCGTCCCAGATCACACCACCCATTTCAACGCAGATGCCGCCGTCCTCAGCCAGTTTAATCGGCTCAGAGTTGTTGACTTCGATCTCTACATCGGACAGGGTGCCCTCGATGGGCGTATAGACATAGCGAACGACCGCAGACAGAGATCGCGCCTCGAAGAAGAACGAGATTCCATCATGATCGATGGTCGTGGTAACCTCTTCATGCGCCTGCGGCAGCATGCTCTGTGGCTCAGCATAGATCGTTGCAGGAGTGACAGCAGCGGGCTCAAGAGCGGTCACCGAGGCTTCCGTCTGAAACCCCACTGCGCCGATTTTGATATCTTGGTCCTCGCGGCAGAGGATGCCCTTCAGCAGGATAGCAGCGAGGTCGCCGGTGAATTCACCGGTGTGCAACAAGTGCCAGCCGGTGAAATCCAGGAGCCCGAGAGTAAATTCGTCCCCTGCTGCTGAAACGAGCCGCAGCTCTGGGAGGTGGTCCGGATCAAATGGAGTGTCAAGATGTACCCACACCAACGTTGTTTTGGCGTCCACTGGGAGTTGAAGCGGTTCCGGCGGTCGCAGGAATACATCACCCGCGCCCGATACCGATAGGTTCAACCCCTTGGGGCCTTCGGCATCGTCCGAGCCTGGCGGTGCGGAGCCCGGCAAGACAGAGCCCGTGGCTCCATCCTTAAAGTCAACTACCCAGGAAGTAAGTGTTTCTACGACGCAAGATTGGGGGAAACGATTGGCGATATCAATGTCGACCTGCGCATCCACGACTTGCACATCCAACTGGATGGCCATGAATCCTTGTTCCCCCTTCGGGTGAGTCCTGGCAAACCGGCAAAATTAGAGGGAAGAACAAAGTGTGTCAAGCGGGGCTGAGACTCGTTGACAGCTCGCTGATACGGCGCATCTTCTTGTAGCCTAAGGGACTTGGGTTTGTTTTTCACTTGGGGAATGGCTGCGGCATGAAGCAGGAGTTCGAAACCGTCATCATCGGCGGCGGAGCGGCGGGATTGATGGCTGCAGTCAGTGCGGCTCAGCGGGGCGATTCTGTTGTTGTGCTCGAAGCCAATGTCCAACTGGGTAGAAAGATTCTGGTATCTGGAAACGGTCGTTGTAATCTCACCAATATCGACGGCGACAATGTTTCGCATTTTCACGGATCCAATCCACGGTTTATTGGGTCGGTACTGGAGCAGCTGCCAGTAAACGAGACCCTCGCCCTGTTCGATGATCTCGGTGTTGTGACCAAGCAGGAGAAACGTGGGCGATTGTTTCCGCAGTCAGATCAGGCGCGATCAATCGTCGACGTGCTCGAGGACCGGGTGGTGCAGTTGGGTGGGCAGATTGCCACGCAAGCGCGAATCGAGCAGCTGGATGGCGGCGACGGCGGCTATGAGGTTCGCAGTGGCGATGGCCGCCTATGGAGGGGAGATAGGGTCATCATGGCAAGCGGCGGCATCAGCGTGCCCAAACTAGGCGCGGACGACAGCGGGCTGCAATTGGTTGAGAAGCTCGGGCATTCCCGCACCTCACTCTACCCTGGTTTGGTCGCACTTAACAGCGACAATCCCCAGGTGCACCGCATGCAGGGTCTCAAGGTTTGGGCTCAGGTTTCGGCGCCGTTGTCCTCTGGGCGCGTCGTTGTCGATACAGATGATCTGCTCTTCGCGAAGTACGGCGTCTCCGGTTTTACCATTCTGAACTTGAGCGCCGTGTTGGTCGACGAACTGCGCAGAGGGCCAGTGGAGCTTTCGGTCAATGTACTACCCGGTCACTCGGTAGAGGAAGTCTCCGCCTTGCTGAAAACCAGATGGGAGCGAAATCCGCGACGCTCACTAGAGCTGAGTTTCGCCGGCCTGCTGAGCACCAAGTTGACTAGACCCCTTCTTGAAGGCGGCGGATTCGAACGGGAGTCAGTGGTGCAGCGTATCTCTAAGGCTCAGCGTTGGCAGCTTTCCCAGCTCCTAACCGATTGGCGCATCATGGTCACGGGACCGCGCCCCTTCGAGTACGCCGAAGTCACCATCGGCGGAGTCCACAACGGTGAGATTGATGCGCAGACGCTCGAATCCTACATCACTCCAGGGTTATATCTCACGGGGGAAATGATCGACGTCCACGGTGACCTCGGCGGTTTCAATTTTCAATGGGCCTGGTCCAGCGGTTGGGTCGCCGGCCGACGACTCGGCAGCTGATGAAGCACAGACTGTCCTCGTTGACTCCTCTGGAGTGCCCCACTACAATGAATTTCGGATGACACAGGCACAGGATATCGCCGCTGTGGTTTTGGCTGCAGGCATGTCGACCCGAATGGGGGGGCTGAAACAGCTGCTGCCTTTCGGCGTCGATGAACGACCGTTGATCGAGGTCGTTGTCAGCCGACTCAAGCGGCAGGTCGATCGCGTCATTGTCGTACTGGGGCATCGGGCAGGCGACATATCACCGATACTTGCCGACTACGGTGTTGAGCTGGTGGTCAATGAGCAGTACGAGCTCGGCATGGTGACCTCGGTCCAGTGTGGGATCAGGGCCGCCGGCGACGTGCGTGGCTACCTTATTTGTCTTGGTGATCAGCCCGGTCTTGGTAAGCAGACCCTATCGCTCGTTTTGCAACGGGCGGCCCAGATGCACAAAGGGATTGCCATCCCCGTGTGCGATGGACGGCGTGGTCACCCCATTTACATCACCAATCACTACAAAGCAGAAATTCTCGAACTGCCGCACAATGTCGGATTGAACGCTGTAACGGGCGCTCATCTCGATGAGACGGAACAGATTCAAGTGCCTGATGAAAGCATCCTCGTCGACGTTGATACGCCACAAGAGTACGAGCAGACGCGGTATCGGTGGAATTGAACCCAAAAGAGTAAAACGACGGAGAAAAGTGACCGTAGCTATGGAAGATGTTATTAACGAAGCAGCCACCATGGACGGGCCTCGTGCACTGGCGTCGCTCGTCGACAGCAGCGGTTCCATTCCGATGAGCGAGCGGGCAAAAATGCTGGTCGCGGAGGGTGGACAGGTGACGGGCACCATCGGCGGAGGGTGTCTGGAAGCAGAGATCATCAACTGTGGAAGGGATGTCCTCGCCAGTGGCCGTCCTCATGTCACCGAGTACACAATGACCGAGCAGCAGGCAGGGGAGAGCGGTCTCAATTGTGGTGGAACCGTCCGCATCTACACTGAGCGGATAGATGAAGTTTCAGGGCCGCCCGTTTTTCAGAGGATCATCAAGGCCAAAGCAGATCGGTCATCATGCGTGCTGGCGACGATCATAGCAGAGTCTGAACCGACTGACTACAGCCGTTCGCGGGTGCTCTATTACAGCGATGGTACCAGTTCAGGCTCTTTCGGCAACACCCATTTCGACGATCTGGTACGGACTCATATCGCCACCGTGTTGATTGAGGAGGAAGCGCTGGTGGTACGGGTGCAGCCAAGCGCACATGAAGCGGTGGGGATGGCTGCCATCGGCTTGGCTGCAACAAGTGCTGCCAGCGGCGTCGAACTGTTTCTGGAGCCGTTCGTGCCTCCTCCCGTGCTCTATATCTTCGGCGGCGGCCATGTGGGAGCTCAGATCTGCCGGCTGGCCAAAACGGTCGGATTCTACGTCGTCATTGTCGACGATCGCCCGGCCTTTGCCAACCTGGATCGGCATCAAGATGCGGATGAGTGCATTGTTGCCCCGGATATCCCGCAGCTGTTCAGCACGTTGCCGCTGGATGCCCAGTGCTACATCGTTGCTGCCTCCCGCGGACATCAGCTGGATGAGGTCGTCATCCGCGAGGCGGTTCAGAAGCCGGCCCGTTACATTGGCATGCTGGGTAGCGAACGCAAGAAGATTATCATGTGGAAGCGGATTGAGGCAGAGGTCGGTGGCAGGGAGCGGCTGGAGCAGGTTCATGCACCAATCGGTTTTAATATCGGTGCAGACAACCCCGAAGAGATCGCGGTCAGTGTGCTGGCCGAGCTGATTGATGTTCGCCGGGGACAAAAAAGGAAATGGAAGACCAAGAAGCCACGGACAAACTAAATGAGCTTATGCATTGAGCCATCCCACCAAGGCCATGGGATGCCTTACCAGACAAGCTGAACTCCGATTAAACGGTTTCACGTCTAGGGTTGTCGAAGATGGGAGTATGTGACGAAACGGGGAACCGAGGACCGTTCTGGATGGAGACCGCTATCGTAGCACCAACTCGACCCAATGAGCAGACGGACGCAGAGCTGGTAGAGCTCTTCCAGTCCGGCTTTGAGGAAGCGTTCGACTCCATCGTCGTGCGCTACCAGGATCGCATATATCAATTCGCCTGCAGTCTGGTGGGTGATCCAGAAGAGGCAAGCGACATTGCGCAAGATGCGTTCGTGCGCGCGTACCACAAGCTGGCGGGGTTTCGGAACGCCTCGGGTTTGTATACCTGGTTGTATAAAATAACATTGAATGTTGGTCTCAATGTGCTGCGCAAGAGGAAGTTAAGGGAATTTTTCCGGCTTTCGGAACCGCTCGGACTGCCCGCTTCGCTGGCGCCACAGCTATCGATTAGTCCCAGCCAGGAAACGGAGCTCACTCAGGCCGAACAACGGGTCCGGATTGAAGCGGCCATTGCGAAACTTCCTCCTAAACAGCGAATGGTTTTTGTCTTGAGGCAATACGACGAGCTTTCCCATCGAGAGATAGCGGAGGTCGTGGGATCTTCTGAGGGAGCGGTCAGAGCCAGCTATTTTCACGCAATACGCAAGCTGCAGCTGTCTTTGGAAGACCTCGCTTCGGAAAGGCATAGGATGAAAAGGAAATGGTGAAAAGGAAATCGGTGAAAACAAAACCAACCGGATCGGACTGCGACCGCAATGCACTAGTCGGTTTGCTGGACAACTCGCTGCCAGCAGCGGCACGAGTCGTGGTTCAGCAACACATGAACGTTTGTGATTCGTGCAGGCTGAGCCTTGAGTCGCTGAAGTCGACGCTGGAATTGGCGAGAAGTGCCTGCCAACCTCACGCGATGGATCCTTTCGAAGCGCGCGCTTTCGCTCATAAGGTCAGAGGGCGCATAGCCGCGCATCAACCTGCCTGGCTGAGGATGCGTTGGCCCGCCGTGGGCGGGGGGTTCGTCAGTGGCGCCGTTGTCGGAGCGCTGGTGCTGTTTTTCACCTTGGGACATGCACCCGGCCCGGTCGGACACGGGCCAAGTCCGGGCGAAGGCGTTGAGCCGACATGGGCTCAGGTACAGCCATCACAGGTTGACTGGGTGGAGCCTCAGGTGACGACGCTGGAAGAGGTGACCGCGGAGCAGGAGTGGGCCGGAACCATCAACGACTACCTGCTGGACACCGCCTCGGAAGCGGAGTTGTTCGATGAGATGGAAACTCTGATTGGCGAAGAGGATCTGTACGCTTTGTTAGATGAATACTGAGAGGAGTTGATCGTGCGAACGACGATACTGACATCCATCTGTTTGCTCATCGCGGTTGCGGCAGGTGGTCAGGGCATTTCACAGGAGCGCCTGGAGATGCTCAAACTGTGGCGAATAATTGATGAGCTCGAGATTGAAGAGCAACAAGCGGCCGAATTGTTCCCCTATTGGAGCAAGAATAAACGTGACAAGCGCGGTCTCGCAGGCGAGCGCCGCGAGGCCACTGACTTACTGCACAGCCTGCTCAAGGCAGAGGACACCACCGACGCTGAACTGCAGAAACAGATCGCCGCAATTGGCAAAGTCGATAAGCGAATGCATGATCAAGATAAAGCGTTTCGGGACGGACTTGGGAAGTACCTGGACGTGCGCCAACAGGCTCGTCTGCTGGTTTTCGAGGGGCGCTTTCGTGGCGATCTTAGGGATATGGTCCGAGGTTTTCGGCGCATGCATCGTGAGGGTGAAGGGCCACCAGGCCGCCATGGCGGCGCTTGGGGTGAGTCTTCGAAGTAAACCCGACTTGGATATGATGGTTTGAAGCGCTACTCCGATGAGAAAATAAGAAAGACCCTGCTCAAATACGAAACGCGAGAGACCCGCGTCGATCTGGGCGAGAGCGGTGAGTGGCCAGTGCAAATCCTCGGGACAGAGGACGCCTACGCCCTCCTTGATCGGCTGATCGAACAAGAGCGCTCACAACCGCTGAAACGGCCTCGGTTCCCCTACTGGGCCGAGATATGGCCCGCTTCAGTCGGCCTGTCGCGATTTTTCATGCAGAATGAGACGCCGGAACCGAGGCACATTGCAAAAGAATTGGGTTGTGGCCTGGGTCTGGTCGGCATCGCCCTGGCCAAGCTCGGACGCCGTGTAGAAGCCACAGATTTCGTCGATGACGCACTTGTTTTCGCGTCACACAACGCCACACAGAACGGGATCGCCGCTCTCCACAGGGTGTCCTACCTGGACTGGAGCCACCCCGTGGGCCGTGAAACGGACTGCATGGTCGGGGCTGATATCGCCTACGAGACAAGGAACCATCCCTATCTCTTGAGGGCGGCACGAAAGCTGTTGATCCCGGGTGGCTTCCTCTATTTGGGAGACCCTAAACGGCCGGCGGCCCAACCGCTGCTTGCGGCGCTCCAGGAACAGGGTTTCTCGCATCGACTCTCGACCCTGCCTGTCACTTGGAAGTCGCTCACCCACCATGTCGATATCCACGTCCTGCAGAAGCCGGAGCGCTGAACCGGGCGAACCTTCACCCCAGCAGAGTATCCAGGTGTATTGCGGCGGCAGCGGCTGTCGCTTGATGATCGTAGCCACCTTCTAGCAGCGAGACTAGTCTGCCCTCGCAATGCTCATCCGCCAGCTGCACGACAATCTCGGTCATGCGCTCGACCCCCCCCTCACTCAGCCGCATACCGCCGAGGGGATCTCTCAAATGGGCATCGAATCCGGCCGAAATCAAGATGAACTGTGGGCGGAACGAATCGATCGCGGGGCGCAACTGATCAACGAAAATCCGCTCGTAATCGCGGTCGCCATATCCGGCAGGGACAGGGACGTTCATCGTGTAGCCGTGGCCGGCGCCAACACCTTGCTCGTCACCTAGTCCAGTCCCGGGATAGAGTGGGTGCTCGTGCACGCTGAAAAAAAACACGCTGGAGTCGCTCTCGAAACAGTGCTGCGTGCCGTTGCCGTGATGTACGTCCCAGTCGATGATGGCAATCCGCTCCAGCCCGTGCCGGCGCTGAAGGTAGCGGGCGGCGATGGCCACGTGGTTGAAGTAACAGAATCCCATGCACTGCTCGTACTCGGCGTGGTGTCCAGGAGGGCGATGGACACAGAACGCGTGCGCCAGGCGGCCGGCCATAATTTCGTTCACCGCCAAAATCGCGCCTCCTGAAGCGAGCATTGCGGCTTCGAATGTTCGCGGTGAGACCAAGGAATCCTGATTGATGCGTACGGCTCGTTCTGCTTGCGACCAGGACTTGACCGAAGCCAGGTGCTGAGGGCTGTGAACGGCGACAATGTCCTGATCCGAGGCCATGCTCGGCGTCTGCAGGACGAGCCCCGAATGGGTTTGTGGCGCCGCTTCGATTGCCTCCAGGATAGCCACCAGACGCTCAGGGCATTCAGGATGCGAGGGGCCGGCGTCGTGCTCCAGAAAAATCGGATCGTAGATCAAGGCCGTTCGCCCCATTTTCAAGTCTCCATCTTGGCCGTATGATCGCCGGGGGGGCCGAATTCGGCGATGGCTCTCTTGCCTAGAATTCGGATGTCTTCGGCAATCTCACTGGATTTCTCCAAGTCATTGGCATCGAACCAGCGGTAGGCCGCTGCTTCTGCCTCCGCTAGGCGGACTTCTGGCTCTGGCGTTCGCGTGTCGGCGAAGTATACGAGGTCGACATGCTGATGCCCGGGGGATATGTCTTCCAGCAGAATACAGTGGGGTCTGAGTAGAACACGTACCTTGCCCCACATTCGGGTGGCTCCTCGCAGGTCAACTTCAAGGCCGGTCTCCTCCTGGACTTCTCTCAAAGCCGCCGCCTCCGGCAGTTCATCAGAGTCGATGTGGCCACCAGGCGGAAGCCAGGCCTGCATCTTCACATGCCATAGCAACAGCGTCTTGTCGCCATTTACGACGAAGGTTGTGGCGGTGAAGTCACGCGTTGGAGCGTCTGCTTCTAATTCCATAGTTATATCCATAACTCATGTTGCAGATAATGTTACGATATTATTTCGATGCTCGTCATGGGCTCTTGCGGATGCGTCCATGAAGAACTCCTCGAGGACTAATAGGCTTGCCCGAAGCAAAAACGATATTCTGCCGATAGAGAGAAGACCCCACCTGCCGCGGAGGCAACACAGAACACCAAGAAACGGGCCTACGAAGTAGCCTTTTGAGTAGGTACCATGAGCCCTGGTAGCGCCATCCTCAACGGTGTCGGAAATCCTTGACAGCGGTTGCCCGCGAAGTCTATACTAAGTCCTTGCATAACAGCAAGGTAGGGTTAGTTTGTCACCGACCCGCCACCGCAGGAAACTCGAAATGACTGCACAGCCCAAATTTCAAAGTGAAGCGGTTTCCGACGTCATAGTCCTCGACAGTCAGGCTCCAGAAACAGTAATCTGGCCTGTGGCGGGAGGCAAAGGCGGGACCGGCAAGTCGACGCTGACGGCGAACATCGGTGTTGGTCTGTCTATGTTGGGGTACAAGGTTATCCTCGTGGACGGAGATCTGGGTGGTGCCGATCTGCACCTTTTCTTCGATCAAATTTCACCCGCCTGCAGCCTCAGCAGTTTTATTTCGAAAGAGGTCGGATCGCTCAACGATGTACTGCTGCCAACTCCCAATGAGAATCTTCGGATCGCCTGCGGCGGCAACGAGCTAGTGGGCATGGCCAATCTATCCTACGCCACCAAAACCAAGCTGTTGCGGCACATTGGTGCCTTGGATGCCGACTATGTCTTGATCGATCTTGGGGCAGGCTCGTCATACAATACGCTCGACTTCTTCACCTTGTCCGACAGTGGCATCATCGTTTCAACGCCTGAACCGCATGCGCGTGTTGATGCTTACGGATTCATCAAAAACAGTATCTGCCGGAAGTTGCGCCGCCTGTTCAACAAGAATGACGAGGTCACCAAAGTGATCGCGGCTTTCGCCAGCAAAGATGGCCGCAAGTCGGGACGGGTGTCTGATCTGGTGAAGCGGATAGCGGCGCTCGACCCAGTCGCGGCCACGGAGGCATACGACCTGCTGCAGGCCTATCGTCCCAAGCTGATCATGAACAGGGTCCGCAACAGGCGACATATCGAGGAAGCGCACCGCTTTGTCAGCCTCGTTGAGGACTATTTGTCCACCCGACTCGAATACGTGGGCTACGTCCGCAACGACGACAAGATTCTTAATGCCAGTGAGCGGCGAAAGCCGATCTTGATTCACTCCCCGAAAGCAGCAGCTTCACTCGATGTCTACAATGTGCTGATGAATGGGTTGCACGTTCCCGACCGCCTGCACCGGCTGACGGCGCGCCAATCCCGTAAGCTTTCGCAAGTAGCCAGGGCCGAAGCCAAATTCTGGTAGTTGACTGCTGTGAGCATGCCTCCTCTTCTGGCAAATACCTTCTGGCAAAATACCCTTTTGAATGAACAGCAGCTCCTGGAATAATGGCTCCTTGCTTGAACGTCTGGCGGTAAAACGCCTGGCGGGCGGCGTTGGGGGTGGCAAAACGCCGAAAGCCTTCGACGTTTTTGGCGAGCTGCAGCGGGTACGCAAGATTCTCATCCTGCCCAGCGACCGGGTTGGAGGATTGTTTCTCGGGGCTGGTGTGTACAAGGCCGTACGTCAGCATTACGAAACATCCTCTATCTCCCTGTTCTCCGACCAGCGCATGGCCGCTGTTGCCCGCTACATTCCTTTCGTCGACGAGGTCATCTCAGGCGACCTGCGGCAGCCAGCATGGCGCAATGCCTTTACCGGGGTCATTGACCGCCTCCGGCGCGAGCAGTTTGATCTGGCGCTGTGTCTGGGAACCGACTGCAGCTTTCGCCTGGCGCAAGTCTGCGGTGCTAGCGGTGCGCGTCTTCGCGTCGGCTTTAAGCGTGATGACGGCGCGGTGCAGCCGTTTAATATTGAATTGGTGAGCACCTCGAAGGATACCTACGAGGTTGACCAGTACGAAGGCTTGCTCCGACTACTGGGGATCCCCAACGGCGATGAGGTACGCTGGACGATCTCTGAGGAAAAAGCGCAGCAGATCAGGGATCGTTATCTGGATGGGGAGTTTGGCGGCCGCCAAGTTGTGGCCGTCGATCTGGGCAAAGGTGAGCGTCATGGAATGTCTAGCCGGCAGATGGAAGATATCGTTGGCCGAGTAATCGAACGGCGCGGCCGCGCTGTCATCTTCTTTTCGCTCGCGGAGAAAAAGCAGGTCAACTATCTTAAGGGGACGTACGGGAATCGGATTCTCGCCTTTGACCAGCAGGATCTGGCGGGTGTTGCGGCTCTTCTTGAAGGTTGCAGGGCGCTGATCTCGTGCAACACGGACTTGCTGCACCTGGCGATTTCCTTGCACATCCCGGCTGTCGGTATCATTGATGACAATCCCAGGCGCTGGATATCGACGCGAGACCCACTCACAAAAGTGGTTTCGACTCGAGACATGAGGGTACTGCGGATCACTGATGTCGTGCAGGCGCTGGAAGCCGCGCTCAAAGAGGAAACAAGCTGAGGTTACATTCCTAACCGCAATCCCTGCGCGACCACGATAGAGGAGCTTCTTCGATGGTAGAGATGATTGAGCCCGATCGCACGATCATGATCGTGTCGATTATCGGTTTAGAGATTATTTGGGGAAGCGTGGCCTATCGAAAATTCGCTCAAAAAGGGGGTAGTCAGACCCTATCGAGCGCACAGACGGAGAGTTCACAAGAAACTGGCCAACAGGGCAGCGACAAAGCAAAAAGCAGCAAGCGACGCAAGAATCAATAGGTAGCCTTAGTGGCTGAAGAATTGGGCTGAATAGGAACAGGGAGGATTGCTAGAGAATGGCGACTGAAGTGGTAATGCCGAAGCTTGGACTGACGATGGAACAGGGGACCATAGGCTCGTGGCTCTTCGCCGAAGGCGACCAGGTTACCAAGGGTCAGCCTTTGATGGAAGTGGCCACGGACAAGGTCACGATGGAAGTAGAGGCCCAGGTTTCCGGCGTGCTGCGAAAGATCGTCGTCGAGGCAGGAGTCGAAGTGCCCGTCGCGACACTTGTCGGCGTCATCGGATCTGTAGATGAGGACATCAGCGGCCTGTTGAGCGCTGCTTCCCAGCCTGCGGCGGCGCCTCCACCAGCTCCAGTAGCGGCTGCTTCGCCGGCCACTCCGCCACCCTCGGCACCGGTACCCTCAGCGCCAGTCGCCGCCACGGGTGGGCGTCCGCACCGTGCCTCACCAAAGGCGCGCAAGATAGCCGCCGAGCGCGGTGTCGATTTGTCCCTTATTGCTGGAACCGGTCCGGGAGGTAGGATTGTCAGTGCTGACGTCCTGTCCACAGGCACCTCGTCTGCTGCCTATGGGGCGGCGCCGACCATCTCGGCGCCCGTAGCTTCTCCATCGGCTCTACCTTCCTTCGCGACCGCGGCAGCCGGCGTCGTGGTGGAGTTGACCCGTCCACAACAGGTGGCCGCGCAACGGCTCACGGCAAGCTACCAGCAAGTTCCGCACATCCACGTTTGGATGGAGATTTCGGCCGTCTGGATGCAGCAGTTTCGCAAAGGCTACGCCCTCGAAGGCAAGAAAGTTTCCTTCAATGACCTCATGGTGCGGGCTTGCGCTCGAGTGCTAACTGAATTTCCGCGCTTCAATAGTCACTTCGTTGACGGCAAGATACACCAGCTGGCCCAGGTGGATATCGCTA
>Ga0114999_10004366_pt1 | contig 17169 bp, 27 predicted proteins | sample ArcticOcean_MG_C_3_FD_89820 | JGI IMG/M metagenome (GOLD analysis project Ga0114999, IMG submission 89820) | Marine microbial communities from western Arctic Ocean - ArcticOcean_MG_CB8_126 | ecosystem: Environmental > Aquatic > Marine > Oceanic | place: Arctic Ocean: Canada Basin | collected...
AGGACATCGCAAACGCGATTGACATGGCTAATCGAATGGAAGCCAGTGGTGACATAGCGATGCTGCGTTATGTGATTCAAGCCATGGAAGCCGCACTAGAAAAGTTAGAGCCGGCAAGATAGATAATGAAAATCACACAATCACAGCTTAAGAAGACTATTAAAGAAGTACTCAATGAAGCCTCTGGGAAACAGAGAGCGCATGATGACAAACTGTCACGACAGAAAAGCCAGCGTGCTCAAAAAGAATCAGAAGCCGAAGAGCTTCGACAGGCTTTGGGAAATGATTGGGAAGTTAACGTTAGAATGTTGGAAAACCGGTACCAACTCACCGTCAATAAAGCGGTCTGGGCGCAAGAGCCCGGGACGAATCCACAAGAGAATTGGTAGTATTTGTCAAGTACTTGTAAAAAGATCGACCTTCCTTACATATTTTACTTGACAAGCCTTTCATTTAGTGGTATATTATAATTGTTAGTTAGTTACATGATCCTTTCTACAAGTATCTCAAGAGAGAGAAAAGAAAGTATCTCAAGTGAGAACAGATGAAGGCTGGAAAGAATCTATACTATAGTATATCAAATAAGCTTCAGAAAGACAAGAAGATAAATGATGAATTTGAAGTAATGATCAATTCCTTGACACTAGAAGAAGTAATTGCTTTGAAGCTTGAACTCTCTACTAGGTCTCTCAGAGGGAAATTCTATGGATTCCCTATCTGGAAATCTCTACCAGAACTTACTAGAGATGCAGTTTTAAAATATGCTCTTTCAGCAACAAGATCAAAGAAAGAAGCAGCCCGTTTCCTAGGGATTACAATCTCAGAGCTTAATGCAAATCTAAAGAGTTATCAAACCGAATCTTTTTTTATTAAACAACAGGAATGAAGAAAATGGACAAGAGCAGAACATATATTTAACTCTATATGGCTCATGAGAAGATTTAACAAAACAAAGTGTGTCGGTTCTTTGCCTAAAACGAACCTTACCAATCCAGTTAATAGTATCAGATCCCACCCAGCAGTAAGCTGTGTCCAAGTCTCCATATGACATTGGAGCAACCAATCAGAAGGAATGGTAGTTAAAGATAGGCTGGCAAGCTAGACGCGAGAAGCGCTAGCAATCTTCTTTTGAGTATATAACATAAAGCAGGAAATTAATATGTCATGGAAAGTGTGGAAATGGGATGGTCATTACATCCGCGGTGAGCTAATTAGTAGTCACACCACAGAGGCAGCAGCGCTTAAGAAAGCGAAGAAGGAAATCAAATATTTGAAAGCAACAAAACGAGCTTCGACCGGTCCATCAGATATCGGTGCGAAAAAAGAAATAATTATATGGCTTGACGGTACAGGTGGCACTCCTCTTGGGATGATCACCAAAAAGATAAACAAGAAAGCTAAAGAAAGTTAAGGGGGCGCCCTGGTTTCGACAGGGTAAGAAAGAAGAAAAGTGCAAGTAGTCAGATGTAGCAGCAGACTTTAAACGCAGATACAAAAAATAATTGCTAATAACAATAACAACTTCGAATCTATCCGCTTAGCGGCATAATCGGGAGGTTGCTTAGAACCTTCTTTTCAATCTAAGCAAAACAACAGACAAGTTGTAAAAATCAAAACAATCTAATACGTCATGACGGTAAGTGTTAGATTATAACCGTATAGCTTTTCAGTTTGCGATTAAAACTGAATAAACTTGTGAATGACTACAATTGGACTTATTCTGGACGCGGGTTCGATTCCCGCCGCCTCCACCATTTTAAAAAAAGACAAAAAAGACTTGACAATGAATAACAGATATGTTATATTAAAGAATACCAAGAAGTCGCAAGACACAAACAAACCAATATTGGAGTATCAACAAAACAATGGTAACTAAGAAGACAACTAAGAAGAGTACAGCTACAACTAAGGCTGCAGCAAAGAAGACTGTAGCAAAGAAGACCGCAGCAAAGAAGACCACCCCGGTAACCGTAGGTCTCGGCAACGTTGTCGAGCTACACTATAAGGGAAGTTTTCTTGATGGCACTTCGTTTGATAGCTCGTACGATCGCGGACAATCGATTGAGGTAACCGTTGGCGGCGGTCAGCTTATCGCAGGATTCGAGGGCGCCCTTATCGGTATGACCGCGGGACAAACTAAGACAATTAGTTTAACACCTGACGAAGCCTATGGACCCACAAACCCCGAAGCATTCAACACAGTATCTCGGGACCAGTTTCCCGCTGATTACTCGTTTGCCGAAGGTGCTCCTGTACAGGGAGCAACAGAGGATGGTCGACCAATCTTTGCAACCATCTCGTCGTTTACAAACGACGACGTGACGCTGGATTTAAATCACCCTCTTGCCGGCAAGGATCTCAATTTCGAGATTGAGCTTGTGACGGTCGCAGAAGGTACGGCTACTGTTGACGCAGCAGAGCCAAGCACCGCCGGGTAGCCCTGGCACTTTAAAATCGATTCTTGAACGCGCCCTGCTTTCCCTGTGCATGCAAACGCAATAAAGTAGAAATCAAGTCTCACCGAACCTACAGCCCCTCCATTTCGGAGGGGCTTTTTTTTATCTTGGAATGTCTTTCGTTTCTGAGATCTGTTGCAACGTCAACTGCACGCGCTTTATCTCTCTCATTTTCATGACTTCATCAATAAGATCTTCGCGTTCCATTGGCTGCTCGATCTTCTTGAGCGACATATTAATAGCGTTCTTTAAGTAAGCTAAGATTTTCCAGTTTTTCTCTCCCACATTAAACACCTCCCAGTGGTTTTGTACGCTTTAACTAGTTGTGAAACTATTTATAACATGAAGCAGTACCTACAACCGATAATGCTTGTTTCATTGGGGATTAACATTATGCTATTTGTTTTTGGTACAATTTTAGGATCCATGGAAATAATGCTTTTATCTCTGGGGTCTGGTTTACTGTGTTACTTGGGATATCGATTAAATGGCTGAAATGAATGATATATATGACTCATGGCGAAACTTCGTCGGTGAGAAGAAAACGAAAGCTGACCAAGCAAAGATAGCGGCTCTAGAACACTTCTCTGCGCAAGGCTTGGCTCCCGTCTGACGAGGGAAGGCTGTTCGGCAGGTTGTCGAACTCGTAGAGAAAGGAATAAGTATTGACATGGCAATAGAACAAGTGGAGGAAGGATTATGATAAATCTTATCAGCATGAGAGAATGGAAACCCAAATTTATTGAAAACAGCAAGATACCCGTGTGGCTATCCTACGTTTCTCCTATTAATATAGGAGCTATCACGCTTGGACCCATAGTTATCAGTCGCGACGAAATGTCAGAAAGTACAAAGCGTCACGAAACTATACACTTTCAGCAATATTTGGAGATGCTATTCATTGGCTTCTTGATCCTCTATCCCTTATATTGGATTATTAATGTTTGCCGCGGCATGGGAGGCTCTGAGGCTTATTACAATATTCCTTTTGAGATAGAAGCATATGCCAATCAAGATAGCACGGACTATCTGCTTAATAGAAAAAGATACACCTGGATAAAAATGAAATGAACGACAAACTACTATTTGAAAATTGGCGGAAGTTTGTTAATGAAGAAACGTGGGCTGACTATGGACATGACAAGGGCAACTGGGAAGAGATTCCAGTTGGAGATCTTAAGCATGACCCGGACAACATTGATATCACCGACGAACTGTATAGACTAATTAAGAACGCATACAAAGAGATTGGCGGCAACTTCGACTTCAAACAGGCTTCGGATATTCCCAGCGATTCAGACTACTGGGCAGCCATTGACCTTGATGACGACCCTGAGCCTGATGCTGTGCGTATTGCAAAAAAGAAACCTGCAGGACTAAAACTGTCCGCTTCTGGACATGATGGCAAACAAGCATCTATAAATGCTTATAAAACGAAGACCGCAGATCTGCTCAGCACCCCGGGCACATATGCTGAAATGTCTAAAGGCATCGCGCATGTTATGTTAAAATATCACAATACTCCGTATGTAGGTGACCCAGAGGTTGTACAAAAAACGTTAGGATCCTCAAAACCTATCAACTGGCTGGGACCGCACCCAGAAGGTAAGTATCCCGGCATTGACGGCTGGTATACCAGAACAATCAAAGGTCACGAAGGTGAACTAAAAATAATGTTGGGAACACCCAATCCCTAGGAGAAAAACATGTTAAAATTATTACCACTTATATTCGCCATGGCGTGTGGACCATCCACAGTTGAGTTCGGCACCGACACAGACAAATTAGTATCTACTGAACCGGTCGAGCCTTATCCGTGGGCAACCTGGGAAACCTGTGCGCACAACATTGGAGACAATCCGTGCAACTTTGAGTTGATGGACCAAAACGGTCTCCAAGCTGACCTATATCAACATTACGGTAAAGTGATTCTCCTTGATTTTTCAGTGATGTGGTGCGGACCATGCAATAGTATCGCTCCCATCGGTGACATGTGGACTGAAGCTTACGGCGAAGACAACTTTGTTTGGATTACAGTTTTGATTGAGGATACCACCGGCGGACCTGTAGATTTATCAGATCTTCAAGCGTGGACAACTACTTATAGCATATCCGGTCCGGTACTCGCCAGCAGTCGTGATATGATAGATACAACCGAGCCTTTAGAAGATGGATATCCCATCACCGCTTGGCCAACAATTGTCATGGTCGACCGTACAATGAAAATCAATAACGGGATGAATGGTTTCAACGAATCTACGATTCAGACATGGATAGAATCACTGCTTTAAACATAAGGAGAAACAATGACATGTCAACAGATGAAAACGAAGATATATTTTGTGTACCCGGTATGGAGTTTAATCCCACAAAGCTTAGAGAAGCATATACCCAAGCAGTTGAGAATATTGGCTTTTCTCAAGGAATAGTTAACTGTATTAGCGTTACGCGTTGTCATGACGGCACAGCCTCTACAAGAGGTGTTTTCTGGACGAGAGATGAAAACTATAAAGAGATTCAGATCGAGAAGCCCGTGAAAGAAAGCAAACATACAAAGATAGAAGAAAATCTCCGCGGAACATACTTCGAAGAGATTATAAAAAAGCTTTCTGCGCGCTATACACTGGGAAGGGTGCGTATTTTAAAACTAGACTCTAGGAGTTCTTTAAGCTACCATCGTGATCCAGAACTTCGCATTCATATCCCGATAGTTACTAACCCTGGCGCCCTCGTAGTTGTAAAAAACTTTGCAACTCACCTGCCGGCAGATGGCTCAGCTTATATCGTAAATACAAAAAAATACCATACTGCGATTAACGGCGGCAACGAGCCCCGGGTTCACTTGGTGGCATCTGTCATAAATACAATTGAAGACGATGAGCTATATGCCGTATACGGAGGAGATTAATAAATGAATGTATTGAAAGACCCGGACTTCCTCTTCACGCTGTTGGCTTCTATTATGAAGCGCGATGGCGGAGCAATAAAGATCTTAGAAAAAGATCTTTTAGCAGTTGATATGACTGAAGCTGTTGCCTTGCATTATGATCAGGAAACCGGAACTATTACTCTCAAATTCATTTCTGCAGAACAGTTGGCTGATTCACTTCCTAAACAGTCAGTCTCTAAAGATAAGCTATCTGCCCTCGGACCTCCCGGTCTTAGACTGGTGCCAGAGTTAGAAGATGATGAGGGAGAATAGATAGTTTAAAACTATTTATTTAGATGCATTAACCACCGTGGTTGCATGGGTGACACAAGCAATGATTAGTAGACAGTTATATTATTTGTTTTTAGCAGCGCTTGTTGCATGGGTAATCTTGTCATGAAAATGAAACTCCTACTTGAAAATTGGCGAAAGTTTGTGAACGAGAATGAAGAAGCACAAGTAATAAAAACGAGTGATGAAATAGAACTCTTAGTTCTTTCTATTCATATAGAAGTGGACGATGACGGTACCGATGACGGAAATTTGATAGGCAGAATAAAAGAATACCCTTATTATATCCTTAAAGTAGTTGAGCTTAATAAGATAGAAACCACATGGACTGACGGAGGAAAAGTTGATGACTATGCCGCAAGGGAGACAGTGCCGGAGCCTGTTGTTTTAGATCACACATTATCTGTGATAGACGGATCTCATAGAGTGGAAGCCGCAATTGAAAACGGCGAAGAAACAATAATGGCTTATGTGGGGAGCCGTGAATGAAACTCCTACTTGAAAATTGGCGAGGGTACTTGAAAGAACAAGAAGTTCCCCCTGAATGCGATGGCGAGAAAGGATACTATCACTCCCTCCCCTCATCTTTGATCAATTTCGTATTAAACAACGGGCTCCAAAGCAGCCCATCGGGGAACGAGTCAAAGTTCGGATTGGGTGAATGGTCTTCTGGTAAATCTTTTATCTCGATAGGATACCGCACTGCAGTAAAGTGGCAACTTCAGATAGAGGAAGCAACTGGTGAGCCGGCTGGTATTGTTCAGATAGAACTGCCAGATAATCTTGTAAAAGCTCTGAAGCCTGATACGCAGGCTGTAAAAGAAGGAGATCTTTGCTCCTTCTATCTGGAAGGGGGAATCCCATCAGAGTTCATAACCCTGTTTGATTATGGTCCGTCTGACTGGTTTGAAGAACCGGACGAGGACGATTGGGAATAATGAAAGACCTACTTGAAAACTTCCGGCGGTTTACCGAGGGTACTACCGCCTTGGCGAACAAACTCCAGAAAGACAGAGCGAATAAACTCCAGAAAGACATGGAGAACGAGAAGCATGGAGCCGCGCTTAGGAAAGCACTGAAGCAACTTGGTGTTAATCAAGAAACAACAGCAACTATGCCCGAGCCTGTGAAGCCCCAGCGCATCATGCCACGAATGTTAGAGAAGATATTAGAAGACCGAGGCTTCTATGTTAATCGTTTTGTTGACGAAGGGCAGCACGGAAAGATTTGGGAGCTTGAAGGAAGTAACTCAGGTCGCCGCCTGGCAGTTAAAATAGTATCAGTACTCTTGGCAGGTCAACAGGCGCCTGCCGAAGAGGGAAACTACAGATGGATTCTGGAGAACAGAGCAAAACTTCCAGAAGAGATTAAGCGCCACCTTGTGAATGTATATTCTGTTGATAGATTTGCCGGCAAGGACATCACAAACCACAGGGACCAACCATATCAAATGGCAGAAGGAGCAGTGATGATCGTTATGGAGTTGCTGACCCCCGCGCCAAAGGAAGTTCTGGCCACTTTATTAATGGGCGATCACGACGATGAGATTCCAACAAACAAAATCAAGCGTATATTTGGCAGCGAGGGCGCCGTAACTGATTTGGTCACACAGATGGCTAAGTCGATATCACCTCATATGACTGCTGCTGTGGACAGGTGGTCCAAATGGCACCTTGACACACTGATTAAACAAGTTACTAATGCTTTCCTCACCGGTGAGAACCCAAGAGAAAACATGTATGTTGATTATGGTCGCTTAAGCCGCTATCATGCGCCCTCATTTGAGCCCCACGGACCCCGGCTATTGAATATCTTTTTCAATAAGATTGATAACATGCTTCCTGATTATGTCAAGAAGCATGAACTAGACAAAAACGCAGACCCGAGACTCCGCGACTATTTTGCAAGTCGCCGTCAATCGGTATTGGACTCAGTATCAAAGGAGCTTGACGACAGACTATATTATAATTTGAAGAAGCAGGTCGTCCCAATGACGTTCGGGCGTTCTCCTAATGCCGCACTTGGCGGCGGTGATAAGCACACGCAAGAAACCTTCTCAGAAGCTGAAGGGCTATTAAATGCCATGGAGTATTTGCACGGCGAAGACTTCACGCCCAGAGACATGCACACCGGCAACATCATGATGCGCCCAGACAGCGGGCAGCTAGTCATGGTAGATGTAGGATTATTTGGCAAGAGAAAATGAAACGCCTGTTTGAGAATTGGCAAGATACTTCGTGGGAAGACGATGATGACAAGGTTACAATCGGAGAAGTGATTGATTATCTGGGAGAGAAAACTGTTCTTATTAAGGTTTCAGATCTCACAAAACAAATCCCGTCTCTGTTTGATGATGAATATCGCCAATCTGTTGAAGGGCGAAAGAGAATAGATGCCGCAGATTTAGATTATCCAATTATTATTACGAAGAGCAGAGGACAATACAAATCTGTCTTAGATGGAAACCATCGTCTTCAAAAGGCGATAGATGAAAAGGTCGAGAGCATAAAAGCGAAAATCCTAGATTTAGATAATCCAGAAACTCCAGAAGTGTTTAAGAAAATGTTCGGATCCGCAGGATGAAACTCCTATTTGAGAATTGGCGGCACTATATATTAGAGGATATGGACTCAGAACAAATAAGAAAAGTGATATTGATTGACGATAAAGATCGTCTACTAATTCTTAAGAGCGCTGACAGCAACAAAAAGCACGCTAACGAATGGGATCTTCCCGGTGGACATATCCACAAAGGAGAAGACGAGATTGTTGGTCTTGAGAGAGAAGTGAAAGAGGAAACAACTCTTGACATTGCAAGTCCGGAAGAGATATCTCAGGAAGGACACATAAAGTTTTATAAAACTCGTCAATATCGCGGCATAATAAAGCTAAGTGAAGAACATACTGAATATAAATGGGTAACTGTTGAAGAGCTTGATAGTTATGTTATAGGGGCAAAATTTGTAAGAGCTGCGAAAGTGGCATTCAAGACTGACGACGAAAGTGAAAAGAATAATAATATCTGATTTGCATATTGGAAGTGTGCATTGTAAAGAAGAGGCGCTGCTTCAGTTCCTTGACGGGCTAACCTGCGACGAAATAATCCTTGCCGGCGATATCGTTGATTTTGTAAAGATACCGATATTCACAGAAACCTCTTTGAACATTCTTCGCAAGATTACCTCGTTTCCGAGCGTTGTGTACATCGTCGGAAATCATGATTTTAGTTTTGATGCGTTTACTGGTCACTCGCTTAACCATATCCGCTTCATGGAGAAATACGAGTTTGTAGCCGGCAACCGAAAGTTTAGAGTAGAGCACGGAGACCGATACGAGAGCGGTTTCTGGTCTAAGTTCGCCGAGGGTACATTATTAAAGTTAGTTTCTATTTGTCAAGATTGGCTTGAAAGAACTTTTGATATTGACTTGACAACATGGTGGGCGAATAGAGCATTAGCTAAACGCAAGCTGATCCGCATATGGGATATAATCGACTTTAATAATGATGTTGACGTGTCAATAATGGGACACTCTCACCGTCCCGAGACAGTGATCTGGGTCGACCAGAACGAAAAGATCAAAACATATGTCAATACCGGCGACTGGGTTGACCATCTTACGTACGCTGTGTTGACTGACGGAATAGTAAGGTTAAAAACATTCAAAAAAGTACTTGACAAAACCGATAAATGATGTTATATTCTATTTAGGTATAATGGATGATACCGACTCGCTAGCTCGTTCCTATGCTGCGCGACTAATGTCTTATGATGATATTGATCGAGCAGCAAAAGAAATGTATGATATTGTAGATGCTGTCATCCATGATGAAATAGAATACGAGAAGACGAGAGTTTTTGTTTTGCAAATCGTGAAAGTGATAGACGAATTCGATCCTGAATATAACTACGCAGTCGCGAAAGCTTATTACAAACTCACCAAAGACACATACGGACCGACTTAATAAACACTCGTACCACATGGAGAATGATAATGACAGATTTTGAGGCGATAGGATACGCCGAGGGTTTTTTGGAACCCGATAACAAAGAAGAAATTCTTGAAGCATGGCAGCACCTTGTAAACACAGGGTTGGCATGGTCACTACAAGGATGGTTTGGACGAAATGCACAGCGAATGATTGAGGAGGGAATAATCAATGAGCGGGCTTAAACAAAAAACACCATACGATACAGTAGTTGTATCCGGAGGTTTTGATCCGATTCACATCGGACACGTACGGATGATACTAGCCGCTGCCGAGTACGGCGATGTTATCGTTGTTGCTAACAGCGATTCCTGGCTTTTTCGAAAGAAGGGCTTTGTATTCATGCCATGGGATCAGCGTAGAGAGATTCTGGAGGCGCTTAAGGGAGTCATAAGGGTAGAGTGGGTCGATGACAAGGACGAGACGGTCTGTGAGGCGCTCAGGCGCATTAAGCCTACCTATTTTGCCAATGGCGGCGACCGCAAAGGCGACAACGTTCCAGAAGTCGCGGTTTGCGAAGAATTAGGCATTGAAATGTTGTGGAATATGGGCGGTTCTAAAATTGCCAGCAGCACCCTGCTAGTCGAATCGAACAAGTGGAAAGATGACGGACATTGGAACGCAGAAAACAATGCTGAAAAGGCTAGCGCTCAGGAAAAAGAAGACAAGCCATGGCTAACCGGCTACGGAAAATCTAAAATTAGTGAAAAATAGTTGACAGCCGCTATTTTTTGTGGTAAGATCATACTATGGCTTCGTGGTGGAATGGTATACACAACAGGCTCAAAACCTGTCGCTCTTTCGAGCTTATGGGTTCGAGTCCCATCGAAGCTACCAATGCGGGAATAGCTCAGTGGTAGAGCATCACGTTGCCAACGTGAGGGTCGCGAGTTCAAATCTCGTTTCCCGCTCCATTTTAAACCGGGTCATTAGCTCAGTTGGTAGAGCATCGGTCTTTTAAACCGCAGGTCGTGGGATCGTACCCCACATGACCCACCATTTTTTAAGAACAAACTAATTATAGAGAGCATTGGGGTGAGGCGACACAGGCAGTCGCACCGGGTTGTTACCCCGGCTGTTGTAGGTTCGAGTCCTACTGCCCCAGCCATAAAGAAGAACCAATGACAAACATAAAGGAAATAAATAATGGCAAGAACAAAGATTGATTCAAAGCAGATCCAAGACTCGGGCATTGAAGACATGGATAACGATACCAAGGTTGAGTGTGAAGCGATCGGCGATGAAGATAAGATTCGGTTTACAACAGCCGGCACAGAACGTCTAATAATTAACTCCGGCGGCGCGATGGGCTTCGGACCCGCATCGGTACCGGGAGCCGCCGGCACTTTCAACTTTTTCAATTTCAAGGGCGGCGGAGTTAGAGTGGCTGGCAGCAATTTTTATTGTGATAACGATAAGGGAATCGTATGGGGAGATAGCTCAGTACTGATTAAAGGACACGCCGGCGCTGCATCCGAATCGCTTACAATAAAAGCAAACTATAATGCGTATATTCATGTTGACGGAGTAAATGACAGAGTAGGTATTAATACTAGTACACCGGGCTCTGGTTTACATGTAGCATCGTCAGTATCCTTTCCAACTGGAGTTTTGCGGACAAGCGCATACACAATAACTGCAGATGACTTTTGTATTGTCGCAGATTGTAACTCTTCATCATTTACTCTTACGTTGCCATCTGCGACAGACGCCATGGCTGGTAGAATATATACGATTAAGAGAATGGATTCTGGCGGCACCGGCGGAGCCAATACACTGACGGTTTCTCGTAACGGCAAGAACATAGATAATGTTGCCGGCGATTTGGTTCTGGGAAACCTCGACGCGATAGTGCTTCAGTGCATTGGAGCCAGTGGCGGATGGATCCGCACCGGGTCATTCCTTGCTCCACTATAATATAAAGCTTTAAAAAGTGAAAGTTGGTGATTTGATTCAACACATTTACGACATTCAGAATGATCTTGTAACAGTCGGTGTCATAATTGAGCTACGTAGACAAGAGGCGAGAGTCATCTGGGCAGGAAAATCACAAAGTAACCCTAGCTGGATGTGCTGGTATAAGAAACATCTTTTAAAAGTGATAAGCTCTGTACCGTGACTATTTATAATGCGCATTCGTGTTCTATTGGGGGTTATATGAATGAAGTTTATCGGAAACCTGGAACACTTAACTCCTAAAATTTTAAAAAAAAGACCAGAGAAAATATCATACCACCGAGTAACAGTTGTAAACGAAAAAGGCACGATAGAAAGTCTTGCGCTTACTCCAATGGAATATATGAAAGCTCGGAAAAGATGCAGAACGGGAATCCTGTTCATCAAGCCAACTTTTGTAATGAAACTTTATGCCGCTTTTGTGGTCTTATTTAGTTAAAAACATGAAACAGAGATATATACATTTGACCAACGAGCTAACATGACCATTAAAAAAATTCAAGTACTAGACACAAGCGTCCTTCTAACCGACGCAAACGCACTCACCGCCTTCGGTACTAGCGATATCATAATCCCATTGAAAGTTTTGGAAGAAATCGACAGGCATAAGAAGCGCCAAGACACTGTTGGCGCCAATGCCCGCCGTGCTATCCGGAAGCTCGATGCGCTACGCGAAGAATCGAGCCTTTTCAACGGCGTAAGCCTCGGGCAAGGTCGCGGAAAGCTCTTTGTAAAGGGCTATCAGTCGTCCAACATGCCGATCTTGCCGCAAGATCTTGACCCCACGGTACCGGATCACATTATTATTGCGTGTGCTCTATCTGAGCAAGCCAGCAACCCCGACTCTCATGTCTATTTGGTATCAAACGATATTAACATGAGGGTTATCAGCGACTCTGTTGGGATCCGCTGCTCTGATTATAAATCAAGCGATCTAGATGTAGACGATAGAGATGGTCTCTACTCCGGCTTCGCTGAACACTTGGTTGATGAAGAAATCATCGATCGCTTTTACGACGATGAAGAGATTTTCTTAGATCAAGAAACAAAGAAAGTTAAGTTTAATGCAAACCAATATATTATGCTGGTGTCTTCGACCAACGAAAAGAAGACGGCTCTGTGTAAATATACAGGAGAAATGATTCCGCTTAAGCCAGTTACAAGATACAAAACTGGTGTGTGGAATGTTCAAGCACGAAACAAGGAGCAGGCGTTCGCATTAGACATGCTCATGAACCCTGACATTCCTATTGTTACATTGGTAGGCAAAGCAGGCTCAGGAAAGACCCTGTGCGCCATCGCTGCCGGCATTGAGCAGACCATTGGAATGCACGAGGGCGGAGGACACAAAGAGTGTCCTTACAAGAAGCTAATCGTTTCACGACCAATCCAGCCACTCGGTAAAGACATCGGTTTTCTCCCGGGTACAATGGAAGAGAAGATGATTCCTTGGCTTGCTCCTATTCAAGACAACCTACAGTTCTTGATGGGCAACGACCGATTGATGCTTGAGCAATATATCGAGAAGGGAAAAATCGAGATTGAAGCATTAACCTATATTCGCGGTCGCTCAATCTCCAATGCCTTTATAATCATTGACGAGGCTCAGAACCTTTCGGTCCACGAGCTTAAAACAATCATCACCCGCGTCGGCGAGGATTCTAAGATTGTACTGACTGGCGACATCGAGCAGATTGACAACATGCACATCGACGAAATTACAAATGGTCTGACATACGCCGTCGAGAAGTTTAAAACTCACGCCATCGGCGGACATATTACGCTCACAAAGGGCGAGAGATCCAAGGTTGCTACATTAGCAGCCAAGATTTTATAAAACTTTATAAAAAAACACTTGACAACCGATGGCAAAGCGGTTATAATATTAGTATAATACTTAGGAGACAGAGATCATGGCTGAAATTAAATGGCTAACAAACGGTATGGTAGATAATACTGGCAACGAGGAGTTTCCGAAGGAAGCCCAACAGCTTGCGAATACTGAACTGACAGGGACAGTAGAAGCGGTCAATCCGATGAAGGAGTGGCTTATTGATTATGTCGGCGGAATTCTAAAGCCGGCTGATGGCAACGTAACTGTAGAAATGATTATTCACGCTTTTGGTGTAGAGTTTCCCGAAATGCTCCTTGCCCTTGCAGAAGAAAACTGGATGCGCGGCTATTCCCAGGCTCTTCACGATGCCGAAAAGGGAGTGGAGCTAATAAAGAATGGAGAGGTGGAGGTCGAAGTACTTCATACTGGTACAGACAGCGCCACAACAGAAAATGACACTCAAGCAGAATAGCGGTTTAAGAGAGTATATAAAAAACTCTCAAGAATCGAGCTTTATTAACGAAATGAAAGCTGCGCAAACCAAGCTTCATAACCATATCGATATCTATATCAAAAATGCCTTGCCAAAAGGTTTTGATTTAGAAGGGGTATTAACCAAAATCGAACAAGTTATTCCACAATCTTTAATGGCAGATATTGACGCTATCATTATCGGAGATTTCGAAATGCTCAAGTCACGAGATATGGATGCCGTATTCGAAGACGGCGCAATCTACATGACGAATGATCAGAATGGAGAAGAGGACATGTTCGATGACGTTGTTCATGAGGTTGCGCACGCTGTTGAGAAAAACTTTGGAATGGCAATCTTTGCTGATGGACAACTGGAAACAGAATTCATTAATAAAAGAAGAGTCCTATACAGCACACTGAATGCCCATGGGCACACAAATCTCTCGATGTATGATTACATCAATCCAGATTATGATAAAAAGTTCGATAAATTCTTATATAAAACTGTAGGATATGATAAACTAAGACACATAGTTGGCGGGCTGTACCTGTCACCATATGCTGCAACCTCTTTGTCCGAATATTGGGCAAATGGTTTTGAAGCGCTTTTTTCGGGAGAAGACCCGAAATATATTAAACAAATTTGTCCTAGCCTTTATGCTAAACTCATAGAGGTAATACAAGCAGGTGACTTCCAACCTGCGGACGATATACAAACTGAGGAAGACCAAGGATGGATAAATGATGGCTACTGAATACGCCTATGATATTAACGTCAGCGATGACAAAAAGCACATTACATTAGTAGTGGAGCTACCTGAGCGAATCTTAGCTCGCGAACCAATTTTAGAGATGAATGATTCCAATGCGGTTGACATCTTAGCAGAAAATGGCTTCGGGACTTATGTACTCGTACGCCCAGTCGGACACCTGACTAACTGGGTTAGTCGTGAAGGCAAAGGCGGCAACCGACGTGGAGAATGGATCTTTGAGAGACCAATCACAAAGAGAGCTGCTGCTAAAAAGCCTACGGCTAAGAAGCCTGTTCTTGCGAAGCCCACAACCACACCGCCGTTGACAACTAAGACTACCAAAACTAACAGTTGAGGCTATTATGAGTCACATCTCATTTTCTGAACTTAAGAACTGGAATACGTGCGCCTTTTACCATAAGCTTGTCCATATCGATAAGCTTAATGGTTTTAGGGGTAATGAATTCACTGCTTTCGGAACAGCGATTCACACTATCTGTGAGAAGAAACTGCTACAAGAAGCCACAAGTGAAGCACTTTTTATCCAAGAACTGCGAAACAACATTTCAGGTCTTGACGATGACATTAGCGTCGACAAGAAGCTTGTAGTCGACATGGCAAGTCAAGGGAAGGCAATCCTTCCCGAGATCGATGATGCTGTAGAAGATTACTTTGGAGAGTTTGAAGTCGTTTCTACTGAAGAGAAGCTCATGGAGCCTATCGACGGTTACGACCTTGACTTTAAGGGGTTCATCGATGCAGTGATTAAGACTAGCGATGGTAAGTATCATATTGTTGATTGGAAGTCATGTTCCTGGGGTTGGAATGCCCAACGCCGTAGCGAGCCTATGACAACATATCAGTTAACTTTATATAAGCATTTTTATGCTTTAAAACATGATATTGATCCAAAACAGATTGAGACACACTTTGCTCTCCTTAAGCGTACGGCTAAGAAGAACAGGGTTGAAATCTTTAGAGTTACCAGCGGTCCCAGAAAGACCGAAAACGCTCTAGAGCTTTTGAATAGAGCAATACAAAACATTGTCAAGGGCAATTATATTAAGAATCGTATGTCGTGCAAACGATGTTCTTTTTATAAGACCAGCGACTGTCCATGAGAGGAAAAAACTAAGTGAGAAAAATCAAAGTATTGACAATCTCTGACCACCCTTTATCACCTTCGGGTGTGGGTACTCAGACTAAATATGTCATTGAGGCGCTGCTTAAGTCTGGCAAATTTGAAGTTGTCAGTTTGGGCGGCGCAATTAAACATCCGGATCACCGTCCACAAAGAACGGAACAGTATGGCGACCTGTGGAAGATCTATCCTGTCGATGGCTATGGAACGCCAGATGCTGTACGCTCAGTCCTGCGTACTGAACGCCCGGACATCCTGTGGTTCATGACTGACCCACGGTTCTTTTCGTGGCTGTGGATGATTGAGCAGGAAGTACGACCACTGGTTCCAATGGTTTATTATCATGTGTGGGATAATACCCCATATCCAATGTTTAACAAAAGATTCTACGAATCAAACGATAAGATCGTTACCATCTCTAAGGTCACAGATGACATTGTGCGCAACGTTGCACCAGAAGTCGAATGTGAGTACCTACCCCACGCTGTTGACGCGTCAATCTTCGCTCCGATGGCACAGGACGCTCTTAATGAGTTTAAGAACTCATTCTTTCGTATACCCGAAGGCGAAGATGATAAAAAGGTCACCTTCTTCTGGAATAATCGCAATGCTCGTCGCAAACAGACGGGCAGTTTGCTTTGGTGGTTTAAGGAATTCTTGGATGATGTCGGTCACGACAACGCACGTATTGTGATGCACACAGATCCACGAGACCAACACGGTCAAGACATCATAGCTATCATGGAACAGACTGGTCTCACCGAGGGACAAGTACTGCTTTCTACAACGAAGATTCCCCCCGAAAAGCTAGCCCAGATGTATAACATTGCTGATTGCACAATCAATATCAGTGATGCTGAAGGCTTTGGTCTAGCAACATTAGAATCTCTTTCTTGTGGTACTCCCATCATTGTTAATATGACTGGTGGACTACAAGAGCAAGTTACTGACGGAACCAACTGGTTTGGCATTGGCATTGAGCCCTCCTCCAAAGCGGTCATTGGCTCTCAAGAGGTTCCATATATCTATGAAGATCGAATCAACAAAGATGACTTTATTAATGCCTTGAAGAAGGTTTACGAAATGTCGCCAGCCGAGCGCTCCAAGCTTGGACTTGCTGGAAGAGAATATACATTAAGTAACTACAATTTCCAAGCATTCAACGAACGATGGGTTAGCCTAATGGAAGAGGTCCACGAAGACCTAGGCTCTTGGAACCACCCAGAAGGTCGAAAAAACTACCAAGGATGGGAGCATGTTGAACTATGAGTGACAATCGCCAAAAGGTTATCGTAATCGGACCCGCGCTTACTTTGTCGGGCTATGGAGAGCAAACACGTTTTGCACT
>Ga0114999_10004367_pt1 | contig 17165 bp, 13 predicted proteins | sample ArcticOcean_MG_C_3_FD_89820 | JGI IMG/M metagenome (GOLD analysis project Ga0114999, IMG submission 89820) | Marine microbial communities from western Arctic Ocean - ArcticOcean_MG_CB8_126 | ecosystem: Environmental > Aquatic > Marine > Oceanic | place: Arctic Ocean: Canada Basin | collected...
GTCGACCAGTGACGAGGGAAGTTTGGTAGAGCCAAGGCCCAATGCGGGTGCGCCATCTGAGCCCTCGTGATCACACAAGCAAAGACCGGAATTGGGGAACGGCACCCCCTACCCCACCCAAAAATGGGGCGCTGGTTCATATAGATATAGATAGCCGCTGGGTGGCCCCATCCACGCGGTCAGTTCCTGCATGTTTAGACCTCGCTAGGGCGTCAGGCCAAAGCGGCAACTCGGAACTCCTCCGCGCACTTAGGGTCGAGAGATTTTAATTTGTTCACCACCTCTTTGATCGTTTTTAGGTTTTCTTTTGGAAAACTGTAACCAGTCTCATCGATAACTCTCTCTATAGCGATAAGCACCTGCGCTCCGGTTTTGAGTCGACATCTTGTCTCTACTTTTTGCGCAGGTGGTTCATAAACGAACTGCCTTGCCCCAACGGAGAAGGTGCCGTCTTTTCGTCTGGATACCCAAATTTCCCAGCTCCACGAGTAGCCGCCCATATTGTCATCAGACCACTCTTGGACCGTCACTCGAGATGGGTTCATTACCCTGCCTCCGCAACGTTCAATTCGGAATGGACTTCCTCGAGCTTCTGGAAGATACCCTCGATGACGTTCTCTTTACCGGCAAAGAGGGCGTCCGGCCCTCGGTCATGCAGGGCGGTGAAAGGCGCCTCGTAGAGCGCTGAGGCCTCCATGACACCGCGCACGGTCAGCTGGTTGATGACCATCTCGACGAAGCGAATTTGCGCCGGGTTCAGGCTCCGGTCGCCCAGGAATCCTGAGAACGCCGCCTGGGCAGCCGTCCGATCCATACCGACGAGGTTACGGACAAAGTGCGCCAGCGATGGTGCTTCGCTGCGTGCCAGCACCCCGGAGAGCAGAATTTCCCCGTCCTCCTCGCCGATCTCGACCAGGGTGATCTCAAGCCCATTCAGGTCCTGGGCGGTGAGCGGCTGGTTGGTCCGAAGGCGGTGAATCACGAGGTGATCGAGATGGCTCTGAAGATAGCTTCGGACCTTCTTCTCGTACTGGGCACCCGTCATATTCGGGACGTGAACAACCTCCTCGTCCCTCACGCCCACCACCTGGTCCTCGAAGTCCGTGTAGACGATTTTGCGCTTCTTCTTGTCGAGGAAGGGCATCAAGCCGCGCAGCCGCAGGCGTAGTTCCTCCAGACCGTTGAGGTTCATCCCTTCCCAGAATTCGCTCTCCTGCATGGAGGCCAGGTATTCGAGCTGCTCATTCACTGCCGGGATCGTGGTCTTCTCCTCCAGCAACATCGCAATCTCGACCATGCGCTGCCTGTGGTTCTCGTAGACGCCCGTGTTGTCCTCAGCCAGGGCAAGCTGCATACGCAGAGCGGTGAGGTCGAACATTCGCGACTCGATTTCATCCGTATCGATCTCACTGGGCAGCCCGGCGACCTCACGTTGCAACCGCTCATGGTCGGCATCGCTGAGCCGTTCCCAGGCATCGCGCTCCCGGTAGCGTTCCACCGCCTCCAAGTGCATCCGCACTATGAAGTTCTCACGGTTCATGGCCGCCACCTCTCCGTGGAGCTCATTCGTCAGTGACTCCGATAGCGCGGTATCCACGTCCAGGTCCGGAGTTCGCTGCACCTGGGTCAGCAATTGCACGCGGGAGCGGAACAACCGGACGCCCAGCGGAATGACACCTCCGGTCTCGATACCTTGGGGGTTCTCGCGGAAAAAGTCGAAGTTGAAGCAGAAGTCGAAGACCCGGAAATCCTGCTTGTCATCACCGGGTCCGAACAAATCCGGACACAGGCGGGTGCCACGGCCGATCATCTGCCAGAACTTGATCTTCGAGTAGACCGGCTTGAAGAAGACGAGGTTGGCAACCTCGTGGATGTCGATGCCGGTGTCGAGCATGTCCACCGAGATCGCGATGTGCGGCGTTTTGTCCTTCTGTGAGAAGTCGTCAAGCAGGCTCTGCGGGTACTTGGCATAATGGTCGATGACACGTGCGAAGTGCCCCGCGTAGTGCGGGTAGTGATGGTTGAAGCGGTCTTCGATGAACTTTGCGTGCTCGTGATTACGTGCAAACAGGATGGTCTTTGCGAGCCGGTCGCCGCCTTCGACCTTGTGCCCGTGTTCCATCACGTGCTGGAGCACCTTGTCGACGGTGTCCTTGTTGAAGAGCCAACTGTTGATGGCACTGGCGTTGACGCGATCAGGAAGTTCGCCCGGTTCCACACCGTCGCCCCAGTCGATGCTCTCCCACTGCTCCTTTTCTTCGTCGCTGAGAGACTCGTAGTCGATGCCCTCGCGGGGGAACTTGAGGTCTACCTGCTGCACGCGCGGCGGCACCAGGAAGCCGTCCGCTACCGCGGTCTCCAGTTCGTAAGCGTCGGTCGGCACCCCCTGCTCCAGGTTGAAGAGCTGATAGGTGTTCCTGTCCACCTGTTCGCTTGGCGTCGCAGTCAGACCGACCAGTAGCGAGTCGAAGTAGCGGAAGATGGCTTCATACTTCTGGTAAACCGAACGGTGCGCCTCGTCGATGAACACCAGATCAAAATGCCCAACACTGAACCGCGCCTCGTTACCCTTCGTCTCATCGATCAGACCCATCATTGTCGGATAGGTACTGACGTAGACCCGGCCCGCCTCCTCCTTATCCGTGACTAGATTGACCGGGCTCGATTCCGGCAGATGGGATTTGAATGCACCCACGGTCTGGTTGACCAGTGCTATTCGGTCGGCCAGGAACAGCACCCGTTTTATCCAGCCCGCCCGTTGCAGCAGATCCACCAGTGCGATCGCCGTACGAGTTTTGCCGGAGCCGGTGGCCATTACCAGCAACGCCTTACGCTGCGCTTTCTCGAACTGCTCCGCGATACTGCCGATAGCACGCTTCTGGTAGTAGCGCTCGACGATGTCATCCTTGACCCGGGCCACATCCAGCGGCTCCAGTTGAATTCGGCGGTGGATCAAGGAGGCGAGTTCGTCCTTCTTGTAGAAGCCGGCAACAGTGCGTGGTGGGTAGGCAAGGTCGTCCCAAAGGCGCGTCCGGTAGCCGTTGGTGTAGAAAATAATCGGTCTCTGGCCGTGCATGGCCTCCAGGCAGTCGGCGTAGAGCTTTGCCTGCTGCTGTCCAGTCTCGGGGTCAACGGTAGTCTTCTTAGCCTCGACCACCGCCAGCGGCTTGCCGTCGTCGCCCTACAGAACGTAGTCGGCGTAGCCGATGCCCTGCTTGTTGGGCATGCCGGTGACTTCGTACTCCCGGTCACGCTGTTGATCCAATGGCCAGCCGGCGCGCTGCAAGGCGAGGTCGATGATGAGCCTGCGGGTCTTGTTTTCGTTCCAGTCATGCGTCTCAGGGACAGCCTCGTTCTCCGCCTTGATGGCCGCGATCTGTTCGCGGAGCGCCTCCAGTTCGCTCTCTTGCTCCTGGCGAAGTTCCTCTGCCGCATCCAGTTCAGCCTTGAGAGCTTCCAGCTCCGCGGTACTGGTTGGATTGGCCTGGGGTCCGCTATGCGGGATCAAAGACTCGTCGAAGACCTTCCCCTGCAGGTCCTCCGCACCCTTGCGAAGGTAGGTGCGGCCCGCCCAGTAGAGGACGTGCGAAAGCTCACGCAGAATATCGAGGGCCGTCTCTGGTTCAAGGGGCTTACTTCCGTGAACTCCCACGTTGCCTTTATCACGGACATAGTCAATTTTCTGCCAGACGACCTCCGGCACGAGTTCGCGAAAAGCTGGATTTTTGACGTAGTTCTTCAAATTTGTTTTTTCGGGAGGGCTCAGGGATTTGTCGATCTTGTAGATACGTATGACCAGGCGCTCCAACGCATAGCGCGCGCGAAAGAGTGAGGATTTTGGATCCACGTAGACGAACCGCTCGGCGAAGCTCGCGCTCTCCGCGACATTTGGAAACTCCTGTTGGAGAAACGCGAAGTTCGCCGAGGTTTCCATCTGCGTCAGAGGTCTCCGCGGAAGGCGCGGGACTGCAGGGATGCGAAGAGGGTGTTGAGTTCGTCCAGGTGCGCCCGCTGGCTGGCCTTCTGTTGTTCGATGGACTCGACGATGACGGCGAAGCGGTGTTGGACGTCTATGGGTGGAACAAGCACATTGAGCCCCTTCACGTCACCCTGGTTAATGCTCGACTGGTTCACTGCATCTTTGCAAGCGCTAAGGATCTGGTTCTTCACATACTGGGTTTGAAAAAACTCGGTCACGAACCTAGGCAACATTCGCGCAGCATCCACACTCAAGCGCATCATGTTGGATTCAAACACAACTGGCTCTTCCAGCGCAGGCACCAAAGCGCATTTCCCTAGGTGGCTGCGGCTGTTGACGCGATTGATCACAATGTCAGTCTCTAAGAGTCCGTAGGTATCGATTTCCTCCTTCGAGACTTGAACCCTCTTAAGGCTCGCAAGATCACTGACAGCCCCGTCGTAGAACCCATCGATTCGCAGGATCCGGACTCCTGATCCGTAGTCCTTTGAAGGCTTGTAAATGCCATTCTGCGGTCCGGTCGAAATCAAATCGCCAAATGTAATCCGGTCCCACCCCATCGGATTGGTAACCGGGTCGCCGAACATATCGAGGAAGGTGGACTGGAGCAGGGTGTCGAGCCCGGCCAGAGACTCACGTCGCTTGGCACGCAAGGCGTCCGCCGCATCCAGGATCGCTGCTATCCGCTTCTGCTCGGCGAGGGGTGGGAGGGGGATCGTCGATGCCTTGACCTTGGCATCGGACACGGCCGGGTAGTTCGCTCCCGTCGCCACGTCGACCATTCGCTGCACGAACGCTCGGGTCTTGACCCAGTGAAAGAGAAACCTTGAATCTAGCTTGTCCTCATGGGGCCGAAGGACGCAGTAGCCAGTCGATGCAGTCATTCCATGTTGGGCACCATTAACTAGAGCAACGCCATTCAGGTTCGGGCGCACGGTCGCAACGAGAACGTCCCCTGCCTCTACGACCTGCCGCGCCCTACTTGGCGCTTCCGAGCACTCGTGGCGCTCGATTGAGGCAATGCTCTTGGTGTCTTTGTCAATCGAACTGAGGTCGATATAGTCGAAACTTCCAACACCGCTGGCCTTCGGATTCCAGGTATGGCAATTGTTGACAAGATCGCCGATGGGACGCTCGCCCGACGTCACCCCAACATCCTCTCCAGCTCCGCACGCCCCTTCGCGATCTCGCCCTCCAGCTCCTCAAGCCGCTCCAGGATCACCTTCGGCGGGTCGTACTCCACCGCCTCGTACTCCACTTCCTTGTACCGGTTGATGGAGAGGTAGTAGTCGTTGTCTGCGATCTCCGCCTTGGGCACGAGGAAGCTCTGATCCGTTCGTGCTCGATCGGCCTCGGCATCGCGTGCCTGCCAGCGGGCAAGAATGTCCTCGAGGTCGCTCTTCTCTGGCTGCGGCGTGCGCTTATCGTCTAGCGAGTAGCCGTCTCCCTGCATGTCGTAGAACCAGACATCGTCCGTGCCGCCAGAGTTGGTCTTTGTGAACAGGAGGATGGCGGTCGAGACCCCCGCATAGGGCTTGAAGACGCCCGAGGGCATGGAGATGATCGCCTCTAGTTTCTGCTCCTCAACCAACATTTTACGCAGCGCCTTGTGCGCCCTACTCGAGCCGAACAGCACACCGTCAGGCACGATGATGGCGGCACGGCCGCCCGTCTGGAGCAGGCGAAGGAACAGTGCCAGGAACAGCAGCTCGGTCTTTTTGGTCCTGACGATCTGCTGCAGGTCCCTGGCGGTAGACTCGTAGTCGAGGCCGCCGGCAAAGGGCGGATTAGCGAGGATAAGTGAGTACTTCTCCGCATCGTTGTCGTCGGCTTCAGCAAGCGAGTCTCTGTAGCGGATGTCCGGGTTCTCCACGCCATGCAGGAGCATGTTCATGCTACCGATTCGGAGCATCGTCGTGTCGAAGTCGTAGCCGTGAAACGTGCCCTCGTTGAAGTGTCGGCGGGCAGCATCGGTCTTGTAGATGTCGGCGCTGTGGTGCTCGACCAGGTACTCGGAGGCAGCAATCAGGAAGCCCGCGGTACCGCAGGCGGGGTCGCAAATCACGTCCCTGGGCGTCGGTGCCGTCATGTCCACCATCAGCCGGATGATGTGGCGCGGCGAGCGGAACTGGCCGTTCTGCCCGGCGGTAGCAATCTTGCCAAGCATGTACTCGTAGAGGTCGCCCTTGGTGTCCCGATCGGACATGTCGATGCCGTCGAGCCGGTCGACCACGTTTGCCAACATTCGTGGCGTCGGCATCATGAAGAGCGCGTCCTTCATGTGGTGGGTGTACGTCGAGCCCACCTCGCCGTCGGCTTCCCCATTCACGCCGAGGGTTTTGATAAAGGGAAACACCTCGTCCCGCACCATCTCGAACATGTTCTCCGGTGCCGAATCCTTGAAGCGCGACCAGCGCAGGTGATCCTGGTTGTCGGCGAAGACAGGACCTTCGATGGGACCGCCGATGCGTGCGGCCTTCTGCTCCTTGAGAGTGTGCACTTCGTCAAGCCGCTTAATGAAAAGCAGGTAAGTCAGCTGCTCGATTACTGAAAGCGGGTTTGAGATACCGCCTGACCACATCGTGTCCCAGATACGGTCAACCTGGGATTTAAGTTCGCCGGTTATCATGTAGTCCTCACTTGCCCGCTACTGGTTTGAGTAGCATCAGAGCTGAACGCCATTACTTCTCTATCAGTTTGTACTCCTTCCAGCCCTTGGGCAATTGATGCATATCTAATAGGTGTTGGCTGTTGACTGAACGCAATTCCAGGAAAGTTAAATACGTTTTTGTATGCAGCTAAGCCTGGCAGATGCGCTCTCCCTGACCTGCAGATGCTCAGTGTAGCGAGCCACCATCGCCTCACTCTTCCAACCGCCATCTCGCATGATCGCGGCAATACCAATTCCGGCCGCCACGCAATCTTGAGCCTTGCCTATACGGGTGCTGTGGCCGGAGACTTCACATGGATCAATACCAGCTGCTTTGGCCATGCCCTTGTAGATACGGGCCACCGTCTCGCCACTCAGACGCCCGGACTTGCGCCCGCCATGACCAACAGTACGGAATAGCGGACCCTCAATATGGCCCGCAGCCACAAGATAGGCAGATAGATGCCGCATCGTGTCGGGAGCCAGGTAGCGGTATGCACCATTGCCTTCCTGATCGGTCTTCGAGGTGGGCAGGAACAGGCTGCCACTACCGTCATCACCGATCATGAGATGCTCGACATCGGCGGCTACCAGTTCACTGCGACGGCACAGCGTGTCATAGCCGACTGACAGTAATGCACTGTCACGAAGGCCCTTCAGTGAGGTGCGATCACTGGCTGAAAGCATCCGGTCAACGAGGTCGCGGGTGAGGCCAAGCTTCTGGCTACCCCTCCTACCCCTCGCACGGTGCATGCGGCGTAGTGATAGCCGCACCAATTCGTCGTTGCAGGGAGAGACAAGACCTGCTGCACGATGCAAGTGTGAGATGCTCGAGACGTAGCGCCTGACCGTTGCAGGAGCACGCTCTAAAGCCATCGTATCAATGAAGGCGGCGATGGTTTCGGGCCTGGCAGGTAGCATCTCCTTACGCTCCCGATGGCACCATTCAGCATAAACCCTGCTGTCCGACAGCCGGGCACGCTCTGTATTGGCAGAAAATGCACCCTCGGATGCTCTGGAATAGGCACGAAGTTTCTCGAGTGCACTGTCGTCAAACCATACACTGGGCATACATGGAACAGGATCGGCGTCCGAGGTATTTCGGACACCTTCATAACCCATTGTATTTGCTTGTAAAATGGTGGGCGATATAGGATTCGAACCTATGACCCGCTGATTAAGAGTCAGCTGCTCTGCCAACTGAGCTAATCGCCCACGAGGCCTTAAGTAGTTAATCTGAAACTGGAAAGCAAGGCGTGCCGTTCGTTCCTGTCCGGCAGGCTTAATTCAGACCAAATTTATCCATCCAGCTTTTGTGCTCATTAACCGTCTCCCTCACCCTCTCCCTGGTAGGGAGAGGGGAATGTGTCGTTAATTTTTTTGCGTCGGGCGGGTCCCAAATCGGGCGTGCTGATGTAAATATGATCGTGCACACCTGATGGGAGAGCGCGATGACTGAATTATCGAAATCCGCGGCAACCGAGCTTGCCGCAAAACTGCCGATCCGCAACCAGGCCTTTATCGATGGCGCCTTTCAATCGGCGGCCTCCGGTCAGACATTTGCCACCATCAATCCGGCCACGGGTGAGCATATCGCCGATGTCGCGCATTGCGGCGACGAGGATGTGGATCGCGCCGTGCGTGCCGCGCGCCGTGCGTTCAACGGCGGGGAATGGTCGCGCGCCGCGCCGGAGGCGCGCAAGGAAGTGCTGCTGAAACTCGCCGATCTGGTCGGCGCTCACGCGAACGAGCTGGCGGTGATGGAAAGCGTCGACTGCGGTAAGACGATCAGCGACGCGCTGGATGAAATCGGCGGCGAGGCCGTCTCGTATTTCAAATGGTATGCCGAATTGACGGACAAGGTATTCGGCAAGGTCGCGCCGACGGGCGAAGATGCCCTGGCACTGATCGTGAAGGAGCCCGCCGGGATCGTCGGCGCGGTCCTGCCGTGGAATTTCCCGTTCCTGATGGCCGTGTGGAAAGTGGCGACCGCGCTCGCGACCGGATGCTCAATCATCCTGAAGCCCGCCGAGCAAAGTCCGCTGTCGACGCTTCGTCTCGCCGAGCTGGCAACGGAGGCCGGCGTCCCCGCCGGCGTGATCAACGTTGTGACGGGACTTGGCGAGACCACCGGACAGGCGATCGGCCGCCACAACGACATCGACGTCGTGTCCTTCACCGGATCGACCGAAGTCGGCGGCTATTTCATGCGCTATGCCGGTGAGAGCAATCTCAAGGCGGTGGGATTGGAAATGGGCGGCAAAAGCCCGTTCATCGTGCTCGACGATGCCGACATCAACGACGATCTCATCGATCAGGCGGCGTTGGCGGCCTTCTGGAACGCCGGACAGAACTGTTCGGCCAACATGCGTCAAATCGTCGATGCCAAACTGGCCGAAGAATACGTCGCGCGGGTGACCGCCCGAGCCAATGCCTACAAGGTCGGCGACCCGCTGGACCCGGAGACCGATATCGGTGCCATGATCACGTCCGATCACCAGAAAATGGTCATGGGCTACATCGAGAAGGGTCAATCGGAAGGCGCGCGGCTGGTTGCCGGGGGATGGACCCTGGAGTCACCGGGTTACTTCATTCAGCCCACGGTTTTCGACGGGCTGACCCCAGATATGACCATCTCGCGCGAGGAGATATTCGGGCCGGTGCTGGGCGTCCTGCCGGTGAACGGCTTCGACGAAGCCTTGGCCGTCGCCAACGATACCGATTACGGCCTGCATGCCACGGTGTTCACCCGCGACATCGACCGGGCGATCCACATGGCGCGGCGGATGCCGTGCGGCACGGTGGCGGTCAACGGATATACCGAAGGCGATATCAAGACCCCGTTCGGCGGTTACAAACGCTCCGGATCTCTGGCACGCGAGAACGGCCTCGAAGCCCTGGACCAGTACGTGCAGACCAAGACCATCTGGATCACGGTCGGGGCGATGGACGCCTGAGCGGGGGGCAAGGCCCGCGCACCACATGACAGATGGTTGAGTGAGTCGGGATCGCCGCTGAAGTTATAGTTCTTCCATGTCGGCACGGCGGGGGAGGCGGACGTCGCGGTGGATGTAGACGCTCATGACCAGGCCGAAGCCGACCAGGATGGTCACCATGGCCGTACCGCCGTATGAGACCAGCGGCAGCGGCACGCCGACGACCGGCACGAGACCCGTGACCATCGCGATATTGATGAAGAAATAGACGAAGAACGTCGCGGCGATGCCCATGCTCAGCAGGCGCCCAAACTGGCTGCGTGAGCGCAGCGCGATGGCCACCGCGTAAGCGAGCATGCAGACGTAAAGTGCGAGCAGCCCCAGGGCCCCCATCAGACCGAATTCCTCGGCAAGGCTGGTGAAGATGAAGTCAGTCTGCATCTCGGGCAGGAAATTGAGATGGCTCTGGGTTCCCTGCTGAAAACCCTTGCCGAACATGCCGCCCGAACCCAAGGCGATTTTGGACTGCAGGATATGATAGCCGGCTCCCAGGGGGTCGCGCTCTGGATTGAGGAACGTGAGGATGCGTTCACGCTGATAGTCGCGCAGGTAGTGCCAGGCAAACGGGATAGCGGCCAGTGCCGCCAAGATGCCGGCGCCAAAAATCCATATCCGGACACCGGCCAGAAAGAACAGTGATACGGCACCGATCAACAGCAGTAGCGCCGTGCCAAGATCGGGCTGGCGCAGCACCAGCGCCACCGGAACAATGGCCATGATACTGGGCACGACCAGCCAACGCATCTGAGTGATTTCCTCGTGCGCAATGCCATGAAAATATCGCGCGAGAGCGAGAACGAGCGCGATCTTCATGACTTCGGAGGGCTGAAGCTGAAAGGGGCCGAGATCGACCCAGCGCTGGGCTCCCATACCGACGACGCCCACCACCTCCACCGCGACGAGCAGCACCAACGCCGCGCCGTAGATGAGGAATGCCGAACGAAGCCAGAATCTGATATCGACGAGGGCGACCACCAGCATGAGGAAAAAGCCGACACCGAACCGGACCATCTGGCGCGATACCCAGGTTTCGGTCGATCCACCGGATATCGAGTAAAGCGTCGCCAGACCCACGAACGCCGTAACGAGGATCAGCAGCATCAAGCCCCAATTCAGCTGCCATATGCGCTGAATGAAGGTCAGGCGAATTTCGCTCAAGCCATTGGGAGACTGTACTGTCATATCAAGTATCGCTCGGCGTATCCGAATCACCGGCAAGCTCACCCAACATGGGCAAACGGCTCGGATCCCGACGTTGGACTTCTTCCAGGACGTCCCGTGCAATCGGCGCCGCAATCGAAGCGCCGCCACCGCCGTGTTCGACGACCACCGACACGGCGTAACGCGGACTGCTGACGGGTGCATATCCCACGAACAGCGCGTGATCCCGATCCTTCCAGGGGCGCTCATTATTCTTCAACAGACGCGTCAGCCGTTCTGCCTTGGTGATGCGGCGCACCTGGACGGTGCCGGTCTTGCCGGCAAGCGCCATCTCCGGCTCTCGAATGCGGGACCGGTATGCCGTGCCGTAGGGGCTGTTGCTGACCATATCCATCGCGCGCTGCATGAGTGAGAGAGACGCCGCGGACAAGCCTAATGATTCCCGGCCTAAAGATTCTCGGTTCGGCGACTCCCGGCCCGACGCCTCCTCGACCGATCCTCCGTCTGTCTGGCGCACCCCTACCTGCAACTTGCTTGCAATCAATGTCGGCTTCACGCGAAACCCGCCGTTCGCGATCTGGGCCGCCATGACGGCGAGCTGCAATGGTGTCGTCAGGAGAAAACCCTGACCGATCCCGGTGACCAGCGTTTCCCCCTGATACCACGGCTGATCATGACGTTTGCGTTTCCAGGCCCGGCTTGGAACCAGGCCCTCTTCCTCACCCTCGAGGCCAATGCCGGTCGGAATACCAAGGCCGAATCGGGTGGCCATCTTGCTGATCCGGTCGATACCGACGCGACGCGCGACGTCGTAAAAATGGATGTCGCAGGACTGCTCGATCGCATTGACCAGCGACAACTGTCCATGACCGCCCTTCTTCCAGCAATGGAAGATGCGATCACCGAATTCGAACTCCCCAGAGCAAAACACACGATGATCCGACGAGATCACTCCGGCTTCCAGAGCCGCGAGCGCCACGATCATCTTGAACGTGGAGCCGGGTGGATACTGTCCGCTGATCGCACGATGCACGAGCGGAGATCGGGGATGCTGGATCAGCGTGCGCCACTGCTCTGTATTCACACCCAGATTGAAGATATTCGGATCGAAACTCGGCGCCGAAACGAGAGACAGAACCTCTCCCGTGTGAATGTCGATGACTACCACGGACCCGGCTTCATCACCGAGACGTTGATAGACGAATTGCTGCAATTCCATGTCGATGGAAAGCCGCACATCCTGACCCGGCTTGCCGTCTTCACGTTCGAGTTCGCGAATGGCTCTGCCGTAGGCGTTGACTTCAACCTGGCTGTTCCCCGCTTTGCCGCGAAGCGCCTTTTCGCGGGTCTTCTCGATTCCACTCTTCCCGGTTCGAAATCCCGGAAGTTCCAACAGCGGCTCGCCGGTCAGTTCTTCAGGCGAGACCGGGCCTACGTAACCGACGAGGTGGGCCAGTGACTGGCGATAGGGGTAAAAGCGCGATTCCCCGACATCGGGCTGAACGCCGGGCAAGTCCGGCATGTGAACGTTGATCCGTGCGAATTCCTCCCACGACAGGTTCTCAAGCACCGTGACCGGCATGAAGCTGGCGTTGCGCCCTGTGTCGCGGACCACACGCCGCCGGTCACGATCATCGAGATGGACCAAGTCCGTCAGAACCGCCAGGGTTTCGTCGATATTTGGCGTTTGTTCGGGAATGAGCAGGATCCGGTAATTTTGCTGATTGTTGGCGAGCTCCAACCCGAAGCGATCCATGATGCGTCCCCGGGGAGGCGGCAACAGGCGCCAGGAAATGCGATTTTCATCCGCCAGCACCCGATAACGATCGGCACTAACGACCTGGAGGTAGTAAAGCCGTCCGGCCAACACGGTCGTGAGCGCCGCCGCGCCCCCTGAAAACATCAGGGCTCGCCGGGTAAATGCCTTTTGGCGGACGGTGTCCCGCTGCATGTCAGGTCATTCTCACTGAACAGTCTCCACTGGGAACAATCTTCACTGGGCCGTCCTCATTGAGCCGTCCTTAGGGCGGTGCGGGCGACCCGGGCAAATATCCAGACGATGCAGGGATATGTCGCCAGGGTCAGGCCGCCTTGGAGGGCGACCGGCCAAGGATCGACGAGAGTCACGTAATAAACGCAGGAAATAAGCCAGCTCGCCACCGTCGCGCCGACGACGACCAGCGAGAAACCAAACCATTCGACCGGAAATGTCTTGCCCAGAAATGTCCGACGCTGCATGGAGACCAGCCCGTAGACGATGATCAGGATCAAGGCGAACAATCCCAACGGACCACCCGAGAGGCCGTCCTGCACCAGTCCAAGGACGAAGACGGCCGGCGCCGGCAACAGCTCAGGCCGGTAAATGCTCCAGTGATAGACCGCCATCAGCGTGAAGAACGGGGTCACTTCGGGAAGCCCGGAGAGGCCGACCGGAACGACAGAGACGAACACCACAGACAAGGTCAGGGCCGCCGGAGTCAGAAGCCGGAGTCGAATGCCAAAACGGCGCCAGGCCAGGGCATTCATCGTGACAACTTGGTCCGCTTTTCGGCGACCTCGCGGGTTGGCGGATACACCAGGTTGTGCTTCACGATGCGCACGTAGTCGAGACGGTGAAACTGAACCAACGGCTGCACGAAGGCGACACGGTCCGATACCGACGTGACAACGCCGATTGGCAACTCTGCCGGGAAAACACCGCCATGACCCGACGTGACGACACGATCACCGGGATTCATCTGAACGCCCGTGGGCAGGTAACTGAGCCGAAGTGCGTTCGAATTGTCACCTTCCAGAACGCCCCGATCCCGAGATGGTTCCAGGATGGCGGGCACCCGCGAGTTGAGGTCCGTGAGCAACAGGATGCGCGAAGACCTCCGGCCAACTTCGGCCACCCGGCCCACCAGACCGTCTCCATTGATCGCAGCCTGACCCTTGGCCACGCCGTCCCGACTGCCGGCGTTGAGCAGGACTGTCCGGACGAACGGGCCTCCCGAATCCCCGATAACGCGGGCAGAAATGAATGTTGAAGATGGATCTCCGCGGGCGTTGAGCAAGCTGGTCAGTCCCACATGCTCCTGTTGCAGGCGAAGGGCAGCGGCTCGCCAGTGTTTGAGCCGGGCGTTCTCCTCCCGAAGTCTCGCGTTTTCGCCGTGAAGACCAACGAGGAAACGGGCCTCTTCCATCATCCGGCTGAAGGTGATCGCCGGCTGGGACAGAACCTCGAGCACGGGCGACGCAGCATCGATAAGAACCGTGCGAAACCGCTCAATAGGACCGGTGGCGGACTTGTTCATCAGCATCAGGGTAACCGCCGCCGCCGCGAGCAGGACAAACGCAAAGCGTTGGACCACGACCCTGATGGGTATGGCATCCCGCTGATTATTAGCGCCCAAATTTCTCACACAAACACCTTCCGCCGACTACCCACTTTCGGCTGCATCAGTGGACCGCGTCCGACTCATGCATCAACTGTCCAGTCAAATCACGCTTATCATCACCTACGATGCTTTGCCAAACAGTTGTCGCCCCCACCCGTACCTCCCCCGATCCCGGGGGAGGGGATCGGAATGGGGCCGCTTGAGCTTCTTTTCCCGGCCACAAGCCGTGACTTGGGCAGAGAAGCCAGCGGGCGGGGCGAATTTCAACACCTGACTCAATCCAGCCTTAGTATTGTTGTGTCAGGACGTGCTTGAGAGTTTTCATCTCCTCAAGCGCGCGTCCGGTTCCCAGCGCGACGCACGACAGCGGCTCGTCGGCGATGGAAACGGGCAATCCCGTGGCTTCCCGCAACACTTGATCCAAATGGCCAAGCAGCGCACCACCGCCGGTGAGCACAATACCCTTGTCGACGATGTCCGCCGCGAGTTCGGGCGCCGTGTGTTCGAGGGCAACCTTCACCGCCTCGATGATCGCACCGACCGGTTCGGCCAGGGCCTCGGCAATCTGCACCTGATTGATGACCAGCTCCTTGGGAACGCCGTTCATCAAATCGCGGCCCTTAATCTCCATCGACCGGCCAACCCCATCTTCTGGCGGCTTGGCGGTGCCGATTTCCTTCTTGATCCGCTCGGAGCTGGACTCACCGACCAACAGATTGTGATTACGCCGGATGTAACTGATGATCGCCTCGTCCATCTTGTCGCCGCCGACGCGGACCGAACGGGAATAGACGATTCCGCCAAGCGACAGGACGGCGACCTCGGTCGTGCCTCCGCCGACATCGACGACCATGGAGCCGGTCGGCTCGGTCACCGGCAGGCCGGCCCCGATCGCCGCCGCCATCGGCTCTTCGATCAAGAACACCCGCCTGGCACCCGCACTTTCAGCGGATTCCTGGATCGCGCGGCGCTCAACCGCGGTCGCGCCGGAGGGCACGCAGATGATGACCTGCGGGCTCGCGAAGCTGCGCCGGTTATGCACCTTGCGGATGAAGTGCTTTATCATTTCCTCGGCGATCTCGAAGTCAGCGATGACTCCGTCCCGCAAAGGCCTGATGGCTTCAATGTTGCCCGGCGTACGGCCGAGCATGAGTTTGGCTTCATCGCCAACGGCCAGGACTTGCTTGCGGCCCCGTTGATCGACGATCGCAACCACCGAAGGTTCGTTGAGGACAATGCCGCGCCCTTTGACGTAGACCAGGGTGTTGGCGGTTCCGAGATCGATCGCCATATCCGACGACATTATTCCGAGGAGATTTGCAAACATGAGATTCCGCTCAGACTCCAAGATGAGGGGGTGGGCCGCACCTCCGCCCCCTAAAGTTTACTTTATATCGACGGCGTCTCTTCAAGCGCTCAGCGCTTCCGGTGCCGTCTTCTCCCTTTTGACCAATAGTTTGTTTAGCGCGTTCACATACGCGCGGGCCGAAGCCACGAGCGTATCCGTATCCGCGCCTTGTCCGTTCACGGTCTTGCCCGATTCCTCAAGCCGAACTGTCACTTCAGCCTGGGCGTCGGTACCCTCGGTGACCGCATGCACCTGATACAGCTGCAATTTTGCGTCGTGCGGCACCAATTCCTTGATCGCATTGAACGTGGCGTCGACAGGCCCATCACCTGACGACTTGGTCGATTGCGTTTCGCCGTCGATATCGAGTTCCAGTTCCGCCGTCTGCGGACCCCTTGATCCCGCAACAACATACAGGGACACGAACTTGATCCGGTCGTCGCCACGCAGTTCATCATCGACGAGGGCAACGATATCCTCGTCATAGATGTCCTTCTTCTTATCAGCAAGGTCCTTGAAGCGGCGGAAGGCATCGTTGAGCGCATTGTCGCCGAGTTCAAAACCGAGGTCCCGGAGTTTCTCGCGGAAGGCATGGCGACCCGAATGCTTGCCCATCACGAGATTAGACTTGGTCAGTCCGACCGACTCCGGCGTCATGATCTCGTAGGTTCCCGCGTGCTTGAGCACGCCATCCTGATGGATGCCGGCTTCGTGGGCGAACGCATTGGCACCCACGATGGCCTTGTTCGGCTGCACGGTGAAGCCGGTGATCTGAGCCACCAGACGCGAGGCCTTGATGATGTTCTCGGTCTCGATGCCCGTCACGAAGGGCATGAGATCGTTGCGCGTCCGCAGCGCCATCACGATCTCTTCGAGCGCAGCGTTTCCAGCCCGTTCACCGAGGCCGTTGATCGTACATTCAACCTGGCGCGCACCATTGGCAACGCCGGCCAGGGAATTGGCCACCGCAAGACCCAGATCGTTGTGGCAATGAGTCGAAATCCGCGCCTTGTCGATGTTGGGAACGCGGTCGAAGAGCATACGAATTAGCGCCCCGAATTCCTCTGGAATGGCATATCCGACGGTGTCCGGGATGTTGATCGTGGTGGCGCCCGCCTTGATGGCGGATTCGACACAGCGGCAGAGGAAATCATGCTCGGTCCGCGTGCCGTCTTCCGGGCTCCACTCCACATCGTCCGTGTAAGTGCGGGCATGGGTGACAGAATCGACCACCGCGTCGTGAACGGCCTCCGGTTCCATCTGGAGTTTGTATTTCATGTGAAGCGGGCTGGTGGACAGGAACGTATGAATCCGCATCCGTTCCGCCGGCTTCAGGGCCTCTGCCGCCCGATCAATGTCTTTGCGCGCTGCCCTCGCGAGGCCGCACACGATGGAGTTCTTGATGGTCTTGGAGACTTCGTGGACGGCCTCAAAGTCGCCGTTGGAGGCGATGGGGAAACCAGCCTCGATCACGTCGACGCCCATTTCCTCGAGGACTTCCGCGAGACGCAGCTTTTCCTCAAGATTCATCGAAGCGCCCGGCGACTGCTCGCCATCACGCATGGTCGTGTCGAAAATCAGTATTCGGTTGTTATCTATATCGGTCATGGCTCTCGATCCTTCGAACTCTATTCAGGTCTGATTTGAAAAA
>Ga0114999_10004373_pt1 | contig 17138 bp, 16 predicted proteins | sample ArcticOcean_MG_C_3_FD_89820 | JGI IMG/M metagenome (GOLD analysis project Ga0114999, IMG submission 89820) | Marine microbial communities from western Arctic Ocean - ArcticOcean_MG_CB8_126 | ecosystem: Environmental > Aquatic > Marine > Oceanic | place: Arctic Ocean: Canada Basin | collected...
AAACTGAAAGACAAAGAGAAGCAAAAGAATTTAGAGCAAAAGGTGCTGAGATGGCAGTTACAATTACATCTACAGCAGATAAAGAAGTTACAGTTCTTTTAGCTAATGCAAAAAAACAATCTGAAATTATGAAAGGTGAAGGAGACGGACAAAGAAATAAAATATTTGCAGATGCGTTTGGAAAAGATCCAGAATTTTTTAGTTTTTATAGAGCTATGCAAGCTTATGAGACCGCATTAATAGGTGGCGAAACTTCGCTAATCCTTTCTCCTGATAGTGATTTTTTCAAATTTTTTGGTAAATCTGGAATTACTCAAAACCAGTAGATAATTTGATGAAAGAACTAATCGTTGCGATAGGTCTTTTATTTTTTATCGAAGGTATGCTATATGCCTTATTTCCATCAAAAATGAAAAATATGTTTAAAATCATTGAAAAAATGCATATTAGTCAACTTAGATTTGGTGGATTATTATTTGCGATTATTGGTTTTTTGATAATTTGGTATTTTAAAAGGTAAGATAAATGATATTTACTAAAAAAGTAATTAATTTTAGCTTAATATTTATTTTATTAAGTATTTTTTCATTACCCGCATATAGCAAAACTATACCTAGTTCTTTTGCAGATTTGGCAGAAAAACTTATGCCTTCAGTTGTAAATATTTCAACTACACAAACAATAAAAACTTCATCAAACCCCTTTCCTTTTGAATTTCCTCCAGGTTCACCCTTGGAAGATATGTTTAAAGAGTTTAATAGATCAACGGAAAGAAAAGCTACAGCCCTTGGATCTGGTTTTATTATAGATAAGAAGGGAATTGTAGTTACTAATAATCATGTCATACAAGGAGCGGAGGATATTTTTGTTAGTGTTAATGGCTCTGAAGAGTATAAAGCAAAGGTAATAGGCAAAGATCCTTATATGGACTTAGCTGTTTTGCAAATTGAATCAAATGATAAATTTATACCTGTTGCTTTTGGCGACTCAGATAAAGCACGAGTTGGGGATTGGGTTATAGCAATTGGTAATCCTTTTGGTTTTGGAGGAACAGTAACATCAGGAATAATTTCAGCCAGAAATAGAGATATTGGTTTAACTAGATATGACGATCTTATTCAAACAGATGCCTCAATTAACCAAGGAAATTCTGGTGGACCACTTTTTAATTTAAATGGTGAGGTTGTCGGAATTAATACTGCAATTATTGCGCCAGGGTCGTCAGGCTCAATAGGAATAGGTTTTGCTATTCCATCAAATCCAGCATCTAAAGTTATTAGTCAATTACTTAAATATGGTGAAACAAAAAGAGGATGGTTAGGAGTAAGAATTCAACAAGTTACTCAAGAGATTGCTGATGTAGAAAAATTAAAAAAAGCAGAAGGAGCTTTAGTTGCAAGTGTTTCAGAAAAAAGCCCAGCTGACAAAGCGGGAATAAAAGCTGGAGATATTATTTTAGAGTTTGATAGTAAAAAAATTAATAGCATGAGAGATCTTCCAAAATTAGTAGCTCAAACAGAAGTAGGAAAAAGAGTTACACTTAAAATTTGGAGAAATCAAAAATTAATTTCTAAAAAAGTCTTACTTGGAAGACTAGAATCTTCTGAACAATTTAAGGTGGAAACAAAAACAGAACCAGATAAAAGCAAATATGTTAAGGTAGAAAGTTTAAAAATTTCTGTTCGTGATTTAAGCAAAGATGATATTGCTGAACGTAAATTACCAAAAAATACAACTGGTGTTGTTATCACTGAAATTTTACAAGGGAGTCCATTAGTTTTTGTGTCCGTTAATGATATTGTAGTTGAATTACAAAAGAAAAAAATTAACAACTCAAATCAATTTTCTAATTTACTTAAAGAAATTATTAATAAAGGTGCAAAAACTTTGTATTTAGCAATTTATAACTCTAAAAATCAAAGATCCTATATTACTGTAAAATTAAAATAAATTTTTTATTTTAAATGGATAAAGAAAAAAAAGTAATTTTATTAGCTGGACCAACTGCATCTGGCAAATCCAAATTGGCAATTAAACTTGCTGAATGCCTCGAGGGAGAAATAATAAATGCTGACAGCATGCAGGTGTATAAAGAAATTTCAATTTTAAATTCTAAACCTAATCTTGCGGATACTAAGAATATAAAACATCATTTATACAGTTTTAAATCAGTCAAGGATAAATTTTCTACTGGTCATTGGTTGGACTTGGTAATTACGAAAATAGAAGAACAGTGGAAAAATAATAAAACACCAATTCTAGTGGGTGGCACTGGTTTATATTTTAAAGCTTTGACAGAAGGTTTAGTTAAAATTCCTGAAATATCTGAAAGCATAAGAAAAGAAACTAGAGAACGACATAAAAAAATAGGACAAAATTCTTTTTATAATGAATTGTTAAAATTAGATCCTTTAGCTGAAAATTTTGTTTTGCCAACCGATTCTCACAGATCGATGAGAGTATACGAAGTTAAAAAATTTACTAACCAATCCTTGTTTAAACTTATTAAAGAAACCAAATCAAATTTTAAAGAAAGTATTTTCAGAAAATTATTTATTAATACCCCAAAAGAACTATTAGATAAAAATATTAAAAATAGAGTTGAGATAATGTTTAATAATGGTGTTATAGATGAGGTGAAGAAATTTTTAAAAATTAAAGTTTATAGAGAATTGTCTTCAAATAAAATAATAGGAATTAAGGAAATTAAAGACTATTTGGGAGGAAAAATAACATTATCGAAAGCAAAAGAACTTATTACTATAAAAACAAGACAGTACGCTAAAAGACAATTTACTTGGTCCAGGGGGCATATGAAATCCTGGAAGATGATTTATTCTTCAAATATTAATGATTTATATAAAAAAGCTATTAATAAAATATCCTAAAACTTGACCACAACAAAAACTCAGTTAGATTACCTTTATGGCAAATTTAATGACTGGGGCAGAAATAGTTTTTAAAGTTCTTGAAGATCAAGGAGTTAGGCATATCTTTGGTTATCCTGGTGGAGCTGTTTTACCAATCTATGATGAGCTTAAAAATCATAAAAAAATAAAACATATTTTAGTTAGACATGAGCAAGGAGCGGGCCATGCAGCAGAAGGATATGCAAGGTCATCAGGAAAAGCAGGTGTTCTACTTGTAACTTCAGGACCTGGAGCTACCAATGCCGTTACAGCTTTGACAGACGCTTATATGGATTCAGTCCCATTAGTTTGTATTTCCGGTCAAGTGCCCACACATCTTATTGGCACGGATGCATTTCAAGAATGTGACACAACAGGTATAACAAGACCATGTACTAAACATAATTGGTTAGTAAAAGATGTAAATAAACTTTCGTCTATTTTACATAAAGCATTCGAAGTTGCTTTAACAGGTAGACCTGGGCCAGTTTTAGTGGATATACCTAAAGATATTCAATTTAAAAAAGGTAAATACATAAAGCCCAAAGAAATAAAAAAAAATAATATAAAAATTAATTTAAATTTTAACAGAAAAGATAACAGCATTGAGAAAGCAGTTGAACTAATTAAAAAATCTTCAAAACCTGTTTTTTATACAGGTGGTGGTGTGATTAATTCTGGACCAAAAGCAACAGAGTTGCTCAGGGAACTAATTTCAATAACAGGTTTTCCAATAACATCTACACTCCAAGGTCTAGGTGCATTTCCTGGAAATGACAATCAATTTTTAGGCATGTTAGGCATGCACGGAACCTACGAAGCTAATAACGCAATGCATGATTGTGATTTAATGATAAATATTGGCGCGCGTTTCGATGATAGAATAACAGGAAAAATAGATGAATTTTCCCCAAAATCAAAAAAAATTCATATTGATATTGATCCGTCCTCAATAAATAAAAATGTTAATGTTGATTTACCAATTGTTGGTGACGTTAAATTTGTATTAGAAAAATTAATTTTGCTTCTAAAAAAAAAATATCCAAATTTTAAAGATTTTAATAAACAAGCAATATCTTCTTGGTGGAAACAAATTGAAATATGGAGAAAGAAAAACTCATTAGGATTTTCAAATAGTAATAAATTAATAAAACCACAACACGCCGTACAAAGATTGTATGAGCTCACTAAAGCACAAGATGTTTTTATAACAACAGAAGTTGGTCAACATCAAATGTGGGCTGCACAACATTATAAATTTAATAAACCTAACAGATGGATGACATCGGGAGGGTTGGGAACCATGGGCTATGGACTGCCAGCTGCCATTGGTGTTCAAGTAGCGCATCCAGAGAAGCTAGTTATAGATATTGCAGGTGAGGCTTCCGTCTTAATGACTATGCAAGAAATGTCTACAGCTGTTCAGTACAAACTCCCAATAAAAATATTTATTATAAATAATCAATACATGGGAATGGTTAGACAATGGCAAGAATTACTACATGAAAAAAATTACTCAGAAAGTTATACTGCTGCTTTACCTGACTTCGTTAAATTAGCTGAAGCTTACGGATGTGTGGGTATTCGGGCTAATAAACCAGAAGAATTAGATGAAAAAATTGGTGAAATGTTATCAGTGAACAGACCTGTTATTTTTGACTGTGTTGTAGACAAAACAGAGAATTGTTATCCAATGATTCCATCAGGAAAAGCTCACAACCAAATGCTATTAGCAAAACAAGATGAAGAAGATATTTCTGAAGAAGGAAAGATGTTAGTTTAATTATGGTAAAATCAGCTTATAGTTTTTCAAATAAAAAAGAAAAAATTGAAGATCACATCATTGTTGTTTGGGTAGACAACGAAGCAGGTGTTCTTGCTCGTGTAATAGGGTTATTTTCTGGCAGAGGTTATAATATTGATTCACTCACTGTAGCTGAAGTAGATAAAAAAAAAAATATTTCACGAATAACTATTGCAACTTCAGGTACTTTTCAGGTTTTGCAACAGATAAAATTACAGTTAGGAAAACTTATTCCAGTTCATACAGTTGCTGATTTTCCTAAAAATAAAAAAACTCTTTTAAGAGAAATGGTGTTATTAAAGGTAGTTTCTTCAAAAGTGAAGCTAGAAAAAGCTAAGAAATTATGTAAAAAATATAAGCATACTGTTTTAGATAAAACAGAAAAATCTTTAGTGCTTGAAGTTTCTGCTTTAAAGAAAGAAATTGATGTATTGGTAAAAAAATTACAACCTTTAGGTCTAGCAAGCACATCTAGGTCAGGAGTAGTAGCAATGACTAAAGGTCCCGAAATTTATAAACAAAACTAGAGGATAATTTATGAAAATGTTTTATGAAAAAGATACAGACGTAAATCTAATTAAAAAAAAGAAAATTGCTATTTTTGGTTATGGTAGCCAAGGACACGCTCATGCTCTTAATTTAAAAGATAGTGGTGTTCAAGAAGTTGTGGTTGCGCTCAGAGATGGATCCTCTAGCAAAGCTAAAGCTGAATCAAAAGGATTGAAAGTTATGAATTTATCTGATGCAGCTGAATGGGCAGACGTAGTCATGATTTTAACACCTGATGAATTACAAGCCACAATATATAAAAATCATATTGAGCAAAGAGTTAGAGAAGGCACAAGTATAGCTTTTGCCCATGGTTTAAATATTCATTATGACCTAATTAAAGCTAGAAAAGATTTAGATGTATTTATGGTTGCACCAAAAGGACCAGGACATTTAGTTAGAAGTGAATACGAAAAAGGTGGAGGAGTACCTTGTTTATTTGCTGTACATCAAAATGGATCTGGAAAGGCGCGAGACCTTGCTATGTCATATGCTTCTGCAGTTGGAGGAGGCAGGTCAGGAATTATAGAAACCACTTTTAAAGATGAAGTCGAAACAGATCTATTTGGAGAACAAACAGTTTTATGTGGAGGACTGGTTGAGCTAATTAAAAATGGATATGAAACTTTAGTTGAAGCAGGCTACGAACCAGAAATGGCATATTTTGAAACTGTTCATGAAGTTAAATTAATAGTTGATTTAATTTACGAAGGTGGAATTGCAAATATGAATTATTCAATTTCAAATACTGCTGAGTACGGAGAGTATGTTTCTGGTCCCAGAATAGTAAATAAAGAAGAGACAAAGAAAAGAATGAAACAAGTACTATCTGATATCCAGTCAGGAAAATTTACCAAAGAGTGGATGGATGAGTGTAAGAATGGCCAGAAGAAATTCTTAAAAACGAGGAAAGATTTATCTGATCATTCTATTGAAAAAGTTGGTGCTGGACTCAGAGCCATGATGCCTTGGATTGGCAAAAATAAATTGGTTGATAAGGACAAAAATTAGTAAATTCAGTTATTTTTTTTCTTAAAGAAATAAAATTGACCTACTTTGGTACTTTAAAGCAACAAATCTTTTGCACATAACGCACTTTGACTGTACTATAAATAATAAAAAAAAATTTCTAAGTCAAAGCTTGGACTAGAGGGATGATGTCTACGGACAAAAATAGAGTTTACATATTTGACACTACCATGCGTGATGGGGAGCAATCACCAGGGGCGTCTATGAGCCTTGAAGAAAAAATTCAAATTTCAAGAGTTTTTGATGAAATGGGAATTGATATAATAGAAGCAGGCTTTCCAATTGCATCTCCTGGGGATTTCGAAGCGGTAAAAGCAATAAGTAAAATTTTAAAAAATTCAATACCCGCAGGTTTGTCAAGACATTCTAAAAAAGATATTGATGCTTGTTATGAAGCATTAAAAGCTGCACCAAGATTTAGAATTCATACTTTTATTTCAACAAGCTCACTTCATATGAAACATAAGTTAAACAAGTCACCAGAACAAGTTTATGAATCTATTAAAGAGCATGTTACTTATGCACGAAAATTTACTGATGATGTCGAATGGTCATGCGAAGATGGCACAAGGACTGATATGGATTATATGTGCAAAACAGTTGAACTAGCAATAAATTCTGGTGCTAGAACAATTAATATTCCAGACACCGTAGGATATACTGTTCCTTCAGAATTCACAAAAATTATTTCTACATTAAAAAATAAAGTACCCAATATTGATAAAGCTATTTTGTCAGTCCACTGTCATAATGATTTAGGTTTGGCCGTTGCAAACTCATTGGCAGGAGTTACAGCTGGCGCAAGACAAGTTGAATGCACAATCAATGGTATTGGAGAGAGAGCTGGAAATGCTTCTTTAGAAGAAATTGTTATGGCAATAAAAACAAGAAATGATTTAATGCCATATCAAACAGGAATTAATACAACATTATTAAGTAAAGCTTCAAAAGTAGTTTCAAACGCAACTTTTCCAGTTCAATTTAATAAAGCTATAGTTGGAAAAAATGCTTTTGCACATGAAGCTGGGATCCATCAAGATGGTATGCTTAAAAATAGAAATACTTATGAAATTATGACACCAGAAAGTGTTGGGGTTAAACAAACTTCATTAGTAATGGGAAAGCATTCAGGAAGACATGCATTCAAAGAAAAATTAAATGACTTAGGCTATGTTAGTGTTACAGATGATGTTATTCAAACAGTCTTTGGTAAATTTAAAATTTTAGCTGATAAGAAAAAGCATGTTTATGATGATGACATTGTGGCTTTAGTTGATGATAGCTTAATTAAAGATAAAAATGTTATTAATTTAAAATCTCTTAAAGTATTTGCTGGAACAGGAGAGCCCCAAAGAGCAGATATGACCTTAGATGTTTATGGAGAGATTAAAAAAACAACAGAAACAGGAGACGGACCTGTTGATGCTATTTTTAAATGTATAAAAAAATTATATCCTCACGAAGTAAAATTGCAATTATATCAAGTTCATGCTGTAACTGAAGGAACGGATGCTCAAGCTACAGTAAGTGTAAGAATTGAGGAGAAAGGCAAAACAACTGTTGGCCAGGCGGCTGATACAGATACTCTTGTTGCTTCTGCTAATGCTTATTTAAATGCTTTAAATAAGATGATTATAAAAAGAAATAAAACTGCTCCCGAAGAGTATGAGCAGGAAAAAATGAAAGGAATATAATGTTTAAATTTTTAAAAAATATGGCAAGCTTTAGTCAAATATGGTCGACAGATATGGCTATTGATCTAGGTACAGCAAATACATTGGTCTTCGTTAAAGGACAAGGGATCGTCCTTAATGAACCATCTGTTGTTGCAATAATTGAAGATAAAGGAAAAAAATCAGTTTTAGCAGTGGGTGATGAAGCAAAAACAATGTTAGGAAGAACACCAGGAAATATATCTGCTGTCAGACCTTTAAGAGATGGAGTTATAGCAGACTTTGTGGTGACTGAAGAAATGATAAAACATTTCATAAGAAAAGTTCATAAAAGAAAATCATTTGCCAACCCAAGAATACTAATTTGTGTACCAACAGGATCAACGCCTGTAGAGCGAAAAGCTATTCAAGATTCTGCATTAGCGGCCGGGGCAAGAAAAGTGCAGTTAATTGAAGAGCCTATTGCAGCCGCAATAGGAGCTAATCTTCCTATATCTGAAGCTACAGGGTCTATGATTGTCGATATTGGTGGAGGCACTACTGAGATTGCAGTACTTTCACTAGGTGGAGTTGTTTATTCGAATTCACTTAGAGTAGCTGGCGACGCAATGGATACTAGTATTGTTTCTTATATGAGAAAACAGTTTAATTTATTAGTTGGTGACGCAACTGCAGAAAAGATTAAAAAGGAAATCGGTACCGCTATTGCAACTAGTGGAAATACTTTTCTTATGAAAGGAAGAGATATAAGATCAGGAACACCTAAAGAAATATCTTTAAAAGAAGAAGATACATGTGAGGCTTTGAAACCAGTATTAAATCAAATATTAGGTGGAATAAAAGATGCTTTAGAAAGTACACCGCCAGAGCTATCTGCCGATTTAGTTGATATGGGTTTAGTTTTAACAGGTGGAGGAGCGTTATTAAAAAATATAGATAAACTTATTTCAAAAGAAACTGGATTACCAGTTGTCATTGCTGAAGACCCATTATCTTGTGTTGCTCTTGGTACAGGAAAAGCTCTAGATCAAGAGGAAACATTCTCTCAGATGTTGGTTGGTGGCACTCTATAGATCAGAAATATGGACACAAGTCGTGAGGATTTTGGTATAGCAGTCCGCTCTGCATTTTTAAGAAAAGGAACCAAACAAAGATTTTCTTTGTTTGTTTTATCAATTATTTCAATATTACTTTTATTTTTTGATTCTATGGAATCAAAACCTATTAGTTTTGTAAGATCATTTGTTAAAGACACAATCTATCGTGGTTCTTTAATTGTTTCATCTCCAATAAATGGTTTTAGTTATGTATCAAAGGGGATTGTTAATCATTTTCAACTTTATAGTAAACATTCTGAATTAGAAAAAGATTATAAAATTTTAAAAAATAGTATTTCAAAATCAGAATTTTTAGAACTAGAAAATATACAACTAAGAAAGTTAATTGATGAACAAACAAGTTCTTCTAATAATTATACAAGCTCTAGAGTGATGCTTGATAAACAAAGCCCATACTTAAATTCATTTATAATAAATAGTGGAAGCAACAAGGAAATTAAAAATGGTATGGCAGCTTTAGATGGCGCCAATTTTATTGGCAGAATAATTGATGTTAATTTTTTTTCTTCGAGAGTATTATTAGTTACAGATTTAAATAGTAAAATAGCAGTTATTACTGAACCATCGGGCAATCATGCGATTTTAAGTGGACACAACAACAAACCAATAACATTAGATTATTTACCTGAAAATCACTTAATTAGTAATGGAGATAAAGTTTATACTTCTGGTAAAGAAGGAATTTTCTCTCCAGGAATTCCTATAGGAGAAGTTAAAATAGTAAAGAAGAAAATAAATGTTTCTTTGTTTTCGGAATTAACACAAATAACTTTTGTAAATATTGATTTGGGTGCGCCTAGAGAAAAAAAATAAATTTATGGCTATTCTTATTAAAAATTTTAAAAGTAATTTTGTTAGTTTGGTACCGCTTATTCTTCTTTTTTTTATTACTTTAAATGGAATGTCAACTGTTGATTTGAATTTTTTTACTGTAAATATTCATTTCATACTAGTTTACTATTTTGCATTGAGAAAACCTGAACTTTTGGGAAATGGTTTTATATTTCTTTCAGGAATAATTACAGATGTCATACATGGTTTGCCTATAGGAACAACTGCATTAACATTATTGGTTGTTGCGGGCGCAGCCTCTTATGTCAGAGTAGTTACGGTGAGAATTTCACTTTTTACAGATTGGATAAGTTTTATACCAACACTACTACTGGCAAGTTTAACTTATTACTTTGTCTTAAATTTTTCAGATTATTCTATCGATTATATTTATTTGCTTAAAAATTCAATTTTTACATTAATTTTTTATCCAATATTATGGATTTTAATTTCAGCATTATTAAATCTGCTAGGTGAGAGCAATTAATTTATGATACAATTTTCAGAACCATTTCAAAATAAAGCAAAATTAATTAGCAGAAGAATGTTTGTTTTATCCACAATCCAAATATCAGTTTTTTTTGTAATTGTTATTCGTCTTTTTTATTTACAAATTTCTGAAAATTTAAAATATAGATCGTTATCAGACCGGAATAGACTTAGAGAATGGAAGACTATTCCACAAAGAGGATTAATAAAGGATTATTTTGGCAAAACAATTGCTGACAATGTTCAAGTTTTTCAATTACACATGATTCCGGAAGATGTAAAAAATATGGAAGATGTCTTTTTTAAATTAGCAAGAGTAATAAATTTTAGTGAAAGAAAAAAAAAAAATCTAATAAAGAGAATAAAAAAACGTAAACCATGGGAGCCAGTTATAGTTTCTGATAATTTAACTTGGTCTGAATTTTCTAAATCAAACTTATTGTTGCATGAAATACAAGGAGTAAAGCCGGTAGTTTCTATGGCGAGAAAATATCTGAATGATGGTTCTTCTCCTCATATATTAGGATATGTTGCTGATACTAGCGCCAAAGATTTGAAAGGCAGCAAACATCTTAGAGAAATTAATATACCAGGTTTAAAAACGGGGAAAAGCGGATTAGAAAAATCCCTCAATGATATGATAATTGGCAAGCCTGGATTGCAGAGATTTGAAGTTAATGCTTATGGCAAAAAAATAAAAGAGCTAAAATTTGTAGAAGGAAAACAAGGTAAAGATTTTAGGACAACTTTAGATTATGAAGTACAAAAATTTTCTACCGAACTACTAAAAGATAAAAGTGGTTCAACTTGCGTTATGGATATATATACAGGCGATATTATATCTTTAGTGTCTGCGCCAATATATGATCCTAATAAATTTGTACTTGGTATAACTAATGAAGAATGGAAAGAGTTAATTACAAATACGAAAAAACCACTTATTAATAAATCTATAGCAGGTCTTTACCCTCCGGGGTCAACAATAAAACCTATTGTAGCATTGTCAGCTTTAGAAAATGATATTGTTAATACAAAGTTTGCTGTTGAGTGCACAGGAAGTATTGAAAAATATGGCCAAGTATATCATTGCTGGAAAGAAAAGGGGCATGGATATATGAATTTACGAAGCGCAATAAAACAATCGTGTGATATTTATTTTTATGAAGTTGCGCGTAGGTTAGGAATCGACAGACTATCAGTGACAGTTAAGAAATTTGGTTTAGGAGGGAAAGTTCTAGATAATTTTGTTGAAGAAAACAAAGGGGTAGTTCCTAACACTCAATGGAAATTAAAGAATATTGGAACAAATTGGTTTATAGGAGAAACTTTGATCAGTGGAATAGGTCAAGGGTATTTTCAATCTACTCCTTTACAGCTTTGTTTGATGATTTCACAGCTAGCTAATGGAGGTCATCAAATTAAACCAAGGATAATTGATGACAGATACGCTTTACAACCAATAATTAATGCTTGGAGAGATGAATTTATTTCTAGAGCAAACAACTCAAATTCGAAAAATTCTATTTTATCTAAATTATATAACAATAAAGAAAATGTAAAATTTATACTCGATGCATTATATGGTGCTACCAATGAACCTATGGGCACATCTTATAGATCAAGATTAACCAAGCCAGATTATATATATGCAGGAAAAACTGGAACATCTCAAATTAGAACTATTACTCCAGAAGAACGAGAACTTAAATTAAAAACTAAAGATATAGATTATGAAAAAAGAGATCATTCACTTTTTGTAGCTTTTGCTCCATATAAAAACCCAAGGTATGGAATAAGCGTTGTAATAGAACATGGGGGAGCGGGAAGTGTTGTCGCGGCACCTATAGCTAAAAAAATAATAAAAAAAGTTTTAGATAGGCATAAGTTAAGAAGTAAACACCAATTAGATCTATATCAGGATATTTAAAATGTTAAATAGAAGTTTTATAAGTGGTAGAGTAAGTTTTTTAGATAAAGTTTTAGCATTAGATTATTTTTTAATATTTTTAATTTTATTACTTGGAATAATTAGCTTTTTTGCAATGTACTCTACAGAAAGAGGAGTTTTTAATTATTACACACAAAGCCATATTTATAGATTTAGTATATTTTTTTTATTATTTATTTTTCTTTCTTTCTTTAAAATTGAGTTTTGGAAAAATAATTCTTATATTTTTTATATTTTTGTTTTATTTCTTTTAGTAAGTGTATTTTTTTTTGGCGTTACATCGTCAGGATCTAAAAGATGGATTAACTTATTTGTATTTAATCTTCAACCCTCAGAATTAATGAAGGTATCTTTGATAGCTTTTCTAGCACGATATTATAGCATGAAACCAATTCATACCGTAAGTCAATTTAGAACATTACTAATTCCATTGATTGTTTCAATGATCCCAGTTGTTTTAGTTTTACATCAGCCAGACTTAGGAACTGCATTACTTATAGCTTCTGGTGCTTTTATTGTAATTTGGTTAGCGGGCGTAAAGATTAAATATTTTATGTTTTCAATTGTTACTCTCATTTGTTCATTACCTTTAGTGATAGCACTTTTACAACCGTATCAAAAATTAAGAATTCTAACTTTTCTAAATCCTGAAAGAGATCCCTTAGGGGCTGGGTATCAAATAATTCAATCAAAAATAGCTATTGGTTCTGGTGGCATTTTTGGAAAAGGTTTTTTAAATGGTAGTCAAAGTTATTTAGATTATTTACCTGAAAAACACACAGATTTTATATTTACTCTATTTTCTGAAGAATTCGGTTTTGTGGGGTCAATTTCATTATTATTAATTTATATTATGATTATTTATAAAATTATTTCTATTGGCAATTCTTCCAAAGATAATTTTGCAAAACTCTTCTGTTTTGGGTTTGCTGCCTCTTTTTTTGTATACGTGGCAGTCAATATGATGATGGTTTTGGGTTTGCTGCCAATCGTTGGTGCCCCATTGCCAGTTATGTCTTACGGAGGTTCATCTATGCTTTCAATAATGATAGGATTCGCAATTGTAATGAGTTCTAAACTAAGCAAATAGTATTTTCTGGTGACCATGGTGATAAAAATGTCATTTTATAAATTTATTTTTAAGGTTCCTAAAATCGGTAGTTTTGTAGACTTTTTTAGCTTCATTTTACAACCTAACGAGCTTTTTAAGCCTCATATTTTATAATTAAAATTTTTCATAGCTAATAATTTTTTTTATGTTAATCACTTAATCGATTTAATTAACATTTTCTTCTAGCAATTCGATTTCAGCTGAATTAGATACGCTTAAAGCGTCATTCTTAATGGTCTAAAGATTTTAAATTTTAAATTTTAAAAAATTAAAAAAAAATTAACCCGTTTAACATTGTTAAATGGTTTTTCTTTTTTTTTTGATCCTAAAGTTGAAAAGGACATTTTCAATAAAGCTCAACCCCAGATTGTAAACTTATTGTTATAATTTTATTATATTTGTCTTGTTAATCGGTAGAGCTATATGGTCTAATGATAACATGTTTAAAAGTTTGAGAGACACTGAAAATAAAAATCTTAACCATAGCGGCAGATCTCTGATAGGAGAAACACTTCAAGTGGAAGGTGACGTAAGGTCTTCCGGGTCTGTAGATGTTGCTGGTTTAATTAATGGAAACTGTTTTATATCTGAAATGGTTGTGGTTGATACTGGATCTGTAAGAGGCTCTATAGAGTCAACTAATATTGAAATTAACGGTCATATAGAAGGTAAAATAATAGCTGACACTGTAATTATTGGAAAAAGTGCAATTATAAAAGGTGATATTTTTTTCAGACAAACATTAAAAACAGAAGAAGGTGCAGATATAGATGGCTATATTAAAAGAATTAATAATGGCAAAAGTAACACCGAAGAAGACATTACAATAGAAGAAATTGTAGATAGATTTGGAGAAGGAAGTAAAAAATCAACTGTTATACCTGCAACAACACAACGCAAACAAGCAGTATAAATTGTCACCATATAATTAGTAAAATTTAATATATACTTAAGAAGTTATGCACGAAGATTTAAACATAAAATCTTCAGTAGGAGTAATAGGAGCGGGCATCCAGGGAATTTGCTCTTCTATTTATCTTATTAAAAAAGGTTTTAAGGTTACACTTATGGATCGCGAAGATCCGGGAAAGCATTCTGCTTCATATGGGAATGCGGGGCATTTTTCACCTTATGCTTCTGTTCCGATGAATAGGCCGGATATATTGTTAGATGTCCCCTCCATGTTATTAAATTCTACTGGACCATTAGCATTAAAGTGGAATTATGTGCCAAAAATGATTCCTTGGTTTTTAAAGTTTATAAAAAACTGTAGTAGTAAAAATATGATGCATACAGCAAAATATATGCACCAAATTTTAGATTTAGCTTTGCCTGCTTATGATGAACTTTTTGAAGATATTGATATAGACGGGTTAGTTGAAAATAAAGGAATAATTTATTTTTGGACAGACAAAGATTTAAAAAGCAGGGAATTAGAAATTAGAACAAGAAATGAACTTGGTGTAGATCAACAAATCTTAACCCCACATGAAATTCATGACCTTGAGCCTCATATTAAACAGGTTTATCATGGAGGAATACTTTACCCAAACGCAAGACATGCAAGAAATCCACAAAAGATTTTATTAAAACTATTTGATTTGTTTATTAAAAAAGGTGGAACGTTTGAAAAAAAAAATGTTAAAAAAATTAATTTTTTACCAGATGAAAAGCCAATTATACAAACAGAATCAGAATCTTATAATTTTGATAAACTTGTTATAACATGCGGGGCATTTTCTAAACAATTAACAGATCAAGTTAATGAAAAAATTCCACTTGATACAGAAAGAGGTTATCATGTGCATTTTAAAAATCATGATCACTTACTATCTAGACCAGTAATATTTTTAAATAAAGGATTTGGAATTACACCTATGGAGCAAGGCCTAAGAGTTGTTGGAACAGTAGAGTTTGGTGGATTAAAAAACCCAATAAGCAAAAAAAGAATTTTAAATTTGGTAAATAATGCAAAATACCTTTTTCCAGAACTTACAACACATTATGATGAATGGTTAGGTTTTCGCCCAACTTTGCCAGACTATTTGCCAGTAATAGGACCTTCAAAAAATCATAAAAATTTATTTTACTCTTTTGGACACCATCATCTAGGTTGGACTTTAGGAGCTATTTCAGGCAAAATTATTTCTGCGATTGTGGCAAAAGAAAATACAAACTTGAATCTAGCTCCATACAACTCATTAAGATTTAGTTAGGATAAATTTTGTTTTCAAAAGACAAAACGGCATATATTTTTCTCATTTTAGCTACTTTATTTTGGTCTGGAAATTTTGCTGTAGGCAAAGCTGCTAGTCTCTTTGAAATACCTCCTTTTACTTTAAATTTTTATAGATGGACTTTTGCTTGGATAATATTAGCACCATTTACATTAAAAGAAATTTTTGAGAAGAAAAAATATATAATAAAAAATATAAATTTAATTTTCATTTTAGGAATAACAAGTATTACGATATTTAATTCAATAGTATATTACTCATTGAACTTTACCCAAGTTATTAGTGGGGTTCTTATGATTTCCACTATCCCTGTAATGATAATTTTTTTCTGTTGGTTGTTTAAAATAGAAAAGACAAACTTCTTTCAAATTTTGGGTGTTATTTTTTCTTTAATAGGTGTTTTGGTAATAATAACAAAAGCAGACATAGCCAAGCTGTTAAGTTTAAATTTTAATAAAGGAGATCTATGGATGGTTGTCGCAATGTTTTCTTGGGCTATATATTCAGCGCTACTTAAGAAAAAGAAATTTGAATTATCACAACTGTCTCTTTTGCAAACAATTATATCCGCAGGACTAGTTTTACTTTTACCAGCTTATCTAATTGAAATGAGATTAGGTTACAAAGTTAATGTTGATTTGCCTTTCGTATTAACTTTAATTTATGTTGTAATTTTTCCTGGGTTAGCATCGTTTATCTTTTGGATTAAGGGAATTTCATTAATAGGCTCAAATAGGTCAGGCATATTCTTACATTTAATGCCAATTTTTAGTACGATATTGGCAATATTAATTTTTAAGGAAAAATTTATGACGTTTCATTTAATTGGAGCTATTTTTATTATTACAGGCATTATTCTTTCATCAAAAAAAAATGTCTAAAAATTTAACTACAGAGCAAAAACATATTTTATTAGAAGAGGGAACGGAGTCAGCTGGGAGCAGTTCTTTAAATCATGAAAAGCGGGAGGGCAGCTATCATTGTGTCGGATGCGATACAAAACTTTTTGAATCTAAGAAAAAATATGAAAGTGGCAGCGGATGGCCTTCTTTTTTTGAATCATTGCCTAATGTGTTTGACACTAAAGTTGACAGCTTATTAGGATACCCTAGAACAGAATATCATTGTAAAAAATGTGGAGGTCACCATGGTCATATATTTGAAGATGGACCTAAGCCTACCGGAAAGAGATATTGTAACAATGGACTATGTTTAATTTTTATTCCTAAAATTTAACTTTTTAATAAATTATCTAATTTCCCCGCAACTTCCAAAGCTTTTAATTCGCTATATCCGCCAACGTATGTTTCTCCAATAAAGATTTGAGGAATAGTTTTTGCTCCCTTAGTTCTTTCTTGCATTTCTTCCATTTTCGAAGAATCAGTCCCAATATCAAATTCTGTATAGGTAATTTTTTTTTTATTTAATAAGTGCTTTGCC
>Ga0114999_10004378_pt1 | contig 17110 bp, 18 predicted proteins | sample ArcticOcean_MG_C_3_FD_89820 | JGI IMG/M metagenome (GOLD analysis project Ga0114999, IMG submission 89820) | Marine microbial communities from western Arctic Ocean - ArcticOcean_MG_CB8_126 | ecosystem: Environmental > Aquatic > Marine > Oceanic | place: Arctic Ocean: Canada Basin | collected...
ACTTGCAAAAGATTTTAATAAAGCCATTAATAAAGCAAGAAAAAATGGAAAAATTAGCGAACTAGCCATTAAGTGGTTTGGCTTTGACGCTTCAATGTAATAATTTAAATTTTGAGGCGGTAGAATAAATGTCTATCGCCTTAAACCTATGTCACTTTTAACTTACGGCGATACAGGTTGGGGGGATGAACTTTTCTTTGCAACATTAATGACCATAGCCGTAGCTACGGCAGCAATCTTTATTGGTTTTTTTTTAGCTGCTATTTTTGCTTCTTTTAAACTATCTAAAAATAAAATACTCAATTTAATTGGAAATTTTTACACAACTGTTTTTAGAGGTGTTCCTGAACTTTTAGTTATTTATTTATTTTTCTTTGGCGGAAGTGGTGCTGTTATGTATGTAGCTAAAATATTTGGTTATAATGGTTATATTGAAGTAAATGCTTTTCTAACTGGGGCTATAGCCATTGGTATTATTTCTGGAGCGTATTCAACAGAAGTTTTTAGAGGAGCCGTGCAGTCAATAAATAAAGGACAGTTTGAAGCTTCAAAAGTTTTAGGTTTAAATAAAAAAAATTACTATTACAGAATAATTATTCCACAAATGTTAAGAATTGCTTTACCAAATATAAGCAATGTTTGGCAAATAACACTGAAGGACACATCTTTAATTTCAGTTACAGGTTTAGTGGAAATCATGAGGCAGTCCTATATTGCGGCTGGATATACAAGAGATCCTTTATTTTTTTACTCATTTGCTGCAGTTTTGTATTTGTTTTTAACTTTTCTTAGCTTGAAGCTATTTAACAAGCTGGAAAAAAATTATAGTAAAGGATTTTAGATGGATTTAATGATAGAAAGTTTTCCCAAATTACTTAAAGCGACCGTATTAACAGTTGAACTTACGCTATTATCATTATTTTTTGGGGTCTTTGTTGGGGCCTTTTTTGCTTTACTAAGAACAAGTAAAAATAAATTTTTTTATTATTTTGCATACTATTACTCTTACGTTTTTAGAGGCACCCCTTTGTTAGTTCAAATATTTATAATATATTTTGGTTTAGGTCAGGTTGAGTGGATAAGAGAATCATTTTTGTGGATATTTTTAAAGGAACCTTATTCTTGCGCAATATTAGCTTTTACACTTAATACTGGCGCATATACATCTGAAATTTTTAGATCTGCGTTTGAAACTATTAATAAAGGAGTTCTCGAGGCTGCTATTAGCATGGGGCTAAACAAAGTAAACATTTTTTTTAAAATTAAGCTACCAATAGCAATTAAACAATCGTTACCAGCTTATGGAAATGAAATGATACTAATGTTAAAAGGCACCTCCTTAGCTAGTACAGTTACGTTGCTTGATCTTACTGGTGTAGCAAAACATATAATATCTACCACATTTAGACCTGTAGAGGTTTTTATTGTAGCCGGAAGTATTTATTTATTAATGACATTCATAATCCATAATTTAATAAAATTTTTGGAAAAAAAATATAATTATAATTAATATTTAATATATTGTTTAACTTCGTTAATATTAGATTTTGAGATTTTATTTATTTGAGATTTAATTTTAGCTCTTTTATCATTATTTAAATAAACACTTCTTGCCAATTTAATAAATTTTAATCTAAAATCTTTATTTTTTTCATGAACTCTAATTTCATCTTCAATATTCCAAAGATTTAAATTAACTTTTTTAATCTCCTTAATAAGCTTTTTAATTTTTGTTGTTAACTTGATGTTTGAATGCTTAACCTTATTTAGTATTTTATATTCTTTGTTGACTTGGTTATGGCTATTTTTATTTTTAATTTTATAAAGTTTTATTTCTAAAATGCTTATTTTATCGAGCAATTCGCCCGCAGATATTTCAGATGTTATTATTTTGCGTTTGTTTATCATTTTATGTGGTAAATTGATTTACTAAATTTAAATATACAATGTCAAACATTTTGATTATAAAACATGGGTCTTTGGGAGATATAGCTCAAATAAGTGGCGTTCTTAAAGATATTAGAGAAAATAGCCTTGATAAGAAAATTTTTATACTAACTACTTTCCCATATGTTGATCTACTTAGTAGGTGTCCATACATTGATGCGGTTCTCATAGATAAGAGACTTCCTAGGTGGAATTTTTTTTATTTATTTAAATTACTAAAAATAATAAAAAAATATAACTTTTCCCACGTTTATGACTTACAAAACTCATCACGAACAAATTTTTATAAAAATTTTTTGTTTAAAAATCTAATATGGAGCAATTCCAATAGTGCATTAAAACCCAATGAAAGTAAAAAAAATTTTGATAAAAGCCCTGTATTAGAAAGATTTAAAATACAATTAGAAAAATCTAACTTAAAAGTAAAATATTGCTTAAGACCAGATTTTTCTTGGGCATGCATCAATGTTGACCAAATAGTTAATAAATTTATAGGAAAAAAATTTGTTTTAATCTTTCCTTTCTGCTCATCTAAGTTAAGCCATAAAGAATGGCCACACTATAATAGACTTGTTAAGATTATTAAAAATGCACATCCTAATATAGAAGTGGTTATCGCCCCAGGACCGAAAGAATTGGAAAAAGCAAAGAAGATTGATGCAATAGCAATTACAAATAATCAAAAAGCATTAAATATTCCCGAATTAGCAGGTTTGATAAAAAAATCTATTTTTATCGTGGCTAATGACACTGGTCCAGCGCACATGTCTGCCCATTTGGAAAAAAAGGGCTTGGTTCTATTTGGTCCCCACACAACTCCGCACAAAGTAAGCATTGAAACAGATACCTTTAAGTCAATATCATCAGAAAAATTACGGAAAATTTCTCCAGAGCAAGTTTACTCACTTTTAAAAAATAAAATTATATAATTATTGATTAATTAATCTTAAATATTTTTTAATAATTTTATCCCAGTAAAATTCTTCCGATAAAATTTTGGCTGATTTACCACAATCGACATATTTTTTATTATTAAAAAAATTTAAAACGTTTGTATAAATAGAATTTAAATCATTACCGTCACAGATTAGTCCACTTTTATTATGAGATATTGCATCAGAAGCGCCACCATCTTTACCTCCTATAGAACCAACTCCATACGAAGCCGCTTCTACGAAAGCTATTCCAAAACCTTCTACAGATTTTTTATAAATTATTGAAGGCATTAAAAAAAGGTTAGATAAAGATATTAGTGAAAATTTTAATTTTTCTTCAACATTATTCAAAAAAAGAACATTATTTTGAAGGTCGAGTTCATTTGTTAATTTTAATAAATTGTTTTTTTCTTCACCATCCCCAACCGATATGTATTTTAGTTTTGGAAATTTTATTAGCAAATTTTTTAATGTCATTAAAATTTTATCATGATTTTTTCTTTTTTCTAATCTTGCAATTGTTATAATTTTGGGAAAAGACTCATCACCTGTAGTAGAATTATTGAAGAGATCTTTAGCTTTATTTATGAACAAACTTTCTAAATTTTTTGGCTTATTGATTCCGGGGTTAATGATATTGATCTTACTTTTATTTATTTTCATTTTGATGGCTAATTCTTTTGTGAAGTAAGAGTTTGCTATTATGTAATCAGCTTTATCTAAACTATCTATCAATCTCTTATTTAATTTTGATCCGAGTGGATGATTAATTTCTTTTGAGTGCAGCAAGCATAATGTTTTAGTTTTTTTTAAATTATTATGATGTATTAGTTCTAAACTTTTCCAATGGTCAAAAAAAACAGCTCTTATACTTTCATTCTCTTTTATAAAGTCGTTAACAAGATTAGCTTTTCTATATTTTCTAAATAGTTTTATTCCTGATATTCTTTGAATGTTATTTGAGGATTTTTTATCATAAAGATCTGAATTTGGGAATTGATCTGCAAAAACTTTAACCGGACCATGATTTAAAAGATTTTCCGACAAACCTCCCATCAAGATTTGTATTCCGCCAATATCTGGAGGAAAATTTCTAGTTACAACTATGAACATTATTTAAACCACTTAATGCTGCAGCCCATGCTTGGAGTTTGTTTTTCAGGTCCCTTACCTGTCTTTGCTACTAATTCCATAGCTTTTCTTAAGTCACTATCTCCAACATTAACAGGTTTTAAATTTTTTAGTTCTTTAATTCTACCCCTATATTGTAATTGAAGCTTATTATTATATCCAAAAAAATCAGGCGTACACACTGCACCAAATTCTTTAGCAGCAACTTGCGTCTCATCGATTAAATAAGGGAAAGAAAAGTTATGAGCTTTTGAAAAAGATATCATGTTTTCAAAAGAGTCGTCGGGATAATTCTTTACATCATTAGACATTATTGCTGCTGATTTAACACCCAAACTTTCTAAATATCTAACATCTGCTACAACGTCTTTAATTATAGCTTTTACATATGGACAATGATTGCAAATAAACATAATTAGAGTTCCATTTTTACCCTTAATATCTTCAATAGAAATTTTTTTATTTTCAGTTGATAGTAGATTGAATTTTGCAGCCGGTTCACCGAAATTACAAATTGGAGTTTCTGCTAGTGCCATATATACTGTATTAATAAACTATGATTTATGATTTTGAAAACAAAAGTTTAAAGAGAGAAGGAAAAAATTGGATCGCTCCCAATGCTTCTATAATTGGTGATATTGTTATTAAAAATGACGCCAGCATTTGGTTTAACGCCGTCTTAAGAGGAGATATAGAAAGGATTATTGTAGGAGAAAGTTCAAATATTCAAGATGGAAGTGTATTACACACTGATCCTGGATGTCCTTTAACAATTGGAAACGGCGTTACAATAGGGCACATGGCAATGCTGCATGGCTGCACGATTGGGAATAGCACTTTAATAGGCATAGGCAGCATAATATTAAATAAATCTAACATAGGAAATAATTGTATAATAGGAGCCAATACGCTGGTTACAGAAAACAAAACAATTCCAGACAATTCTTTAGTAGTCGGAAGTCCATTCAAAATTGTTAGAGAAGTTACACAAAAAGAAATTGAACAAATTAAAAATAATTCTATTGAATATGTAAAGGAATGGAAAAAATATAAAAATTTAATTCACTAGGGTATTAACCATTTTTTCTTAACTGAAGTATTGTTTAAAGAAAAAAATGCACGCCTATGACCTTTGGAAGCTAAATACAGCCATTCAATAAAATCTACACTTACCTCAATTACACAAAAGTTTTTATAACCATTTTCACTTTCTTTAATAGTATATTTAGAATTATCAATATCTTCTGTTAGACCCGAAGTTGGTATTTCTGATTCTACTCCAGGAGGATTTTTACCTAAATAACATTGCCTACTCATGTGAGCAGTTTTTTTCCATGAATTTTTTGTAATATCATTTTGGTGATTAATGTTAACTTTTCCAGATATCCTTAATTGTATTTTTTCTTTTTTATCATAAAACAATAACGTTCCAAAAGGATTAGACTTAAGAACATTTACCTTGTTTGATCTTATATCGCTATGAAACCATATCTTTTTTTCTTTTTTATTCATGCCTCTTAAAACTACTATTCGACCATCAGAATTATTTTTTTTTTCACAAATAAATACGGGTATATGAAAAGACGAATTTCTATCTATTAAACCTAAATTTAAAATATTCCAAATTTTCAAATAAACTTTATCAAGATCGTTGTAGTAATCAGGTTTATTTGTTTGCACGAAAATTATTATTTTTTTCTAATTCGTCTTATTAAGCTTGAAGTGTCCCACCTATTACCACCCATTTTTTGGATTTCTTCATAATATCCATCAATTATTTTTGTTACAGGCAATGGAGAATTATTTTTCTTAGCTTCATCCATTGCAATCTTTAAATCTTTTCTCATCCAATCGACAGCAAAACCAAAATCAAATTTATCATCAATCATAGTTTTGTATCTATTTTCCATCTGCCATGATTGTGCTGCTCCTTTAGAAATTACTGAAATGACATCTTCCATTTTTAATCCAGCATTTAATCCAAAATTAATTCCTTCAGATAATCCCTGAACAAGTCCTGCTATACATATTTGGTTAACCATTTTTGCTAACTGCCCACTGCCGGATGGACCAAGCAGCTGCATTTTTTTGCTGTAGCAGTCAATAATATGTTTTGCTTTATCAAACGTTTTTATATCACCGCCAATCATAACTGTTAACGATCCATTTTGAGCTCCTGCCTGTCCACCAGAAACTGGGGCGTCTAAAAAAGCAAAATCATTTTTTAATGCGTAACTATTTATTTCTTTTGCAATTAATGAAGAAGCTGTAGTGTTATCAACATATACTGCGTTCTTTTTAATTTTTTTAAAAATACCATGCTCTCCAAAAGTTACTTCTCTTAAGTCATTATCATTTCCAACGCATGTAAATATAAAATCAGCATCTTCAACTGCTTTACTGGGTGTTTCAGCCTTTGAACCCTTATATTCATCAATCCATCTATTGGCTTTAGAAGTTGTTCGATTAAAAACAGTTACATTATGTCCGGCTTTTGATATATAACCAGCCATTGGATACCCCATGACGCCAAGACCTATAAATGCAACTTTACACGACATATTTATATAATGTTAAAAATTAACCTAAGTTTAAAAGTAATTTTATTTGGTTTTATTTTTACATTTTTTTCTTCATTTGGACAGAGTTTTTTTATAGGAATATTTAATCCTAGTATTAGAGAAGATTTAGCCATTACACATGGACAATTTGGCACAATCTACGCATCGGCAACATTGTTGAGTAGTTTTTTATTAATTTGGGTTGGGAAAAAAATTGATGAAATGAATGTTTTAAAATTTTCTTTTTTTGTAGCTATTTTGCTTTCATTCGCCTGCTATTTTTTTTCTTCTGTTAAAGGCATATCTTTTTTATTTATTGGAATATTTTTACTTCGTTTAAGCGGTCAAGGACTAATGTCACATACTGCAACTACTACCGTTTCTAGATATTTTGCAAAAACAAGAGGTAGGGCATTAAGTATATCCTGGCTTGGATTGTCATTTGCAGAGTTTATTTTGCCAGTATTTATTATTTTTTTATTAACGACCATTAGTTGGAGAAATATTTGGGTAGCAATATCATTATTAGTTTTGTTTTCACTTCCTTTTATTTCATTTTTATTAATTAAGAAATTAAAACTTAATTCAAGAGAAAAAAATAAAACCAATGTAAGAAAAAAATTAAAAATTAAACAATGGACACGTTTTCAGGTTTTAAAAGATTATAGATTTTACATTATATCTTTAAACATGTTAGCTATGCCTTCTATCGCAACTGGAGTTTTTGTTTTTCAATCTTTTATTTTATCTTCTAAAAATTGGGGGCCATATACAATTGCTCAATCATTTATGGTTTATTCAATTTTATCAGTAATTACATTGGCTATTGCAGGTTTTTTGATTGATAAATTTAATAGTAGAAAAATATTAATATATATGAATATTCCAATTTTCCTTTCAATGGTTGTTTTATATTTCTTCGAAAACCCTTTTTCTTCTTATGTATTTTTAGGATTAATAGGAATAACAAATGGTTTAGCTAATGTACTGGGGTCTTCAACCTGGGCTGAAATTTATGGTGTTAAATTTCTTGGAGGAATAAAAGCTCTAACAACTTCCATGATGGTTTTGTCAACGGCATTCGGTACTGCTATTTTTGGCTTGGCTATTGACGCAGGTTACACAATAAAGTTAATTTCACTATTTAGTGGTGGTTATATTGTAATTTCACTGTTATTACTTGTCTTTTGTAGAAAAGCTTTAAACCCAACATTTATTTAAAATTTACTTGCTTTTTATTATTGTCCAATATAGATATCTCGCATGGCACGTATCACAGTAGAAGATTGTTTAGAAAAAATTAGAAGTCAGTATGATCTTGTATTGCTAGCTAAAGAAAGAACATCTCAACTTAATGCTGGAGATGCTCCTTTATTACCAAAAGAAAATGATAAAAATACGGTAATCTCTTTGAGAGAGATTGGTGAAGGGAAAATAGCAGTTAAAACTTTAGAAGATTCAGCTATAGACAAACTAAGAAAAAACCAGCCATCAACAAATGAATTGGATGATTTAGAAGAAGACTACGAAGATGATTTCGAAAAAACTTACAAAGGAGAAGTATCAAAAAGTGGTACTGCAGTCCTCCCATCAAAAAGAATAAGAAGAGTGGTGGATAAAACTCCTCAACAATTAGAAAGTGTAGTCGATGATGACCAAGTATCAGTTAGCCCCAAAGTAGATAAAGAATTTTTGGTTGAAGATCCTAAACCAGAACATGCTAAACCTGAAGATATTAAACCTGAAGATGTTAAACCTGAAGATAGCAATTCTTAATAAAAAATAAACGGGCGTATTAAAAAATTTCACATGACATATAAAGTCTCTGTTGCACCAATGATGGATTGCACAGATAGGCATGATCGTTACTTCTTAAGATTAATGAGTAAAAACGTTATGCTTTATACAGAAATGATTGCTACTAAATCAGCACTCCACGGAGACAGAAAAAAAGTTTTGTCCTACAGTCCTGAAGAAAAACCTTTAGCACTACAAGTGGGGGGATCAGATAAAAAAGAACTTTCTGAAGTCGCGAAGATAGCTGAAGAAATGGGATATGATGAAATCAATATTAATCTAGGGTGTCCTAGTAAAAAAGTACAAAAAAATAAATTTGGAGCATGTTTAATGAAAGAACCAGATCTAGTTTCTGAATGTATTAACGAAATGGTGAATTCTTGTAAAATCCCAGTGACAGCAAAAACTAGAATTGGCTTTGATGACGTGGAAGACTTTAATTATTTAAATAAATTTATTTTAAAAATGAATGAGGCTGGATGTAAGGCTTTTATTATTCATGCTCGTAAAGCTATGCTAAAAGGTTTGTCCCCTAAACAAAATTTAAATATTCCAAAATTAAATTATGAGATGGTATATAAAATTAAAAAAGAAAATCCAGATTTAAAAATTACTATTAATGGTGGAATTTCTACAACTGATGAAGTAAAAAAACATTTGAAATCATGCGATGGTGTTATGATTGGGAGAGCAATATATCAAAACCCATATTTTTTAGTAGATTTAGAAAAAGAAATTTTTGAAGTCCAAAATCATCCGTCAAGAGAAGATGTAGCTGAACAATTATTAAATTACTTAGAAAAAGAAGTTAAACTAGGCACTAAAGTCAACCACATAATGAGGCATACAGTTGGCTTATACCACGGACAAGTCGGCTCTAAAAAGTGGAAAAGATATTTAAGTGATAATATGATGGCTAGAAATTCAGATTTTCAAAAAGCAAAACATATTATGACAATTGTTCAAAATAACGAGAAAGCTAATCAAAATATTTATGATTAATACAATATTATCAAATGAGTATTTTTATTTTATACTACTTATGATGCTTACTGCCATACCAGTGGGTTTTTTTGCAGGGTTATTCGGAATTGGAGGAGGTCTTATTACTGTCCCTTTTTTATTTTTTATATTTGAAGCCTTAGGTATAGATAAAATGTACGTTATGCATCTAGCTGTAGGCACTTCTTTCGCCATTATCATACCAACTTCTTTTGTTTCTGTATTAACTCACAACAAACATAACTCTGTTGACTTTAAAATAATGAAATCTTATGGGATCTTTGTAATTTCTGGTGTTATATCTGGCACAATTCTAGCAGCTGTGCTAGCTACAAAATCCCTTGTTTTATTCTTTTCCATCATTGTCTATATGCTTGGAGCCTATCTTGTATTTCTCAAAGACAAAGAGGATGATATTAAGATTAATTTTGCCATACTTCCAAGGATAATATTTGGTTTTGTTTCAGGTTTTGTCTCTGCCCCTATGGGCATTGGTGGAGCTGTTATGAACGTTCCAATATTAAAATATTTTGGATATTCAATTAATAGAGCTATTGGAAGTGCTGCAGCGATTGGCTTTATAATAGCATTATTTGGAGCGATAGGTTTTTTAGCATCAGGATCTTTTTTAAAAGTTAATTTACCATTAAGTGTTGGTTTTATTAACATTCCAGCTTTTTTGATATTTATACCAATAACAACTGTTATGGCTAGAGTTGGAGCAAACACTGTTCATCGAATTAATAAAAAAAAAATAACAAAATTATTTGGAACATTTTTATTTATTGTAGGATCTGTATTTTTATATCGTTATTTTAAAATTTAAATTTTTTGGTCATACTTACCAACTTTCCCAGTTTTTTGTAGCAAGTCGTCAATGAAATCAAATATCTTTTTCTTTCTGACGTCCGAAGTAGGGCTTTCTGTAACCACAACCAATGAGGGTTTATTTGATGACGCTCTAATTAGTCCCCACGAACCATCTTTAAACGAAAATCTTACTCCATTAACAGTTAGCACTTCTGTAATTACCTGATCATCAATTTTATTTTTATTATTTTCAATCTTTTTAATCTGCTTAACTAAGCTGTCAATTACCAGATATTTTTCTTCATCTTTGCAAAATGGTGCCATAGTAGGTGTTTGATATGTTTTTGGCAGTTCATTTATTATTTCATTCATTTTTTTATTGTGATTATTTAATAAATGACAAACATGAATTGCTGAATTTATTCCATCGTCATAACCATATCCCAAAGGTTGATTAAAGAAAAAATGTCCACTTTTTTCAAATCCTGCTAGCGCTTTTTCTGAATAGACTTTTCTTTTAATATGTGAATGTCCAGTTTTCCAATAAATAGTCTTGCAATCATTTTTTAAAAGAATTTTATCTTTTTTATACAAGCCAGTAGATTTTACATCTACTATAAACTTCGAGCCGCTATATTTAGAAGATAGATCTCTTGCAATTAATAGTCCTATTTTATCTGAAAAAATTTCATTACCTTTATCATCAACGACACCTACACGATCTCCATCTCCATCAAAACCAAAACCGATATCTGCTTTATTTTCTCTTACTGCTTTGCTGATAGCATGTAACATCTTTAGATCTTCAGGGTTTGGATTGTATTTAGGAAAAGTCCAATCTAATTTACAATCAAGTTCGACAACTTCGCAGCCAATACCTTTTAAGATATCTGGAGCAAATATACCTGCTGTTCCATTACCACATGCCACAACAACTTTAATTCTTTTATTAATTTCATTCTTTTTAATCAATTCATCTTTATAAATCTTTTGGAAGTCATTTATTATTTTTTCACTTCCTTTACCTTCCACAAAAATTTTATTTAATACTATATTCTTTAACTCATTCATTTCTTCTGGTGCATGAGTTAATCCTTTTTGAATCCCCATTTTAACACCGGTCCAACCATTCTCATTATGACTGGCTGTCACCATAGCTATAGCATCTGCATTTAGATTAAATTGGGCAAAGTACACCGTGGGAGACAATGATAGACCTATATCCTCAACAAAACATCCTGTGGAAATAAGACCTTTTTTTAATGCAAATTTTATTTCTTCACTGTAAGATCTATAATCGTGTCCAACAACGACCCTTGGATTTTTTTTTTTAGTATGTTTTATTACTTGAGTTCCGAAACCCTTGCCCAACTGCTCTATTCCTGATTGATTAATATCTTTCTGATATAACCATCGTGCATCATATTCTCTAAAACCAAGTGGATTTATAAGTAATTTTTCTAATTTTGACATTTACTCTTATCTAATATTTTTGCATTTTTATCAGTATTATATTTTATCCTTGATATTACAAATATGTTCTTGTAATGTTCTCTTGATTTGAATAAACATGTAGTATATCTAGTTATTGTGTACACAACATGTAGTTGTTTTTACACATAAAGATAACAAAACAAACATTATATGAATAAAAACTTATCATTAGCAATCGAGAAAGCTGTCGAAAAAATAAGCCCAACAGATAATTTTTCTGCTCAAAAAAACTTAGGTGATAAGAAACCAGATTTATTTTCATTAACTTTTGAAACTGAACTTTTTCAAAATGATAAAGGAATTACAATTAAAATTGATAGATCCAAAGATAGCAAATTAACTGACTTTGGTAGAGCAACGTTAAAAGATAGATATTTAGGTCAAAATGAATCTTTTCAAGATTTATTTGCTCGTGTTGCAAGCACCTATGCTGATGATAATTTGCACGCGCAAAGACTTTATAATTATATAAGTAACTTGTGGTTTATGCCAGCAACTCCAATTTTATCTAATGGAGGAACTGAAAGAGGTTTACCAATATCATGTTTTTTAAACGAAGCTGGGGATAGTTTGGACGGAATATTAGATTTATGGAGTGAGAATGTTTGGTTAGCTGCAAAAGGTGGTGGCATTGGAAGTTATTGGGGAAATTTAAGATCAATAGGAGAAAAAATTGGGAGTGTAGGAAAAACATCTGGAATTATTCCTTTTATTAAAGTAATGGATTCATTGACAATGGCAATCAGTCAAGGATCTCTCAGAAGAGGTTCTGCCGCGTGTTACCTTCCAATTGACCATCCCGAAATAGAAGAATTTATTGAAATGAGAAGACCAACTGGAGGAGATCCTAATAGAAAATCTCTTAATTTACATCATGGTGTTCTAGTTACCGATGCCTTTATGAGAGCGGTGGAAACAAACTCCCAATGGGCTTTAAAGAGTCCCAAAGATGGAATAGTTCAACAAACAGTTCCGGCTAGAAATTTATGGATAAGGTTGCTTACAGCAAGAGTAGAAACTGGAGAGCCTTATATTATTTTTATCGATACAGTTAATAGACTAATACCTCAACATCATAAATTAGCTGGACTAAATGTAAAAACTTCTAATTTATGCAGCGAGATAACTTTGCCAACAGGTTTAGACAAAGATGGAAAAGATAGAACTGCTGTGTGCTGTTTATCATCTTTAAATTTAGAAACATATGATGAATGGAAAGATGATAAAAATTTTATTGAAGATGTAATGAGATTTTTAGATAACGTATTAACAGATTTTATTGATAGAGCTCCAGAATCTTTTAAAGATGCAAAATATGCGGCAATGAGAGAAAGAAGTGTAGGATTGGGAGTTATGGGATTTCATTCTCTTTTACAAAAAAAATCTGTACCTTTAGAATCTGTTATGAGCAAGTCATGGAATAATAAAATTTTTAAACACATTCAAAAAGAAGTTGATTTAGCTTCAAAAAAACTATCCCAAGAAAGAGGACCGTGTTTAGATGCAAAAGAGTATGGTTTTAAAGAGAGATTTTCAAACAAAACAGCAATTGCTCCTACAGCTTCTATTTCGATAATTTGTGGTGGAGCCTCGCCCGGTGTGGAGCCTGTTGCCGCTAACAGCTATACGCACAAAACCCTATCTGGCTCTTACAATGTTAGAAATAGATATCTGAAAGATATTTTAGAAAAATATGGAAAAAATAATGACGATGTTTGGTCTTCAATCACAACCAACCAAGGTTCGGTAAATCATTTAGAATTTCTATCAAAAAATGAAAAAGATGTTTTTAAGACGGCATTTGAATTAGATCAAAGATGGATAGTGGAACTTGGGGCAGATAGAACGCCTTATATTTCTCAAGCACAATCAATAAATATTTTTCTACCTGCGGATGTTCATAAAAAAGACTTACATCAAATTCATTTTCAAGCCTGGAAAAAAGGATTAAAAAGTTTGTATTATTGCAGATCTAAGTCAATTCAGAGAGCCGAAAATATTAATAACAGTTTATCAACTAATGCGACAAAAAAAGAATCGAACGAAAGTAAAGATTATGAAGAATGTCTATCATGCCAGTAACTAAATTAGAAAACAATTCAATATCAGAAAAAAAATCTGGGTTATTGGTTGGTAATCCAGTTTATAAACCTTTTAGATATCCATGGTGCTATGACGCGTGGCTAACCCAACAAAGAATTCACTGGTTGCCTGAAGAAGTTCCATTAGGTGATGATGTTAGAGATTGGCAAAAAAATTTAAGTCAGCCTGAAAAAAACTTACTAACTCAAATATTTAGATTTTTTACCCAAGCAGATGTTGAAGTTAGCAACTGTTACATAAGACATTATATGAATGTGTTTAAGCCAACAGAAACATTAATGATGATGTCTGCATTTGCGTCGATGGAAACTGTTCATATTGCCGCTTATTCACACTTGCTAGATACTATAGGAATGCCTGAGTCTGAATATTCAGCTTTTTTAAAGTACAAAGAAATGAAAGACAAATATGATTATATGCAAGGCTTTAATGTAAAATCAAACCATGACATAGCAAAAACTATAGCTGTTTTTAGTGCATTTACTGAAGGACTTCAACTTTTTGCGAGCTTTGCAATTTTATTAAATTTTCCACGCCAAAATAAAATGAAGGGCATGGGCCAAATTGTTACGTGGTCAGTCAGAGATGAAACTTTGCATTGTAATTCCATGATTAAATTGTTTAGAACTTTTATAGATGAAAATCCAAAAATTTGGACAACAGAGCTTAAAAAAGAAATTTATGAAGCATGTAGAACAATAATTGCACATGAGGATGCCTTCATTAATCTAGCTTTTGAGATGGGTCCAATAAATGGCTTGACTCCCAATGAGGTAAAACAATATATCCGCTGGATAGCAAATAGAAGATTGATACAATTAGGTCTTGAGCCAATTTATAAAGTTGAAAAAAATCCTCTAAAATGGTTGGACACTATGCTAAATGCAGTTGAGCACATGAATTTTTTTGAGGGAAGAGCCACCGAGTATTCAAAAGCATCAACCAAAGGTTCTTGGTCTGACGCATTCAGTGATAAATAATATAAAATATAAAAAATATTGGAGAAAAACTAGCCTAAAGCAAAAAGGTGTTGGTGATTTTTTTTTACAATTAATTTACCAAAAAAAACCTAAAAACTTTTTAGAGATAGGATTGTTCCATGGTGTAACAGCACGTAATGTTTGCAATCTATTAAATGCTATTCATGATGATAAATTTTCATACACTGGAATTGATTTATTTTTAATCAACAACGAAGTTTCCAAGGAAGAGTTTATTCCCAAAACTAAATTCTCAAATCCTTTAAAAACTTTCTATTATAAGTATTTAATAAGATTGGATCCTTACACCATACAATCAGTAAATAAACTATTAAAAAAGTATAAAAAAAATGTGAATATTATTAAGGGAGATTCTAATAAAGTATTAAAAGAAATTTCAGTACATAAATTTGACTATGTTTTTTTGGATGGTGGCCATAAATATGAGACAGTGCTCCTAGATTTAAAAAACTTAACAAAAGTTGTTGAAAATAATGGTGTTATTCTTTGTGACGATTATGATTTAACCTATGCTCCAGGTGTTAAAAAAGCTATAGATGAGTATGTTCTCCTTAATGATTTTAATTTAAAGGTTTTAAATTCAAGATTCGCTGAAATCACAAAAGTTAAGTAAATTTTTGAAACAATATAAAGATTAAAAAAAATAGTACTATCTTTGGTTGAGTAGCACCACTTTGCGATGCTTCCTACCGGTGTATTTAGAAAGTGGTCTTATCAACTTGTTTGCAGCATGCTGCTCCATTATGTGTGCTGACCAACCTGTAATTCTCGACAAAACAAATATTGGAGTAAAGAAATCAGTATCAAAGCCCATTAAATGGTAAGTAGGCCCAGTTGGATAGTCAACATTTGGATGAATATCTTTTCTTTTAATCATTACATTTTTAACTACTTCGTAAATCTTATTGAATGTTTTGTCTTTTTTAATTTCACAAACTCTTTTAAAGTATTTTTCCATAGTCGGTACTCTTGAATCTCCTTTTTTATATACCCTATGTCCAAAGCCCATTACTACATCTTTATTATCAAGAGTTTTATTAATCCAATTTAATGCATTTTCAGGTTTTTTAATTTTATTCATCATATGCATTACTTCTTCGTTAGCACCTCCATGTAGAGTTCCTTTCAAACTTCCAATTGCACCTGTTATCGCACTGTGAATGTCTGACAAACTACTTGTAATAGTCCTCGCAGTGAAAGTTGAAACATTAAAACTATGTTCAGCATAAAGAATTAAAGATACATCAAAAGCTTTGATAATTTCATTGCTAGGAACTTTTCCAAAGCACATGTAGAAAAAATTTTCAGAAAAACTCAAACCTTTTTTTGGAGATATAGTTTTTTTACCCCTTCTAGATCTAAAAAAAGCAGCAATAGCTGTTGGTGTTTTTGAAAATATTCTTATTGTTTTTCTCATATTTGCTGATGGAGAGTTATTGTTTGTATCTTTATCTTCAAGACCCATAACGCTAACAACTGTTCTAGCGACATCCATTGGATGAGCTTTTTTTGGTATGTGCTTAACAATTTCTTTGAGATTGATGGTAATATTTCTATTTTCTTCTAACTCTTTTTTAAATTTCCTTAGTTGAGATTTATTTGGCAACTCTTTATTTAATATAAGATAAGCAACTTCTTCAAAATTACATTTTTCACACAGGTCTTGAACGGCATATCCTCTATAAGTTAGAGAATTTATATCAGGCATTACTTGAGAAATAGTTGTTTCATCAACAACTATACCTAATAATCCTTTCTTTATATCGCCACTCATAGTTTATTCGTGACCATCAGTTTTAAAATCAGTAATTTTATTACCCAAAGTATTGTATTTTTCATATTCAACCAATTCATATAATCTTTTTCTAGTTTGCATTTTATCTATAATATTATTTTGATGTCCATCCCTCATAATCACCCGCAATCCATCTTCGACATTTTTCATAGCTAATCTTTGTGTAGTTACGGGATAAATTACTATTTGATACCCTAAGTTTTCTAATTGTTTAGATGATAAAATTTTCGATTTTCCAAATTCCGTCATATTTGCAAGCAAACTAACTTTTGAGTTTTTTCTAATTTTTTCAAATTCTTCCTCATTTTTCATAGCTTCAGGAAATATTATATCTGCACCAGCATCTTCATAAGCCTTAACTCTATCAATAGTTTTTTCTATACCCTCAACCGTGTTAGCATCGGTTCTAGCTACGACTAGAAAATTTTTATCTATTTTTGCATTAACTGATATATTAATTTTTTTAACCATTTCTTTTAATGAAATAATTTCTTTATTATCTAAATGACCACATCTTTTTTGATCTATTTGATC
>Ga0114999_10004384_pt1 | contig 17100 bp, 11 predicted proteins | sample ArcticOcean_MG_C_3_FD_89820 | JGI IMG/M metagenome (GOLD analysis project Ga0114999, IMG submission 89820) | Marine microbial communities from western Arctic Ocean - ArcticOcean_MG_CB8_126 | ecosystem: Environmental > Aquatic > Marine > Oceanic | place: Arctic Ocean: Canada Basin | collected...
ACTTTGCCCGCCGTTGATGCTTGGCCGTGCAACTACTCCATCATCGGCGTCTACCGCGTTCCCTGCCGACCTATCTGGTGATCTGGTGTCTTCTCGCGGCGCCGACGTTGTGGGACATGATCGGCACGCAGAGCACTTTGGCTCGATTCGACGTCGTCGGATCTACCAACCCGCTGCACTTGTTGGGGACCTTCCTGCAACATCTCGGCCCGGACTTCCTATTTTTCACGGGAGACGCCAATCGCAGGCATCACACTGGAGAGGGAGGCATGCTGAATCTGGCGCTTCTGCCTCTGTTGATGGCTGGAACAATCTTCCTGCTTCGGCGAGCCCTGCAGCGAGACACATTCTGCATTTTTCTCGCACTTTTTACTGTCACTTGCCTCATCCCTGTGAGTTTGACCGAGGAAAACCTGCCCCATGCCCTGCGCAGCCTGACGGCGCTGTTGCCACTGACGATGGTGCTGATTCTCGGTTATGCAGATCTGGAGCGACGCCTTCACACGCACCGATCCGTAGCTGCCAGTGCGGCAGCGGCGTGCCTTCTGCTTGGTGTATGGGGTATATATCACAGCGTTGTGCAAATGCATCGGGTTGCTGATCAGGGAGATCGGTCGATCTGGTCGTACTAGGCCGACGAGTATGTGCTCTCGGGCAGCTATGTGTCTCCGGCGGATCATCGGGCAATCAGCATAGACGAGAGATACGAACGAGTGGCCCTGCAGGGGGATCTGATATACTGCTGTGGAGAGGCGAAAGAGCAGGAGCTCATGGAGACGATCGCGTCGATGGACTCGGCGGCGGCCAGCACGCCCGGAAGTCTTGCTCATAGACACCGACAGTTCTACGCCATCGCCCTCGCTCGAAATGGAAGGCAGAGCGAAGCTCTGGCGAGAATCCGCCAACTCTACGACGGGGAACAAGTAGGGGAGAGTGACGCCAATGACATCGCCGTACACTGGGAGTGGCAGCAACTTGCCCGAGTCTTCGCCAGGAAAGCTGAGGCTCGAGGCGACAGCGTTGAGGCCCAGCGCTTTCTTGAGGAGTCGTTGCTGGCTCTGAAGCAACTCGCTACTTGGGTTCGAGGGTATTGGCTCGAGCGAGAATTCGCCATCGTCTACGGAGAGATGGAGTACGATAATCTGGACACACACCGAAAATCTCTGTCCCTCTATGTCCACAGTTTCGGTGCCGAAGAAGATCCCGTTGCGGGCATGGCCACCATCGGGGACCGCTACGCAAGCGAAGGCAAGCCGAAACTCAGTGCTTTGGCCTATCAGACCATCATCGACAGTTTCGCCAGCTTGACGGCAAAGCAGTACACCATCATCGGCAAACGCCTGTTCAAAGTCGGTAGCCGCGCGGCCTCCTCCGAGGCGTACCGAATGGCAATCGCTTCCGACGCCTCATGGACTGGTGCCCACGAGTATCTCGGATGGAACCTCATCGTCGCCGGCAATGATGAGGTTCCATCGGACACCTGGAGCGTGCCCGTACGCAACAGCCATCCTCCGGCGCTATGTACAATATAGGGTTCAGCTATCTGCGCATGGGATGGACCGACATGGCTCGCAACATTTATCGTGAGGCTGTCGAACTCTTTGGGGCACAGAGCGGTGTGGAGACGCAGGCACCGGTCAACCTTAGATGGCTGAACGGCGAGAATCGGAATGCAGACGTCGCCCGCGAGATTTTGTCGCTCTATTGGGAATGAAGGTCGAGTCGGGCGCTAGCGTCTGAACAGACGGATCTCTGCTGTCCCGCCCATGATCAGAGCCCGATCTGTGGGGCTTACACCGGGCATCAGTTCGTCGATCAGAAGGGCCGACCGGCCATACCCAGGTTCCGGCAGAATCCACGGTGAATCCGTCCCCCACAACAGATGATCGGCCTTAAACGTCCGCAGCAGATTGTTGTGCCATGGACCGAGGTCAGTGTAGGGGTATGCCTGCCGGGAAAACGAATATTGACCGGATAGTACCACACACACATTCGGATACTGATACAGACCCATGGTGTTGTAGCGGGTCTCTGGAGGGATTGGCAGTTCAGCTTTGGTGTCGCCCATACTGTCGGCCAGACCGTCGGCCGGACAGAACGCCATGTGATTATAGACCACGGTGAGTTCGGGAAAGGCCTCCATCAGGAAGGGAATGCAGTGGTTCTCTGCTGCCTTCGGAAAGAGCCAGATGACGTAGTCCTTCGCCGCTGCGTGTTTCCATATTGGATAACTCGAAAAACTGCGAACATCCATGGGCGTCAAAGGATCTCTAGGCCCGCCAATGTGAGACAGGCGAAAGCCGACGATGCCGCCAGTTTCGGCGAGGTGATCCATCTGTTGTTCGGGATGTTGTGGGTCGGCAATCCGTCCGATGCCGCGAAATCGATCGGGATAGGTTTTTAGGCAATGCTGCAGGTATCGATGGTGTTCGATTTCACTGCCACCACTTTGAATGAGATTCGCCTGCTCGAAGCCCGCCGACTCCATGTCTGCAAGCAACTGCTCCACAGGCGCCTCGAAGTCAGCTGGCGTCTGATCCGTGATCAGACGTGGGAATTCAGCGGACTCTTTGGCCAGCACGTGTACATGGGCGTCGATCATCTCAGGCGACCATCTCAGGCACTTGAGGTCATGGGCTCAAGGCTGAATAGTTTGCGCCGTGAAGTTGTTGTCAGCTGATCTTCAAACGCAGCAAAGCGGTCGGATGGGATCTTGCCCGGGCTCCATTTCTCATAGATCAGGATGATCGATTTGCGCGGCCGCTGGGTGCTGTTCACCATGGACGTGTGCCAACCATAGGAGTTGAACAGGATCGCGTCCCCCGCCTTCCCTGGGAAAAGCTTATGCCCCGGCATGGCTGACAGTGGGATAGGCTGGGGGCAGTCGCCGACGCCTGGTTTATGGCTCCCCGGGACGAACGCGAAGGCACCGCCATCTTCCGGTACGTCCTCGATATAGATCTGCACCTTCATGTGTAATGGATTTGTCTGGGGTACGTCGGGGTGCCAGTTGACGTAGCTGATGGGTTGGGCAGGAAGAGTGCGAACCTGCGGCCCGAGCAGGAGCAGCTTGCCACCGGCGAAATCCAACAGGTACGGATACCAGGACGGATAGTCGATGAGATCGATGAAAACGTCGTCTCGCTCGAAGGGATTCGGAATGTCGAAGTGTGCAGCCGGCTTTGTACCATTGGCAATGCCCTGGAGCCAGTCTGGCTTGCAGTCCGTGGCGGCGCGGTTGAAGGCCGTCTGCAGTCGCGCCAGGTCAGCGCCGACCATGGCTTGCTCAAGAAAGAGATACCCCTGCTCTTCCCACAACTGTCTGTCTTCTGCGGTTGGAGGAGCTGTCAAGCCGCCAGGATTCGTCATCGGCTACGACGCCGACGCACGAGGTAGCGACTCAGGGCGGTCTCGAAGGGGGTCTCTGTATCCATCAGCAGATAGTCTACTCCCGCTTCGGCACAACCACGCTGATAGCGTGCCAGCAATGCTTCTATGCGTGCACGGTAGGCTTCTTGAATGTGCCAGGGCTGGGTTGTGATCGGTGTGCCGTCTGTGTTTTCGAGGTCGGTGAAACGTGTATGGGAACGGAGAAAATCGAGATCACGCTCGCGTGGGTCAAGAATCTGCAGCGCCAGAACTTCGTGGCCGCGATGGCGGAAATGACGCAGTCCGGAGAGCACCTCGTCGGCGTCGTCGAGAAAGTCGGAGAGTACGACGACCAGACCACGCCGAGATAGACGCTCCGCCAGTTGGTGCAGGGCCGGTGCCATGCTGGTCTCGGCGCCGGGTGTGGCAGTCGTCAACTCGCGCAGCAGCACGTTCAGGTGGCTGGAGACTGAACGGGGTGGCACAAAGGACACGAGCCCGTCCCGAAACAGTACTAGACCCACGGCATCACGCTGACGTAACATGAGATAGGACAGCGCGGCTGCGATACAGCTGGCGTAACGAAATTTGGACATCCGATCGCCATCAGCGAAGGCCATGGAACCACTGATATCGACCATGATATAGGCCTTGAGGTTGGTCTCCTCCTCGTAGCGCTTCACATACATCCGGTCGGTTTTGGCGAGCGCTTTCCAATCGAGGTCTCGAAGAGCGTCTCCCGGCATGTACGGGCGATGCTCGGAGAATTCCGCGGAAAACCCGTGATAGGGGGATCGATGCAGTCCGGTGATAAAGCCCTCTACAACGAGACGGGCAACCAGATCCAGGCGCCCCAACTTGGATGCCGTTTCCGGATCGAGGTAAGAGGTCAGCCTTGAAGCGACCTCGGTCACGCGTCCGAACCGTGAATTTGAACTTCGTCGATGAGGCGCTGTGCGAGACCCTCGGCGCTTACAGCCTGTGCCTCTGCGTGGAAATTAACAACGATGCGGTGACGGAGCACGGGGAGTGCGACGCTGCGAATATCGTCGGCAGAAACCGAGTGCCGTCCGTGCAAAGCGGCTCGCGCTTTGCCGGCGAGTATGAGAAACTGCGAGGCTCGCGGGCCAGCGCCCCAACTGACCATATCCTTTACGTAATCTGAAGCCGAGGGATCTGTAGGGCGCGTGCAGCGCACAAGTCGTACGGCGTAGTCGACGAGATGATCGGCGACCGGCACCTGCCGTACCAATCGCTGAAAGGCAGCGATACGTTGCCCGTCGAGCACGGCTGATATCGGTTCCGGCTCACTGGAGGTTGTGCTGCGTACGATCTCCGCCTCTTCTGCGGCACTCGGATAGTCGATGCGCAACTCAAACAGGAAGCGATCGAGCTGGGCCTCGGGCAATGGATAGGTGCCCTCCTGTTCAATCGGGTTCTGCGTGGCCAGAACAAAGAAGGGCTCGGGCAGCGCCATGGTGTTGCCGCCGGCGGTAACGGAGTGCTCCTGCATGGCCTCGAGCAAGGCTGCCTGTGTCTTTGGCGGCGTTCGGTTGATCTCATCGGCGAGAATGATGTTGTGGAAAATCGGACCGCGGACGAAGCGGAAGGCTTTATGTCCCGTCTCCTGATCTTCTTCCAAAACGTCCGTGCCGGTAATGTCGGAGGGCATCAGATCGGGAGTGAACTGAATCCGGCCAAAGCTGAGATCAAGAGCTTGTGACAGGGTCCGGATCAAGAGGGTCTTGGCCAGACCCGGAACCCCGACGAGCAGGCAGTGACCACCGGCAAGCAGGGAGATCAACAGGCCCTCGACAACCTCTTGCTGACCGATCACAACGCGGCCGATCTGTTCTTCGAGCTGACGGCGTGCAGCCTCAAGCTCGGCTATCGCTTCCACGTCGTTACTGGACATCGGGAGTTCCTTTGTTCGAATGTTGGTTGTCAGGTCTTGCGTTCCTGCTTCTTGGCGGCAGGAAAGAGCACGTTGTTGAGAATGAGTCGATAGCCTGGCGAGCTGCGGTGCAGATCGAGTTGTGTCGGCGGATCACCAACGTGGTGTTTATGATCCTCCGGGTCGTGCCCGCCGTAGAAGGTAATCGTGCCGCGCCCCACCTGCCCGTGGATGTACTTGACCTGGTCCGTGCCTTCTACTTCCGCCAGCAGCACGACGTGGTCCTTGATCAGGCTCTTTCGATACGCCGTGGTCTGGCCGAGGAAGCCATTGACGACATTGGTGTGGCACTGGGTAAGCATGGTCGGTACCGGATCGTGTCGTGCGGAAAATTCAAAGAGCGTGAAATACTCCGCTTCGGCCGTGCGAATGAGGCGGGCGTCTTTCGGTGTGGTGTCGATGTCGGAGTGCTCGTACACGAGGGGGTTGGTTTCGAGCGTGAAGTTCTCGAAGGCAACCGTTCGCGAAAAATCGAGTGCCTGCTGGGCGTCAGAGGCGATGGGGTCGCCATCGAAGACTGAGTCGGCTACATCCGTGTCCTGCGCGGCGAGGGCAATGTCGAAGGTGTCCGTTGCAGAGCACATGGCGAACAGAAAGCCGCCGCCAACGACATAGTCATAGATTCGCCGTGCGACGGCTTTCTTCTGCTCAGAGACCTTGGTGAAACCCAGCTGTCGAGCCTGTACTTCATACAGTCGCTGTTGCTCCTGATACCAGGGTTCATGGCGAAAGCTCTGGTAGAACTTGCCATACTGACCGCTGAAATCCTCATGGTGCAGGTGTAGCCAGTCGTAGTCGTCAAGCCGACCGGCCAGCACTTCCTCGTCCCAGAGCTTGTCGTAGCCGATGCCGGCGTATTCGAGGGCCATGGTGACCGCATCGTCCCAGGGCTGCGCATTCGGTGGCGTATAGACAGCCATCCTCGGGGCTTTCTCGAGACGAACAACATCCATGTTGCCAGCATCGATCTGCGCATAGATCCGGGCCAGATCTGCCTCCGAGATCACCTCAAAACTGACACCGCGAATTCGCGCTTCCTGCGCGATTAGGTCATGGGCCTGAATGGCGAAGGAGCCGCCTCGGTAATTAAGCAGCCAATCCACCTCGATCTCACGTTCAAGGACCCAGAACGCCAGTCCGTAGGCTTTCAGATGGTTGCGCTGCTGCAGATCCATGGGGATCAGCAGGCGCTCGGCTCCGGCCGCAGTGGACAGGAAGAAACCGCAAAGCAGGGTAAGAAGCAGTCGTGAGCTGGCGCGTTTCAACCGGTGTCTCCCAAGAGTGTGCGCAGCCGGGCAATGTGCCGCCGAACATCCGGCGTCCGTGGATCAAGGGGCGCTGTTAGTACGGTGGACTCATATGTACGCAGTGCCGCTTCTGTCTGGCCGGCGTTTTCCAGCAAGCGCGCCTGGCCCAGCATCGCACTTACCGAGAGTCGTTCGGACGGTTCATCGGCGGCGACCAGAGCATAGAGTGCCAGCGCCCGATCCGGTGCGGACTGTTCGAAAAATACGGCATCTTCCAATAAGGACACGTGACGCAGGCCGGCTGGTGCGTGTTGCAGAAGCCATTGCCGATCTGCCCGGGCCTGGTCTCGTAGTCCCTGGCGTTCGCGTAAACGAGCGCGGCCCAAGACGGCAAGAGCCTCATTTGCATCAGCGAATTCGTCGATCAGCAGCAACAGGGCCAGGGCATCGTTGGCACGGGCGTGTGAGGGTTGTCGCGACACCAGCGAGTCGATGAAGGCACTGGCCGAATCGAACTGTCCGGTAAAGAAGGATAGTTCTGCCAGCCCAAATTCGGCGTCAGCTCTGCTTGCCGGGATCCGCGCCAGTTGCTGCCAATCGGCGATGGCTGCCGCTGTCTGACCGAGTCGAAGACGACAATCAGCCCGAAGCGTCAGAAGTTCTGTACGCAACTGGTTGCCGCCGGGGAGCTGATCAAGGGTGGCGAGAGTTTTCAGCGCCGCCGCCGGATCCTTCAGCGAACTGGCCTGCAGGTGTGCGACGCGCAGCATTGCCTGGGCAGACTGCCCGGCGTCACCGGCGGACATCTCTCGATAGAGCACAATGGCGCCGTCCACATCCCCGGAAAGCGCCAACATCTGTGCCTCTTTTAATCGCGCCCTGGTCGCCAACGGCGATGCAGGCGAGGTCTCCACAAATAGGCCATAGGCACGAGCGGCAACTTCCGTATGCCCCACCTGCTCACAACGGCTGGCATATTGGAAAAGGGCCAGCCGCACGACGTCGCCCGTGTCGAGGGCCTGCTTCAGCACATGCAGACCAAACTCGGGATCTGCCGTTTCCAGGGCGCACCAGGCAAGTAGAACCGTAAGCGCAACGCGTTCTGCACCACTGACATCGTCGAGGGCCGCGGCAAGAGCCTCGACGTAGCCGGATATGGGATTGGGAACTTCTGCAGCGGCGCCACGAGCCAGAAGCGCAATTCGGTTCACCACGAACGGTCGTCGGTGCGGCTCCTGGCGAAGAAAGCTTCGATGTGCCTCTACGGCGCCCGCCCAGTCTTGCAGAATCAGCAACAACTCTGCACGCTGCCAGGCGAAAGGGTCGGTCTTATCGAGTCGGCCCGACCCTTCCTCCAGCAACTCGACTGCCTCTTGGACGAGTCCCGCCGCCTGCAGACGACGAGCGACGTTGCCATAGCGTATCACATCCACCGGTCTGCTGTCGAGGAATTGGCGCCACACCTGCAGCGCCTCGGCATGGTCTCCGCCGTCAGCCAGGAACTGGCCGAGTAACACGTGCGCCTCCGGATCCTGTGGGTGGGCGCCGATCCACGCGCGTAGATGCTCGGCAGCGGCGGCGACATTGTCGTCTCGACGCAATACGGCTACCGAGTCCATGAGTTCCGTTCGCGAGTCGGCAAAGGCGGTATTCACCAGGCACAGGCAGACGCCACAGAGAAATTTTGTCATCATGGCAGGACACCTGAGCCGCTGGTGCCATGGAGATCTTCGTAGACTGTTTCATAGTAGCGGCGGATCAACTGTCGGTATTCGGTAGGGTAGTCCCCAGCCAGGGCACGACGCATGGCGTTGGCCAAAGCATCGGGCTGCTGACCCAAGTTGACGGGCAACCACTCCGGGCCCGTGTACAGTTGTTGGGTCGCTGTAGCAGAACGCCGGCGTTTTTCAAAGCCTCGGTTGCGGATGGATCGACTCGCATCCAGCATGCGTTGTAGCACCTGCTGCTGGCCCTGGCGCACGAGAGGGTCGGCGGCGTTGCGTTGCAATCGAGCAAGGACCTGTTCCATATCCTTGCGGATGGCATCCATGAGGCTTTCCATGGATCTCTGTCCGCGCAAAGATTTCTGCAGTTCGCCTAGGGCGCGATAGATCCGGCGTTGCTGATCTGCCAGTCTTGGCAACCCATCCTGTCCGGGCTTTCTGCCTCCCTGTTGCCCAGGCTCGGCGCCATCCTGCAGGGCCTTCTGGGTTGCCTCGTTCAGCGCCATCTGCTGCTGAGAGAGGCCCATCATTTTTTCCATGGCCTGACCAAAGGCGGATGGGGTCGAAGCCTGCTGCAGATTGTCAGCGCTCTGGCGCAATTGCATCACAGCTTCATTCAGATGCCCCATGGCCCGGTCTGCCTCCTCCAGCGCTCGACTGCCCTGGCGCTGGCTGAGGTGCTCTGCTGCTGTCTCCATGCCCATCAGTGCGTAGCCGATCGTCGTCGCCAGGCCGGCTTCGACGGCCATCGTCTTGCGGCTGACTTTGCCGATCTGTTCGACGACGAGCTCCACGCCCCGCGCCAGTGCCTGCTGCCCTGTGGCCAGCTCCGTAAGGCTGTCGCCCTGCAGTCGGGGCATCTGTGCGGAGAGTGCTTCCTGCTGCTGAGATAGGTGTAAGAGGCCTGCCATCGCCGCCCGCAGCTCCTGCCCCATCTGCTGTCGTTGGCCTCCCTCGAACTGCGCCTGAAGGTTCTTCAGTATCTGACTAAGCTGCGACAGGTCACTCTCCAGTCCTTCGCCCTGCTGGCGTGCTTTCTTACCCGCATGTTCCTGTATGGACTGTTCCATCTGCTGCATGCGACTGGACAGACCTTTCTGCTCCATGAGTTTCGCCTGCTCTGCCAGGTTCTGTGCAGATTGCTCATCGAGGTCAGAAAAGTCATTGCTCAACGTCTCAAGTTCCTCTTGCAGACGATCTGTGTCGCGAGCCAGGCTCGCTTCCTGCTCCTGCAGACGGCTGGAGTCCTTTGAACCAGGGGGGCTCTCGTCGAGATCTGCGCTGTCCAGATCTTCATTGATCGTCGACTGCCGCTCGGCTAGATCCTCAGCCTGCGCAACCGCCGCAAGCAGACGCTGCTCAGCGCGCACCTGTCGCAGTAGTGCCAAGGTCCGTTCCAGACGTTGCTGGAAGGCTTCCTGGTCCTGGGTAAACTGACGCAGGGCTTCAGCGAGCTGTTCCGGGTCAGGCTCGTCCATCGCCTGTTGCAGGGATTGCAATGCCTCCAACATCTCCGGAGAAGTCACCGCCGCCATGAGATCGCGAATCTCTTCCATCTTTTCCATCATGGCATCCGATGTAAGCCCACCCTCCTCGAGTTGCTCCATCGCCTCGGCCATCTCCTGGGCCAGTTCCTGTACCTGTTCGGCCCGTTGTTCTTCGGCGGCGAGAGTCGATTCCAATTGCTGCCGCTGTTCCCAAGTCAGCTCTTCGGTGCGCAGGATCTCGCGTCGCATCTGCTCTACCGTCTGCAGAGCTTCTGCCTCCTGCTCGGCGAGTTCCTCGAGGGCCTGCAGATGTTGCGCCTGTTCCTCGTTGGCTTCACCGAATAGTTCGTAGAGGGAGGGCAGGCGCAAGGTGAACTCTTCGCTGACGCCGGATTTGGGTCCGTCGATGGCATCGTTGTCGAACACTTCAGCGTGGTAGGTGACGCGATCTTCAGGCAACAAGTGTCGGCTGGACAGATCCCACAGATGACGGATGTGGACCTGCCTGCCCACCGAGGGGACCAGCTGTATGCGCTCTGTCGGGCCATCGTTGATGCGGAATACGAGGCTCAATCTGGAAAGCCCAAAGTCATCGACGGCTTCCACTTCAACAGACACCTGCTGGCTTTCATGCAGATCCGTATCCCGTCCCGGTACTGGAATAGCAACGCTGGGATCACCATCGAGAAGAATCTTCAAAGCGTAGCGAATGGGATCACGATTGGACACGCCTTTGGTGTCTATGAGCTCGATCCGATACTGTCTGAGCGCATCGCGCTCGGCATCTGGCGTCGGCAGGCGCCAGGAGACGTGGGCACGATTGTCCACAGTCTCAGCAGGTAATCGCAGGGTATCGTCGAGAACGAGGGTTGCCCTCGACAGTGGCTTCGTGGCGGTGATGTCAAATCGTACCAGCGTCCCGGCGAGAGCGCGAATGTCGCCACCTTCTTGTTCAATCCGTGCCGGAAGCTCTGTATGAGCAGGATACTCGTAGGCGAGTCGCAACCTTGATACGGCTGGCGGATCGAGTACATCGATGAGCACCGGGCCGGCGCGCCCGTCTCCGCCTTCCACGTGGATGGCGAAGGCGCGTTGTACGCTCTCGAAGGTGTAGGCAATGGAGTCGCCCGGAACAATGTCCCGCCGCAGGACGATCTCTTCGCTGGTGTCCTCCCCAGGCGGTGCCGAAGTCGCCGACGTCTCGTGTCGGAAAATTCTCAGGGTCGTGGGAATAACGCCTGCAAGGTGATCGAAGATCACGGCGTCGCCACCGCGAACCACCTCAGTCTGCGCTGGATCGATGCGCAGGTATGTCGCAACAGGTCTGCTGTAGCTGCGCCCTGGATGCAGCACTCGATTCAGGGCACCGTCGGTGACATCACCTGCCGCAAGTTGCCCCAGGGATACGATCAGGGCGACAGCGAGAAAACGGCCGAAGGCACGTCGGGCAGCATCGATGGGAACCAGTTGAGCATTCGGCAGAGAGGACAACACGTGGGCCGCCTCCCGCGTTGCCGCTTCCAGCAATTGCGCGGAATAAGCGCGGCGCATCGCGGCATCTGCGTTGCCCAGCTCCAACGCAGTCAGCAGGCGCTGCGCCAGTTCCGGGACGCGACGTTCCACGTCGATTGCGACGCCATGTAAGGATAGTTGACCACGCATTCGCCGAAATTGCTGCAGCCCGGGAAGGATCAGGCTCAGCAGTGCTGCCGCTGCCAGCAGGGTGAATCGCCAGGCGGAGGGCAGGTAGAGCGCAGCTTCAAGCCACACAAGTACAGCGCCAGTGGCAAAAACCAGGGTCAGAGTCGTTGCCAGAGTCCGCCCTGCATCGATCGCGAGCCGCCGTCGACGTAGCTGTGCAAGCCTGTGCAGCAGCTGCGTTCTGAACCGAGCTCCAGGTGTGTCTGTCAAGTCAGGCCAAGAGCTAACGCGTCAGTGCGTAGACGACGATGTTGGTTCCCATACGCAGAGCCGCTTCGCGGACAGGTTCGGCAACCGAATGCACCTGCGCATCCTCCCAGCCATCGCCCAGGTCAGATTCGTACGTGTAGAGTACGACGAGGCGTTGGTCGTGAAACAGCCCCAGGGCCTGCGGTCGGCCCCCGTCATGCTCATGAACCTTCGGCAGGCCGTCTGGAAATTCAAAGTGGATGTGGAACAACTCATAATCGACTGGCAACTCTACAAACTCACGAGTTGGGAAGACCTTGTGCATTTCTCGGCGGAAGGACTCGTCCATGCCGTAGTTATCGTCCGCATGCAGAAAGCCGCCAGCCTGCAGGTATCTGCGCAGGCGAGCAACGTCGCTCGTCGACAGGGAAACGTTGCCATGACCTGTCATGTAGAGGTAGGGGTAGTTGAAGAGGTCATCCTCTGTAAGCCGGACGCGGGCCTCGGAGTTGGCCGCCAGTACTGCCGTATGAGTTGCTACAAAGCTGAGCAGATTGGGCAGAGAGGATGGGTCAGCGTACCAATCGCCTCCACCGTCATATTGTACTCGGGCGATGGTGAAATCAGCGATTGCCGGTTGCGCTATCGCTGGCAGCGCCACGAGCAACAGCGAAACCATGAGAGACGCACGGCCGATCATTGCGCGCCGTTAACGACAGCGAAGCGCCCTCTCGTGCGTTCGCCCGACTCGCCCTCTGCGAGGTAGTAATAGATGCCAGAGGCAACGAGAAAACCGCTGTCATTCTGTCCGTTCCACGTCATCGACGCTCGGCCTGGGTCGGCCTGCAAGGCAGCAACGAGTTCGCCGGCGACAGAGTAGACCCGGAGCGCCGCGCCAAGGGGAAGTCCGGTGAAGGTCAACTCCTGTCGTCCCGCTGTGCGAAAGGGGTTCGGAAAGACGGTGAAACCTTCTGGGCCCTGCTCAACCTCGGAGGCAACCACGCGCAAACGATTCAGACCATCGAACGTGCCAATCCACATCTCGCCCTGACGGCTATCGAAGGTTAGTCCCTTTACGCGGTTGTCGATCAGACCGCTGTTACTCTGGGTCAGCGTGAAGTCGAGTTCTCCATCTGGGCCGATACGGGAAAGCCCACCTTCGGTACCGATCCACATATTGCCAGCACCGTCATTCTCGAAGGCATTGATCTCACCCGACAACAGGCCATCGAAGGTCGTATAGGTCCGCCAACTGCTTCGCTCTATTGTCCCACCTACGCGGTCGTAGTCAGGCGTCAGGACATTGATGCCGCTGTCGGTCGCCATCCACACGCGTCCTGCATCGTCCACGTGGACTGCGGAGATGCGATTGCTCGTCAATCGCGACTCGCTCGCCTGGTCGATGACGATGAAGCGATCATCTCCAGATGTGAAGGGGGTGCCGCCATCGTCGAGCATTATAAGCCCGTGGGTGCGACTGGCGATCCACTTGAGTCCGTCGGGTGCGATGGCAAGACGGTAGAAGTCGACGCTGGGATCCAGACCCAATTCCACCTGGTTGATGAGCAATTGCTCCGTCGGCGGAAAATTGTCGAGTACAGCGACGCCGACGAGTTCGTTGAGAAGCCACATGTTGCCGTCGTCATCCCGCTGAATGTCGCTGATCACGACGAAGGCAGGCGCACCCGGCACCCCCTCAAGGATTGTCCGGTCGTGATTGACATTCACCCAGGTGCCACTAAAGTCACGCATGGCGACGCCCCCGCCCCAACTGCCGATCCACATCCGGCCGGAGCGATCCGTCTGCAGAGCAACAAGTTCGTCATTCGGCATACCGGTGCTGCGATCGAAAACCTCCCAGGTGTCGTCTTTCAGGCGGTAGGCGCCGGCGGAAAGCGTGCGCTGTTGATCGTCTGGTACGCTGGTGGCCCACAGTTCGTCGTCGGCCGCGAAAGCAATCTCATAGAAGCGACTTGAGCCTGGTTCGCCAGAAAGAGTAGGCACGGGTGCATTGAGACCGACAACGCGCAGGCCATTGGAAGTGCCAAGCCACAGGTGAGATTGTCCGGATCTTGAGGCGGCGGCGACGTCATCGATGATCGGCGCGCCGATTCGTTGCCAGTCTCCCTTGTCACGCCGCAGGACGAAATCACCAGCGAAGGTTGCCGCAATGCCGACATCGTCCAGCGCACCCATTGCACGGATGCCCCGCTGATCGAAGTCGTGATAGAAAGACTCCAACTCCGGATCGTAGGTCCACGTGCCGAGGCTGGTTCCCGCATGCACCAGTCCTCCCGCCGTAACCAGATCGGCTACCGGGCCCGTATTCCTTCTGGTTTGCCAACTGTCAGGATCCTGCAGATTGGCCTGATCGGTTCGTGCCCAGGCCATGCCATCCGGCGTTCCCGCGAATAGAATGCCATCGTGAATCTCGATGGCCGTCACCTCCGTATCCTTGGCCAGGTCGCCGAGGCGTCGGTAGCTCTCTTTGACTTCTTCCTTGTCGATGAGAAAGACACTGATGCCTTCACTAGTTCCGACGTACAGCCGATTGCCTTCGGCAAGCAGAGACCAGATGCGAAGGTCGCGAAATTCAAGGAATGGGGGGTCGAAAGTCGACGTGGAGGGGCGAAAACGGCTCAACCCATCTCCATCGCTGCCAAACCAGAGATTACCGGAGGAGTCTGCGGCGATTGCACTCAGCTGATTGCCGGCAAGACCGTCTAAACGTGTGAAACGCCGATACTTCCCCAGGGCGCGGTTGTAGTGCAGCAGACCTCCCGATGTGGCTGCCCACACGTCTAAGCCATCGACGATCAAGTCCGTGAGCTCGCTCATGCTGGTGAATGCCGCCCATTCGGACTACAATAGCTGTAATTGCGCACGGACGAAGGTTGTGAGGCAAACGAAGCAGATTAAAAGTCGCATCGGTTGGGCCGTCCGGCTTACATGGTGGACTGAGGATCGACGACGGCGACGACATCTACATCGTGCCGGCTCGCCGCAGTGCGTAGCTCATCGAGGACCAGGGTCGCCGTCGAGCGCAGGTCCTTGGCGGAACCACCTACGAGCAACGACTGCCAGCGATACTTACCACGCAATCGCGCCAGGGGCGCCGGGGCAGGACCCAGAACAGAGACATCGCCATGACAAGCTTGAAGCAATCGCCGCGAGCCTTCGGCAGCGACACGATTGACCACTTCTTCGCCTTCACCGCGCCAACGAATCATCAGAAGGCGGCCGAAGGGAGGAAACCCGGCGGCTCGCCTTTCACGCAATTCTTGCTCGGAGAAACTGTCGAAGTCCTGTCGTGCTGCAGCCTGCAGGACGGGTTCTTCTGGTTGCCGAGTCTGAATGACAACTTCTCCTGGTGTTTCGCCGCGGCCTGAGCGCCCGGCAACCTGGGTCAATAGCTGGAAGGACCGCTCCGCTGCGCGAAAATCAGGCATATGGAGCCCCGTGTCGGCAGAGATCACACCGACCAGTGTGACGCCGGGGAAGTCAAGTCCTTTGGCGACCATCTGCGTGCCGAGCAGGACATCTGCCTCATGTCGGCGGAAACGCTCCACCAGTTCATCGTGGGCGCCCTTCCAACCGGTAGTGTCCACATCCATACGAAGGACGCGGATTCCCGGAAACTGTTCCTCCAGCGCCGTCTCCACCTTCTGCGTTCCTGTACCCGAGAGCCGGATTTCTTCACTGTTGCACTTGGGACAGTTTTCTGGCAGCGGTAGCCGATAGTCGCAGTAATGACAGCGCAGCTCTTCTGCATGCGTGCGATGATACGTCATGGTGATCAAACAGCGCCGACATTCGACAGACTCACCACAATCTGTGCATTGCATGGCGGGGGAGAAACCCCTTCGGTTCTGCAACAGAATGATCTGCTGTTGCTTTTCCAGGCGCTCACGGATCTTCAACCGCAGAGCTTTCGAGAACAGTGTTCGTTCCCGCTTCTGAAAGGGCTCCCTGCGCATATCGACGACTTCGACTTTGGCCAGGGGGCGGTCATCAACCCGGTTCGGCAACTCGGCGAGTGTGTATTTTCCTAAATGCACGTTCCACCATGATTCCAGGCTGGGTGTCGCAGAGCCGAGCACGATTGGCACACCGGCAAAGCGAGCCCGCATGACGGCCAGGTCACGGCCGCTGTAGGACAGTGGCTGTCGACTTTCCAGATCATCCTGAAAATACGAGCCATCATGTTCTTCGTCGACGACGATAAGCCCCAGCCCTTTTACGGGAGCGAAGATCGCCGAGCGGGCACCGATTACAAGCCGCTGTTCCCCCCGGCGCAGGCGGCGCCACGTGTCGTAGCGCTCACCGAGCGACAACTGACTGTGGAGCACGGCAACCTGGGTGCCGAAGCGCGCCCGAAAACGTCGGACCATCTGCCAGGCAATGGCGATTTCCGGAACCAGCACGATCGCTGAGCCTCCGGCCTGCAACACACGGTCCACGGCCTGCATATAGATCAGTGTCTTGCCGCTGCCGGTGACGCCACGCAATAGAATCGGTGCAAAGTCTTCGGAATCCATGGCAGCAAAGATCTGCTCACAGACTCGTTGTTGATCAGACGTTGGTTCGAGATCGGGCGCCTCGGCTATCTGCAGGTCTGCCAGGGGGTCCCGCAGCACTTCCTCGTGAGTCGTGTGAATCAGATCGCGCGCCTGCAGAGACTTGAGGATGGCATAGCTGAATCCTTCCTCTATCAGTCGTCGCTTCGGCGCCGAGCCAGTGTCGAGCAGCCGTTCGAGGCAGCGCCCCTGCCCGGGTGCCTTTTTCAGCAATTCCGGGAGCGATATCCGCGCCGCATCGGCATCGACAATGCGGACGATCTGCTGATGTTTACTCGACACGGAGCCGCCGGCAAGATCGGGACGCATGTCGATGATCTTGTGGCGCTGCAAACGGCGCAACGCCGCTTCCAGGCCCTTCTTACCCAAACGCTTGCGCAGGGTTGTCACCTTCAGCGGTGTCTCCGTCTTGGCCAGTTCGATGCAGATCCGGGCACCGACCATATCATCTGGCAGCGAACCACCACGGTCCACGAGTTGCACGATACGACTGCTAGTAAGGCGCACGCCTGGTGGCAGGGCTGCCGCCAGCGCGGCTCCCAAGGGGGCCAGATAGTAGCTGGCCATCCAGGCGCACAGACGAACGACTTCGGGACTGATCGGCGCTTCGGTGTCGATGACCTGGGTCAGGTCGCGGATGCGCTCCGGTGCTACCGGAGGCGACCCGTTGCTGGTGTTCAGCTCGGTTTCGGCGACGATGAATCCGGTGACCAGCCGTTGTTGGACTGGAACGAGGACCACGGATCCAATGGTGACCACATCTTCAAGCTCTGTGGGAACACCGTAGGTAAGCTGGCGCGAAAGAGGCGGCGGCATGGCCACCTCGACAAAGCGACGGCTCATGGACGATCC